>Ga0302278_10001549_pt1 | contig 28260 bp, 29 predicted proteins | sample III_Bog_N3_2_FD_194543 | JGI IMG/M metagenome (GOLD analysis project Ga0302278, IMG submission 194543) | Peat permafrost microbial communities from Stordalen Mire near Abisko, Sweden - III_Bog_N3_2 | ecosystem: Environmental > Terrestrial > Soil > Wetlands > Peat | place: Sweden: Abisko... | reverse complement strand
GAAGCCGAAATCCGTGGGCAGATTGCCGCTCACCTCGCGCCAGCTCTCGCCCGCATCGTCGGAGCGCATCACGTCCCAATGCTTCTGCATGAACAGCACCTCGGGCCGCGAGCGGTGCATGGCCACATGGTGCACGCAGTGGCCCACCTCGGCCGTTGGATTGGGCATGAAGTTGGAAACCAGCCCCTTGTTGATCGGCTTCCAGCTGCCACCTCCGTCATCGGTGCGGAAGGTTCCCGCCGCGGAGATCGCGATGTACATCCGCTGCTCATTGCCGGGGTCCAGAATGATGGTGTGCAGGCACATACCGCCCGCGCCCGGTTGCCAGTCGGGCCCGCTGCCATGGCCGCGCAGACCGGCCAGCTCACCCCAGCTTGCGCCGCCGTCTGTGGACTTGAACAGAGCTGCATCTTCCACGCCCGCGTACACCGTCTCCGCGTCGGTGAGCGAGGGCTCCAGGTGCCAGACGCGCTTGAACTCCCACGGATGCGCTGTGCCGTCGTACCACTGGTGCATACCGGGGACGCCGTCGTAGACAAACTTGTTGTCAACCGGAGCCCACGTTGCACCGCCGTCGTCCGAGCGTTGAATGAGCTGCCCAAACCAGCCGCTGGATTGCGAGGCGTAGATGCGGTTGGGGTCAACCGGCGAGCCCTTCACGTGGTAAATCTCCCAGCCGGCAAAGTACGGGCCGTTCACCGTCCAGTCTTTCCGCGTTCCGTCCGCGGTCAGGATGAACGCACCTTTCTTTGTGCCCACCAAAACCCGCACTCCACTCATCGCGACCTCCTCGCCGTTCTCTCGTGCCCCGGAGCCGGGCCATGGGGATCTGCGCAGCTCCACGTTGAGATTCTTCCGTAAGCCGACGGCGATGGCAAGTCAATTTCCGCGCCGACGACGCCAATCATCCCCTCGCGCGGTTCAACCCGCAGCCATGCGGGACAAATCACCGCGTTCCAACTAACTCCGCTCCCACCACGCCGCGCGCATGCTCCATCTCCGGCAGCGAAGCGTCCGCAGCAGCCCACGCCTTCAGGAACGCCGCATACCCTGCGCGCGCCCCGGCTGCGTCGCCTTCGAGCGCCGCAACCCGCGCCAGCCCGTAGAGCCCGAACCCCGAGTTGGGCCGTTCCGCCAGCGCTGCCTCATACGCTGCCTTCGCACCCGCATAGTCTTTCGCCCGCAGCAGCGCGGCCGCCTCATTCTCGCCCACTGGCCGGATATAGAACGGCGGCTCGTGGTAGCCCGCGTTCTTCTCTTCCAGGCGGGCCTCGGCGTAGAGTTTCTTCGCATCGTCCACCTTGCCCTGCGCCACGAGCACCCCAGCGCGCAGTTCCAACGACGCGATGCTCAGGTTCTTGAGCAGCGGCCCGGCATTGGCGTCGGGCATCACCGCAGCCATCGGCGGCTGATCTTTTTTCGACGCATCGGGTTTCTGCGCATCGGACTTCGGCTCATCAGCCTTCGCGCCGTCCTTCTTGTCCTTGTCCTTTGCAACGTCCCTGGCTTCCTGGTCGTGCTGCGCCCGCCACAACCCTGCGTCCATCTGCGCGCTTGCGGCCTGCGCCGCGGCAACGTCCACTGCGCCCGCGTCCGCGCTCTCCAGCGCCTTCATCCCGCGCGCATAATCGCGCAGCTCGCTGGCCAAAAAGCGCAGGTTCGCTGTCTTCTCGCCGTCACCCAGATTCGCATCGCCCAGCAGCGACTCCACTGCGTCCCAGTCGCCCACGCGCAGCGCCACCGGCAGCCGCTTGCTGATGCGCGCCATCTGGTCTCGCGCCGACCAGATGTACAGCGTGGCCGAAAGCCTGCCCCGCGCCGCGGCCAGGTGATCGCTCAGTGCGTCCGCCTCGCTCAGCTTGCCCTGCTCCATCAGGTTGGCGATCGCATACATCATGTTGTGCACGTAGTTCCAGTCGTCGTCGACCGAGACGTGCTGCTCGCGCATGTAGCGCTCATCGGCCTCCATCGACGCATTAAACCAGTGTTCCGCCTCCGCGTAGTTGCCGACGCGATAAAAAATGTGCCCCGGCATATGGACCATGTGTCCCGATGTCGGCGCCAGGCTGGCCAGCAGCGCCGCGCTCTTCAGCGCCGCTTCGGGATGATTGCCCGGCTCCATGGCGTGAATCCAGTAGTGGTTTGCGGCCGAGTCGTTGGGTGCCTCGCGCATCACACCTTCCAGCAGCGCGATCCGCTCCTTCTGCCCCGGCTTCGGCTCGCCCTTGTCGTCAAAGCCGTCGCCCACCACTCCGGCCAGAAATATTCTCGCCTCAATGTCTTTGGAATTTTTCTTGACGAGAGTACGCAGAATCGCAATCTCCGCGCTCCTATCGTCATCCTTGGCTGCATCTTTCGCTGCCGCGGCCTCAATGTAGAGCTTCTCCGCGCCACTTGCGCGCCCCTTCAACTCGACAGCCCGGGCCAGCGCCGTTTTGCCGTACACGCTCATCTCGTCATGACGCATGTCGATGGCCTGCGCCAAGCCCCACCAGCACATGGCGCAGTTGGGGTCCACGCGGATGGCCTGCTCAAACGCCTTGGCCGATTCATAATCCCAGAAGTCGTGCAGCAGGCTCAGCCCCTGGTCAAACCAGGCCTGCGCTTCCGCGCTCGACTTGATGGTGATGTGGCTGTTGCCGATGCCCGTCATCTTGATGGGCATCGGAAGCTGCTCCGGCGGCGGCACTGGCTGCATGTCCGCCATCCCCGGCATCGAACCCATCTGCGCCACAGCAGGGCGACACAGGCACAGGGCGATCGCAGCGCATCCAACAACAGTGACCATTGGCAGCCACGCAATACGACATCGAGAAGGCGAATGGAAAATGAGAAGTCGCATGCCGCCAATATACGCGACCCTGCGGTTGGATGGCATCTCAGTCCCTGGGCCCTGGCCCCTTAGTCCCTTGGTCCTCGCTCCTCTGCATTAAACTCAAGACTGGACTCCTCAAACGATGAAGTTTTTCGGCAGTAAAAAAGAAGCAGAAGAAGATCTCCCGAAACCCGGCTTCTTCGACCGGATGAAGCAGGCGGTCTCGCGCACCCGCGAGTCGCTCTCGACGCGCATCGAAGGCCTGGTCGCGCTCACCCGCACGGTCGACGAGTCGGCGCTCGACGATCTCGAGGCCGCGCTGCTCACCAGCGACCTGGGCGTCGAGACCACCGCGCACATCCTCGACGCGCTGCGCGACCGTGCCCGCCGCCAGGCGATCGAAGGCGGCGAAGAACTGCGCACGCTGCTCAAGCAGGAGCTTCGCGCCATTCTCGAAACTCCGATTGCGCAGCACCCAACTGCCGCCGCGCCTGCGGAAGGCCCCAACGTCACCTTTCTCGTCGGCGTCAACGGCACCGGCAAAACCACGTCCGCCGGCAAGCTCGCGGCCTGGTACCGCGCCCAGAACCGGACCGTCCTGCTCTGCGCCGCAGACACTTTTCGCGCTGCCGCCATTGAGCAGCTTGAAGTCTGGGCCTCGCGCTCCGGCGTGCAGATCGTCAAGACACGCCAGGGCGGCGACCCCGCAGCTGTGCTCTACGACGCTGCCGCCTCGGCCCGCGCCCACCACATCGACGAGCTCATTGTCGACACCGCCGGCCGCCTACACACCAAGACCGGCCTGATGGACGAACTTGAAAAAATGCGCCGCACCGCAGCAAAACTGATTCCCGGCGCACCGCACCAGGTTCTGCTCGTGATGGACGCGACGACTGGACAAAACGGATTGCAGCAGGCGCGCCTGTTTACGCAGGCCGCCGGCGTCACCGGCATCATCCTCACCAAGCTCGACGGCACCGCAAAGGGCGGCATCGCAGTGGCCATCGCGCAGGAGATGAATCTGCCCGTCCGCTTCGTCGGCGTCGGCGAACAGATGAGCGACCTGCTGGAATTCGACCCTGCGGCGTTTGTCGATTCATTGCTCGGATAGCCCAGATTTTCACAATTCGAAAATTCGCATCGAATTTTCCCGTTGACAATCAATCACCAAATGGTTATGGTTTTATCCGTGAAGCCGGCCAATGCCCATTTCGTCTTTCGCGCTCTCGCCGACCCCACGCGGCGAGCGATCTTCGAGCAGCTGAGCCGGCAGGGCGAGCAGACCGTGCATGCGCTCACCCGGCACGCCGGTGTCTCGCAGCCTGCGGTCTCCAAGCACCTCACCGTGCTGAAGCGGGCGCGGCTGGTGCAGCATCGCCGCGAGGGTCGGGAGACTCACTATCGCGCCCAGCCCGACGCGCTCACGCCCATGGTCGACTGGCTGCGTGACTACGGCGCCTTCTGGCGCGACCGCTTTGACCGCCTCGAAACCCTGTTGGAAAGGATGAAACCATGAGTACTGCCGCGAACAATCCCGTTGAAGGCTCACTCACTCTGGTCGTCGAACGCGTATTTCCGCACCCGCCCGAAAAGCTGTGGCGCGCGCTCACCGAGAGCCCGCTGCTGGCGCAGTGGATGATGAACAACGACTTCGAGGCGGTCCCCGGTCACAAGTTCCAGTTCCGCGCCGACCCCATGCCCAACTGGAACGGCATTGTCGACTGCGAGGTGCTGGTCGTCGACCCGCAAAAGCGCCTGTCGTATAACTGGGGGGTCGGCAATGCAGAGAGCGGCATGCAATGGGTGGTCGCGTTGACGCTGACTCCGGCCGATGGCGGGACCCGCCTGCGCATGGAGCAGTCCGGCTTCAGTCCGGACCAGAAGGGGGCCCACCAGGGAGCCAGCTACGGCTGGAAGAGGTTTTTCGGCGGCCTGGAAAAACTCATGGGAGAGATGGAATGACGACGCGCGCCAAGAGCATCACCTACTGGAGCACGACGATCCTGGTGGCCTTCTTCATCGGCAGCGGCGGGGTTGCGCAGATCGCGCAATACCTCGGCAATCCCCACGGCGTGGTGCCGGTGCTCGGCTACCCGAAGTACTTCTTCGCCATCCTCGGCTTCTGGAAAGCGCTCGGCGCCGTCGCCATTCTGGCGCCGCGTTTTCCGCTGCTCAAGGAGTGGGCCTACGCCGGCATCGTCTTCGACCTCACCGGCGCAGCTGCCTCCGTCGCATTCTCCGGCAGCTACGGCGCGTATGCCTTTCACGTCATCGCACCGCTCATCATTTGCGCGCTCACCGTCGCATCGTGGGCGCTGCGGCCGGAGAGCCGCAAGGTGGGCGCGCCCATCGCAATGAGAGCGTAAACGCAAGAGTGGAAGACCACAAGCCTCCTGCGAGCGAATAGCGAGTCCGCTGCGGCGGACCCCACCGCAGGTTGCATGTACACTTGAAATTTGTCTGCTGTCCATCGCCCATGCCCACGCCCGAACAAGACCGTAACTGGATGCAGCGCGCCCTCGAGCTGGCCCGCCGCGGCATCGCTGTCTCCTCGCCCAACCCCGCCGTGGGCTGTGTGATTCTGGACCGCGCCGGCCAGGTGGCGGGCGAGGGCTGGCACGAGTACGACCTGGTGGACCACGCGGAAGTGGTTGCCCTGCGCGTGGCCGCGCAGCATGCAGGCGACCGCCTCCGCGGCGGCACTGCCTACGTCACGCTCGAGCCCTGCAACCACACCGGCCGCACCGGCCCATGCACTGAAGCCCTGATCGCGTCCGGCCTTAGCCGCGTCGTCGCGGCCACCATCGACCCCAACCCGGCCGTGGCCGGCCATGGCGCCGATGCACTGCGTGCTGCGGGCCTTGAGGTTGAGATTGGAGTCTGCCAAACCGAAGCCCGCCGCCTCAACGAGGGCTTTGCGCGCTGGAGCCAGCACAAGCGCCCGCTGGTGCTGATGAAGGTCGCCATGACCCTCGACGGCCGCATCGCTCCGCCCCCCGGCGTCCATGCAGCGCACACGCCCTACTGGATCACCTGCGAAGCCGCGCGCGCCGCCGTGCAGCCGTTGCGCTGGCAGGCCGACGCAGCCCTCACCGGCGTTGACACCGTGTTGGCCGACGACCCCATGCTCACCGACCGCAGCGGCCTGCGCCGCCGCCGGCCGCTGTTGCGCGTCGTGCTCGACTCCGCCCTGCGCATGCCGCTCGACTCGAAGATGGTGGCCTCGGCCAACAACGATGTGGTGATCTTCACCGTCTCCAAAGACGAAGCCCGCATCGGCGAGCTGCGCCGGCGCGGCGTTCGTGTTGAAGTGTTGCCAGCTGAGGCTGGCCGCGTGCCGCTGGCCAAGGTGCTCGAAAAGCTGGGCGAAGGAGGCATTCTCACGCTGCTTACAGAAACCGGCACACGCCTCAACACCGCCCTGCTGGCCGCCGGCCTGGTCGATCGCGTACACCTCTTCGTCTCCCCGCAGATCATGGGTTCTGACGCCGTGCCCGCCTTCCGCGGCATGGCCCACGCCATCCACATGGCACAAGTCGAAGTGGAGCGCTACGACAACGATCTCGGCCTCTGCTCGCTGCTCAAAGACCCCTGGCCGGCGGAACCAGCACTCAAGGCGCCTGAGGATATTCAATGACACAAGCGACACAGCCATGCCCGGTTGAAACCGCAATCCAGATCATCGGCGGCAAGTGGAAGCTACTGGTGCTGCGATCCATTCTGTTGAACGGGCCGCAACGATACAACGGTCTGCTTTCAACCGTAACGGGCATCAGCCCGAAGGAGTTGACCCGCAACCTGCGCGAGCTGGTTGAGGCCGGCGTCCTGGTCCGCGCGGTTGGAGTGCGGCAAATCGCCCACTACTCGCCCACGAAACTCGGCGAGGGACTGATGCCGACATTCACCAGTCTGCTGAGCTGGGGCCAGAACCTCCTGGTCCGATCGTAGCCCCGCTACGCACCTTCTGGTTCGTTGACAGGCTCACTGAACCACGTTCAGATGATCTCATCCATGAGACACTTCGCCGTCAGCGTTTCGATACTCGCGCCGCCCGAGCGCATCTGGGCGGTGCTCACCGATGCCGCAGGCTACACCCGCTGGAACAATACCGTTGAGAGAGTCCGGGGCAAGGTTGCGCCGGGCGAGACGTTGACCGTCTATGCGAAGGTCAGTCCGGGCCGCGCATTCCCCGTCAAGGTCGTGGATTTTCAACCACCGCATCGCATGGTGTGGGCGGGCGGCATGCCACTGGGCCTTTTTCAGGGCAAGAGAACCTTCACCCTTGAGCCAGACGCGGATCGCGGTGTCCAGTTCTCCATGCGCGAGGAGTACACTGGCATCCTCGCTCCGCTCGTGGTCCGCTCAATCCCCGATTTGCAACCCGCATTCGACGAGTTTGCAAACGATTTGAAACGCGCAGCCGAGGCGCAACAGGAGGGCAAATGACACAACAGGCAGGCTCCAAAGAGAATCCGTGGAAGTTGAAGACGCCGCCGGGAACCGCTGAATTCCTGGCGTACAAGGATGAGTCCGCAACGCCGCCAGCGCTCGTCGTCCAGGTGGGCTCGACGCAGTTGCGCTATCACCTGCGGTGCATCGAAGACCTGCACGCGATGCTGAAAACAAACGGAGACTGGATGCTGCTGGGTGGCGCCGATGAGCAGAAACCCGCGGCCGATGGCACTGTGGAGGCGTGGGGTCGCTCACCTGACAATCCCGTCGGCGGCTGGTACGGCCTGAAGAAGGGCCTCCGCGGGCGATTTGGCGTGTATGTTCCCATGGTGCTCAAGACCCTGGGCCTGGCCGAGGTGGAACAAAACCCGCGCAATAACCGCATGCGCGCACTCTAAGCCGCGGCAATGCCCGCCAGGGAGATGCATGAACAACAGCACGCAATTGATCGCCTTACGACGCTTCTTGATCGCCTATGGAATCGTCTCCATCGTTCTGTTTGGATGTTGTCTCTCCCGGACCCGTTTCGAGGTGGACTCCGCGACGCCTCAATCGCTCGAATCCAGCAGAAACCGCGCCACAATCGATCCCCAATAGGACGATTTCGGCTGATAAAACGGCTCATTGTGGCCGAGGCCGGGAACAATCACCAACCTGTATTTCGAACTGCAAAACGCAGCCAGTTCCCCGGCCATGCGCACCGGAAACAAGCGATCCTCTTCGCCGTGGAGAATGAGCACCGGAACCGCGCAGCGGCGCAGCGCAGCCTCCGTGTCCCAGATGGGGGGCACCGCAGACTCAAACATTCTGGGAATCCCCACGCTGAGCGCAGCTTTCCGCAAGGACGTGAACGCGCCCAGCAGCGCCAGTCGATGAGCGGGTACGCGGCCGAGGATGGCCGCGGCAATCCCGCTGCCCAGTGACAAGCCAAGAACGGAGACCGGCAGGGGAGCCGTGAGCCGCTCCAGGCAATGGAACGCGGCAACCGCATCCTCTTCAGCCTGGCGCGCGGTGAAAAATCCGCTGCTGCGCCCGTAGCCTGCGTAATCGAAGACCAGCGAAGCCACACCGTTGGCCGCCAGCATCTGCTGAACTCCGTGCCACAGCGCAACCGTCTCGCCGATGCCATGGCAGATGAGCACGCTTGCCCGTGCGGGAGCGGACTGAGGCTCGACCAGAACGGCGTCCAGCACCTGCCTGCCACTCCGGATGCTGTGGCGCGACGTTCCAGGACCTGCGGCCTCCATGCAGCCGTCCCAGGGCACCCGGCCCAGCAGGCGGTCGCGCACCACGCAGATTCGGCCAGTCGCCGTAATCGCGATGGTCAGCAGCAGTTGTCGCATGTCGGCCACAGGCAAGCGTCACCCTCGGGCAGAATAGCGCAGTTCGGCAAGATCTCTGCGATTGCCCACCCCCCCCGGTCGTTGATCTCTGATCTTTGACAGCTGATCTCTGTAAAATAAACCCATGTTCACCGGCATCATCGAGCAGACCGGCACGCTCATCAGCCTGAAGCAAACCGGCGGTGTTCGCCGCATCACCGTGGAGGCGCCCGGCCTGGCCAATCGCCTGCGCGAGGGCGACTCGCTCGGCGTCTCCGGCGTCTGCCTCACCGCGCTGGACGTGAATGAAACCTACTTCCACGCCGACCTGGCCCAGGAGACGCTCGACAAGACCTCACTCGGCGCGCTGGCGGCCGGCGCCAGGGTCAATCTGGAACTGCCGACCGCCGCGGGCAGCCCGCTTGGCGGCCACATTGTGCAGGGCCATGTGGATGGCTGCGGTGTGCTGCGCGCGCTGGACCCGGTTATATCGCCAACCAGTCCCGGCTTCGACGAAAAGACCACCGACTGGACGCTCAAGATCCGCGTGCCGGAGAACGTGCGCCCATGGATGGTACACAAAGGCTCGGTGGCCGTAGAAGGCATCAGCCTGACCATCGCCGACTTCGACGGCGAGACAATCACGATCGCGATTCTGCCGCTCACGTATTGGCGCACCAATCTGCACACGCTCGCACCCGGCGCGCCGGTCAACGTGGAGGCCGATGTGCTGGTCAAGCTGGCCCACGCGCAGATGATCGCGGCGCAAAAGTCGTCTTTTGACCTGAACGAATCGTGGTTGGTAGCGGCTGGCTATTGACGGGTAAGTCGTGATATTCTTTGACTGGTCAATTCGACTGGTCAGTTTAGACTGGAGAGCATTCATGCCAACTGATACCGCCAACCAGACCATTCAGGCTTCCGAAGCCAAGGTCCACTTCCTGCGCATCCTCGATGACGTCGAGCGTGGCGAGACCATCTTCATTACGCGCCACGGAAAACGCATCGCCCGCATTGAGCCGGAGGTCAAGACCAACGCTGAAACCGTACAACAGGCATTCGACCAGATGCGCGAACTGCGCAAACGAACGGGCAAAATGTCTCTGAAAGAGATCCTCTCGGCACGCGATGAAGGCCGCCGCTGATGCGGAGCCGGTCCTTTGTGCTCGACGCATCGGTAACACTGGCCTGGGCCTTCGACGATGAGAAGAGCACGGTTGCCGATCGAGCGGAGGCCCTATTGAAGTCCGGCGCCGCGTTGGCAATTGTGCCCGAGCTCTGGTGGTACGAAGTCCGGAATATCCTGCTGGTAGGCGAGCGCCGAAAACGAATCACTGCCGCGGGCTCAGCCCTGTTCCTCGACCAACTGGCAATGATCAACGTCGAGATCGATTCCTCACGAGCCGAACACCCGATGCTCGAACTTGCCCGGCGCCATCTGCTGACCGTGTATGACGCGGCGTACCTGGGGCTGGCCATGCGCAGGAGGGTTGCACTGGCAACTCAGGACGTGAAGCTCGCCCGCGCCGGCCTCGCTGAAGGCGTTGAGATTTTAAAGTAGGCCGAGCTATGCCCGGTCACTTCCCCGCCACCTTCGGGGGCTCAGTCACAAAATCATCCCCCGTACGCGCCAGCAGGAGGGCCCGCCGATCGGTGAGCAGCTTTAGACGATTTGTGGTCTCGATGAATTCTTTCTTCTTTTCCGCCGTCAGCCCGGAAGAATCTGCGGACTCGCCAGCGCCGGCCGCAACCGGTCGTCCACCGACGTCAATTCTGCTCAGTTCGATTTCATCCAGCTTCTCTTGCAAGCGCGGAATCTCGCGGTCCATCAGGATGGGGCGGATGATCGTGGTCTTGGTGCGGCCGGCGGCAATGTCGTTGCGGTTGTTCTCTTCCCACACCGGCAAAATGCCCACATGGCCCAGTTCGACGCGGACGCCGGCCGGGCCGTAGTCCTTGCGCACGGCGGAGAAGAGCCCGATAACGGCGTCGCGCGGGTCGCCGTCCTTGTCCGGCATCAGCCCATCCACGTAGGTGCGCGACTGGTTGGAGAGAAAATTCCCCAGCGAGTAGAAGATGACCGTGTTGCGGCCGTCCTGCGTGGCGTAGGTCTCTACCGGCTGCAAGACGTGCGGGTGATGGCCCACGATGACGCTCGCGCCGGCCTCGAGCATCTTGTGCGCCATGTCCACGTCTTCCGGTCGCGGAGCGGGCGCGTACTCGATGCCCCAGTGGACGGAGACGACCAGGAAATCGCACTGGGCCCGCGCGGATTTGACAGCGGCCAGCACCTGGGCTTCGTCTGCACCGGGCGCGCCGTTGGCTTCGCCCGGATAGGGGAAGAAGTTCACATGCGGCTGGTCGTCCTTGTCGGGGTTGCGATTGCCGTTGAGCCAGCGCGTCATGCCCAGCCAGCCGACCTTGATGCCGTTGGCCTCGGTGATGGCGGGCTGCCACTGCTGGGCCACCGTGTCGCCCGAGCCGGCAAAAAGCAGGCCCTCGTCGCGCAGGTGCTCGCGGGTCTCGGTAAAGCCCGGCCAGCCTTGATCCATCACATGATTGTTGGCGAAGGAGGCGATCTTGATGCCGCTGGCTTTCAGGCCATCGAGCAGGGCTACCGGCGCGTCAAACAGGAACGGCTTGGACCCGTGGGAGTGCGCCGGAGCGACCGGCGTCTCCAGGTTCACAAAGCCGAAGTCGGCGTGCTTGAAGACGTCGCTCACGTCAGAGAGCAGCGCGCCCCAGCCTTGCGAGTTGGTCGGATCGCCCGCGGCCAGGGCTGCCGCTGCTGCCGCCCGCACGGCGTCATGCGGGATCACGTCGCCGCCTACGGCAAAGGTGACCTGGGCAACGTCGTGCGGGTAGGGAGCGACCACTGCGGCCAGCCTGCTCCCGTGGGCGCCGCCGAAAAATGCCCCGGCCGCGCCCACGGCCAGTAGCAGGGCGCCCGCCACGGCCAGAAGCAAGCGGCGGCGAAGGCTGCCAGCCAGGCGCGACCACAGTCCCGCGCTCCATTCGCCGTGCTCGATTGCCGAAGTGGTTGGCTGCACTGATTTGTTTCCCTTCCCTGCTGAGGGCGAAATCTGAACCCCATCAGGATACAGGGTTCGTGGAGACCGGCCCACCTCGCCGGTTTAGGTTCGTGGTTTCCCACCCATTCGCCTGAAGTACGGCGAACGGATGGGGCACGGTGCCAAGATCACCCTTTCCGGTACCCGAACTGTCTCGCAGCCTGCCGCGTCATCCGAGCGCTTCCAGGCCCTGCCGCGTCTATCCGTTACGAGCACAGGCAGCATAAGCTGGTACCCTGAAAGCTGAGAAATTCCCCCTGGAAAGGCCGGCAGGCAGGAGCCGGCGACCGGAGCCATGGCAGAGTTCGTCATCAAGTTGGCCGATGAGCGTGGACGCGTGCAGGAGCAGACGCAGACGGCGGCGACCGCCGAGGAGCTGCGCGTCCGCTTTACCCACGCCGGCTACCACGTCTTCTCCGTCAAGCAGCGGTCCGGATTCGGCGGCAAACGGCGCAAGGTCAAGCTCGAACCGTTCCTCATCTTCAACCAGCAATTTTTGACGCTGATCCGCGCGGGCCTGCCCATTCTTGGCTCCCTGCAAATGCTGGCCAAGGGGCAAAAGAACACCCACTTCTCCGCCCAGCTCGACGACGTTTCGACGCGCGTCAAGACCGGCGAATCGCTCTCCTCGGCCTTCGAGGCACAGACCGGCTTTCCCGTCATGTACACGACCACGCTGCTGGCCGGAGAGCGCTCGGGCAATCTGCTGGAGGTCCTGGAGCGCTACGTCTCCTTCCAGCGCGTCACGCTCACCTTCCGCAAGAAGCTCATCACCTCGCTCATCTACCCCACGGTGCTGCTCACGCTGGTCACCGCGCTGGTCATGTTCATGTTTGCCTACGTGGTGCCGCAGTTTGCGTTGCTCTATGACCAGCTGGGCTCCAAGCTGCCGCAGATGACCATGTACCTGCTCAATTTCTCGAAGTGGATGAACCGCAACATCTTCTATATCCTGGCTATCATCGCCATCGCGGGCGGGTCCATCTATCGCTTCTCCATCACCGAGCGCGGCCGCGACTTTATTGACGGCGTGCGGGTGCGGCTGCCGGTGCTGGGCAACATCTGGCTCAAGTACCAGGTTGCGCTTTTTGCGCGCACACTTTCGACACTGCTCACCGGCGGCCTGCCGCTGGTTCCGTCTCTTGAAACCGCAGCCAAGACGATCAGCTCGCGGCGCGTGTCGAAGGCGGTCGCCGCGTCGATTGTCACGGTGCGCGAAGGCAAGAGCCTGGCCGAGTCGCTCAACTCGACCGGGGTCTTCCCTGACCTGGCCGCGGAGATGATCACCGTGGGCGAGCAGACCGGCGCGCTGCCGGCGATGCTCAACTCGGTGGCCGAGTTTTTTGACGACGATGTGGCCACCGCGCTGGCCGCGGCGCTGGCCTTGATCGAGCCCATCATTCTCATCATCATGGGTGTTGTTGTGGTCTTCATTCTCATCTCGCTCTACCTGCCCATCTTCTCGCTGGGCATGGCCGGAGCGTCGGGTGGGGGAGGGTAAACGAGCCATGGCAGACGCAACCGTACTGGCAGTTCCACTTCCGGCAGCGCAGGATGACCGCGCCCAGGCCGAAGCACTCGCGCGCCGCTATCACGCCGAGTTTGTCGACCTGAAGAACTTCAAGATCCAGCACGACCTGCTGCGCACCGTGCCCGTGGAACTGATGTTCCGCTACAACTTCGTGCCCATTGAGCAGTTGCAAGACGCGCTGGTCATCGCCGTCAGCGATCCCTCGCGGCTCATGGTGCTCGACGAGATCAGCGGCCTGCTCGGCCATCGCATTGTGCCCCGCGTGGCCACGCTGACGCAGATCACGGATCTGCTCAAGAAGACCGAGCAGTCGCAGCGCGTGCTCGACGAAGCCAGCGAAGGGCTGACCTTCGACGTGCTCACCGGCGACGAAAACTCCGATGAAAATATTTCGATCGAAAAGCTGACCAGCGAAGAAGACATCAGCCCCATCATTCGCCTGGTGGACACGACGATCTTCACCGCTCTCGAGCGCCGCGCGTCGGATATTCACATTGAAACGAACGACGATTCGGTGGTCGTCAAATACCGCATCGACGGCGTGCTGCAGATGGCCATGGCGCCGATTGCGCGCGAGCATCACTCCACCATCCTCTCCCGCATCAAGATCATGAGCGAGCTGGACATTGCCGAGCGCCGCGTACCGCAGGACGGCCGTTTCCGCGTCCGCTACAAAGGCCGCCTCATCGACTTCCGTGTATCGATCATGCCCACGGTTCATGGCGAAAACGCCGTCCTCCGCGTGCTCGATAAAGAGTCAATGAGCGAGAAGTTCAGCAACCTCACGCTCGACGTGGTTGGATTCGCCGACGAAGACCTGCGCCGCTTCCGCCGCTACATCCGCGAGCCCTACGGCATGGTGCTCGTCACCGGCCCGACGGGCTCCGGCAAGACCACCACGCTCTACGCAGCGCTCAACGAGATCAAGAGCGACGAAGACAAGATCATCACCATCGAAGACCCGGTCGAGTACCAGATCCGCGGCATCACGCAGATCCCCGTCAATGAGAAGAAGGGCCTCACCTTTGCGCGCGGGCTGCGTTCGATTCTGCGCCACGATCCGGACAAGATCCTGGTAGGCGAAATCCGTGACAACGAGACGGCGCAGATCGCCATCAACTCCGCGCTCACGGGGCATCTTGTATTCACGACCGTCCACGCCAACAACGTGGTCGACGTGCTGGGCCGCTTCGTCAACATGGGCGTCGAGGTCTACAACTTCGTCTCCGCGCTCAACTGCATCCTGGCCCAGCGGCTGGTGCGCACCATCTGCGAGCACTGCAAGCACACCGTGTTCTACGACGACGACACGCTCGTCACCGCCGGGCTCGATCCCGAAGAGTGGCGCGGCTTCGCCTTCAGCGAGGGCGCAGGCTGCATGGAGTGCGGCGGCACCGGCCATCGCGGCCGTACCGCCATCCATGAGCTGCTCGACCTGACCGACCCCATTCGAGAATTGATTCTCGAAAAGAAGCCTACATCGGAAGTGCGCAAGCTGGCCCGCAAAGAGGGCATGAGCTTTCTGCGGGAGTCTGCGCTCGATCGCGTGCGCCGCGGCCTGACCACATTGAAAGAGATCAACAAGGTTACGTTTATTGAGGCATTCCGATGAGCAACTTCTCTCAAAAACTCCTCGGAAGCGCGATCTGCGGAAGTTTTGTAACAGGGCACGACTTCAGTCGTGCCGCAATTTCGATCGAATCGACGTGGGCTTTAGCCCCTGAGGGAATGTCTCCAGAGGGCGCGGAACTCCTCAGCTCTCCAGACTCTGAACTGAACGGAGCAATGCCGCAATGAGTTCGATTCTGAGCAAGGCACAACTCGGAACCCAGCCCGGCGGACGGCCTCCGACAGCGGTGGAGATTACGCCTGAAGGCGTGCTGGCCGCTGCCATCGCCGCGCCCGGCCAGGCCGCCGTCTACGCTTACCAGGCGCTGCCCGCCGGCGCGCTCATGCCCGGCATCGGCGAGCCCAACCTGCGCGCGCCGGAGGCGATTGCCGCCGCCATCAAGGCAGTGCTCGGCCAGGTTTCTCCGCGCACCAAGGCCGTCACGCTGGTGGTGCCCGACCCGGTGGTCCGCGTCTTTGTGCTGGACTTCGATTCCATGCCCGCCAAGCCTATTGAAGCCCACCCGGTGCTGCGCTTCCGCCTGCGCAAGATGGTTCCCTTTGACGTGGAGCACGCCGGCCTGAGCTACCAGGTGCTGACCCAAAGCAAGAGCGAGTGCAAGGTGCTGGTGGGCGTGCTGCCGGGCATGATCCTTACCGAGTATGAGGAAGCGGTGCGCGCCGCCGGCTACGAGCCCGGCGCGGTCTTGCCCTCGAGCCTGGCTACGCTTGAGGCCGTGGACAATCTGGAAGCCGTGCTGATCGCCAACCTGAGCCCGGTAGCGCTCACCACCACCATCGTCAACGGCCAGGACCTGCTGCTTTATCGCACGCTTGATCTGCCTGAGGAGCCCGGCCTGCGCCTCGACGAGGTGCGCCGCGGCGTGGCCGTGGCTGCCGCCTACTACGAAGACAAGCTGGGCGCCCCACCCACCCGGATCCACTTCGCCGGTACATCGGGAACGCCGGAGAGCGGCGTGGTGGAGTTCTCCCGCTGGCTCGGTGACCCGGAGCTCACCGTTGTTGACCTCGCGCCGCATCCCGAGACCGGCGCTGTTTCGTCTCTGGGAACCGCAAGCATCGCCGCTGTTTCCGGCGCACTGGCCGGTGCGCGATGAGGATTACGCTCAATCTCGCCACCCGCCCGTTTGCCGATCTCGGCCCTGCCATCAAGCGGCTGCGCATCGGCATGGGGGTGCTGGCCGCCATCGCCATCGGCCTGGGCATCGGCCTGCACGCCATTCACCAGAAGGCGGAAGCAGCCCGCGCCCGCGACCACTCCCTCGACGGCCAGATCGCCCGCATCAACCAGGAGCGCGGGGGCTACCAGGCGCTGATGCGCCAGCCCGCCAACGCGGAGCTGCTGGTCCAGGCCGCTTATCTGAACAAGCTCTTCGACGACAAAGCCTTCAGCTGGACGCTTGCCATGGAGGATCTCGAGACCGTCCTCCCCGGCGGCGTGCAGGTGGCCACGCTGGAGCCCGTCCGCGCCAAGGACGGCCACATCACGCTTCATCTGCGCGTGCTCGGGCCCCGCGATCGCTCGGACGACCTGGTGCGCAACCTCGAGCACTCCCGCCGCTTCCTCGATCCCCGCATCGTGGGCGAGAACGCCGCCGAAGGCGCTGCCGGACCCAACCAGCAGCATCTGGCGCCGGTGAGCGCTTCGGACCGGTTCGACTTCGACCTGCTGGCCGATTACAACCCGGCCGGCCCGGAAGAGCGCAAAGCCATGCGCAAGGCCAAACCGAGCAGCGAACGAGCCGAGCCCAGGGCCAGCGCCGCACCGCGCCCGCTGTATCCAGTACCTCTGCCCCTGGCCGGCCAGAGCCGCCCGCCGTATGCAGGTCCCGCACAACCGCAAACGCCTGCGCCTGCGCCTACCGGCAATCCCTTCAGCCACGGCCCGGTGATCAGCCCGGTCCACCGCCCTCCCAGCCAACCCGGCGCCCCGCCGCAGGTTGCGCCCGACAGTCAGGGAGGCCCGCAATGAACGTGCGCACCCCAACCACCTGGCGCGAGCGGCTCACCTCGCCCCTCAACTGGCACCTGGCCGGCTTCAGCGTGCTGCTCATCCTGGTCATCGGCCTCGGCATCCGCCTGGGCCTGGACTGGGCAGCCACCAACGGCCGCTCCACCGACGCGCTGGCCGGCAAGCAGATCGAGCTCAAGGCGCTCGACCTGCAAACCGCCCCGCTGCGCGGTCTGGACAAGCGCGCCGACATCGCCCGCGCCGAGATCAAGACCTTCTACGACAAGCGCATTCCACCCAACTACTCCTCGATCGACATCCGCATCGGCGAGCTGCAGTTGAAGTCCGGCGTGCGCCTGTCGCGGGTGCAATATACGCACGGCCAGCCCGGCGCCGACCTGACCGAGATCTCCGTCGACACCGGCATCACCGGAAACTATCCCGACATCATGCGCTTCATCAACAGCCTGGAGCGCGACCAGATGTTCTTCGTCGTCCGCGCCATGCAGCTTGCCGGCCAGCAGGGCGGCTCGGTGAACCTGCGCCTGCGCGTTTCCACCTGGCTGCGCCCGGCCGACGTGCCCAGCGGCCTGCTGCCCACCCCCAAGCTGGGTGAGGACGGCACCGTGCCTGGCGCTGAGCCAGCCGCCGCCCCTGCCGCACCCTCCGTTGCCGGAAAGGAGGGCGAATAACATGGCCATGGCTCTGGGAACAGAAAACAAGCGCCAGGTGTACATCGTCATCGGCCTCTTCGCGGCCATCCTCATCGGCGGCGTCTACGAGCTCTACGACTACTTCAGCGGCCCGCCCACGCCCTCCGCTCCGGTGCCGGTGGCCGTCGTCCACCAGCCAGCCGCGGCCGGGAGCAAGGCCGCCGCCGCGGGCAGTCCAGGTGCGGCAGGCGCGGAAGCGGAAAAGCTCTCCAACCCCGGCCTTGATCCCACCGTCCACTTCGACAAACTCGCCCAGAGCGAGGACGTCGAGTATCTTGGCACCGGCCGCAACATCTTCTCCGCCGATTCAATCCCGGTCAAGATCGAGGAGCCGGTCGCGCCCGTCCGGCCCGGTGCGGCGAATGTGGCCACTGCACCGTCAGTAGCGGCGGCTCCGCAGGCGCCGCCCATCGACCTGAAGTACTTCGGCTACACCCAGGCCAGGGACAAGTCGATCAAGGCGTTCTTCACCCATGGCGACGACATTTTCATGGCCCGCAGCGGCGAGGTTGTCGATCACCGCTACAAAATCGGCGCCATTCAGCCAACCAGCGTCGAGGTGACCGATTTGAGCTACAACAACACCCAGAAGCTGACCCTGACTCCGAATTAGTTGCTCCCGGCGGGAGCCAGCGAGAATCGCCGAGGATGAAGTCCTGAGAAGCGCCAACAAGATATCCGGGCCTCCCGTCGGGCCTCCCTGAAACCAACGCAAACTCCAACGCCCCTGGCGCCGTCTATCAATGCAGGAACCGCGGCTTGACCCCATGATGAACCCTCGCTCAACCCGGCGCACAGACAACCCCTCCGAAGAGGGCTACATGCTGGTCGGCGTCATCTTCATGATGGCCCTGTTGGTCATCGCCATGTCGGTGGCTGCGCCTAGAATCGCCAAATCCATCCAGCGCGACCGCGAGCTCGAAACCATGCATCGCGGCAAGCAATACGCCCGCGCGGTCAAGCTCTACTACAAGAAGTTCGGCGCGTATCCGCCCAACGTGGATGCGCTGGTCAAGACCAACGAGATCCGCTTCCTGCGCAAGAAGTACCTTGACCCCATGACCGGCAAGGACGACTGGAAGCCGGTGCACTACGGGCAAAACAAGGCGCCCACGGCGATGGGCTTCTTTGGCCAGCCGCTGACCGGCGCCGGCATGGGCGGGGGCGGACTGTGCGGCAACGCCCTGCCTAACTCTGTTCCTTCCGGCTCCAGCTTCGGCAGCCCCTCATCGTCGTCGTCCTTTGGCTCCTCTTCCTCCTTTGGCTCGTCGTCTTCGTTCGGCTCCTCGAACTCCTTCGGCTCGTCGAACCCCACGGCCGGGTGCCCTTCGGCGGCCACCACGAACGCAGTGCCAACGGGAACAACCGGCGGCGTGGACCCAAATGCGCCCAACGGATCGACTACCGGCTCAACCGATTCCAACAACCCCAGCGGCTCAACGGACCCCAATAATCCCAGCGGCGGCATTTCGTCGTCCGGTTCGGCAATCGCCAATGGCGGCGCGACCGGCGGACCGGGCGCCGGAAGCGGCATCAACTCGGGCACCGGCCTGAACGGCCAGCAATTCGGCGGCGGCCCCATCATCGGCTTCTCCCCTGGCAGTCCCAAGGCATCCCTGCTGACCTACAAGAAGAAGACCCATTACAACGAGTGGGAGTTTGTCTACGATCCCCTCGCCGAGCAGATGATGCAGCAGGGCGCGGGCGCGCTGGGCGGCGGCGGCCTCAACGGCAATGGTGTGAACGGAAACGGCATGGGTGGCAACGGCTTGGGCTCCAGCGGCGGCTTCGGCAACAACAGCGGAGGCTTTGGCTCAAGCGGGGGCTTTGGCAACAACAACGGCGGCAGCTCCGGAACTGCGTCGCCCCCTCCGCAGCAGCCCCAGCAATAGGGCCGCCGCGCGGTTCATCCAATCAAAGTGCGCCGCTCGTTCGCTCCGATCAATCCCTCCTGCAGATTCAGGATCAAACGCAACAAGGCCCGTCTCGATAAGAGACGGGCCTTGTGCAAGCTGTGCCACCACAACCGGGAAGCCTATGGCTTAAACGCTGAACGAAGAACCGCAGCCGCAGGTCGACTTCACCTGGGGGTTCTCAAACTTGAAGCCTGCCGCTTCCAGGGTTTCCACGTAGTCCACAATGCATCCATTCAGATACATCAATGAAGTAGCGTCGACAAACACTTTCAGGTCATCAAAGCCGAAGACCTTGTCCATCATCCCGCTCTGGGTCTCGAAGGCCATGGAATACTGGAAGCCGGAACAGCCGCCGCCCACCACGCCGATGCGCAGACCGGCTGGAATCGGGTCCTGGGTGGCCATGATCTCACGCACCTTGGCGATCGCCTGGGGGGTCAGATGAAGGGGCGCCTTCTTTTCGGTTTCCTGTGCGGGTGCAACTGTCGCTGTGGCCATGGTTTCCTCTCAAAACTGCGGATTGCGTGCGTCTACCCTTAAACTCTATCCGCTTTACGGCCCCGGATACAAGCTCAAATCGCGCAGCCATCCCATTGGATGCAACCGAATCGGCAAGGATGCAGCATTGGTCCAGACCGCGGCAGGCCTCGGCGCTCTGTTCCCGCAAGCGCGAAGGGCTGCGTTTTTGCCCGAAAATAACTGTGACAAATGTCACCACAACCATCCTCATTCGGGGCTATGATGATCAACCGTAAGGCCCACCTACTCACGAGACCGCGTTTCCTTCACGGACCCGCCGGTATCTGGACCGGAATGAATCATGGAGGTGGATTATGACAGGAATCGTGCCCATCATGTGGGCGGTCTGGGGAGCGCTTGTAATCATCATGCTGGCGCTCAAAATCTACACCGGCAGGCTCACCCGCGACGAAGACGACCAGCTGGTTCTCGACTCGGCCTTCGACCACGTGAAGAGCCAGCAGGCAGCTCTGATGGCGAAAGTCGAGAAGATCGAGCCCTTGCGCAAGACAGCTCTCTGGCTGGTCATCGTGGCTACGGTTTTCGTCATCGGCTACTACGCCTTCGACGTCGTCCAGCAGTTCAAATAGCGCGCGCCGGGACTGAACCGGAACGGCTGAAGGCTGCTTCGCGCAGCCTGTAGCCGTTCTGTGTTTTGGGCTGTTCAGTGCATCGGAGGGAGCAGGGGCATTTATGCCCATGAAATGATGCCTGAGGCGCGAGGGCTTCAGCCCCGGGCCTCTGCTTCCGATCAAGGCAGCCTCCGGGCCTGAAGGCCGATCCCTCGGCGAGCTGCTTCTTCAGGGGTATAAATGCCCCTGCTCCCTCCAACAACCCGTCTGGAAATGGATGAAGCGGCCGGGACTCCGTGTTCCAGCCGCAACCCAGGAATCTCTGATTCGACCTCGCTGCCCTACTCCACTTCCTGTTTGGCGCGATATCCGTCGCGGGTAATGATGTCGTACTTGAGCGGCTTGTGCTTCTCATCCTGGATGCGCAGGGGATGGCCTTCTTCGTCCACCAGCTCCACGCGCAGCTTGCGATAGCTCCCGTCCTGCTTGGCGTTGCTGGGGTGGTAGATGAGCTCGTACTTCGAGCGGATGTTCTGGTTGATCTGTCCGAAGATGTCGGGAAACTCGCCCGTAAAGCGCGGAAAATAGCTCATCCCGCCGGTGATGGAAGCAAACGTTCGCATCTCGTTGTCACCCTGCAAAAAGTCCATGTCGCGCATCTCGCCGCGCATGCCGCCGCGGCCTTCCGTAATGGCGCGCATCATGCCGCCGGTGGAGACGGTATAGATGGTAATGTCGCGCGTCTCCTTCACCTTCTTGAGGATCTTGTCGAAGGTGAGCTTGGAGAAGGTGTCCACGCCGGATGCGATCAGGATGATGTACTTGCGGCCCTCGACCCGTTGAAGCCGATCGATGCCCTCGTAGAGCGCGTCGAACAGATTGGTATCGGTAAAGCCGGGGATGCGCAGTGAGTTGATGGCCGCCTCGAGCTGGCGCTTGTCCTGGGTAAAGTCGGTCACAATCTGGGTGCGCAGGTCAAAGGTCATCAGCGCCACGTAGTCCTGCGGCCGCAGCTGCTCGGCAAAGGCGAAGGCCGCGTTGCGCATGTCGTAGATGAAGGTGTAGCTGCGTGCAGCGAACTCGCAGATGAGCAGCGCCGTGATCGGGGCCTCGACACGCTTGAAGCCGGCGACTTTCTGCTCCACGCCATCCTCATACACGCGGAAGTTGGCCGGCTTGAGGCCGGGCACAAACTGGTGGGTCTTTTCCAGAAGCACGCCCACGTCGACCGTGACTTCGGGCACCTCCACGCGCAGCGAGAAGCTCGGCATCCCCTCAGGATTTTTTATCCTGGGCTCGGCCGGCGCGGGAGGTGGCACGTCGGCCGGCGCATCCTTCTTTTTGGGCAGCGCAATCACCCCGGAGTCGCCCGTGGGGCCGCCGGCGTCCGGCGTGGTCTGGTCCGGCTGCTGCGCGGGAGGCGCGGGCGGAGGGGTGGGCGCCGGCGTATTTTGCGCGCGCAACAGAGGCGCGGCCAGGAGGGAGGCCAGCAGCAGGAACGGGACACCGGCCGGGACGCGGGCGATACGGCGGATCGGGTGCAAGGTGGGCATGACGACCTCGGTGATCAGCATACGGGAAGACGGGTTGAAGCTGCCACATCAGCGCCTGTTCACGCTCCAAGGCAAGTGGCGGCGGCAACGCGAACAGGCCCTGGCTGTACTCTTATAGACGTGGAAACTCGGTTGAAGGAAATCCGCCACGGGTTGGCGCAGGCCGCATGGGCGCTGGCCCTGTTGGTCACCTCCATTCCGCTTGCGGCGCAATCAACAGCCGCTGCCGGCCCGCCGCCGTCGAGCGGAGGATTCTTCCCCCTCAGCCAGGTGCAGAAGGGCATGAGGGCGACCGCCTGGACTGTCTTCCAGGGCACAAAGCCCGAGCCCATGGACGTGGAGATCCTGGGCGTGCTGCGCGGTGCGCGCGGTCCCGGCCAGGACATGATCCTGGCCCAGTTGCACGGCTCCAAGCCGGAATACACGGGCGTGGTCGCCGGCATGAGCGGCAGCCCGGTCTACATCGGCAGCAAACTGCTCGGCTCGCTCTCCTACCGCATCGGCCAGTTCAGCAAAGACCCGATTGCCGGCATCACGCCGATTGAGCAGATGCTCGAGGTGCGCGATCTTCCGATCGAGAGAGCAGAGATCAGGGGTCAGGGATCAGGAGCGGCGCCGAGCGCTGCCATGGACTTCCAGGCCATGGAGACGCCGCTGGTCATGACCGGCTTTGCGCCCGAAGCCATTCAGCTATGGAAGAAGCAGGCTGCCGGCACGGGCCTCGAAACCGTCGCCGCCGGAGGCGTCGGCGGAGGCTCGCCGCCTGACGCGGACCTGCGCCCCTCCAAGGCCGCACTGGCCACTGTCGTCCCCGGTTCGGCCGTCAGCGCGCAACTGGTCCGCGGCGACCTCGAAATCGCCGCGACCTGCACCGTGACGTACATCGATCCCAAACAACTGCTCGCCTGCGGCCATCCCATCCTCCAGGCCGGCGCCGTGTCGCTGCCCATGACCACGGCCGAAGTCGTGGCCACGCTGGCCTCGCCGCTCAACGCCTTCAAGATCGTCAACACCGGCGAGTTAATCGGCACGTTCACCGAAGACCGCGACTCGGCCATCCGCGGCGTGCTGGGCATGACGCCGCGGATGATTCCGCTGCACATCACCGTGCACTCCGGCGAGCAAGCGCGCCACGTCAACGTCGAGGTGCTCGACCTGCCCTCGCTGACCGCGCAAGCCGTGCTGGTGACGCTCTACCAGGCGCTGCTTGAGTCCAACGTGAGCACGGACGACACCAGCTACCACCTCACCGGCAGCATCCATCTCGACGGCTATCCCGACTCTCCGCTCGACGAGTGGGCCGCGGCCAGCGACGCCGGACCCGCGCCCCTGCTGCTCGCCCTTCAAGCCGGCGCGCGGTTCCAGCGCATCTACGCAAATGGCGGCCGGCAGGGCGATGTGCGCGGCATCGATGTCAGCATTCAAGCTGTTCCGCGCCGCCTCGGCGTCGAGCTGGAGACAGCGCGGCTGGTGGGCAGCAACATTGTGCATGCCGGCGACACCGTGGTCGTGGAAGCGACCATACGCAACTGGCAGCAGCCGGCGCGCAACCTGCGCATCCCCGTCAAAGTCCCAGCGCGGATCGGTGAAGGCAACCTGCGGATCCTGGTTTCGGATGCCGGTACGCTGGACCGCACGCTGGATCAGCCGCGGTTTTCCGCGTGGCCGCAGAGCCTGGGCGAGGTGCTCGCCGAGGCCCGCAACAAGCACGATGCCGGTCAGCTTTTTGTGAGCATCCTGGTGCCGGAGACCCAAGCAGGCGTCGAGGGTGAGTCGCTCACAAGCCTTCCCTTATCAGTGGCGAACGCCCTGGAGCCCCTGCGCAGCTCGCAGGATGTGCGCCTCAATGGCGAGTCCGCCGAGGTCGCTGCACAGGCTCCCGCCGGCGGCGTCCTGAGCGGTTTCCAGATTCTCACACTGCACATCGATCCCGGCGGCGGGTTAGACTAGAGCCTGTTATTCACTTTCCCGCGCCCACGCGAAAGTGAATGACAGGCTCCAGGATGCAGTAGAATCGCAACTGCACTTCGCAGACCGGCTCGCGGATCAGTCCGCCGGCAATGCGTTCACCCCCAGCGAGGAATTCGGAACGGCCATGGCTCAAATTCAAGGACTTGCAGCCCACGCAGCGGGAGCCGAACTGCTCCCCTACCGCTATGACCCAGGCAAACTGGGCCCGCAGGACGTGGAGATCGCCATCACCCACTGCGGCGTCTGTCACAGCGACCTGCACCTGATCTCCAATGACTGGGGCATCAGTCAGTATCCCTTCATTCCCGGCCATGAGATTGTGGGCACGGTGTCGGCGGTCGGCGCTGAGGTCAAGATGCACCAGGTGGGACAGCGCGTCGGCCTCGGCTGGCAGTCCAACTCCTGCGGCCAGTGCGAGTGGTGCATCCGCGGCATGGAGAACCTGTGCCCGTCCTCCGAGGGAACGTGCGTCCATCGCAACGGCGGCTATGCGGAGAAGGTGCGCGCCAACGCCCGCTTTGTCATCCCCATCCCCGACGCGCTCAAGAGCGAGCATGCCGCGCCGCTGCTCTGCGGCGGCATTACCGTCTACAACCCGCTGCGCACTCATGGGGTGAATCCCTCCTCGCGCGTGGGCATCATCGGCATCGGCGGCCTGGGCCACATGGCTATTCAATTCGCCCGCGTCTTTGGCGCGGAGGTCACCGCCTTTTCCACCTCTGCCGGCAAGGAAGAAGAAGCCCGCGCCCTCGGCGCTCACCACTTCGTCAACAGCCGCGAGTCCAAGCAGCTCAAAGAGGTTGCCGGCACCCAGGACCTGATTCTGAGCACCATCAACGCCGACCAGGACTGGGGCGTCTACATCCAGGCGCTGCGCCCAACCGGGACGCTGTGCTTCGTCGGCGTTCCGCCGTCGCCGGTATCGGTGCACGCCTTTCCGCTCATCGCCGGCATGCGCTCCATCAGCGGCAACCCCACCGGCAGCCCCTATCGGCTGAAGGAGATGCTCGACGTGGCCGCTCGCCACGGCGTCAAGGCGCAGATCGAGTCGTTCCCCATGGCCAAGGCCAACGAAGCAATCGAAAAGGTAAAGAAGAACAAGGTGCGCTACCGCGCCGTGCTCACGAATTAGAGCCGTTCTCCAATTCATGTGCTCTGTTTGGTTGCGTGCAAGGTGGCGTTTTCTTAAGGAAAAAGCCACTCATCACCGTGCTTTCGGTATACAGCAATTGGAGAACAGCTGTAATGCAACTCCGGCCCCAATGAACCCCGGCCCGCCAACCATGCGTGCCGGGGTTTTGTTGTTTCCGCTGCTGTAACTTGCGAAAACCTGCCTGCAACGTTACCATTCCTTTCCTATGCAGCCACTTTCTTTGAACGCCTTCCTGGCGCTGCTTGATCGCCGCAGGACGATAGCCTTACGGCAAGGGACCCGATTCTCAGCGCCTGCTTTGGCTCTGGCGGGGCTGGCGCTCAGCTTGTCAGCCACTTCCTGCGCAGACCTGACCGAAGTGGCCAAGTTTGCCGCCTGCGCCAAGAGCGCCTCCACCGGCTATGCGGATATTGTCACGGACTTTGCCGGCTCGGCCGCGCGGAGGGCAGACGATCTCCGCGACACGCAGAAGCCCGATGCGGAGGCCGATGTCCAAAAATACAAGGCCCTGCAACCTGCCATGCTCGCCGCGCAAAAGCCGCTGGTCGATTACATCACCGCCCTGACGGCCATCGCCACCGATACCCCCGCCGCGGCCGGCAAGGGCAGCTCTTCCAGTAGCAGCACTGCCGGCAAGGACAGCACCGCCACGGCAGACGCCGCCTCCAGCACAAGCGATTCAGCGGGAGCGGATGCGGCAGGCGATCCAACGGAGGCCAATCTTGAGAAGCTGGGAATGAGCTCCACGCAGGCCACTGCCGCGCTGGGTTTGGCTTCCAAGATTGCCGCGGCGCTCTCTGCCGGGTATCGCAGCAACAAGGCCGGCAAGGCGATCCACGATTGCAACCCGGAGCTGCAGGACTACCTGAAGGGGCTGGAGCAGATCGTGGGCACCGATTACCCGCAGCTTCTGGACACGGAGAAGATCTCCGTTGAAGGACATTACTCTGACCTGCTTGGGCAATACGGAAAGACCGAGCCGCTGGCCGCGATGACAACCAGTATTCAAGAAAAGCAGGATCTGGCCGCGATTGAAAAGCGCCGCCGGGCGGCAACAGCTTACCTGAAGATACTGACCGACATCGGCCAGGGGCACCAGAAGCTGTTTGACGCGGGTGACAAGGTGACTGCGATCCAACTGGCCGCAATCGTGGAGCCCTACGTAGCGGATATTGAAAAGCAAAGTGTCGCGGTTCAAAAGGCCTTTTAAGTAGCGGCCCCAGGGAGGTTGGGAACTATGTCTTTTTATTCCGATCAGGCTGGTCAGTTTATCCAGTTGGCGCAGGGCATCCAGACCCGGATCGACAATGCCGGGTTGTCGATGGACAGCGATACGCGCTCGACGCTCGACGATCAGCGCGATGGCCTTCTGGAGAAAGCCAACAAGATGATTCTCGCCGACATTCAGGCCGCGCTCGACCAGATGAACCTGGATCAGCCGCGTTTAGCCGGCTGCACGCAAAACCTGAACAATGCGATGAAGACCGTGCAGACGTTTAATCAGATTGTGGCCATCGGCGAAGCAGGCCTGAACCTGGTGACCGCCTGCGTCAGTGGCAATCCAGCGGGGATTATCACCGCCCTGGAATGCGCGGAGAAGGCCGTGGCGGCTGCAATCGGCAAATCAAACGTGACCACCATGCCTTCTCCGCCAGCGACGCCTGCCGCGAAGAGTGTGGCGTCGACTTTAACGACCCTCGCCGCCTCCGCCGAGTCCGACGAAAACGATCAGTGACGTAAACGCGAATTGGAAGGCGCGCATTCTCGCGGCCTATGCCGAACCGCCGTCGTGCCTCAAAATACAAGCATGGACTCTCTCCGCATCGACAAATGGCTATGGGCAGCGCGCTTCTTCAAAACGCGCGCCCTGGCGCAGAAGGCCTGCGAACTGGGCCGCATTCACTCCAACACGCACGAAGCCAAGCCGTCGCGCGAGGTGCGCGTCGGCGACACACTGCTCATCAAGAATGAAGGCGGCCAGTTTACCGTGCAAGTGCTCGCCCTGAGCCAGATGCGCGGCCCCGCTGCTGTCGCACAGGCGCTCTATCGCGAAACCGAAGAAAGCCAGGCCGCGCGCCTCAAAGCCGCCGCCGAGCGCAAGGCCATGCAGGAGTTCGCCCCGCTGCCCGAGCGCCGACCCTCCAAGCGCGACCGCCGCCACATCATCCAGTTCCGCGGCGAACGATAGGGTCGACAGCAAAACGCCTTCACGGCTGCACAATATCCGGCCCATTGCCATCGGCCCAATAGCCGCTGCGCGCCGTCACGTGCAACCCCGGATGGCCTTGGAGCTTCAACTCGACCGCATGGTACCCGGCATGCGGCGTCTGCGGCTGGAAGCTCAACACATACCGGTTGGGCACGTGGTTGGAGATGGCCACCATGCCGCTTACCAAACTACGATTGTTCTCAAACTTGAAGTACTCGCCCCCGGTCAGCTCAGCCACTGTCTCCGGCACATTGCGCTGCAAACCCGCAGCGGCGCGGATGGCTGCCATCTTGGCCAGACCGAGCGGCGGAACGAGCTGCGTAAGGCAGTCGAATGCCTGAACGGCTTTGTTGGTCGTTGCGTCCGGGTCAGGGTCCTTGCCCATGCAGCCATGTGGCGGGTTGGGATAGGCATTGCTCCCTATCGCGAATCCCTTGTCAGTTTTACTGACCGGGAGATTCCTGTAGGCATAATGCGCCGCGTCCGCCTTTCCCGACGAAAATCCCAGGCTGTAGATGGCCGTGTTGGTGTCGCCGATAGCGCGCAGCGCATCATCCATTTTTGTCTGGCTGCCTTGATCGAGCGTCTCGGAGATCAGCAGAATCGCCCTGCGATAGTTCGCAGGCTGTGTGCTCAACTGATCGACAGAAAACTTGAGCGCATCCAGAATCGCCGCGCCCTTGTCGCCGGGGTCAAGGTTGTCCAGCGTCTCACCGGCTGCCATCGCATCGCCGTTGAAGTCCTGCGCGAGCTGCGGCGTGCTGTCAAAGCCCACCACCGCCACGCGATGCGGAACGCCGCCCACGACTGCGTCAATCACCGCGCCCAGGTGGTGATAGGCCGCAAGCTTGCCTCTGCCGCCGCCGCCAGTCTCGACCGCAAC
>Ga0302278_10001540_pt1 | contig 28284 bp, 24 predicted proteins | sample III_Bog_N3_2_FD_194543 | JGI IMG/M metagenome (GOLD analysis project Ga0302278, IMG submission 194543) | Peat permafrost microbial communities from Stordalen Mire near Abisko, Sweden - III_Bog_N3_2 | ecosystem: Environmental > Terrestrial > Soil > Wetlands > Peat | place: Sweden: Abisko... | reverse complement strand
GAATGCTCGCAGCGATACCGTGACCAAGGTGCTGGCCAGCACAGGCGCGGTTGTGGGCACGTATGCGGTTGGAAGCGAACCATATGGCGTTGCCTTCGACGGAACCAACATCTGGGTCGCGAATTCTGGCAGCAACAGCGTGACCAAGATCGGCGCAACCCGGTAGACGGCGCGCGAGTGCGGTTGGCGCTTGCCCCACAATATCCATCCCGTAAAACTTGGGTGCCCCAGGTCCGGATTTTCGGACCTGGGAGACCACGAACCTCAGCCAGCGTTTTTCTGATCTCTGTCGTGAGACCACGAACCTCAAGGCGCGCATACGCCATTTGCCGCTCTGCAGGCGTGGCGCTACAATCTCCCTATGAGCCGCTCTGTTGCCGAAGTTCTTGAAGATGTGCGCCGTCTCCCTCTTGGCGACCTTGATTGGCTGATCGGGGAACTGTCGCGGACTGGGGATGGCTCCGGCGATGCCGAGATCGATGCATCCTGGAAGGCGGAGGTCGAGCGGCGTGTCACTGAGTTCGAAGCCGGAAGCGCCGTGACCTATTCCTGGGAGGAAGTGGAAGCTCCGCTGCGCGCCCGGTTGGCCGGATGAAGCGGAAGAGCATTCGCATCCAGTCACAGGCGCAGGAAGAGATCAACCAAGCCTTCGACTGGTATTTCCTGCGAAATCCCGAAGCGGCCAGTACGTTTTTATCAGAAATCGGCGCATCTTTGGCGCGGATTGCCTCTCACCCCAACTCTATCCCATCTAAACAAAGAACACCCGAAGATGCGTGCTGGCGAAGTTTCCCTATTCCGTGATCTATAAAGAGAAAGACGAGGTCATTCTCATCGTTGCCGTAGCCCATGCCAAGCGCCGTCCCGGTTATTGGCGTGGACGAATCTAATCTGCTTAGTTAGAAACAATTCATTTGTTGAGAACTTTGGAGGCGCCATGAACCCGATTCGTCCGATCGTAGCAACCGCCCTGCTGGCCGTGAGCCTCATTGCATCCGCGCAGGCGCCCCAGCCCACCCGCGCCGACGCCGAGAAAGACCCCGTGCTGAAGGCGATGCTCACCGAGCTCGACCGCAGCATGAGCCAGTTGCAGTTGAAGGACTTCGAGAAACCCTTCTTCATCCAGTACCGCATAGAAGATATCGATGACTTCGAGACCAGGGCGGAGTTTGGAGCCGTGAGCAGATCCCAGCGCAGCCACCAGCGGCTGGCGCACGTCACGCTGCGCGTCGGCGACTACAAGACCGACAGCTCCGGAGGCCGGGGCGACGGCGTGGTGGAACTGGCCACTCTGGATGACGACCCGATTGCCCTGCGCTCGGCGCTCTGGTGGGCGACCGACGAGGCCTACAAGGCCGCACTGGCCGCCTATGCGCAGAAGCAGGCCGAACTCAAGCAAGTCGAAACGCCGCCCCAGGCCGACGACTTCAGCAAGGAGAAGCCCATCGTCCGTCTTGAAGAGCCTCTCGCGCTGAAGGTGGACCAGGATGCGTGGGCTGAGCGCGCGGCAAAGCTCAGTGGACTCTACCGGACGGATGATTCGGTAAAGGCCGGCCAGCGCGACGTACAGTCCTCCAAGGCGGGCCTTCATGCGCGCGCAACCACAACCTGGATGGTCAACAGCGAGGGAACCATCACGCGCACCTCCGCATCCGGCTGCGAGGAAGCCTTCAACGTCAGCACGCAGGCGGCCGACGGGATGAGGCTCGAGTTGTCCCACTCTTCCATCGCTCTCACGCCGGATCAACTGGATGCGCCGGAGGCCTTCGACAAGCATGTGGTTGAACTGATCGCAAAGCTGGGCGATCTGCGCAACGCGCCCCTGGTGGAGGAGGAGTATCACGGGCCGGTGCTGTTGGGTTCCGGCGCGGGCGCGCACATCATTCACTCGCTGTTGGACGATGCGGTGACGGCGACGCGTCCCAAGCTGGGCACCGAGGCGCGCACCGAAGGTCCGTTTGCGTCCAGCTATCATGCCCGCGTCCTGCCTGATTCCTTTGACGTCGTCGATGACCCCGGCCTGAAGAGTTATGACGGCAAGGCCCTGCTGGGCGCTTACGACGTGGACGACGAGGGCGTTCCGGCCCAGGCGGTCAAGCTGGTTGTGGACGGCAAGCTGGAAAACTACCTCATTGGACGCGAGCCGGTGCGCGACTTTCCCCAGTCGAACGGCCACGGCCGCGCTTCGCTGGGCAAGCTGCCCACGCCGTCCATTGGCGTGCTCAAGGTGACGGCCAGCGACGGGCTCACGGACGATGAACTGAATCGCAAGCTGCTGGGCCTGGCAAAGGATCGCGATCTGAAGAGTGTCTATTACGTGAATGCCCTGGCCGGAACAATGACGCCCAGGCTGCTCTATCGCGTCACCCCGGACGGCACCCCGGCTGGCAAGCGCGAGCTGGTGCGTGGCGCGGAGCTGGACGACCTGGACCTGCGCGCGCTCCGCTCGAACGTCGAGGCGGCAGGCAAGGATCTGCGCGTCGCCAACTACTTCGGCGATATTCCCGAGACCGTCCTGGCCCCGGCGCTGCTGATGGATGATGTAACCCTCCGCCGCGCCAACAAGAAGAACGACAAGCTGCCCTTCTATCCGCCGCCGGAGTAAAGGGATTCAGATTGAAGTGGGAACAAAAAGGGTGCCCCACCCTCGCCGCGTTCTTGATGTTGCGGCTAGGGTGTGGGAGTGAACTACCTCTTCTTCCAGCCACCCACGATTGCGCCCATCAGGATCATGCCCCCCAGCCAGAAGCCGGCATTGATGCCGAGCAGGCTCCAGGGGCGAACCTCGAAGACGTACTCAACGGAAAAAACGGGGAAGACAAAGCCGAGCCACACGAGCGCCGCGACCTTGATCCCGCGCAGCACTGTCTGTGCGCCGGTGAGCTGAATTACGCGGGAGATGGCCGCTGCCACGAGCGCCTCCGCAACCAATGCCGCCGCGAACTGAATTGCGGGATTGACGCCCGTGCTCGTCAGCCACTGACTCGTGCGCCCTATCCCACTGAGCCAGGACTGAAGAAAAAACGAGTACCAGCCCATTTCAAAGAGAAAACAGACTACCGCCGCAACGAGAATCGCAAAGTAGTTCTGCCGGACATTCGATTGTGAGTCTGCCATTTTGACCTCCGCATCAATTCCTCACCCAAAGATTAGGCCATACCGGATGATCTTTGACCAGTAAAAAATGAACGCGCCCTCAGTCCAGCCGCGTGAGAAAGGCCTCGCCCTCGGCGGGGCGCAGGCGGCGGGCGATGTTCTCGGCCTCTTCCCGGTTGTCGCCCGCGGGACGTATGCGCACCCAGTAACTGTCCTCGCCGGGAAACTCGATCACGTTGGCGTTCGGGTACTTGTGCAGGAGTTGCTTCTTGAGCTTCTCAGCCTTGCGGTGGCTGTTGAACGCGCCGACCTGCACGCACCAGCGGCCGCCGGTATCGATGGGCTTGGGGGTCCGGTAAACGTCCACCCGCACACGCGCCGAGCCGACGCGGTAGATCCCCGTGGCCTTGGCCGAGGCGATAGTGAGGTCGATCAGCCGGTCTCCCACAAACGGGCCGCGATCGGTGATGCGCATGGCGGCCGACTGGCCGGTCTTCAAATTGGTTACTACGATCAGCGAACCCATCGGCAGGGTCCGGTGGGCCGCGGTCAGCGAGTGGTCGCTGAAGACCTGCCCGTTGGCGGACCTGCGTCCCCTGGCGGCCGTATACCAGGTGGCCAGCCCTTCCTCGGTGCGGATGGGCTTGTGCGCCTTTACATATTGCAGATCATCGGGGCTGACCCCGCCCGGCGGCGCTGGCGTGGGCGCGATGCGGCCCGCCGGCGGCTTGCCGTCGGGCGTGGAAGGATTGGCCTGAGTCTGGCTTTGGGCTTGAACCGGCGGCGGAGCAGCCTGCCGGGCGGGCATCCGCGCAGTGGTTTGCTCGTGCCCGCAGCCCGACGCAGCCAGCAGCACAACCGCCAACCCGGCCCAGACAGTCAGCCGGGTGCCCCAGGTCCGGATTCTCGGACCTGGGAATCCACGAACCTCAACCGGACTATTCGTCACGGCCGCGGACCTCTGTTTTGTTCAAAGCGGTCGGCCAGTTCGCGCAGCTTGTCGCTCACGGTGCGCAGGGCCGAGATCGATTCGCTGCGCACCTGCGGAATCACCGCGGCGTTCACATAGGCGATGGCGTGCCGCAGTTCCATTTCGATCAACTCAACGGCCTCTTCAATGCGGCTGCCCACTCCGCCCATGCCGGGAGGGGGCGGACCAGGAGGCGGATACGGAGGAGGAGGAGGATAAGCACCCATGTCAGATAACCTCGCGCAAGGATTTCGTGCAAGCAATCTCCTTTTCAGTCTGCTGCGTGCGCCGCGCCCCGTCAACCGCCTTCCGCTCAAAGGTGCCGCAATCGTCAATACACTGACGGGATCTCCTGCGTCCGCCTGGCGCCTCCCCCCTTTCCCTCGCCTGTAACTTTCCACAGAGGAACTGCGTCACTATGGAAGAGCCGCACAAGGATGACCTTTCCTCATTTGCGCGATACTCTATTAAGTCGCGTCAGGCAGCGCTCCGGCTCCGCCTGAAGGTGCGCGCGGCCACATCTCCCGTCAGCGAGGACCTGTTCTTTGCAAAGAGGTTCCAGAGAGAGCACCGGCCAGGCATGCGTCGCCAGCCGCTTGAAGCCGAACCCGGCGCAAACGATGAGCCGTCTCGTCCCGGCGCTCTTCGGGACGTTCCTGCTTCTCGCTGCGATCCCCGTACAAGCTGGCTTGGCGCAGGCCCCTCCGCCCAGGCCATCGCTGCCGGACGCGCCGCAACCGCGCACCCCCGCTCCCGCCGCTGCGCCGGCAACCCTGCCCTGTCCGGCAGTGAGCGCCGCTTCGGACGCAATGCCCCCTGCCGCCGGGAATCCGCCGCCAGCCGGTGCCCAACCTGTACCGAAACCCGCCCCCTGCCCGCCCCAATCTACGATCAACTGGTATATGCGCTTCACCAATGGGCCGCAGGTCAAGCCGCTGACGCCCAAAGAGAAGGGCTGGCTGGCGGTGCGCAATGTTGTGGACCCCTTCAACGGCCTCACAATTCTCGGCGCCTCCGCGATCTCGGTGGGCTCGGATGCGGATTCCCCCTACGGCCCCGGCATGAAAGGCTTCGCGCGCAACGTGGGCGTCAGCTATACCCAGGACATGACCGGCGAGTTTTTTGGCACTTTTCTCATTCCCTCCCTCGTCCACCAGGATCCGCACTACCACCGCATGCCCAACGCAAAGATTCCTCGCCGCGCCGCTCATGCCATCGCGCAGGTGGTTTGGACCCTGGGAGACAACGGCAAGCCGATGGTGAACTACGCCAACCTGGCGGGCTTCGCCATCGAAGACGAGATAGGCGATCTGTACGTGCCGGGCCGGCAGACCAATCTGCCCGCCAGCGCCGAGCGCTATGCCATCGATCTCGCCACCGCGCCCGTCGACAACTTCGTCACCGAGTTCATGCCCGACGTAGCCCGCCGCATCCACATTCGCGTTGTCCTCATTCAGAGGATCATCAACCAGATAGCCAAGACCCCCGGAACCAGCTCGCCGTAGGCCGGAACCCTGGCCCAGTCCAGTCAATGCAAGGGATCGCAATGCCGCATGGAACCGTCTAGGCCAGCCTGCAACGCGTAGAATGAATTCATATTGCTTGAGAAATCGGAGATCGCATTCAAATGACGAAGCCACGTGTGCTGCCAAAGGCCATATTAGTGTGGCTGCTTGCCTTTGCCGTGCCCGCCCTGCCGCAAAAAGCGCAAGACGTAACCATCGGCTACTTCCCGACCATCGTCAATACAATCGATGTCCCCGGCGCTGGCACGGGCGCGCTACAGGGAACCGTCGCCATCGGCGTTGACGCAGCCGGAGATGTCGCTGGAACCTACATTGACACGGTGGGCGTCTATCACGGATTCGTGTACACAACCAATGGCACGACCAATACCTTCTACTCCTTCGATGCCATCACCCCTAGCAAGAACGCGATCGCAGGCGAGGGAACCATCGTCACGGGCATCAGTTCGACGGGAGACATCTCTGGTTATTCCATATCCGGTTATTCCACTGGACCCTCCAGTCGATCCGAATCGCGGCTCGGATTTATGCGCGCCGCTGACGGCACGATTACCACCTTCGTCGGGCCAGATAATACTGGAATGGGCGCAGTCCTGGGCATCAACTCGGTGGGGTCTGTCACCGGGTGGGGCGGGTGGATTGACGGCGGCGACGGCTTTGTAAGCGCTGCCGATGGCACGGGGTCTAACTTCGACCCTCTGCTTTTCCACGACGCTCCAAATACCGGTATCGGCATCAACACGGCGGGGGCGATCACGGGTAGGTACCACGATAACTCCAATGTATCTCACGGCTTTGTTCTCAGTGCCGACGGCGCGACGATCACCACCTTCGATCCTCCCAACCTGGCCACGACCCAGACCACGAATGGAAACAGCGGCACCCTGCCCACCAGCATCGACACGGCAGGAGACGTTGCGGGAACCTACACCGACACGAACGGCGCGCGCCACAGCTTTGTGCGCACCGCCAGCGGCACAATCACCCCCTTCGATCCTCCCGGCGCGAACCTGAATCCGTGTGCATCCACCGGCATGGGCAAGCTGCTCTGCGGCTCTGGTGGCCTCGGCATCGACGATGCGATGGACGTCGTGGGAGCGTTCTTTGACGCGAACAATGTGGCGCATGGATTCCTGCGCTATGGCGCCACGGGGACATTCGTCACCGTCACCCCCTCAGAGGCGGGCACGGGCGCCTTTCAGGGAACGGCCTTCTTCGCCATCAACGCTTCGGGGACGATGGCCGGAACCTACGCCGACTCGAACTCCGTGCTGCATGGCTTTACCTACAGTGTGCCTACCGTTGCAACAACAACTACGCTGACTCCCGCGCCGACGCCGAATCCATCGGTCTTTGGCGAGCCGGTCACGCTGAGCGCGACCGTTACCTCGAGCAGCGGCACGCCCCCCGATGGCGAAAACGTCGCATTCCAAGAGAATACGGTCAGCATCGAGGATTCCCAGTTGAGCAGCGGCGCTGCCAGTTCAGTCCTGCGTACGGCAGCGGGAACTTGGTCCATCACCGCGGAATACGTCGGCGACTCGACCTTCGTCAGCAGCACCTCAACGCCGGTCAACCTGGTAGTCAATCAGGCCAGCACCACCACAACTTTGACCTCTTCGCCGAATCCCTCAGGCGTGGGGCAATCCGTGACCCTCACGGCAACCGTCTCAGGGCAATTTGGCGGCCTGCCGACCGGCTCGGTGGCATTCAGCAATGGAAATACGAGTCTGGGAAGTGTGACTCTGGGCGCAACGAATCAGGCGGTATTGACCACGACGGCCCTGCCTTTAGGTACGGACTCGATTACGGCAGTCTACAGCGGCGACTCGAATTTTACCGGAAGCACGTCGGCAGCGGTGAGTCAGGTGGTGGCCGCGCCCGACTTCACCATGACCATCAGTCCGGCATCCATCTCGGTCCAGGCCGGAGCGAGTGGCACGACCACCATCACCGTGCAGGATGAAGGCGGCTTCAATTCCAATGTTTCCTTCGCTTGCTCGGGGTTGCCTTCGGGTGCCGCGTGCACCTTCACCCTGGAGACCGTGCCCACGCCTGCGGGCATCTCCTACTCCACGCTCACCGTGACCACCTCCGCGTCAACCGCCGCCCTCCATCGCAACTCCAATCCGCTACTCCCCGGCTCAGCGCTGGCGGTTGCCCTCTGCTGTTTCGGCTGGAAGAAGCGCCGCCGCTTGCAGATGCTGGTATTACTGGCAGTGACCATGGCCGGCCTGGGCCTGCTCAACGGCTGCGGCAGCGGCGGGTCTTCTTCCGGTGGGGGTGGTGGCACTCAACCCGTCACATCGACCGTCACCGTAACCGCGACCTCCGGCTCACTTACGCACACGGCAACCTTCAAGCTCACGGTGAACTGAGCCCTCTCCTTCAGACTACGGCTCATCCCAGGCAACTGGGACGAGCCGTTTGCCCCTCCCAAGCTAAGCCCGCCGCATCCAAATTCGTGTTGTCCTCATTCAGAGGATCATCAACCAGATAGCCAAAACGCCCGGCGCCTCCGCGTCGCCGTAAGGCATCCGCCGGCCAGGACCGGCAGTGAATCTGTTTCCGCAGCCTGCGATTTATCTCGACAGTTATGCCCCCCCCCCCGATAGAATTCAGAGCAATCCACTTTTTAAGGAAGTTCCCATGCGAATCGGCAACCCCCGTCTGCTTCCGGTTTCTTTATTAGGACTTCTCCTCGGATTCGTCCTCCTCATCCTCTCCGCCCACTCTGCCGCCGCGCAGGCCACCGCCCCAAACGAATGGACTTGGCAGGGCGGCAGCGACACAGCCAACCAGCCCGGTTTGTATGGCACCGAAGGAACTCCCGCGGCCGGGAATATTCCATCGAGCCGAATCATGCCTGCCACCGCAACCGATAGCCAGGGTAATCTCTGGCTCTTTGGCGGCGGGGGATCGAACTATGCTGGGTTCAACGATCTTTGGGAATTCAATCCGTCCACCAAACAGTGGACCTGGGTGAGTGGAAGCGATACCGGAAATGCGCCGGGGAACTGGGGCGTCATGGGGTCTCCTGCCGCTACTAACATCCCCAGTGCACGCAACTCGGCTGCCGCATGGACCGATTCGAATGGCAACTTCTGGCTCCTCGGAGGTTCTGGTCTTGATTCCAATAACAAAGAAGGTTTCTTAAACGATCTGTGGAAATACAATCCGTCCGCCCAACAGTGGACTTGGATGGCAGGCGGCAATTCCTTGGTGTGTGAAGTAAATCCCGGCTACACGACAATTTGCTATCAGCCTGCTAACGGCAGCACACCTGCTGGGCGGGACGGCTCTGTGACATGGACCGATAGTCAGGGAAATCTGTGGTTGTTTGGCGGGAACGGCGTCGACTCAACGGGTACGCCTGGCAATTTCAACGACATTTGGGAGTACAGTACCTCGTCCAATTCCTGGATATTCGTTGGAGGTGCATCGCAGATTACCTGCGTCAATTGGGTTGGGGGGTTCTGTGTTGGTTCCGAATCGCAGCAGCCTCAGTACGGGAATCTGGGTGTGCCAGCCCCGGGAAATAATCCGGGTGGGCGGGCAAATGCCGTGGGTTGGACAGATAGCAGCGGGAATCTGTGGATATTCGGAGGGGAAAATAACATCTTTACCGGTCCTCATTCGGCCTATCCGGTGTTCTTCAACGACGTTTGGAAATACGACTTTTCAAGCAACGAATGGACCTGGATGGCTGGCAATGCCGGTACGAACGGCAGTGTTGTTGCGTACAACGGATCCAATTTCTTTCCCGGAGTCTATGGAACATTGGGGGTGCCTGCCGCGGGAAACAACCCAGGAAGCCGAACCTACCAGAACACCTGGACCGACAAAGCCGGCAACTTCTGGCTCTTTGGAGGAGGAGTTATGAATTCGACCGGCTTCGGGCTTATGAATGACCTTTGGGTCTTCAATCCAAACAGCCTGAACTGGACGTGGATGGGTGGCGCCACCACGGTGGGTAGTGTTTGTCCGGACGGCTACTGTGGGCAACCTGCCAACTATGGCGTTTTGGGCACGGCAGCGGCCGGCAATACCCCCGGGGGCCGGGAGTACGCAGGAGGCTGGACTGACAATGCTGGAAATTTCTGGTTGTTTGGCGGCGGAAATTATTACATTACACTTTATAACGATTTATGGGAGTATCAACCGTCCTCCAACTCGCTGCCGCCAGCAATCACTCCGGCCTTCAACCCGACAGCGGGAACCTATACATCGACACAGTCCGTAACCATCTCGAACGGAATGTCGAATGCGGCGATCTACTACACGACCGACGGAAGCACGCCGACATCGGGCTCGACACTGTACACCGGCCCTGTCTCAGTAGCCGCGACGGAGACAATGAAGGCCATTGCGATTGCGAGCGGATACCCAAATAGCGGTATAGCAACGGCAGTGTATACGCTTCAGGCACCAGTGGCCACTCCAACTTTCAGTGTGCCAGGCGGAACTTACACTAGACCGGTACCGGTAGCTCTCTCAGACGCAACTCCCGGAGTAACCATCTACTTCACCACCGACGGTGTCACTATTCCGACAATCAACTCCACACAGTTTATAAGCGGCACTCCAATCTTGGTGTCGAGCACTGAAACCATTCAGGCAATTGCCGTGGCTTCCGGCTTCAGCGCGAGCGCCGTGGCCAGCGCAACCTATACCATTACACCGGGCTTTACCATCGCCGGCACGGGAATCACCACCAAAGCTGGAGCGGCCACTGGAAACACCTCTACAATCACTCTGACGCCGGTTGGTGGATTCACCGGCAGCGTTGCGCTGACCGCCGCAATCACCTCCGGCCCGACAGGCGGAATCCAGCCCTCGTTGAGCTTTGGCTCGACGACACCGGCAAGCATCACCGGCACAACATCGGGAACGGCCACTCTCACCATCACCACGACAGCAAGTTCCACGACTCAATGCACCTCGGAGAACCGTATGCAACAAGGAATTCCCTGGTATAGCGGAGGCAGCGCGGTTCTGGCCTGCATTCTGTTGTTTGGCATCCCGGCGCGGCGGCGGAACTGGCTGAGAATGCTCGGCATGTCACTTCTTCTTATCGCGCTTGCCGGAGGCGCAATAGCCTGCGGCGGCGGCGGAGGTGGCGGGCAGACATGCAATCCAACCACCATAGCCGGTACGATGCCAGGAAGCTACACCATCACCATAACCGGCGCCTCTAACTCAATCACATCGACAGGCACAGTCAGCCTTACAGTCCAGTGACCGGCTTTCCTTGTTGAAGCGAATCGGAGCGGCAGAGCTTTTGCTCTGCCGCTCTTGTCTCAGTTCGATCAATTTTTAGTAGGCGGCCCGAAGCAGCACTGCCCATTCGGCCCAACCGTTCCCCGCGCTCAGACCCCCGTTCGCTGCTCAAAATCCCCGTTCGCTGCATCCTCCTTCGCTTGACCGGCCTCCGCGATTACCCTGAAACTGCATTTCCAGACCCCCGGCTGCCGTCGCAAAATCGCAGCCAGGGAGTCCAGCCGGGCAGATCACCGCCGCAGGCGACGAATCTATTTTGAGGAGACCGCACCTTATGTCCAAAGCAGTCAAGTACGCCGAAAAAGCCGTCGTCTATGCGGCCAAGGGAGCCTGGGTCGTCTATGAGCGGCTCAACCGCATCAGCCCCAACCCCTCCTTCACGCCCAAATGGTCCGACAAGCCCCTCCAGAAGTCCTACGAAAAAGAGAAGCCGCCGCTGGGCTGGCCGCGCACCACTGACTCGCTCTGTCCCAAGTGCGTCCCCGAAATCCGCAAGCAGATTCTCGACGGCAAGCTGCCCTTCGAGATCCTCCTCAACGAGAAGGTTGGCGAAATCAAGGCGCAGATCATCGAGCGCGACGGCCAGATCCTCATGGTCAAGGACTGCCCCAAGCACGGCCACTTTGAAGACGTGATGTCGATGGACACCGCCTTCTTCAAGCACCTCGAAGAGAGCTTCCCCGGCCGCGATGTTCGCGCGCACAACGACAAGACGCTGCACAATCACGGCACTTCGACTATCACCAACGGCCGCGGCGCTGTGCTCACCATCGACCTGACCAACCGCTGCAACATGATGTGCGATCCCTGCTTCATGGATGCCAATCAGGTCGGCTTCGTCCACGAACTCACCTGGGACGAAATCAAGACCATGCTCGACAACGCCATCACCCTCAAGCCCAAGCGGCAGATGAGCGTCCAGTTCTCCGGCGGCGAGCCCACCCTCTCGCCCTACTTCCTTGACGCGGTGGCCTACTGCCGCAAAGTCGGTTACAACAGCGTCCAGGCCGCCTCCAACGGCATCGAGTTCGCCAAGTCGAAGGAGCTCTGCCGCGCCGCTGCCGAAGCCGGCCTCCGCTACGTCTACCTCCAGTTCGACGGCATCGGCAACGCCGCCAACTCGCATCGCAAGGTCGGCAACCTCTTTGACGTAAAGCTCCAGGCCATCAACAACCTCCATGAAGCCGGCGTCGAAATCGTTCCGGTCACCACCATCATCAACGGCATCAACAACGAGCAGGTGGGCCGCATCATCCAGTTCGCCCTCGACAACCCCAAGACCATCAGCTTCCTCAGCTTCCAGCCGGTCAGCTTCACCGGCCGCGACGAGGACATCAGCGACGAGCGCCGCATCGCCCAGCGCTACACGCTCTCGCACATGGCGCATGACGTCAAAAAGCAGTGCGGCATCGGCGAGCCGGAGCGCGACTGGTTCCCCATCAGCTTCATGAGCACCTTCTCTGACTGGGCCGATCTCATTCACGGGCCCGCCGCCGAGTGGGGCCAGCTCTCCTGCGGCTGCCATCCCAACTGCGGCATCGGCATGGCGCTCATGATCGACAAGGAAACCAAGGAATCCGCTCCCGTCACCGCCTTCCTCAACATGAACAAGGTGGCCAAGGACCTGGCCAAGGTCAACGACGCGGCCCGCGGCAAGTGGATGTCGGTCATCGGCTTCGGCCTGGCTCTCTTGCGCAACTACGATCCCTTCCAGTCGCCCACCCACTTCAAGATCACCGACATGCTCAAGAAGATGGACAAGACCTTCAACGCCACCGGCAAGGATTACGGCAGCGTCAAGGGCGACCGCACCCTGGCCGACATTCAGAAGCGCCGCCAGGACCGCTGGAACTTCCTCTTCATCGCCGGCATGTGGTTCCAGGATCTCTTCAACTACGACTTCCGCCGCACCGAGCAGTGCATCATCCCCTACGCCACGCAAGAGGGCGAGATCAGCTTCTGCGCCTACAACACCGGCGTCGGCTGGCGCAACATCATCGAGAAGATGCACATGACGGCCACGCTGACCAAGTGGTATGAGGAGCACGGCCGCCATGAGATCTTTGCCGGCGGCAAGAAGGTCGGCATGACTCAAGTCGGCCACAGCCTCCAGCTCAACATGGCCCACGTCAACTCCGAAGCCAACCATACGCTCGACGAGCTCGGCATCGCCAAGAACGCCCGCGAAGAAAGAATCCGCGCCCGCGATACCAAGCAGGTTGTAGACGCCGCCGAAAACGCAAGAATGGCCAAGCTCTATCGCGAGCACGTCTTAGGCGAAAAACCCGTCGAGGGCCTGGTAAGCCTAAGCTCCATCGCCCCCGCCAAACCAGCCAAACAGCAGGAAGCCGAACTGGTAGCCGGGGACTGATTTTTCCAGCCTCGTTCACTCAACGCAGAAAGGCCGTTCCCTCGGGAACGGCCTTTCTGCGTTCGGCGCAGTATGTCTTGTATCAGGGCACGACTTCAGTCGTGCCGACAAATCGCCCAAAAGCCTTGGCTTTAGCCGCTGTGGGAAGGTCTCGCCGGAAATGGGACTTCCCAAAAGGTTTTCTAGCTAACGTCGAATTTCGGTTGACCGATATACCACAAAAGTGAATCAAGTACTCTGATCTTGTATGGGTATACTTTCAGAATTTCAGGATCGATTGCCGGCTCTATTTCTTTGAAAACGCGGAACCACGCCTCAAGAAATTGTGCATACTCCTTCTCCGAGCCTTTGGCGGCTCTGGGAACTTCGATATCCGATAGTCTACAAATCATCTGAAGGGCGTGTTCCGCATAACTGTCGTAGATAGGAATATGGGATGGATAACAGCACCAGATAGCTTTCGATACAAGGGAGGTAACCTTACGCGGTTTTCCAGATTTATTCTTTGGCACAACCTGCTGAATTCGCGACTTCAACTCTTTGAACTCCTTCAGTATAAGTTCTTGATCCATATCGAGAATCGTGTGCTTTCGACTGTCAGCATAGGCAATCACCTGCTCAGCAATCATTCTCTCCGTTTCCGCGGTAAATGATTGAAGTACATGGTAGGATTGCAACCACCGTTTAACCTGCTCCACACGAACTGATTGCGGTTCGTGGATGGAATTTACTGCTTCGATTGTTTTCGTGTCCCATAGATTCTCGGTGGGTTTGCTCTGCCACTCGATGCTGATCGGAATGTGCTTTTTTGCAAGAGCGATTAAATCCAGCATGGATTACCCTTCCCTTTGTCGAAAGAATAAAATACTTGTCGGCCCAACATTCAGGTTCACATCTTCCAGACCTCCAACTCGAACTTCCGGTACTCGCGAATCAGCTCGAAATCGGTTCGATTGCTCGTGATCACTCTGGCCCCGTAGCTGCGCGCGGTCAGCGCAATCAGCACATCGAAGTGCAACTCGCGCAACTTGCGCCCTTCAAAGCCGTAATCGCGCTGCACCTTGCCGAGAATACTGCCCGACTCGAGCCAGTTCTGCTCGGTAGGCGTAAGAATGGGATGCCTTCTCTCCAGGGCGCGAAGAACGGCCTGCTCTGCCTGCGTTGTGCCGCCGCGCCAGAGTTCGGCTAGAACAACGGCGGAGGTGCGCACCAGTTCGTCGAGGTCTGCGATGCGCCGGCTATAGCAGTCGGTCCGAAACTGATCGATGAGAACCGAGCTGTCGAAGATGACCATCTTACCGCTCGTAGTTCTCGAACTTCAGTTTGCCCCCGTACTCCTTCATCAGGTTCTTGAAGCCCTTCAACCGGACGGCTTCCTTCAGCGCCATGTGCACGGCCTCGGTCCGCGACTTCGCGCCCAGAACGCGCACGGCCTCATCGGCCAATTTCGTGTCCAGCCGGATCGATGTAAGTGTCGCCGCCATGCTTCCTCCTTCTGTATATACAGATCATGGCATCAATATATACAAATGTCAAACTGTCTGCACGGCGCGTTGACGAGTGCCCCAGCTCCCGATTCTGTGATCTGGGATACCGCGAACCCCGGCCCGTCCCGCAACAGGAAACCTCACTTTCGCTATCCTCCCCGCCGAAGGCGGGCGGCGAAAATGATTTGCGGTGATTTGCATAGAATTACTCGTCATTGGCGCAAACTGACAAATAGAAGACAAGAGCTCGAATCCCATCTCCCGGAGAAGCCATGCGCAACCCCACCGCAACCACCGCTGCCCGCGACCCAGGCCCGCCGGCGAGCCCCGATTGGCGCGAATTTAAGGCCTTTCTGGGCGTTTTTCTGCCGATTTCAGCCGCTTTTCGTGGGTCAATTAAATCAGATGCTGCACAAAGCAAAGCGGTCGGATCGGCGAAATGGCCACCCCCTCCCCCCTATTTACAGTGAAACAGTGAAACTGTGAAGCCGGGCGCCGCGGATTCCGATTGTTGGACCTGAGAAGGTAAGCGCTGCCGAGTCACAGGATGGAATACTTTCTGCTGTGAAGATCCAGCGCGGCTTGCATCACGCTCTCCGGCCGCCCAAGATCGCGCCAATAACAACCATCCGCTTGGAAGGCGACAACCTTTTCACCCTGCGCCGCAAGCCTGAGATAGGCGTCAATAATCGAAAATGCGCCTTCCTCTCTCATCTTCGCGAAGATGCGTGGAGAGATGACGTGGATGCCGCAAAACGCCAGATCCCGCGCCTGAGTTGCAGGCCTTGTCAACTCAGCCTCCGCATCGCGACCCACCCGCCGCCCGCAGAGCCAGCCCTGCCCGTCAAAGAGCAGTTGCCGCGCACTCTCCCGCTCTTGAACCGCGAGCGTAGCCAGCGCCTCCTGCTCCGCATGAAAGCCCACCATGCGCCCGAGATCAATCGTGCTAAGGACATCGACATTGTGCACGATGAACGGCTCTTGCCCGCTCCCGCCGCCTTCAAGAAAGAAATGCGCCGCCTTCTTCAACCCGCCGCCGGTATCCAGCAACTCCTCCTCGCGCGATACCTCAATCCGCATTCCGAAGTCATCGTTGGCCTTCACGTAATCGACAATCATCTCCGCATAATGATGCGCGTTGACAATCACCTCGCGCACGCCAAAGCCGCGCAGGCGCGCGAGCGCAAGCTCCAGCAGCGTGCGCCCGGCAACCTCCACCAACGCCTTGGGCCGGTCATCGGTAAGCGGCCGAAGCCGCATACCCAGCCCGGCTGCCAGAATCATCGCCTTCATCGGCCCATCTTCTCCAGTTCAATATGCCGGACCACGACTTCCACTCCGCCGCCGCGTAGATGCTTCGCCAACTGCTCCGTCAGATACACTGAGCGGTGCTGGCCGCCGGTGCAGCCGAACGAGACCATCAGGTTCTTGAAGCCGCGCCGCCGGTATTCGCTCACGCTCGCGTCCACAAGCGCGAGAACGCCGGCAAGATACTGGCGCACGCTTGCCTCGCGATCAAGATACTCGATCACCGCTGCGTCCTTGCCGGTCAGCGTCCGGAATTGTTCTTCTCGCCCAGGATTCGGCAAACTCCGCGCGTCGAAGACAAACCCGCCGCCATTCCCCGTCTCATCGGCTGGCATCTCGCGATGGAAGCTGAAGCTGAAAATCCGCGCCGTCAAACTTTCCGCAGCCGAAGAAGACACACCCTGCAGCTTCTCCGACGCTGCGATGCCATCCAGAGCCTCCATCAGCGCCGGCAGCGCAACAGGCAGCTTCGCGTGTTCAGCCAGCCAGCGCAGGTTCTTCAGCGCGTACGGCACGCTTTGCAGAAAATGCGCCTTGCGCTCATAGAACCCTCTGAAGCCATAAGCCCCCAGTGCCTGCAAAATGCGCACATACACGTACGCATAATAATGTTCCATGAACGCATCGCGATCGAAATCGATATAACTCTTCAGGCAGTCGAGATAGGAATCGAGTAACTCCTGCCGTAACTCCGGCGGCAGATCAGCCTTGCCGTCGTAGAGCAGAGAAGCGATGTCGTATTGCAGCGCGCCCTTGCGCCCGCCCTGATAATCCAGGAAGAACGGCTCCCCGTCGCGCAGCATCACATTGCGCGATTGAAAATCCCGATAGAGAAAATAATCATGATCGGCGCACAGCAAAAACTTCGACAAACGGCTGAAATCACTCTCCAGCGCCTGTTCATTGAAGGGCACTCCAGCCAGCCGCAGAAAATAATACTTGAAGTAGTTCAGATCCCATGCGATCGATTGCCGATCAAAACTGGATCTTGGATAGCAGACCTTGTAATTCAGATCGCGGGCCGCCTCCACCTGAAAGCGCGGCAACATCGCTACCACCTTGCGATACGCTTCCCTGGCCTGCGGAGCAATGGCCGCGCCCTCGCGATGTAGCCCAAGAAACTCGAAGAGCGTTGTATCTCCCAGGTCCTCTTCCAGGTAGGCTCCCTGGCTCAAATCCTCCGCATAAATCTCTGGTACCGGCAATCCATGCCGGCGAAAATGCCGTGAAAACTCAAGGAAGGCAACATTCTCCTCCCGCACGGAATACACAACGCCGATGGCGCTGAATCCTCCTCCAGTGAGCCGGGCGATGGCCCGCCCCGAGCCGCCGAGTTGGCCCTGAAGCGGCTGCGCGCTTTCGGCCGGCAACCGGTAATGCTGCTCGAAGAGGCGTCTTAGAACGTCCATCATTCCTTTTCCAAAAGCATCTTGACCCGCTTAACAACGATACCCACCTCAGGCAATTGCGCGCAAGCCGCATCCCCGCGCCATGGATATCTCCGCCGCGGAAGAATAAAGGAGCCGTCAGGCAGGAGCACAGCAAAGCCCTGGTCAGTCTCTCGCGTTGGCGAGTTATGGGCTCGCTCCGAAAAGGGCCAAACGCTCAATGTTCTTCAGCAAGAGCGGAGCCCTCCGGTTATCATCTCTGATAGCGCTGCCGTGTGGAGAAGGAGCCCCTGCGCGGCGCAGCGGGAATCGATGGAGGCAACATGAAGGTCCTTTTCATTGGAGGCACTGGGATTATCAGTACGGCTTCGACGAAACTGGCGTCGGAGCGGGGCATTGATCTTACACTGCTAAGGCGGGGGCAGCACACAGTCAATCTTCCTGAGGGTGTCCGCACGATTACGGCGGATGTCACCGACGAGACGGCAGCGGCCAAGGCCCTCGGGAACGAGTCGTTCGACGCGGCCGTGGACTGGACCGCCTTCACGCCTGACGATGTGGAACGAGATATTCGTCTCTTCCAGGGCCGCGTGGGCCAGTTCATTTTCATCAGTTCGGCGAGCGCCTATCAAAAACCGGTCAGCCACTATCTGATTACGGAGTCGACGCCGCTGGTGAATCCTTATTGGCAGTATTCGCGCAATAAGATCGCGTGCGAAGAACGGTTGATGAAGGCCTATCGCGAAGAGGGTTTTCCCATTACGATTGTGCGTCCTTCCCTCACCTATGGCGATACCCAGATTGTGTTGGCGGTGAATAGTTGGCAGAAGTCGTGGACGGCGGTGGACCGGATGCGGCGCGGCAAGAAAGTCATCGTTCCGGGAGACGGTTCCTCGCTCTGGGTCATTACCCACAACAGCGACTTCGCCCAGGGACTGGTGGGCCTGCTGGGGCATCGCCAGGCCATTGGCCACGCCTTCCATATCACCAGCGACGAGGCGATGACCTGGGATCAGTTCTATCGCATCACCGCGCAGGCCGCGGGCGTCGAGGCGCAGATTGTCCACATCGCCTCGGACTTCATCACCGCCTGCCTGCCCGATGAAGCAGGCAGCCTCACTGGAGACAAGGCAGTCAGCGTGGTCTTCGATAACAGCAAGATCAAGCGCTTTGTCCCCGGCTACTGCGCCAAAATCCCGTTTGCGCAAGGAATTCAGAGAACCATTGACTGGTTCGACGCAGACCCCCAGCGCAAACAAGTCGATGCAGAGGAAAACGCATCCTGGGACACGCTCATCGACGCATACGAGAGCGGACTGGGAGAGGCATTGCGAAGGTTTCGGCCATAGGATTCAGGCCGCCACGCATTCTGTTTCCTCCGCCAACCGGCCTGTACTATGATGAAAGCTCACGAGGCAAGCAGAACGGCCAGGAGGTCATTATGAGCGAACATCAACCGGCTTCGGCGCGCAACCAGGGCCGCCGCGAATTTCTGAAGGCAGGCGGCGCGATCACCGCCGCGTTCCTGGCGCCCACGGCGCTGGCCGACACGCCGAAAACCATGCCCGCGCTGCCGTCGAACCCCAGAACGCCCGCGGCCATGCCCACCCGTAACCTGGGCAAGACCGGCTATCGCGTAGGCATCTTCTCGCTGGGCGGCCAGGCGGCCATCGAGCACCCCAACAACTTCGACGTTGCCGTGCCCATCATCGAGCGGGCCCTCGATCTGGGCGTCAATTACATCGACACTTCGTCGATCTACGGCGGTGACCTGCGCTGGAGCGAGCAGTACGTGGGCAAGGTGATGGCCCATCGCCGCAATGAGGCCTTCCTGGCCACCAAGACCAAGGAGCGGACGCGCGACGGCTCCATGCGCATGATCGAAAAGTCGCTCGAACTTCTCCAGACCGACCACGTGGACCTCTGGCAGTTGCACGACATCGGCACAATGACCGATGTCAACGAGGTCTTTGCCAAGGGCGGCGCGATGGAGGCGCTGCTCGAGATGCAGCAGCAGAAGGTGGTGCGCAACCTCGGCATCACTGGCCACTACCGCCCCGAAGCGCTGATGGAATGTATCAAGCGCCATCCCTTCGACACAATTCTGATGGCCATGAACGCCGCCGACCCGCACCACTACAGCTTCAATCAGGAGCTGTTGCCGCTGGCGGTCGAGCGGCAGATGGGCATCATCGGGATGAAAATCCCGGCACGCGGCCGTCTGCTCTCATCCTGGACGCCGCCGTCCATCGACCAGCAAAAGCACTCCTGGGAAGGGATGACGGTGCAGGCCACTGGGCCGGGCACGATCAACATGCGCGAGGCGATGTACTACACCTTGTCGCGTCCGGTGAGCACGGTCATCATCGGCTGCGACTCGATCCCGCAGCTCGAAGAGAACGTGCAACTGGCGCGGGAGTTCACGCCTCTCAGCGACAACCAGGCCGATGCGCTGGTCAAGCGCGCCGAACCGGTCTCCAAGCCCTCGCTCTTCTTCCGCTTCTACGAGCGGGCGTAGCCGGCAAGTCAGAGATGCGCTATAAGGAAGCTTTGAATAAGCTGGTGTTTTGAAAGGATACGGCCTTAGCCGTACCGCAAGCGCCTTGAATAAGCTGGTGTTTTGAAAGGGCACGACTTTAGCCGTGCCGCAAGCGCCGCAAGATCAACCCGGGCTTTAGCCCCTGAGGGATTATTGGACTGTGCTTGGGACTTGTTCTGAGCGTTTAGAAAGCGCTCACGGATATTGAAGATCGGGTGCCCCACCCTCGCCGGGTTCTTGTTTCTGCGGAAAGGGTGGGATACCACGAACCCCATCTTTCAGAACGAAGGAAGACCCCCCCCCGCGCAGAAAGCACACCCGGTCTGTCCAGTCCCATCTCTCCGCCTCCTTCGCCAGCATGGCAAGAGCCAGCACCAGCCCGGCCGTCTCCGCCGGCGGAATGCTCTTTTCGTCGATGAAGACAAAGCCGCCATGCGAACACTCGCCGCTGGCGCACTCCTCGTCCGCCCAGGCCTTCAGCAGGGGCGGAATCGTCAGCCGGTCATAGGTCACAAAGGTCAATCGCTGGCGGGCGGCTTCCTTGAGGCAGGAAACCTCTTCCCGCGCCAAATAGTTGCCGCCCTCCCACTCCGCCAAAGCATGTACAACGATTCCCCGAGCGCGGCGGCGCAGGCCGCTGGCCACGTTGGGCGAGATGCGTTCACTGAGAAGAAGCTTGAGCATATCAGCGATTCGTCTGCCTCTTGGGAACGAATTCGACAGTCTGCGGAAGCATGTGTTTCAGCGCGCCAAGGTCCATTGCGTCATTGTCGGCCATGGTCTCATTGATCTCTTTGGGAAACGCCTCCGCGTAGTAGACCGCTGCCTGAACCTTCACAAGCGGCCATCCCAGGTGCTTGGCCACGGCGGGGACGGAACCCTGATAGCCGCGAACGAGCTGCATGATCTCCCACACCGCCAGCGAACTGGCCTGGATGCAGGCCTGCCGCCCCGCCGGAGTATCGCGAAAATCGATAAAGGCGAACTCCGTCCGCCGCAGCCCCTCCTCCACAAGCCGCGCGCTGGCGTCGCTGGGAGTCCATCCATGCCGGTTGGCCAGCCGCCTCAGCCGTTTCCCGCTATCCAGCGGCAGACGCATGCTGACCACTATCGAAGTTGCCTCTTTCATGACCGGTTCCTCATATTGTCGGTTTTGTAAGCATTGTAGCGGAAATTCCCCGGAGACCCAACGCCATTTTCGCGTAGTTAAGGCAATCGCATCAAGGAACTGTGGAAATTCTGTATCGCTCCTCCCAGAGGGAGGAAATGAAAATAGCCCAGGGTGAAACCCTGGGAGAGCGTTCAATCGCGAAGTCCCCGCCCCGGCGGGGCGGGGCGAGGCGCAAGACGGTCTCTGGTATCCGCACAAGAGACGGACTACACTGTCTATAGCGCCCCGCTTCGGGGCGGATGCTCAATCGTGAAAGGAGGACGAAACCATGCAGATGGCTCTTCAAAAGGTCGCTTTGCCAGCGCGGCTGCGCCCTCCAGTGCCTATGTCGGACGATGAGCTGATCGCCTTTTCCGAGGCGAACAAGCCTTGCAAGGTGGAGCGGCTGACATCGGGGGAGATTCTGGTGATGACTCCAGGCGGTTTCGAGAACAATCGTCGCGAGGCTTATGTGGTGGCCGAGCTCTTTGCCTGGGCCGAGGCGGACGGGCGTGGTGTTGCCTTCAGTTCCAATGCAGGCTTCAATCTGCCCGACGGTTCTACGCTCTCTCCTGACGGTGGATGGGTTGAGTTGAGCCGCCTTGCTGCGTTGACCAAGCACGTGCGGGAGAGATTCCTGCCCTTCGCGCCTGATTTTCTGATCGAGATTCTTTCGCCCTCGGACTCACTGCGGGAGTTAGACGCCAAGATGGAGCAGTGGATCGCGAACGGCGTCCGCCTCGCCTGGCGCATCGATCCCTTTGGCGGCACGGTTGCCATTTACGAATCAGGCCACGCCCCTGTGGTCCTCAGCCGTCCGGAGATCGTAGAAGGCACGGAACCCGTAGCCGGTTTCCGCCTCAAAATGGCGCGCGTCTGGGGATAACTCATTAAAGCCATTGTCATGGATGAGGTTTGTCAAAACTATGTTGTCCAAGATACCATAATAACTTGTCGAGCACTCTTACCTTGTACTTGTATTTATTGAGTTCTGGTTTATCTATGACGAGTTTGATTTCATCGTAAACTTGGAACCAGACATCTACGAAGGCGGAATACCTCGGTTTCTCTGTTGCTGGTGCCAGCCTGAGAATTCTGCTTATGACTTGAAGGGCTCGCTCTGCATAGTCATCAAGTATGGGAATATCATGTGGATAACAGCACCATAACGCTTTCGATGTAAGCGAGGTTACTTCGCGCTTCTTTCCGGTTACTTCTGAGATTGGTACGACAACAAGAATCATTTCTTTTAGTTTCAAAAACTCAGATATGATCAGATCCTGATCTTGGCCGAGACATTCATGCTTCCGGATATCTGCGAAGGAAAGGATTTGCCCGGCTATTTTTAGACGAATCTCTGTTTTCCAGGGGCGAACAACGCTGTAACTTCGTAGCCATTCTTTCATTCTATTTATTCGATCAGCGGTGTCGGCGATACGGTTATCAATTGCCTCTATCATATCTAGATCTTCAGAAAAATCCCCGGAAAACACTTGCGGATTCTCTTGAATCACTTTCTCAACGATCCATTTCAAATCAGGCATTTTCCCCTCTAACTTCTGCCGCCAAGTTTAAAACCTTAAACCAGTTCATCCGTTCTATCCCAACTGGCTAACCTTCACCTGCAACTTATCAAAGTCCAATGTGCCCAGCCCGCGCCCAGCGGCCATCGCCAGGTACGGCAGTTGCGCGGCGTCGAGGTTCCAATATGCCTTGGCCACATAAGCATCAAGAGCCACCGGATCGGTTCCGGCGACGATGGTCTTCTTGAGCGCGACGTCTTCCAGATTGCCGCCGGTGGGGCCGTTGCGCAGCAGGATTCGGTAGCAATCGATCATCGTAAGCGTAGGCAGCATGAAGCTGGCCAAGTCGGCGAGGCTCTGATGAATCTGCTGGTGCAAGCGGTTGCGCTCGCCGCCTAGAATGCCGTACCAGTTCTTCATGCCCAGCGTTGCGCCGGTGAGGACGTGATGCTTGGCGATGGGCAGGTTGATGATCTTATCGGCTTCAAGAAACGGCGTGAAGACCGGCCAGGTCTTCAGCACCACGCCGCCCAGTTCGACCTCGCGGAATAACTCCGGATCGGGCAGGATCACCTCGGCGTGCTCGGCCAGCGCCGCGGCCTGAATGCCGGAGCGCAGGAAGCAGCGATGCGGCTCGTTGCAACTCACATCCGTTACAACCACGCGCTTCGCTCCTGCCTGCCAGCACTGGCGCACCATCTCGGCGACGGTCTCCGGATTGGTGTTGGCGGCCTGCTCCGGGGTGCGGTCCCAGGCAATGTTGGGCTTGATGACCACCACGTCTTGGCGGCTGATGAAGCGGCCCATTCCGCCCAGATTCTCAAGCGCCTTCTCGACCAGCGCGCGCGGCTCTCCGCCCTGCACCACAGTCATCGCCGGCCATTGAGCATTGGCCGCAACGCGATGGTCGCGCCGCGCCTGCTCGGCCTGCGCCGGGACCGGCCGGAAGCTGTGTTCGCTGAGCCAGACGGCCGCGCCCGCCGCGCCTGCCGCTGCTCCGCCCACGCGCAGCAGTTGCAGCAGCGCCTCGCGCCGCGTCATCCCCTGCGCCGTGCCCTTGACCTCTTCCGGCTTCCGATCGGTTTCGCGATCCATGATCGTCCTCCCGCGTCAGACTTCCATCAGGTGAATGCGCTGCGGATCGTTGGTTCCCAGGTTATGCGCCGCATCGGCAGCGGTGGCGATGTACCGCGGCGAACGGCCCACGGCCTCCAGTTTCGGCATGCCCATCTCGGCGCGCTTGCGCTCGATCATCTGCCATGCGGTTTGGTCGACGGCGACTCGGTCCTCGCCCACGATCAGCGCGTTCGGCTGCCAGAGACGCTCGGGACGGAAGCCCGGCCCGCCGTCATAAACCGAAGTCATTGCGTCGCCGATGGTGAAGCGCACCTTCTCGCGAACCACGGGAATGCAGTTCAGGTCGGCCACGCCGGGGTTGCAGTTGTTCGGATGCAAGTCTCCGGGATTGTTGATCACCCCGTACATATTCTTCATCGCAAAGGTGACGCCGGCTCCGCTGTGGTCTTTGAGAATCGGAAGATTGATGACCATGGCGCAGTCGCGCGTAAGTATCTTCGAGAAGCGCACGCGCGCCATGCCCCAGGATTCCTGCTGCTCCTCGAAGCCGGCCACATCGGAGCCATAACAGCGGATGCGGCTTGGATCGGTCGAGATGGTCAGGCCGCAAGCCTCCAGATCGCGTGCGTTGCGGTCCCAGATCACAATCTCGCCCGGCTTGACCCCGGCCTGCTGCAAGCGCTCGCAGACAGCCATGATCAGCGCGAAGTGGGTCGAGATTCCCTTGCCGCCCAGGCCGTTCACCTTCAGGCCGATCGCCTTGCCCACGGGCACGATCTGCTTCCACGCTTCCACCGGCTTGTCGTGGCCCGTGTAGGTCGCGATGGCGTGATCCAGCAGCGCCTGCGCGCGTTTCTCGTCCAGCTTGCCGTCAGCGCTGTGCAGCGCCGCGTCGCGCGCCACCACCACCTTTGACTTGCCCGCCGCCGCGTGCTGGTCCAGCGCCGCTGCCAGCGCCAACTTGCTTTGCGAGCCTAGCAGAACGGCTCCCGTCGCTGCTGCCTTCAAGAATTCCCTGCGGCTTTCCATCGCAATCCTCTCATTCTTATCTGCCCGGCGCATCGGCCAGGGGTTCTACAGTTTCGCTTCCATGCCCCGCGCCAGCGCCAGCAATGCCTGCGGCGTCTCGGGAGTGGACTCATAGGCAACGATGCGCACCAGAGAGTTGCCCTTGCGGAAGATCACGCTCTGCGCATACTGGATGCATTCATCGCCCAAAGCAATCTTCTTCGCGTCATTCGTCACTCCGGTTTCAAGAATCTTCTTGGCGCCGGCCGCGTCCTTCATCGTGTGTACATCGACCGTCGCCTCCAGTTGGCCCTGATACTTGTAGTCGGAGGTAGACGTGGTCACGACGCCGGCGGAGATGTACTGCTCCGCGTCGCCGTCGATGTACTGCCACAGATCATTGGCCGCGAAACTGCGCGTCTCGCTGGTCTTCTGCCAGCCCGCAACCGCGTCCGATGCCGGGAAAGGGTCAGAGGCCTTCTTCTTGCAGCCTGTGCCGCCAACCGCAACAACAATCACCATCGCCGCAACGGCCCACTTCCAATTCGAGTAATTCCTCACTTCAGGTGGTCTCCTCTATTTCCTGTTCAGCAGAATCTGGCTTCCCGGCGAACGGCTTTCCCCGATGCTGGTTACGTAGACGGCCGGATGCTCCTGCAGCGGGCAGGCATACTCGCAGGCCCCGCAGCCCACACAGCGGCTCGGATCAACCCTCGGCTGCTTCAGCGTCTTGGTGTTGCCGGCCGAGTCGATCACCTGCGCCTCCTGCACATAAATCGCCTTCGGCGAAACCGGGCACCACTCTTCGCAGACGATGCAATCGGTGGCCATCGCCCACGGCAGGCAACGCCCGCGATCATAGAACGCAGTCCCCAGCCGGATCGGCTGGCTTTGCTGGCCCACTCCAACCACCCAGCCTTTTTCCTTCGGCGTGATCTGCCAGATCGCGCCCGTCGGGCACACCTCCGAGCAGAGCACACAACTCGGCTCGCAATAGCCGATGCGCGGCACCAGCGTCGGCGACCACAGCCCTTGCAGCCCAGCCTGGTCGAGCGTCGGATGCAGCGCGTTGTTCGGGCAGGCCTTCATGCACTCCCCGCAGCGAATGCAGCGCGACAGAAACTCGGTCTCATCCAGCGAGCCCGGCGGCCGCAGCAGCCGCTCGTGCCGGCCCTTGCCCAGCCCCGTGTTGGCGCGCATCAGCGGAACCACAACAGCGCCAGCCGCAACGCCAGTGAGCGCCCTGCGCCTGCCAATGTCCGTCGATGCCACCTCTTTTTCCTTGCGGAAGAACTTGAATTGCAAGCTGTCATGCGGGCAACTGCCCACGCAGTTCATGCACATCAGGCACTCCGCTTTGCGCCACGGAAACCCGCCAATTGGATCGTCCCCGCCCTGGCAGCTCAGCAGGCAGCGGTTGCACTTGTCGCATGCCGCCTCATCCTTGTGCAGCCCCAGAATCGACCAGCGCGAAACCGCGCCCAGCAGCGCGCCCAGCGGGCAAATCGCCCTGCACCACAGCCGCGTCACGCGCAGGCTCAGGGCGAGAATGCCAATGAACAGAATCCCCAGCACGAGCCCTTGCGTATAGTGCGGCTGGCGGAGATCGAGCACCGTATAGTGCAGAATCGAATGCAGCGTCTCGCCGGTCTTCTTGATTGCCGCAACGTGGCTGGTCTCAAGCGGTGTCAGCACGGCGCGCGCGCCTGCGTTGAAGGCCGGCAAAATCGACAGCCCAAACGACCGCACCAGCAGGCTGAATGGATCAAGCCACCCGATAGCCGCCGATCCAAACAGCGCGGCCACCAGCCCGGCAATCAGCACAACGTACTTGCCCGTCTGCCAGCGCTTGTAGCGGTTGGAGTCGATGCGCTGCTTGCCCCGCTTCGCCTCTGAGGGCATATTGCTGACAAAGTGTTGCAGTGTGCCCATCGGGCAAATCCAGCCGCAGAAAAAGCGCCCCAGAAAGAGTGTAGGCAGCAGAATGACGAGGCACCAGATCAGTCCGCGATAAAGCGCGTGGCCGCCCAGCGCATTCACCAGCGCCACCAGCGGATCCCACTCGAAGAAGAGCCGCACTGGCGCGCTGAGATGAATCTCTGTCCCCCCGCCCGGAAAGAGGCTCAGCCCGGTGAACAGCAGCAGCCAGAGGAAGAGCAGCAGAAAGAATATCTGCGAAATCCTGCGCAACAACGGCAACCTGGACCTGGCCACAACCCCTCCACACGCCGCGTGCGGGCGCTACCTGTATAAGAGGAATGATTGGCTCTCCGGCACACGCCAGACTGTGACCTGCGTCACCGGTTGACGGTCGGGGGACGCAGGTTGTGCGCGGCGGGTGCCCTCGGTCCCTCGCTTTTGGGGACCGGGGATGGAAGCGAGCGACTGTCTGTTTTGTCAAGGAAAAGTTTCGTGGCGGTCGGCGCTTCCCGGAGTTTTTTGAGGCATGGCGATCTTTCCGCCCGATGGAATAGACGGGGACCGGGAGCAAGCTAAACGCCCGCTCCCGGTTGCTCATCGGTATGGATGAGTCGCAACCGGTTATTCCTTGGCGGGTTGGTCTCCACCAGAGCCCGCCTCCGCTTCGCCGGCTGGAGTTAGTATGCCTTAACGCGATTCCGCCAGTAAAACGGCGGGATTGAGTTGAAGAGTCACCATTCGTAGTCTGACCTCCCGCGCCTTGGCATTGAGCCGCACCAGCAACTTGTGGGCCAGGGCGATACGCACAACCTTGGGTGGTTTACCGGCCGCGCGCAATCGCTCGCGGAAGGCGATGAAGTCGGGTTCGTGGCGACCCACCACGCTGGCCACGATGAACAGGATTTCACGCACTGCGGCTCGTCCTCCGCGCACGGCGCGCTTGCCCTGGTGCTTGCCCGAGTCGTTGGCCAGCGGGGCGACCCCAGCCAGCTTGGAGATGGTCTTGTTGGATAGCGTACCGATCTCCGGCATCTCCGCCATCAGCCGCGCCACCGTGCGGTCGGCCACGCCCTTGATGGTGCGGAAGGCCTGATCAAGTTCGCGCCACAGCGGGTCTTTTTCCAGCAACACGGCGATACCCTTCTCCAACTCGCCGATCTGGCGGGCCAGCAACGCCAGCAGCTTCTTGAACGAAGCCTGCACTTTGCGGTCGGTGACCAACCGCTGCTGGTTGAGCTGAACGGCGCGCATTTCCGTCAGTTGGCGCAGGCGCGTCACCAGCGCCCGCAGATGCTGCTGGTTTTCAGGGGCCAGGCATACCGGTTGCGACTTCTTCACCTCGGCATACCAGGCGATCATGCCAGCATCGATGCGATCTGTTTTTTCCAGCGACCCCATGCTTTGGGCAAACTGGCGCACCGCACGCGGGTTCAGAATGGTTACCGCCAGCCCTTGCCCCGACAACTGCGCAAATGCCTGTTGTTCGTACCCACCGGTTGCTTCCATGGCCACCAACTCGGCCTGATGCGCTTGGCAAAAGGCGCCCAGCGCGGCAATGCCCTCGGGGTCGTTGATAAATGAGCTGGCCGCGCCTTGCTGGCCAATGCGCGCTTCCAGAGATCTGGAAGCACCATCCACTCC
>Ga0302278_10001539_pt1 | contig 28290 bp, 23 predicted proteins | sample III_Bog_N3_2_FD_194543 | JGI IMG/M metagenome (GOLD analysis project Ga0302278, IMG submission 194543) | Peat permafrost microbial communities from Stordalen Mire near Abisko, Sweden - III_Bog_N3_2 | ecosystem: Environmental > Terrestrial > Soil > Wetlands > Peat | place: Sweden: Abisko... | reverse complement strand
TGACGATGAGTTGATTGACGAGGCGAGGCGCGTTGGGTCGCACTCCACAAAGAAACAGGCGGTGACGGTCGCGCTGCAGGAGTACGTTGCGCGCCGGAAGCAGTTGGCCGTGCTGGACCTGTTCGGGACGATCGATTTCGACAAGACCTATGACTACAGGCGCAGCCGGGAGCTTGACCGCATTGGCAAGGATCGATGACCGATGAAAGTTCTGGTCGACACCTGCGTCTGGTCCTTGTCGCTTCGGAGGTGCAAAGGCACCGCGGAATTGAGCGGCAAGGAACTACAGTTGGTCGCCGCCCTCTCGGAGGGCATCCGCGACGGACGAGTGGTGATGGTTGGCGCAGTCCGGCAGGAACTTTTATCCGGCATCCGCGATGAGATTCAGTTTGAGAAGTTGCGCAGCATTCTCGAAGCGTTTCCGGACGAACCGATGACAACCGCGATCCATGTGGAGGCGGCCCGGCTGGACAATCTCTGCGGCGCGAAGGGTGTGCAGTGCGGCGAAGTCGACATGCTGCTCTGTGCCGCGGCTCTGCACTACGGTTGGACCATCCTGACCAGCGATACGGGCCTTCTGCGGTGTATCGAGGTCATCGAAACCGAGAGCACTCATGGACGCAAACTGCGGGAGTAGACGGTAGCAAACCTAAGGCACCCAAATCAAATTCTCATGGGCATCAGGATGTAGCGGTACTTCACGTCGTCGTTGCCGTCTTCCGGGCGCATCTGGCCGGCGGACTGGGCATCCTTGAACTCCAGCCGCACCTCGCCGCTAGTGCCGATGGCCTTCAGGAAGTCCACAAGATACTGGCTGTTGAAGCCCACCACCAGCGGGTCATAGTTGTACGGCGTCTCGATGGTGTCTTCCGACTCGCCCGTATCCGTCGACGAGCTGGACAGCTTCAGCTCGTTCTGTTCCAGCCGGATCTTGATGGCGCCGGAACGCTCGTCCGCAAACTGGGCCACGCGCAGGATCGAGCCCATCAGGTCCTCCGCCCGCACGATGACGAACTTGTTGTTGTCCCGCGGCAGCACCGCCTCGTAGTTGGGGAACTGGCCGGTCAGCTTGCGGCTGGTCAGCACGCGGCCACCCACGCGGAAGAACAGGGTCTGCTCGTCGTCGGCAAACTCCAGCGTCTCCGCCTCCGTGGTGTTCAGCAGCGAGCTCAGCTCGCTCAGCGCCTTGCGCGGAATCAGCGTCTTCTTCTCGCCAGTCACGCCCTCCAGCACCTCGCCCAGCTTCTCAATGTGCGCCAGCCGGTGGCCGTCGGTGGCCACCATCGCCATGGACTCCGCCTTCAGCACCAGCAGCGCGCCGTTCAGCGTGTAGCGGCTCTCTTCGTTGGAGATGGAGAAGATCGTCTTCGCGATCATGTTGCGCAGCGAGGAGGCGCCGATCTTGACCGCGCCGCTGGCCGGAAACTCCGCCACCACCGGGAAGTTCGCGCGCGCCATGCCCACCATCTTGGTGTTGGAGCGGCCGGCGCGGATCTGCACCCAGTGGTTGTCCATCAGCTTGATGGAGATATCGCCCTCGGGCAGCAGCTTGATGTAGTCGAACAGCTTGCGCGCGGGGATGGTGCAGGCGCCCGACTTCTTCACCTTGGCCGCGCAACTGGTGCGGACACTCTGGTCCAGGTCGGTGGCCGTAATGGTGAGCTTGTCGTCCACCGCCTCGAACAGGAAGTTCGACAGGATCGGGATGGTGGTCTTGCGCTCCACAACGGACTGCGCCGCCGTCAACTCCCGCAGCAGTTCGGCGCGGGAGACGGTGATCTCAAGGTTTCCGGTAGGCGCGGAGGTGGGCGCGGAGGTGGTCATCAGGGGCTCCTGGGGGACGGTTGCATCCTGGGCGATCGGGGTCATTGCGGGTTCTCCAAAGGTGGTGCATTGCAAACGGATGCTGGCCAAACTGTACACCGAAATCGGGTGCGGTGGGTACTCGCACAGGTTCGGGTTCCTTGATTCTATTGGCGGGCGGGCTGTGCGTGCGATAGCTTTCTGTGTGGAAAGAGCGTCCGAATTGCCTTCCCATGTACCTTTGGCACCGGCACACAGTGCGAACCACTGAGTTTGGGAGTAGCAGCAGGCGGCCGAAGAACTCCGCTCAGTGCGCCTTTGGGAGTAGCACCAGGCTTTAGCCTGCGGTAACTGGCGTCAACCTCAGCCGGGGTTTTAACCCCGGGCCATCCTCTCACCAGGTCCGGCACACACAGCCACATCTTCGCGTTCGCGGCTACTGCTTCTAACTAAATAGAGATAAAAGAAGAGAAATACTAGTAGCAGTAGTCGTTCTCGCTGGAAATGTGGAATTCCGGTCGATGTGCCACAGGGCGTGCGAGTTACAGTGCTGCTGCGATTTAGAAAACAAGCTCCGCGATTCCGAAGAACAAGGATGCCTTGTGCGTACCGCCGGGTATCGGCACCCGTTATCGCATTTCTGCACAGGGGGCGCCCCGCCTTCGCCAACAGCTCCTGCACGCTGCGTGGGAATTTGCTGTAAAGAACTTCCTTTCAGCGGTATAGTAGAGCCACCTTTTGAACAATTCAGGCCCCAAACCAGAGGAAAACAAGACAACCTGGAAGGGATCGTCGATGAAGGTTTCCATATTCGGTGCGAGTGGCCGCGTCGGGCTTCTGCTAGCAGAGCGCTGCCTGGAGGCAGGACACGATGTGACGGTGCTGCTGCGAACGCCCGGAGGATTCCCCTTGCGCGAGCGCGAGCGTGTGCGCGTGCTGGAGGGCAGCGTCTTCGACCCGCCGGCTGTGCGGCAGACCGTGGAGGGCGCCGATGTGGTGCTGTCCGCCCTGGGCGCCCGTTCGCTGCGGAAGGAGGACGTGCTGGAGCGCGCCGTCCCGCTGATTGTGACCGCCATGCGCCAAACCCAGATCAGCCGCATCATCGTGCTGGGCTCGGCCGGCGCCCTGGAGGACTCGCTCCGCGAGCAGCCGGCCTGGCGGCGCTGGTTGGTGCAGAAGATCGTGTACAACACCGTGCTGAAGTGGGCCGTCGCCAGCCAGATCGCCCAATGGCACACGCTCTCGGCCAGCGGACTGGACTTTACCATGGTGATGCCGCCCATGCTCACCGACGGCCGCGCGCGCGGGTCGTACCGCGTGGACGGCGAGGCTCTGCCCCCCGGCGCCATCCGCATCGCCCGCGCCGACGTCGCCGACTTCATGGTCCAGCAGATCGCCAGCCGCGCCTGGGTCGGCAAGGGCGTCTACATCGCCTATTGAGGCGGTGCAGGGTTTCTGTCTGTGCAGTGTTGGCGGCTTGCGCGGGAGTCGCAGCAGGCTTTCGGGAGCCTCTGATTCAGTGCTGCGAACCAACATGGAAGCGTCATTCTGACCCGATTTTGGGTCAGAATCTCAGTCGTTGGATCGCCGCCGAAATACCATTGGGACTGATTCAGACGTTCCTTAGCCTGCGGTAACCGGCGTCCAATCAACCCAGGGGTTCCTCGCCAGGGCAACGACGGAGATTCTGACTCTGCGAGTCGGAATGCCGGCCCGGCTTCTTCTTGGCCGCGCGTGCCGCTGCCACCGCCGTATTGGCCGCCGCCGCGGCGCGAATCAACTGCTGGAACGCAGCCGCGTCCACCGTCTCGCCTTCGCGGATATCGATCGCCCGGCGCACGTTCCCTTCCAGGCTGGAGTTGAACAGCTTCTTCGGGTCCGGCAGCGACGCCCCGCGCGCGAAGGTCAACTTCACCACCTGCTTGTAGGTCTCGCCAGTACACACAATGCCGTCGTGGGAGAAGATGGGGACGCCGTCCGGGTTGGAGGGCTTCACCCACTTGCGCTCCTCCACCATGCCCGGGTCGGCCTGGTGGATCAGCGTGCGGAGGTGCGCCAGCATTGCCCCGCGCCAGTCACCCAGCTTGGCAATCTTCTCGTCGATCGATGCAGATCCGGACTTCGCGGGGGTTGGCTTCTTCATGGTTGGCTCCAGCACTCGAAACCCAATCTATGTACTGTCTCTGAAGTTGTAAACAAATATTGGGGCCTGAGATTGAGCGGGTGCGGGAGCGAAATGCGGGGATTCTTCGCTGCGCTCAGAATGACAAGCCATAAAAATAGAATGACACGCCATAAGAATAATGCCACCAATCTCAGACTCGGGATACTAGCTGCACCAGCGCGTCCCGTAGCCCGCAACCCTGTTGCCGCTCCCGCTGCCGTTCCCCTGCGCCGCGGTTGCTGCGCACGGTTGCCTACGGGTCGCGGTACTCGCGCCGCTTCAGCTCGACCATCGCCTGCGCGTGGCCCTGCTGCGCGGCTTGCCGCGTCCAGTGGCGACTCTGGGTGTAGTCGTGCTCCACGCCCTGGCCCATCGCGTACAGGTGGCCCAGTTGGAACTGCGCTTCAGCGTTGCCCTGGTCGGCGGCCTTGCGATACCACGCCGCAGCCTGCGCGTAGCTGAGCGGAACGCCCGCGCCGATGCAGTACAGGTCCGCCAGCTTCTGCTGCGCCTCGGCAAAGTTCTGCGCCGCGGCCAGCCGATACCAGTAGGCGGCCTCGGAGTCGCTCTGTTCCACACCCTCGCCCTTGCGATGCATCAGGCCCAGGTTGTACTGCGCCCACGCCAGGTTGCTGTACGCCGCGCGCTGGCACCACGCAAAAGCCTCCGCAAAATCGCCCGCCGCATAGTGGCGATAGCTCAGGTTGGCCTGCGCGTAGGCATGGCCCAGCTCGGCGGCTTTGCGCTCCCAGTTGGAGGCCTCAGCCTCATCCTGCGTCCCGTCCTGCGCCACGCCCAGCCCGGCGTCCAGCATGGTGCTCAGGACGTACTGCGCCTCCGCATGGCCCTGCTCCGCAGCCAGCCGGAAGCCTGCCGCAGCCTCCGCAAATCGCCGCGCGTTGTAGTCCGCCACGGCCTGCCGGTAGTGGGGATTGCCAGCCGCATTGGCCGCATCGCGCCGCCCCCGCGCCACAATGCCGGTACGCGTAGAGTGCAGCGCCAGCGCGGAGCTCGTGGGGATGTGCTGCAGCCCGTCCTTGGCCTTATCGTCCATGCGCACCGGTCGGTTGGTCCAGCAGTTCCAGGCGCTGCCGCGCGTCGGCGATCCGGTCGCGCAGGCTGCCAGCCAGCTCCGTCAGCAGGTCGCGATGCTCGTGCGCGGCCGCCTCCGCGTCCTGGAACAACTGCGCGACCTCGCCGGAGAGCAGCGCGTGCCGCTCTACATCCAGCCGCGCCAGGTCGCGCTCGGCATGCCGGATCTGCCGCGCCATGCGCAGCAGCTCCGCGGCAGCGCCTTCCCCGGCAACGGAGGCGTGGATCTCGCGGTGGTCGTCCAGCAGCCGCTGCAGTGTCTCCGCATCGCCGCGGCTGTAGGCCTGGTTGGCCCGCGTCATCAGCAGTGTAAAGTGCCTCTGCTCGGCAGCGTCGTGCGCAAAGTCCGGATGGATGCGCTTGGCCAGTTCGCGGAACAGCGTCTTCAGGCTGGGTGGCGGGTCGAACTCCTCCGCCTCATGCGCCTCGCCCCAGGCGGCGTCGTGCGTCTGCTGCGCGCGTTGCCGTGCCTCCTGCGCCCTACGCCGGGCAGCGTCGGAGTCGTACAGCTCCGCCTCGCGCTCCGCAATGCGCGCTTCCAGCTCGTCCAGCTCCGCATACAGCGCGCCCACCTGGCGCAGGTAGCGGCCTTCAAATGTCCGCAGCTGCGCGCGGAACTGCGCCAGCTCGGCTTCGCGCTCCGCCAGCTCCACGCGAACCGCCGCCAGCCGCTCACGCTTCTCAAGCAGGGCGGCACCGTCCGGAGTTTGCTGGAGGATGATTTCGGCTGACATGCGGCTTCCCGTGGCGCAACTCCCAGTCTAGCGGAGGCGACCGCGGCGCCCCAGCCCGCGCCGCAGCGCCGTCCCTCGAATCCATCGCCCGGCGTAAAATTGGAATGTTGCGAATTCTGGTTTGAACTGGAGTCTCCGTTGGCAGACACAATCTTCGACGTAGTGGTGGTGGGCGGCGGCCCTGCTGGATATACCTGCGCCATCCGCGCAGCGCAGTACGGGCTCAAGGTCGCCCTGATCGACGCAAACGACCGCCTGGGCGGCACCTGCCTGCTGTGGGGCTGCATCCCCACCAAGGCCATCCTGTTTACTGCGGAGATCTGGGACCACCTGAAGCATGCCGCCACCTACGGCATCGACGGCGTGGGCGAGGCGAAGCTCAACTGGAAGAACGTGATCGCCCGCAAGGACGACGTCATCACGCGCCACACCAAGGGCCTCGACTTCCTGATGAAGAAGAACAAGATTACGACCTTCAAGGGATTCGGCAAGCTGACCGGCCCGGCCAAGGACGGCGTGCATACCGTTGCGGTAAAGCTGACGGCGGGCGGCGACGAGACGGTGAAGGCGAAGAACGTGGTGCTCGCGACTGGCTCCGACGCCCGCATGCTGCCGGGCTACCAGGCGGACGACACCATCCTGACCAACTACGAGATCCTGAAGATTGCGGAGATGCCGAAGTCGCTGGTGGTGATCGGGTCGGGCGCGGTCGGCGTGGAGTTCGCCTCGATCTTCAAGAGCTTCGGCGCGGAGGTGACGATCCTCGAAATGCTGCCGCGCGTGGTGCCGGTGGAAGACGAGGACATCTCCAAGGAGCTGCTGCGCCTCTTCAAGAAGCGCGGCATCGACGTCAACCTGTCGATCAAGGATACGAAGATCGCGAAGAACAAGGATGGCGCGCTCGTCACCTGGATCGACCAGAACGGCAAGCCACAGCAGAAGCAGGCGGAGAAGGTGCTGGTGGCCGTGGGCCGCTCGCCGCGTACCGCCGGCATCGATCTGGAGAAGACCAACATCAAGCCCGACCGCGGCTTTGTGATGACCAACGAATGGATGGAGACGACCGAGCCGGGCGTCTATGCCATCGGCGACATCGTGGGCGGCATGCCGCAACTCGCGCACGTGGGCAGCATGGCAGGCCTGGTGGTGGCCGCGCGCATGGCCGGCAAGTACGCCAAGCCGGTGAACAAAACGCGCATCCCCGGCTGCACCTATACCGATCCGCAGGTGGCCAGCGTGGGCCTGACGGAAGCGGCGGCCAAGGAAAAGGGCTTCCAGGTGAAGGTGGGCAAGTTCCCCTTCGTCGGCAACTCCAAGGCCACCATCCTGGACGCGCACGACGGCTTCATCAAGGTAGTCGCCGACGCCAAGTACGGCGAGATCCTCGGCGTGCACATCATCGGGCCGTACGCCACAGAGATCATCGCCGAAGCCGTCACCGCGTTGCAGTTGGAGGCGACCGTCGAAGAGATGATGTTCACCATCCACGCGCATCCCACGGTCGCCGAAGCGCTGCTCGATGCGTACAGCAGCGTCGAAGGCAAAGCGGTGAATGTGTAATCGAAACGTGAGGTCTTATACTTCAGCCTTTGCTAGCCCACGCAGAATGTCTAGCCGATTCGCTGGTGCGTTGGGCGACAGGAAATCAGGTATAGTTCTGGGGGTCCGTCGAGGGCGATGCAAGAATTCGACGGGCCATTCTGCGACGCGCGCATCCTTCATATGGCGGTACTCACCGGCCACTGGTTCGTCGATATACTCCGCCTGGAGGATCAAGGCAAGTGGCTCCTCAACTCCGAGAGTAACCTCGGAGAACGCAGCGGCTTCGGCATAGGTCGCGAAGGAAAAATAGTAGTCACTGCCATCGTGTTCGTCGGATGCACCTCGCTCGGGATGGCACCAGACGCGATATTCCAGAACATCATCCCAGACGTAGCCCCCGCCAGCTTTTGCAAGGGGTGAGTATGTGCCCACGCGGCTCGGGTCTATCGCATCTGGGTATCGTGAGGCGATCATCTACCCATTCTCGCACTAGGCTGTTGGGTGCCGGTTTGACGCCACTCCCATAAATATGGGACGCTTGCAATATGAAGACGACGCTTGAGATTCCCGATCCGATCTTCCGTCGGGCCAAGTCGGCTGCGGCCCAGCGCGGCGTTGCCTTGCGCGTCTTCGTGACAGAAGCTGTGGAAGAGAAACTGGCCGCTGCCTCCAACAAAGAGCAGAAGCCCTGGGTTCGGCTGGCGGGTGGGCTGAAGCATCTTCACAAAGAGACGGTGCGCATCAACGGAATCATGAAGCGCGAATTCGAACAGATTGACCCTGAGGACTGGGCGTGATCTGGCGATGATTTTAGACACGAACGCTCTTTCCGCCGTAGCCGACGACGAGCCGGCGGCGGTCCGGCTCTTCAGCCAGGCGGCGAGTATAGAGTTGCCGTCCATCGTTCTCGGCGAATACCGGTTCGGAATCGCACAGTCGCGCCGCCGCAAGGAGTATGAGAAGTGGCTGGAGGAGCTCATCGCCGCAACCCGTGTCTTGGCAGTCGACGAGCAGACCTCAAGTCACTACGCTCAGCTCCGGTCTGAATTGAAGAAGGCGGGCAAGCCCATCCCGTCCAACGATCTTTGGATCGCCGCACTCGCCCGCCAGCACCGTCTCCCGCTGATGAGCCAGGACACCCACTTCGATGCCGTGCAGGGACTGAAGCGCATCGGATGGTAACGGAGCGCATGTACATCCATCTCCTCCAACTCGGGCGCGTGCCGTACGCGGAGGGCCTCGCCATCCAGGCGCGCGTGGTCGCGGCGCGCAAGGCCGGCGCCATCGGCGACACGCTGCTGCTGCTGGAGCATCCGCCGGTCATCACGCTCGGCCGCAACTCCTCGCGCGCCAACATCGTCGCCAGCGACGAGTTCCTCGGGGCGCGCGGCGTGGAGCTGCACGAGATCAACCGCGGCGGCGACGTCACCTACCACGGCCCCGGCCAGCTCGTCGGCTATCCCATCTTCGACCTGCGCGGCGACTTCCCCAACAAGCGCGGCCCGCATCTCGGCCCCGTCGACTTCGTCCGCATGCTGGAGGAGGCGCTGATCCGCACCTGCGCGGACTTCGGCGTGATGGCCAAGCGCATCCCCAAATGCACGGGCGTGTGGACCTTCGGCGGCACGGAGTTCGCGGACGCCGATGTGCATGGCAGGGCGCTCGAACGCAAACTCGCCGCCATCGGCGTGCATGTCTCGCAGGGCGTCACCTCGCACGGCTTCGCGCTCAATGTCACCACCGATCTCCGCGACTTCGACTGGATTATTCCCTGCGGCATCACCGACCGCGGCGTCACCAGCCTGGAGCTGGAAGCCTCCGACAGCGCCGACCCCACCATGGAGCGCGCTGCCAACGCGGCGGCGCGCAACTTCGGCCGCGTCTTCGGGCGGCAGATAGTGGCCTGTGAATCGCTCGACGAGCTGCTGGCCGGAACAAAAACTTGACACCGATTTACGCCGATGGTACCGATCCAAAACAAAGCCGACCACGGATCACACGGATAAGAGCGGATCAAGCGAAAAGAATTAAGAGACTTGTCCTAATCCGTTTCTATCCGTGTTCATCCGTGGTCGAGTTGTTTGCAGAGAGTGGCACGGCACGACCGGCCCGGATGGACTCGACCATAGCTGCGTCCAGTCGGAGTGCGGCGAGGCCGTCTTCGCCGGTGACGGGCGCGGGGCGGTTGTTCGCGACGGCCTCCGCGAAGGCCGCCACCGAGAGGAAGAAGGACTCCGCGTAGGAGCAGGGTGGAAGCGCGGCGATCTTCGCGGCGAGCGCACCGAGCGAGGCCGTGCCGTTGAGGTTCGCGCGAGTGGCGCGATCGATGGCGAGCGAGCCGCGCGTGCCGTAGAGCGCGAAGGACCAGAAGTTTTCTTCGAGCGGCACCAGCGCCGAAGCCGACATGGTCGCCAGAAAATTCGGACTCGCAAAGCGGAACGTAGCCGTCGTCGCGATCGAGGGGTGGTAGAGCATCTCGACGCCCTCGCCAAACGTCCACGGCCTACCGGAGGGCCCCGTCGATACCGGTGGCCGCAGCGCCTGGTCGTCCAGGGCGGTGGCCGTGACTTCGACCGGGTCGCCGAAGAAGGAACGCATCAGGTCCAGCAGGTGCGGGAACAGGTACGCGTGCATGTGCGCGGAGAAGAGGCACGGCGAGCCAAAGTCGCCGGCGGCAATCGCCTGCCGCAGCAGTCCATGCGCCGGCACGGCACGGTAGTTGTAGTTGACGCCGAGCGTGCGGTGCGCCGCGCGCGCGGCGGCGAGCATCCTCTCGCCCGAGGCCAGCGTGTCTGCCATGATCTTCTCGCACAGCACGTGTGCGCCGGCGGCCAGCGACAACAGCACCGGCGCCTCATGGTCCCACTCCAACGTTGCGACCGAGACGACATCGGGGCGCTCTGCGGCGAGCATCGCCTCCGCCGAAATGTAGGGGCGAATACCATGCTCGGCGGCCAGCGCGGCGGCGCGCTCTGCGGAGTGGCTGACGACGGCGACGGGCACCGTGTGCGGCGACGCGGCGTACGCAGCGAGATGAAGCTGCGCCGCCCCGCCGGTGCCGATGACTGCGGCTTTGAGGTCGGGCATAAGGTTAAGGGTACTAGGAACGGGTACGGCTATTGGCCGGCTTTCGCCTTCTCAATCCGGTCCAGCATCTCCTTCTCAAAATCCGCATACGTCTGCGCGTCGTCGAATCCATTCTTCATCCAGAGCCAATGGCCGTTCGCGCCAACGATCCAGGTGCGCGGCACCAGGTCCTGCATCTTCTGCGGAATGGAGAAGGCCGCCAGCACCGGGAACGTATACCCCTGCTTCTGCATGAACGGCAGCACCTGGCCGGGATTCTCATCCACGTCGAAGCTCAGGATCGCCACGTCCTTGCGGTCTTTTTCCTTCTCGTAGAACTTCTCCAGGTACTGGTCCTCCAGCCGGCACCACTCGCACCACGTAGCCCATGTGGTGATGACGACCACCTTGCCGGAGAGATCGCCGAGCCGCCACGTCTTGCCGGCAAAGTCGGACAGCTCGAACGCAGGCATGTCTTTGCCCGCATCGCGCCAGTCGCCATCGGCGTCCGGCTTCTTCGCTGCGGCGGCGCTCTTCGCAATCGCGGCCTTGTCCTTGTCTGTAGAGACTGCGCTCGCGGCGGCAGAGGCCGGCGGGTTCCATGCCAGCCACGCTGTTTCCGTACCGCCCTGCACCTTCCACAGGTCGTGGAACTCGGCGGTCAGCTCGTCGCGCAGCAGGCCATGGCGATACTTCGGCTGGTGCGTGCGGCTGTCCAGCGCCAGCCGGTAGTAGACGACCGCGTCCTGCTGGCGTTTGTCCAGCGCGGCCAATCGTGCGCGATTGGTCCAGTACGTCTCCCGGGCGTTCTTGTCGCTCGGCAGCGGCCCTTCAATCGCCGCGCGAAACTTCAGCGCCTCATCCGGCTTGCCCGCCAGCGCCGCTGCCTTCAGAATCATGCCCAGCGTGTCGCGGTCCTGGGAGTCGTCGCCGCGTTGGAACCGCCTCAGGTCGGAGTCGGCGATATTGTCCCACCAGTCGACCTTCGTATGGCCGCCGTCGCGGTAGGTGCTGGTCTTCTTCAGCAGCTCCAGCGCGCGCTCCGGCTGCCAGCCATGGTCCAGCAGGAACCGCGGAGGATCGACATCCTGGAACGACATGGTGCCGAATCCGCTGTAGTCCTGCATCGCTTGCAGATAGCGGTCCAGCGCCGCAATGCCGTCTTCCTGGGAGATGAACTCATCGTCCAGCGCAACCTGCAGCAGCTCGCTCCGTTGCGCATAGACATCGTCCGGGAACTCGCGGATAAGCTGTTTCACCTGGTCGAGATCGGCGGCTTCGTACGCCTTCCACGCGTCCAGATCCTTTTGTCCATCGGGCCGCGGATGCTGCTTGTTCCACTCATCCCACAGCTTGGTCTCGGCCGGCGCGCCGTGCGGAAAGTCGCGCGCGGCCGCATCCGCCATGGCTGCCAGCTCGTCCTTGGAGGCGCCGCTCAACCCGTAGCCCTCCACCAGGAACGAGCGATAGCCGGCATCGCCGCTGGGCGCCAGCGCTTCCAGCCGCTTCAGGTCCAGCCGGATCTGCTGGCGCAGCGCATCGTGTTCGCTGGGAGGCCGCACCAGGAACTCACGCTGCCAAAGGATCTGGTAGTCCTTCAGCCGCACCGGGTCCGTCTCTGTTTCCAGCCGCGCGCGCAGGGGCGTTGTCGTCTTGCCCATCGCGGGCAGGTCTTTCTGCAGCATCATGCGGTCCCTCATGCCGCCGTACGAGGAATCGGCAGTCCACGCAGGGCATAGCGAGTAGAACGCCTCCAGGTTCTCCTTCATCTTCGCGTCATCGGCAAACTTTCCCGACCAATACTGCAGCGCCAGCTCGTGCGCGGGCCACGGAAATTCCGGAGCCTCGGCCTTGGCGGCGTCGAGCATGCGCAGAGCTTCGGGTGTGTCCTTGCCCTCCAGGGCGCGGCCTGCCAGCAGCAGCGCCAGCGGATCGTCGGGATGGTCCTTCGCACCCTTCACCCAACGGTCGCGCAGCGCTTCGAACTTCTGCTTGGCCGCGTCCGTCGCCGCCTGGTCCGTCGCGTACATCTGGAGTATCTGCGCCTGGTTTATCTGCTGCTCGTACAGCAAGTACTCGTGCGGATACTTCGCCAGCAGCTCGTCCAGCACCTTCTGCTGCAGCACAACGCGGTCTTTGATCTTCAACTTGACCAGCGATTCCTGCGCGAGCGTGGTCTCGAATGTCGCACGCACCTCCGCCGGCGTAGCACAGCCGGAGAGCGGCAACGGGCTCTGCGGGTACGCATGTATCGAACCGGACAGAATCACGACAAGGGCGGCGCTCAAGATGCGCATCGAATCTCCTTCGGTCAGCGGAACCATCGTACGCCCCGCGTCCCGGCACCGAGCCGCGAACATAACCTTATTGCGCGGCGGTATGCACAGGCTTCGCCACCGTCACCGGAATCTCCACCGTCCCCACCTTGTTGGCCGTGCGGTCCAGCACGCCAACGCGCACAAACAGCGCACCGGCCGGCAGGTCCAGTTGCTGGAAGTAGCGGAACGGCGAGTGCGCGAGCTGCGCAGCCTGCTCCGCGGTCAGGTTCAGTTCGATGGCCTGGCGCAGGCTGGTGACGACGTTGCCGTCGCCATCGTACGCCGCAAGGTCGAACTCCAGCGAGCCGCGCTGCGTGCCGTCATCCGCTGGCTTCAGCACAATCTCGCGACCCGGAAACGCGTAGGTGAATCCATAGCGTGCCAGCGGCTTGGCCTTCAGCTTCACATCCAACACGCCGAACACCGCCGGATCGCCCGGCTTCACCGTCTCCGTGCTCGGCTCCACCTGCACATCGAACAGCACGCCCTGCGAGGTCGGCATGCTCCGCCCCATCTCCGCGCGCATGTCCACCGGCCCAGCAGCCGCGGACCGCGCGGGCTCGATCCCCATCGCCAGCGCCGGCGGCGGCTGGATCGTCGCCGGATCGACCGCATCGTAGCTCCGGCGATACAGCAGATGCAGGCCCGGCTGCTCCACCGTGACTTTGATCGAGTGGTGGCCCCAGTCGTACTTCTTCCCCGGTGGCACATAGGTCAGCGTGTAGTAGTGCGAGCCCTTGTCGATGGCCTTCGAGATCTGCGCCGCAAGGTCGTTGGAGTTGTAGTAAGCCGTTCCCCCCGTGGCCTCCGCAATGGACTCCATGGCCAGCTCCTCTTCCGCCGTCTTCTGCATGTAGGCACGTGAAGCTGCGATCCACTGCGGCGCAGGCAGTGCGGGGATGTTCTCCCACAGTGCGCCGGTCGAGGTGATGAATGCGTTGGGCATGGTGGTAACGCCGCGCGCGTCGATGGGGTCGACGGTGACCTGCGCGGCCGCGAGCAGCCCATACGTCTTCAGCAGATCGGAGGAGTAGTCCGGCAGGCACTCCGCGTGAGCGCTGGGGTCGGTGAGCCAGGGAATGCCCACGGAAAACCACAGCAGGTTCTTCTTGCCCCTGGTACCGGCCAGGTCGGCGGCAATCTGGTTCATCGCTTCCAGCGTCATGCGTGTGCGCAGCTCTGCCTGCGCGCAGAACTCCTGATACGTGGCCACGCGGCCCTGCGCGTTGTAGTCCAGCGTATCCAGCGACGCGCCAATCAGCGCCGGGTCGGACGTGAGCCCCTGCAGCGTGCGCAGGCTGTTGGACAGGCCCAGCACAATCACCCGCGTCCCCGCCGGCATGGTGGCCACATACTTCTTCGCCTCGCGCTTCACGGTATTCTGCGCGGCAAAGGCGCGCCCCTGCGCATCCTCCGCGCCCAGAATCTCGATCCCGGGCATGGCCGCAATATTCAGAAAGTCGAGCAGCATCACGTTCACCGCTCCGCTGGCCGGCGGCGGCTGCAGGTTGGTGTAGACGTGCGGCGGCAGCTTGGGCGGCGCGCTGGCTGCAGGCGCGTCCGCTCCAAACTCCTCAAAGCCCCGGATCGCCTGCGGTTTGCCATCTTCCTTCACCGTGAAATCGTCGCGGGTCAGCCCATGCACGGGCTTGCCATCCTTGTCGGTTACGGTCACGTCCACCACGGTCTCGCGGGAGTAGACCTGGAGTGTCGGCACCGCGGAGGGCGCTTGCCGCATCGCATCCCGCATCGCCGCCCGGTCCTCCGCGTGAGCGATCGTCGTCCACGAAAGACGCGCGGCGAACACCGCGCCGGCCAGGCACGCGCAGAGAACGACGGAGGAACGCAGGGCTGTTCGGTTCAGGCGCATGGGGACGTCTCCTGATGGCGTGCGTGGCTTTCGTACTGTGTGCTGTGGGCCGTCGCCTTCCACGCTACGCCGCGCGCCGCGGCGGTGGCAAGACTGCCGGCGGCGTTTCCCGCGGCGGGACTTATAATCGGAAGGCGACGGGTGTTCGCTCCAGCGCCGGGAAGACTGCGCCGCGGGCCCCAATAGATTGAAAGGAATTGCCATGCCGACTGACGTAGTGATGCCGCAGATGGGCGAATCGATCACCGAGGGAACGCTGACCAAGTGGTTGAAGAAGGTGGGCGACACCGTCCAGCGCGACGAGCCGCTGTTCGAAATCTCCACCGACAAGGTGGACGCGGAGATCCCCTCGCCCGCCGCCGGCACCCTGCAGGAGATCAAGACGCCCGAGGGCTCGACTGTGCAGATCAACACCGTCGTTGCCGTCATCGGCGACGGAGCCGCGGCAGCCGCACCCGCCCCCGCCGCCGCAGCTCCTGCCCCGTCCGCACCGGAAGCCGCCGCACCCGCGCCAGCAACGGCCGTCCCCGCTGCCGCGCCCGCCGCAGCCTCCGGCCCCGGCACCGACGTCCCCATGCCGCAGATGGGCGAGTCCATCACCGAGGGCACCATCACCAAGTGGCTCAAGGCCGTGGGCGACACCGTGGAGCGCGACGAGCCGCTCTTCGAGATCTCCACCGACAAGGTGGACGCGGAGATTCCCTCGCCCGCCGCCGGCGTGCTGACCGAGATCAAGTTCCCCGAGGGCTCCACCGTCGGCATCAACACCGTCGTCGCCGTCATCGGTGGCAGTGCCGCTGCACCCGCAGCCCCTGCTTCAGCGACACCCACTGCTGCACCCACCACCTCTGCGGGTGCCCCATTCGTGACAGCTCCACCGTCACGGGTGGGGTCTGAAGCCCCGGCCGCCGCATCCGGCGAAAAGCTGCGCTCCTCGCCGCTGGTCCGCAAGATCGCCAAGGACAACAACGTGGACCTCGCCCAGGTCCCCGGCTCGGGCTCGGCCGGCCGCATTACCAAGCAGGACATCCTCACCCACCTGGAAAGCCCCGCCGCCACGAATGCGGGTGCCCCACTCGTGACAGCCGCCCCGTCACGGGTGGGATCGCCCACCCCTGCGGCCCCCGCACCGGCCAAGGCCGCCGCGCCCCTCCCCGGCGAGCTCGTCCCCATGTCCAAGATGCGGCAGATCATCGCCCGCCGCATGGTGGAGTCCAAGGCCACCAGCCCGCACGTCCACACCGTCTTCAAGGTGGACATGACCCGCATCGTGCGCCTGCGCGAGAAGGAAAAGTCGAAGTACGAGCAGCGCAACGGCGTCAAGCTCACCTACATGCCGTTCATCACGCGCGCCGTGGTCATGGCGCTGCGCAAGCACCCCATCGTCAACGCACACATTGCCGGCGACGCCATCCAGTACAACAAGAGCATCAACATCGGCATCGCCGTCGCGCTGGACTGGGGCCTCATCGTCCCCGTCATCAAGCAGGCGGAGGAGAAGAACTTCCTCGGCATCGCCCGCTCCATTGTGGACGTGGCCGAGCGCGCCCGCGGCAAAAAACTCGCCACCGACGAGATCTCCGGCGGCACCTTCACGCTCACCAACTCCGGCATCTTCGGCGAGCAGTTTGGCCTGCCCATCATCAACCAGCCGCAGTCGGCCATCCTCGGCATCGGCGGCATGAACAAGGAGCCCGTGGTGGTCACCGACGAGGACGGCGCAGACTCCATCGCCATCCGCACCATCCAGTTCTTCTCCCTCGGCTTCGACCACCGCATCGTCGACGGCGCCGACGCCGGCAAATTCATGTCCGACTTCAAAGCCTACCTGGAATCCTGGTCCGAAGACATCGGGTAGGGAGCTTCCAGAAACGCCTTGGCTCGGTCTGGCAGACTCGGATCGTTCACTTGGCATTCCCACACGGCGAGAACGCGCCAGCCGAGCTCGGTGAGTTTCAGGATGTGGGCTGAATCGCGCTCGACATTCTCGCGCAGTTTGGGAGCCCAGTAATTGATTCTGGATTGTGGAATGCGACCCTCGCGACAGTCGCCGTGTTGATGCCAGAAGCATCCACGGACGAAGTTCACGCATTTCCTGCGCTGCAGTACCAGGCCCAGCGATCCTTTGAGAGTTTAGTCACACCCTGGCGTTAGTCACGGTGCGGTATCCTCAACAGCTAATCATCGGAGTCATAGAAATGATAGTCGCGCTTTCTCTGGGGCCTTCTGGGTCGCACCAAGACTATGAGCCGCTAAAGCTTCTTGAGGACGAGATACTCGAGCATGCGGGAGGCTGGAAGCGCTTCAGAAGGGACGTTCCAAATCTCATACGCCTGGCTATTGACGAAGTAATTGATACCGAGCGTACCGGCCGATTCACTGTGGACGAACTCGAGAATATAGAGAAAGCCTACATTAGCAACAAGGTTAAGATGCTTGTGTTCTATTATTTGCAGTTTGACCGTGGAAAGGTGCTCGACGCCTTGGTCAATGGTGCGGAAGTTGGCATAGGAAGCACATCTGGTTCCCATTGGTTGATCCCACTTGAGGCGGTTCGGCACCCTTACATCCTCGTTAGGCACGACGAAAAGACGGCCAGATGTTCTATTGGTCTCACGATCGTAAAGCCAAGCGCAGTGGTTAGAGGATTGGCGAGAAATAGGCCCTACGTAACCTTGGTTCGACCCCAAATACCAGTACGTTGGATGTTACGAAACGAACCCTATCCGATGAATCCGTGGGAAGACGCCCATGCAAATCTCGGTCATCTCTGAGGCGGACCCAAGATTTCTTATGGCCACGCGGCGTTCTAATCTAGAACATTTTGAAGCCCTTGGCCAAGTAACCTCTGGGTGTGATCAAGAAATCACGCTCGAAGAATATCGCCGGAAGGCGAATTGCCGAAGCACGAAATTCCTCGCACCCGCCGCTTACTCAAGACGCGCTATCCGGTAAGCTTGCGCGGATCGGCGTTCAACTTGACCGGGCTGCGAAGGTCGAGGGAGACGGTCGGTACGTTCTCGATTATGAGCTCAAAGCCCTGGCACAAGTCCTTTGTGTCGACGTGGATTGGCTACTGGGTGGCGATCAGTGACGGACGCCACATCTCAGTTGCGTTCTGCGACAAAGCGGGCTAAGTCCGATGTCGCTAACAAAATGATCAGCATGTTCCTTCATGAGCTAAGCAGGAAGGTCTGCCGCGAATGGGGATTGCGAATCGAGGGCGAGGAATACGGGGAACTTGTTCGTCTTCGATTTGCTAACCGTTGCCCATATTGCCTTCAAAACCTGGCGGAAGCCAATCCTGTAATAGAGCACTTGGACGGCATGAATCGATATCGCGCTGGACTGCACATTCCGGGCAACGTCCTCGTCTCTTGCAGAGAATGTAATAGCGAAAAACGTCGAGACGATGGCCGCAAGGCCCTCGTCCTAGCAAGTTCGGGCTGGGCCTCATTTCTGTCGCATGACGGCAGCCGCTGCCCTGCCAACTGCGCTACGTGCCGCTATTGGAGTACAGTTTGGCAAGATGCTGCGGAACGAAGTTCACGGCTTTCGGCGAATATCGAGAAGATTGGCGCCTTTCGCCGAGAGTTCCCGAAATTCGAAGAGGTGATGGCCTCTTTGCGGGTCCCCCTCCCGGACGCGCTCGCAAAGCTTTACTCCGACTGCCAGATTTTCGCCGAAACCGAGATCAGATCCCTGCTGGAACGGTTCTGAATAGCGCCAACAATCACGGTCTTGTCCGACCAGTGAGTGCCGCGGTACCCCTGACATTCTCTATGACGACAGCCCTGGGTTTGACTTCCTCGATAATGCGCAGCGCAGCGGGAAACAGATTGCGCTCGTCGTTCTGCCCCAATTGCTTACCGGCTTTCGAAAAAGGCGGACAGGGTAATCCAGCCGCAATCACATCAACCCCCGCATAGGGCTTGGCATTGAAGTCATTAAGGTCCTCTTGGATGACGTTCCATCCAGGCCGATTGAATCGCAGGGTCTTGCAGGCATAGCTGTCGAGTTCGACCAGCCCCACATGATCAAATCCGGCATCTTCAAACCCGAGCGCTTGGCCACCGGCACCTGCGCAAAGCTCAAGAACTGTGGTCTTCTTCCTCATACCTTCTCTTTATATTCGCTCTTGGCCTTTGGAAAACGTGGTCGTAATTACATATTTTCGGCGGTGCCGAAATGGGAACTGGCAATCAGCGCTTCGTCCGCATCGCAAGTTGCCCAGCGTGGCCAAAAAGGCTACGCTTCGTCTAGGAGATCGCTATGTGTCAAGAGTCGTTGCGCGAACTATGTACCGAAGACCTTGAGCAGCGCCTTGCTGCTGCCAGGGCGAGCTTGCGCGAGGGCTGGGAACTGGCCAAGGCTGCCGGAGCGGGCGCTATCTCCAACGAAGAAATCGACCGCGAGATTGCCGAGGTCCGCGCTGCCCGTTTGACGCCGCGACATCTAAAGTAGCAACATCGGGCTCTCACCAACCGCACTTCGCAATGACGCGAAGGGTGAGTGGCCCCGAACGTCATTTGCCGCGTCCAACAGGCAGGTGACTTGGCATGGATGCAACCCCTCAACCCGCGCCCCCGCCGGAGCCCGCACCCTTCGCCGTCACCATCTCCGCTGGGCCACGCCTGCGCACCGCGCTGCTGCTGGCCGTCCTGGCGGACGCGCTCCAGCTCGCGATCCTGCCCATCTTCATCGAGGGCGCCGAGTCCCCCGCCGCGGACATCGTCGACCTGGTCATGGCCGGCGCGCTCTACTTCCTGCTCGGCTGGCACTGGGAGTTCCTGCCCTCCTTCGCCGCCAAGCTCATCCCCGGCGTCGACCTCGCCCCCCTCTGGACCCTCGCCGTCGCCAACGTCTACCGCAAAGCCCGCCGCACCGTGGTCCCCACGGATCCCGGCGATTCCCCCCGCTGATCTGAGTCTCCGATTGCCTCGGCCGACAATCTCGCGCACCTGCCTTCGCGCAGCCGCCGACCGAAAATGAAACTGCCCCGCTCTCAACGTCTGTCGTCTGAGAGCGGGGCAGTTTTCGTGTCGTAGAGTTTCCGTTGCTTTGGGGTTGGAGGCACCCTATGGGTACCGCGCTGTTAGAAGGTGAACTTGATGGCTCCCTGGAAGACGCGAGCGCTGGTCAGGTTGGTGCCTCCGATCTGGCCGAAGGTTCCGGAGCTGATGGTTGCCGTCGGCGTGCCGAAGTTCGGGTGGTTGAGCACATTGAATGCTTCCAGCCGGAGGGCCATGTTCAGCCTCTCGTGGATGGGGAAGATGCGCGAGAGCTGCGCATCCATCTGGAAGGCCGGAGGTGCGCGGAAGGCATTTCTTCCGGTGTTTCCGTAGGTCCCGGTGGGCGCGGTGGTAAAGGCAGCCTTGTTCAGGTACTGGCGGTTGGCTGCTCCCTGTCCGGCGAAGAACTGCGGCACCTTGGCATAGATGGGTTGTCCTGGAACCAGGTTTGCGCGGTCGTTGTTCACGTCGGTCAGCGAGACGTCGTTGGACGATCCCGAACCGAGCGTGACGGAGAAGGGCGCGCCGGTCTGGATATGGATCAGAGGAGCGATCTCCCAACCGTTGACCACAGCTTTCTCCAGCGTGTTGCCGAAGGAGAAGTTGCTTCTGGCGACCACCACGAAGTTTTCGATGTGGCGATAGTCGAAGCCGCAGGGGCCGTAGTCGAGCGATGGATTGTTGGGGTTCTCGACGTTGGTGGATGCGATATCGCCCTGTTCGTCAACGATGTCGAGGCACTTGGAGTAGGTCCAGTTGGCGAGCATGCTGAAGGTGGAGGAGAGCCGGTGATTCAGCGATGTGATGAGGCCGTGATAGTTGCCCATTCCGCCGTCGCCGATCAGGACGGAACCGCCTCCGCCGTAGGAGTAGCCCAGGCCGGAGTTGCCCTGGGAGGGAGTGCCTGTGGCGTTGGCCGCACCCTGGAGCACAAGCAAAGAGCGCGCCTGGTAGTTGGAGGCGGTGGAACATGCTCCCGTGCCCGTGCCTGCGATGGCCAGGCTGGTGCCGGGAGCGATGCAGCTTCCGGCTCCGTTCCAGGTTCCGGGAATGTAGACCACGGGGTTCAGAGGCAGGCCGAGTTCGATGTGGGAGGTCTTGCTTCCGATGTAGTCGAACTGGAGCTGCCAGCCGTGGGGAAATTCATGCTGCACGCTGGCAGTCCATTGCATGGTTCGGGCCGGAAGGAACTTGCTTGGCTGAACGATGTACTGCGAGTTGGGGAAGAAGTGCGTCTGGCCGGGAACGTTGATCCCGGGCTGCGGGAAGGGGCTGCCGGTGATGGTGCCCGCGTTGGCCAGGGCCGCGGGGATGTTCCACGGCGTGGTGAACGGGGTGTATCCCGCCGAGGACTGGGTAATCGCGGTTGCGAACGGCGGGTTCTGCTGGTTGCGCTGGCCGGTGAAGAACTCCGGCTCGTTGTAGATGTACTCCGCTCCGCCGCGGATGACGGTCTTGCCGTTTCCGCTGACGTCGTAGGCGAAGCCGAGGTTGGGGTCGAACTGCCAGACGGAATTCTGGGTGAAGGCGCGCGGAACGCCGGGGTCACCGTAGAAGAGAGCGCCGGCGGGCGCGCCGTTGGGCGTCGAGCCATTGCTTGGGAAGGCCAGCGGGCCTCCGCTGTAGACAGTGCTGAACTGGTTGGCGAGAAAGGCGCTCTGGCTGAAGACGATGCCGCGGTTCTTGGTGTCGACCGGCTCGAACTCCGGCGACCAGCGCAGTCCTGCGACCAGGGTAAGCTGCTTGCTGGCGTGGTAGGTATCCTGGAAGTAGAGCGAGGGGATAGGAGCGCGTAGAGCGTTGCCCTGGAACTTGCTCTGTTGGAAGGGGGCCATCGCGCCTTGCAGGAAGTCCAGCGCGGGGTCGCCTGCCTGGGTAGTGTTGCAGTTCGGATTCTGGGTGCAATTGGTCTTGCTTCCGTAGGGTCCGTAGGAACTGTAGGAGCTGTTGAAGGTGAAGATGCCGTTGGACTCGTAGGCATTGGTGATGTTGAGCTGGTTGCGCACGAACTCGCCGCCCATCACCATCTGGTGCTTGCCGTGGACGAAGGTGAGATCGTCGTCGATGGCGAGGGTGTTGTCGTTGAAGTGGGCGACGGAGTTGGTTCCTCCGCCGATGGTGAAGCCTCCGGTGCCTCCGCTGGATGCGAGCTGCAATCCATTAGGGACGGCGACGCTGATCTGCACGCCGAGGGTGGTGGCGTTGATGTCGCCCGCGTTATAGCCGCGGTTGTTGACGCGCCGAAGCACGGTCGCGTGCGCGGAGTTGACCAGGTTGGAGCTGATGGTCCAGTTCTCGCCGAGGGTGACGCTCTGCACGCGCTGCAGCGGGTTGCCGGACTGAGCGGTGACGAGGATGTTGGTGGGAGAGTAGAACGACGGGAACTGATAGCCGTCCAGCAGGTATCGCCCATAGAGGTTGTGCCTGGCGTTGATGTCGTAGTCGACGCGGGCAACCAACTGCTTGTCGTAGACGTCGTTGGGCACGGCGAAGATGACCACGCCGCAGCCCTGGGTATCCACCGCCGGGTTCGGGGTAGGAAGATACTTGAGCAACGCCAGGGCCTGGGCGTTGTAGGTAGGGAGATTGGGAGATCCGGGATTGTTGAGTCCGGCTGCCGGGTTGTTGTACTGGTTGCCGATAAGCTTGGCGCCGGTGAGAGGATCGAGCACCTGCTGGTTGGCGGAGCTGCAGTTGGAACCTGCGGTGACCGAGTAGTCGCCGTTCAGGTTGGCGGCCGTCGGAACGTGCGCCGTGGTGTTCGCGCTGAGCTGCTTGGCGACCGAGAACTGGTATCCCGCGAAGGCGAAGAGCTTGTCGCGCAGGATCTTGCCGCCGAAGGTTCCGCCGTACTGGTTTTGGTGGAGGATGTCCTTGGAGGTGCAGCTGGTGGCGGGCGCAACCGGGGTGCAGGTGGCGTAGAAGTTGGTTGCGTCGATGAAGTTGTTGCGGATGAACTCAAACGCCGAGCCGTGGTAGGTGTTGGCTCCGGAGCGTGTGACCACGTTGACCAGGCCGCCGGAGTGCATTCCATCCTGCGCGCCAAGCACGGAGGTTTCCACGCTGAACTGCGAAACCGCGTCGGGGAAGGGGAAGGGCAGGTTGGTGTTGCCCATGTAGTCGTTGTTGTCGCCACCGTCCAGCCGGTAGAGGATGGTGTTCCCCTGGCCGCCGGCGACGGAGATGGAGACCGATGCATAGGAATACTTGCTTCCGTTGGCGAAGTCGCCGCCGCCCGCGTTGGTCGCGCCGCCGGAGAGCTGGATGAGGTCCGTCATGTGCCGCCCGTTCAGAGGCATCTCGGTAAGCTGGGTGGAGTCGATGGTCTGCTTGAAGGTGGCGTCCTCGGTCTGTAGGGCGATGCCCTCGGACTTCACCTCGACGTGCTGCTCCTGGCTGCCCACGGTCATCTTCACGTTGATGGCGATATTGCTTCCCACCTCCAGCGTGTTGCCGCTGCTGGTGTAGGTCTCAAACCCTGCGGCGCTGACGGACACCGCATAGCTGCCGATCGGGATGTTGGGGAAGATATAGACGCCACTGTTGTCCGTGTGGGTAGTTTGTTGCTCCCGGGTCGAGGCCGCGGTCAGAGTTACACTTGCGCCCGCAATGACAGCGCCGCTCGGGTCCGCGACGCTGCCCTGAATGGTCCCGGTTCCCGCCACCTGCGCGTGAACCGTGACCGCGAAGAAGAAACAGAGGATGAGGGGAAGGATGTGTCGGCGCAATCCAAGTCGCCGCGGCATAGGTAGAGTTCGCATCGATAAGCCTCCGAAAGTTGATCACATGGCCGTGCCGCCGGTCTTACTGCCTCGACTTTGCCCAGGAGCGAACAAGTGTGTCGGCGGTCACTGACTGTTGTGTGAAAAGTAGAGCGAAGGAGAGGGTGCTCCTTCCACTGTGGAACTGTCAAGTAACAAATGGATCACGCCAAAAATGTCTACCCCACTCATTCGGTGACACTTGACGATCTTCAGGGAGAAAATCGCCGGAGCGCCCGAAATACGCGCAGCCCACGGTTAGGCGGACTTCCGGTAGGACCACTCGACTGCAATAAGGGAACGGTTTACCAACGGAAAACCCCGAATTATATTGCGAATCACCGCCAGTGGCACGCCCGCCCGAAGCACCCACAGCGATCCCGCACTGGCATCGAGTCGACGGCGGAGATGGCCCCATTTCCGCATCCTCCTGCCCTCGGCTCCTGCCTTTTGACACATCCCCGCCTGCGGGATAACGTCACATCATCGATTCATCGATCACAAAAACTTCCGACACCCGCAGGAGCCTTCTCCCATGCACTGCATTGCCCGTTTACAGTCTGTCCGTCTTGTTGTCGCTTCTCCTCTTCTGCTCGCAGTCCTTGCCGTCATGGCTGCGCCACAACGCCTCGCCGCGCAGGACACGCTCCAGTACATCAACGAACCTGGCGGTGCGCAGGTGGTGTACGGCACTATCGACGCCGAACACACGCCGCAGAGCGCAATGGGCTTTATGCTGAAGCAGGTGGACGGGCACTTTGGCGCAAAGCCTGCCGTCAGCAATATCTTCCAGATCAAGGGCACGACCTCGTACGGCGCGTTCTTCACGCTGATTGCGAAGAATTCCGGCAATGCGCCCATCGCCGGAGAAGTGATCGTAAATATGCCGGCGGGTGGACAGCCGATCGCGGCAATCCTGACCGACAACGCGGCCACCTTCACCAAGTCGCAGCCGGTCATGCTGAAGGCGCTGGACGCGGCCTGGCACACGGCGAATCCCATCCCCGCCGCGGCCGCGCCTGCCGCCTCCGCCGCAGGCGCCGTGCCGCCGCTGCATCGCGTCACTGCCGGCGATCGCAGTGTGTACATCAGCCTCCCCGACGGCTGGAAAGTCGATTCCATCGCCGGCGGCTCGGTCCAGGCTGAAGGCCCCAAGGGCGAACGTGTGGGCCTCGCGTTGATGATCCAGGGCATTGTGAACTCGCGCGCCGCGATGCCGGGAAGAATTGCGTACCCGTTTGGCGGCGACGTCTTTACCGCCTACAGCAGCCTCGTCAATCAGAGCCGCGCCAATCAGCACCTGCCCGCCGCAACCTTCCACCTGACCAGCAGCAAGCCGCTGGGCGGCGGAGCCATCCAGGTCGCGTTCGATCTGAACCTGCAGGACGGTTTTGGCGCGCGCACCGCCACCGCGCGCCTGCAGGAGATTGGCCAGCCGAACGCGCCCACCTGGGCGCTGGGCTTCAGCAACTCCAGCCTGCCGAATACGGTTGCTGCCGCGGAAAACGCCACGCTGCTCGCCGTGATGCAGAGCGCGAGCCAGGACCCGAATGTCGTGAAGGCGGAGCAGGCAGCCGTGATGCAGGGCATCGCCGCGGCAGGCGCACGCGCGGATGCCAATGCGAAAGCGGCGGACCAGCGGCGCATCGCCAGCGCGCAAGCCTTTGACGCCAGCATGAGCGACATCGACGCCCAGAGCAAGGCCATGCAGAACTACACGCTGGACCGCTCGCAGATCCAGGACAACGAGGCCAATGGGCGGGCGACTGTCTCCAACGGGCTCGCAGATGCCCTGGTCAAGAGCGACCCATCCCGTTACCAGGTCGTGCCGCCATCGCAGTTCCTCAAGGGCGTCGACTACTAGTGCAAAGTTCTCATCGATGTGTAGATCGTCTTGACAGGGCCGGGGGCCCGACACATACCAGCCTAGGCCGCAGGCCTAGGTTGGCGCTAATCGTAACCAACTCAGTTGCATAATATTCTCTTCGCGCCCCTACAGCATCCTCTTCGCCTTCAGCACCAGCTCCACCGCTTCCTCCGCCGTAGCCGCCACCGCGCTCAGGTGTCCCATCTTGCGGTCCTTGCGCGGACGCAGCTTCTCATACAGATGCAGCCGCACCCCCGGCACGGCCAGCGCTGCGTCAAAGTTCGGCACGCGCGGCGCGGGCTTCTTGTTCAACCCCTCCGGTCCCAGCCACAGATCGCCCAGCAGGTTCGCAATCGCGCAGGGCTGCACCGCGTCCACGCTGCCTAGCGGCAGGTTGCATACGGCGCGCACCAGTTGTTCGAACTGGCTGGTTACGCAGGCGCGTTCGCTGGCGTGGTAGCTGTTGTGCGGGCGCGGCGCCAGCTCGTTCACCAGCAGCCGAAAATCTTTGGTTACAAATAGCTCCACCGCCAGGATGCCTTCCAACTGGAACGCGTCCGCAATGGACTGCGCCAACTGTCTCGCCTCCGCCTCCAGCGCGTTCGGCAGCGGCGCCGGAATCACGCTCCACGTCAGAATCTGGTTGTCGTGGTGGTTCAGCGCCGCGGGATACACCTTCACCTCGCCGCGCGGCGACCGCGCCACCAGGATGGAGATCTCGCGGTCCAGCTCCACTGCCTGCTCCACCACGCCCGGGCCTTCGCCCAGCGCCTGCCACGCTCCCAGCATCTCCGCGTCCGACCCATGGAACCCGGCATCGGCGGCAAAGCCCACCTTGCCCTGCCCGCGCCCATCGTAGCCGCCCGTCGCGCTCTTGCAGAAGCAGCGTCCTCCCAGCGCGGTCACCGCCGTGCGCAGCTCGTCCAGCGACCCCACAGCCCGGTACGCCCCCACGGGAAACCCATTCCGCTCCAGCCAGTTCTTCTGCGCCACGCGGTCCTGGATCACCGCCAGCATCGACTCGCTCGGCCGCACCGGCGCAAAGCGCGCCGCCGCATCCATGCTGGCCAGCGAGATCTGCTCAATCTCCAGCGTCACCACGTCGCATCCGCGCGCCAGGTTCGCGGCCTCGCGGGTGTCGTCCCATGCGGCCTCAATGCAGCCGTCCACAATAAACCGCGCCGGGCACGCCGGGTCGGGGTCCAGCACGTGGATGCGATAGCCCATGCCCCGCGCGGCCATCGCTGTCATGCGACCCAGTTGTCCGCCGCCAAAGATTCCAATTGTTGCGCCCGGCAGGATCACCGGCACCAGCCCAGTACTCACGCGCTGACCTCGCCGTCTGTTTCAATCGTCTGCGCCAGCACCTCGTCGCGCCGTGCCGCGCGCCACGCCGCCAGCTTCGCCTGCAGTGCGGCATCGGTTGTCGCCAGCATCTGCACCGCCAGCAGTCCCGCATTCGCGGCACCCGGAGCGCCAATCGCCAGCGTGCCCACCGGCACACCCTTCGGCATCTGCACAATGCTCAGCAGAGCATCCATCCCCTGCAGCGCCGTCGCCGCAATCGGCACGCCCAGCACCGGCAGCACCGTGTTGGCGGCCACCATGCCCGGCAGATGCGCCGCACCGCCCGCGCCCGCCACAATCACGCGCAGCCCGCGCGCGGCAGCGGACGTCGCATACTCCACCATCAGCTCCGGCGTGCGATGCGCAGAGACCACAAGCACCTCGTGCGCCACGCCAAACTCGCGCAGCATCTCTACCGCCGCGCGCATCGTCGCATAATCGCTGCGGCTGCCCATTACCACCCCCACCAGCGGCCCAGTCTTCGCCTCTTCCTGCATGGCCCGATTATACGGAAGCCGTTGCCTGGCAGGCTCGCCGATGTCTCCAGTCACCGCCGCCCCACCAGCACATCGATCGCCAGGTGAGCCACCGTCAGCAGCCCGCCAAACGCCGCCGCCACGCCCTTCAGCCGCTGCACCGCACGCTCATGCTCGTGCACACGCCCCTCCAACTGCGCCAGCCGCCCTGGTTGCCCATTCCCGCAAATATCCTTCATCTGGCTCTTCAACACGCACAGGTCCGCCAGCACCTGCGCTTCAAATTCAGACATAAATCTCCTCGCTACTTAACACCGATCTACACCGGTCTTCGACCACCGATTCGACCACGGATTCACACGGACACGCGCGGATTAAAAAACAACTAAGGAGTCTCTGATTAAGTGCCACGAGCCAACATAGAGCGTCATCCTGACCCGATTTTGGGTCAGAACCTCTGTCGTTGGACGGGGCGCCGAAGCAACATTGGGACTTATTCACACCTTTCCTAAGAAAGAGGGGAACGCATGATCGGTTGAGGTCTTGACCTATCCCGGCAGTCGAGCCCACATCTCCTCTCGTCTTTTGTCTGTCTTGATCCGTGATCCTCCGCGCAAATCCGTGGTCGAATCCGTGGTCGACTCCGTGGTCGAAGACCGGTGTAAATCGGTGTTAAGCCTTTCGATATGGTCCCCCTAAGCTACCGGGAGGTTGGTGAAAATCGCAGCGGAGAGGCGCGAATACAGTGGCGGCGTCGACGCGTCGTACATCCGCACGTAAAACCGCTCTGCCTGCGCCGACCTTGGAATCGCGAAGCTCCGCACCGGGCTCCGCAGCGCCAGGTCATCTCCGCCGCCTGGGCCAAAGTTCCAATCGCGTCGCCGCACCTCAAAGCCGCCACCCGCGGGAGGGGCAATGCCTGCATCCACCTGCAGCGCAGTCGCGGTCGCGCTCGTCACCGTCAACTGCTGCAGGTTCGCCAACCCCGGCGCCGGGCCATTGGACGCCGTCGCCGGCAGCAGAGCATCCGGCGCAATCGCCTCGCTCAGCGTCACGCCCAGGCTCTCCGCCCAGTCGTTGGCAAATGCCACACGATACTCCAGCACCTCCGGAACAGCATGCCCATTGGCGATTGCCACCGTGCGCACCACCACGTCCAGCACCGCGCCGTTCGCGGTCACGCTCAGCACATCGCCCGGCCACACGTCCGTCGCTGGATTCACCGCCGCATAGCTGCC
>Ga0302278_10001536_pt1 | contig 28319 bp, 22 predicted proteins | sample III_Bog_N3_2_FD_194543 | JGI IMG/M metagenome (GOLD analysis project Ga0302278, IMG submission 194543) | Peat permafrost microbial communities from Stordalen Mire near Abisko, Sweden - III_Bog_N3_2 | ecosystem: Environmental > Terrestrial > Soil > Wetlands > Peat | place: Sweden: Abisko... | reverse complement strand
CATGCTCGGCGGCCTGAATATCCCCGGCCTCACGTAGTGCTCCGTCTCTAAAGTTCGTAGAGAATCAAATTGACGTAGATGTGCGAAGGGGCACGACTTCAGTCGTGCCGAAAACAGCCAGAAAGGCACTGGGCTTTAGCCCCTGGAGTACCACAATGCATCAGGCATTAAATCGCAGAAGCTTTCTCCAACTGGGCGCGACAGCAGGCCTCGCGGCCATTACTCCACGCTGGATGCATGCGCAAGCTCCGGCCACTCCCGACCGTGTCCTCCAGGGTCGCGCAGCGGCAGCCGACAAGCCAATCGCGACCACCAAACTCTACGACAACGTCTACCTCCTCGCCCAAGGCGTAGGCGGCAACATGGTTCTTCAAACCGGCCCCGACGGCAACGTCCTCATCGACTCCAACTTCTCCACCGCCGTCCCCAAAATCCGCGAAGCCATCGCCGCCGTCAGCAAAGACGCACCGGACGCGCTCATCAACACCCACTGGCATTACGACCACACCGACGGCAACGAGCTCCTCCACGCCGCCGGATTCACCATCTTCGCCCACGAAAACACACGCAAGCGCATGTCCGCACCTCAGACAATTCCCTTCTTTCACATCGTCATGCCCGCCTCGCCCGCCGCGGCCCTGCCCATCATCACCTTCGACCAATCCATGCACGCCTGGCACAATGGCGACACCCTCGATCTTGTCCACTTCGATCCAGCCCACACCGACTCCGACATCTATATCCACTTCCACAATGCCAATGTCCTGCACCTGGGCGACATCTGGTTCAACGGCATGTATCCCTTCTTCGACGAAGCCACCGGCGGCCTCATTGGCGGCATGATCCAAGCCTCCGCCAAAGCCCTCGCAATCGCTGACAACAACACAAAGATCGTCCCGGGTCATGGGCCGCTGGGCTCAAAAGCCGACCTTCAGAAATCCCACGACATGCTCTCCGCCATACGCGACAAAGTCGCCGCTATCAAGGCCTCCGGCGCAAGCGAGCAGGAAGCCATCGCCCGCAAGCCGACCGCGGAATTCGACCCCGTCTGGAGCAAAGGATTTTTCGTAAATGGAGATATATTCACCGGGCTCGTCTATCGAACCATCTAATCTATCTGGACCATCCAGGAGAAACATCGAATGTCACGCTATGCCGAGCCCATGGCCCGGCTCATCGAAGAGTTAAAGAAGCTCCCCGGCGTCGGCTCCAAAAGCGCCCAGCGCTTCGCCTTCCACATTCTGCGCTCAACAAATGAAGATGCGGCCGCCCTCGCCGATGCCGTTCGCGGACTCAAAGCCGCCCTGCGCCTCTGCTCCATTTGCAACAACGTTACCGACGTCGATCCCTGCGTCTACTGCACCAGTCCCACCCGCAACCAGCGTCTGGTCTGTGTGGTAGAAGAGCCCACAAGCATCGAATCGATCGAGCGGACGCGCGGATACCAGGGCACCTACCACGTGCTCCATGGAACGCTCTCACCTCTGCACGGCGTCGGTCCAGATCAGTTGCGCACCGGCACGCTAGTCGCCCGTGTTGAGCGCAGCGAGGTTGACGAGGTCATCCTCGCCACCAGCCCCACCCTCGAAGGCGAAGCCACTGCCAGTTGGATTGCTGGAATCCTGCGCGGGCTGGGCGTCCGCATTACTCGAATCGCCACCGGCGTTCCCGCCGGCAGCGACATCGAATACGCCGACGAAGTCTCCATGGCGCGCGCCATGGAAGGCCGTCGTGAGCTTTAAAGACTTAAGCCCGTAGCTTCGCCAGCAGATCCTGCGGGTGCACAGGCTTGGCTAGAATTTCAAATTCATAGCCCTTGGCACGCGCCTTTTCCAGCAGATCGGCAGTAGCCGCCTGCCCTGAGAAAAGCAGAATCTTGATCTGCGGCAACAAGCTCCGGATGCGAATCGCAGCATCGATTCCGTTCAAGTCGGCCATGATCACATCCGAAATCAGCATGTCCGGCGTAAAAGTCGCTGCAAGTGCCAGCGCGGATTCGCCGCTATAAACGGCGCGAGCCTCAAATCCGCTCTGATTCAAAATCATGGCCAGCGTGTCGGCGATCACTCGTTCATCGTCGGCAACAAGAATCTTAGGTTTTGTTGTGCTTTCGGGCATACTCTCCTGGACAGTTTGCCGACGTTGCAAGACTCGAAAAATGAACTGCAACTCGGCCGTGGGGGTTTGGAAAAATTGATTCCTTCAATCAGTCTCTGGCTAGACCTAATCTCTCAATGATACGCTTGCGGTGAGCAACAGCCGCATACGTCTTACGGCCTTCTAAGGGTCCAATAGTAACCGTATCCAATCCTGGGCCCGCTGGCAACTACAGCGAAACCAGAGTAGTCGTATCCCGAGGGCAGGACGCCAAGTGGCTCTTTTCTCTAAAAAGAGCCGCCTCGCATCCTTTTGCAAGGACAAGTTTACTCTGGTTTCGATCTTGGCAGCCTGCAACTGGCTGTTCATCTGGCAGCAATCGGGAAATCATACACTTGCAACACCAACCGGCCGCCACGTTCCCCTGCGGACCTCAACCGGAGACCCTTGCATGAACGATCCCGTCATCGCCAACACACCCCCGGTTCCAGCGGTCGAAGCCATCATTCGCGCTGAAAAAGTAGAGAAATACTACGCCCAGCCCAGCGAAAACCGCATCCAGGTCATCTCAGCGACTGACCTTTCCGTCGTCCCGGGCGAAATTCTCGCCCTCCTCGGCCCTTCCGGTTCGGGAAAATCCACCATGCTCCGCATGTTGACCGGCCTCTCCACGCCCTCCGCAGGTCAGGTTTACTGGCACGAGAAGCCCATCGCCGGCGCTGAAATCAACGTCTCCATCGTCTTCCAGAGCTTTGCCCTCTTTCCCTGGCTCACCGTCCTTGAGAACGTCGAAGCCCCGCTCCAGGCCCGCGGCATCGCCCCCGACGAGCGCCGTGCCCGCAGCATGAAAATGCTGGACACCGTCGGTCTAGACGGCTTCGAAGGCGCCTATCCAAAGGAACTTTCCGGTGGAATGCGCCAGCGCGTCGGCTTTGCCCGCGCCCTCGTCGTCGAGCCCGAAGTGCTCTTCATGGACGAGCCCTTCTCCGCCCTCGACGTCCTCACCGCCGAGAACCTTCGTTCCGAACTCCTTGAGCTCTGGGCCAACAAAACCATGCCCACCAAGGCCGTCTTCATCGTCACCCACAACATCGAGGAAGCCGTCCTCCTTGCCGACCGCATCATCGTCCTTGGCCGCAATCCCGGCCACATCCGCACCGACTTCAAGGTCCAGCTTCCCCAGCCCCGCGACCGCAAATCCGAGGCCTTCACCAACCTCGTCGACTACATCTACAAAGTCCTCACCAAGCCCGACGTAACTCCCGCGCAGGCTCCCGATCAGGCCCCCGGCCATCAGCACCCGGGAACCAAAGTTCGCGACCAGCGCCAGATGCACTACCAGATGCTGCCCCACGCCCGCCCCGGTGGTATGGCCGGCCTCCTCGAACTGCTCCTCGATAAAGGCGGACGCGACGACATCTACCGCCTTGCCGACGACCTCGCCTTCGAAATCGACGACCTCCTCCCCATCGTCGACGCCTCCCAGCTCCTCGGCTTCCTCAAAATCGAAGAAGGCGACGCCGCCATCACTCCCAGCGGGTCCGAATTCGCCAACTCTGAAATTCTGCGCCAGAAAGAGCTCTTCCGCGACGCCGCAGTCGAGCACATCCTGCTACTCCGCCAGATCCGCCGCGCCCTCGAATCCAAAAGTGACCACACCGTCCCTGAAGACTTCTTCCTCGACATGCTCGACGAGCAATTCAGCGAAGAGGAGTGCCTGCGCCAAATGGAGACCGCAGTGGCCTGGGGCCGCTATGCCGAGCTGTTCGACTTCGATGCCGGCCGACGCCGCTTCGTCCTGCCCGACGCCCCTGAAGAAGAAATTGCAGCAGCAGCAGCAGACAGCGAGGGCAGCGAGTGAAGCTCCAGCACCCTCTCGCGCGCACCCTCGTCACCGCCCGCACCTGGCCCTTTCTCATCGATGTGGGGGTGGCCGCCTGCGCCCTGGCTGTTTTTTTCTCTCTCGTCAGTACCGGCACCTACTGGCTCGGCAAACCCATCCCGGTCGTCCCCATCTCGCATTCCCTCAGCGCACTGCCGGCTTATGCCTTCTACTCCATCATCCGCATCGGCATCGCCTATTTCCTCTCGCTCACCTTCGCCATCACCTACGGCTACACGGCCGCCTATAACCCGCGTATCGAGGCGTGGATGGTCGCGGTCCTCGACATCCTGCAATCCATCCCCGTGCTCAGCTTTCTCCCTCCCGTGGTCCTGGCCATGGTCGCTCTCGTCCCCGGCCACCAAATGGGAATCGAGATGGGCGTCATCCTCCTCATCTTCACCGGGCAGGTATGGAACCTGGCCTTCAGTTTTTACTCGTCCCTCAAAAGCATTCCCCGCGAAATGCTCGAGGCCTCCCGCATCTATCGCTACTCCGCCTGGCAGCGCTTCTGGCAGCTTGAAATGCCCTATGCCGCCATCGGCCTCGTCTGGAACTCCATCGTCTCCGTCGCCGGTGGATGGTTCGCCCTCATGGCCTGCGAAATGTTCACCATGGGCACCCGCAACTTCCAGCTTCCCGGCCTCGGCAGCTACCTCCAAACCGCCGCAGACTCCGGCGATATGCGCGCCCTCGTCGCCGGATTCGGGGTCGTTATCCTCATCGTGGTTGCTACCGATCAGCTTGCCTGGCGCCCCCTCATCGCATGGAGCGACAAGTTCAAGTTCGAGCAGGTCGAGTCCAGCGATCGCATCACTTCGCCCATACTTGAGTTGCTCCGCCGCTCCACCCTGCTCACGTCCATCCCGGGACGCATTTTTTCGCGAATTGAGGAACCACTCTACCGCCGCATGGCCGGCACAAAGGACTGCCGCATCGTCCATCCCCTAGACGAGGAGCGCAATCTAGGCCGGCCCTCTGCCGCTCTTTGGACCCTAGGCATTTGTGCCCTCTGCGTTGTCATCTGGGGAGCCACGCACGCCATCCTCATGTTGCGCACCGTCACTTTGGCCGACCTGCAACTACTGCTCGAAGGCGCCGGCGCAACCTTCCTGCGCGTCAACGCGGCCCTCCTCATCTCCGCCGCATGGACCATCCCCGTCGGAGTCTCCATCGGCTTCAACCCCAAATTAGCCCGCTTCGTGCAGCCCATCGCCCAGGTCCTGGCCTCCATTCCGGCCACGGCATTCTTTCCCATCCTTCTTATTGGATTGGTAAAAATCGGCGGCGGGCTCGGCATCGGATCGGTTGCCCTCATGCTCCTCGGCACCCAGTGGTACATCCTCTTCAACGTCATTGCCGGAGCCATGTCCATCCCCTCCGACCTCCGCGAAGTCTCATCCCTTTTCCATTTCACCCGCTGGCAGCGCTGGACCAAGCTCATCCTCCCCGGCATCTTCCCTTACCTCATCACCGGCATGGTCACAGCCAGCGGAGGAGCCTGGAACGCTTCAGTGTTCGCCGAGTACTCCCACGTCGCCGACCGCACCCTCTCCACCATCGGCCTGGGCGCGCAAATCGACGCCGCAACCGACACAGGCCGCTTCCCCATCCTTCTACTCGCCACGATCCTGATCTCGCTAATGGTCGTCACCATGAACCGCTTAGTCTGGCGTCGCCTCTACCGCCTGGCCGAAACCCGCTATAAACTTGAAGGCTGAGTCGGCTGCGTATTTGCGGAGGGAGCAGGGGCCTTCAGGCCCCTGAAAGAGGAAGTCGTAAATCCAGGCCTTTAGGCCCGGGCCTTTTCGCCGATTCTTTGTTTTCTCGAACATACATTTTTGTTTCTTGTAAACTCTGCCCCGCACGCCGATAATTGTTGCATGGCGACCCTGCCCAACTCGGAAGAACTCTGGACCGTGCGTGAATACCTCCGCACCAGCTGGAGCCCGGACCGCGAGCTTGTGGATGGACGGATCGAGGAGCGGAACTTGGGCGAGAAAGATCACTCTATCCTTCAGCGGTATCTCACGGTCCTTTTTGCGATCAAGCGCGCGGACTGGGGTGTCGAGGTTTTTCCCGAGCTGCGCACTCAGACCAAGGCCACAAATTTTCGGGTTCCCGATGTGCTTGTGGTGCGGGCGGGTGAGAAATTCGAGCGCTATGTCACCCAGCCGCCTCTGATTGCCATTGAGATTCTGTCACCCGAAGATTCGCTCGGAGACATGGAGAAGAAAGCCGCCGAGTATCGTCTCTTCGGCGCGGAGAACATTTGGGTCATCGACACCAACCCGCGGATCGCATATGCGTATACATCAGCCCGACTTGAAGAGGTCCAAACTGGCGAGCTAACCGTCCCAGGGACGCCGATTCGTGTTGTGCTCAGCGAGATGTTCGCGGAGTTGGATCGGGCGTAGCGCATGGTCGCAAACGGCCCCGGGATCACAACCGCCGGCTTGGATGTGAAAACCGAAGCAGTAACGGTTTGCGGTCGCCTTCCCACCCTCACCGTATTCACAAAGTGAAGGTGGAGCAGCCATGAAGTTGATCTATAGTCAAGCCTTGATTCGCAAAACAGACACATCTGAAGAGAAGATCACCGTCACCGTTCAAGAACTTCCCAATTTCGGGGGATTCCACTTGAGCTACGGTGGAATAAAGACGGATTGGCAACGGACGATTACCACAAGTCCAATTGTCGGCCAGATTGAAGGAAGCCCATATCCCACTGCTGAAATCGCAGTCGCCTTTGCCAAGGAAGTGATTGAACGACAAAAGCAGTTGGGTTTCCGTTCAAGCGTGGAAGAGTAGCCCAAGCTGTAAGCGCTCATTCAAAGCCGAAAACGGCCTCCCGAATTCAACCCTCTTTTGAGACTGGCCGGGGTACTCTTTAACCGGAGGGATCAAAAAATGAGAAGGATGACCCATCGGCCAGAACCTGAACCAAAATGTCGGGGAAGTCGAAATACGCGGATACTTCATAAGCCGGACGGCGGTGGATTTGGGGTATGCGGCAAGTGCCAAGAACAGAAGCCGTTCGTAAACGTCAGGGGAAAATTGGTTCCAATTGATCATCTTCCGCCGAAGTAGCCGCAGCCAAGGCGCATCGTTGTAGAATTGCCAAAATCGCACAATTGGACCGGGGGTGAACTGAATGTCAATCATGCCCGAAGGCGGTTGGCGCAAACTGCCGCAATTGCAGGATGACGATCAAGGGGCGCGAAACAGCCTTGCAACACAACCCAGCTACGCTCCCAGAAGGTCACATTTAACCTGCAAAATCTGCGACCGTGGAACGCTCGAATCCAAGACAGTGTTTCGCATTAGTGGCCCCGCCGTCGTTATCGGATTCATTCTATTGATTCCATCGATTATCGGGATAGTTCTCAGTCTCCTGTTGTTTGTTGGCATTATTGCATTCCCAGGAGTGGAACCGGACAGAACAACAGTCGAACCCAACGAACCAATCCAAAGCGCATTTGATGCAGGATTCCGGCAAAGTTGCGCGGCAAGTGTGAGACAGAAATCTCGCACAACGGGGTCCATTCCACCACAGTCTCTTATCGAACAATACTGTGAATGCGCCCTCCCCATCTTCAGGGAAACAGGTTCCGTAACACTGGCAGGTCAAACATGCAATCAAAAAGCAATTGATGGAACACTGGAAACACCAACGGCTGATGTTCATCGCTTTTATGTCGCTGATATTCCAGTCAAGACGCGCGCAACAAGAGAAAGCAACGGATTCAACGCATTTTTCAAAATCTTCGGCGGCATCTCTGCTATTTCACTTGGCATTGCTTGCTTTGTCGGAGGGTTGTTGGGTTGGTTGCTCGTGATGAGGAAACACATTCTTCAATGCGATATTTGCAACGCTGTTGTCAACGCCTCCTAAAGCAAGATAGGAAATGGGTAATCGGGGGGGAAATAGGGGGACACGATACCTATTCCCCCGCGTGATTCTATCGTCAGTACATGGCTCGATGCCCCAAAAATGTGAATCTCGCCGCCTTCCAGACGCGGCCTCTGACGACAAGACCACTGCTTCAGATGCCCCTAAAGACGGTCCATCGCTTCCGGAGGCGGGTCGCTCACCTTCGCCAGCACATTCCTGAGCTTCTCCACGGAACCGCGCCCGGCGCGAGCCTGCAGCTTGGCCCAATCGCTGACCCGCTCATTCACAATCGACGCCACAAGCCTGTCAACAGAGACGTGATCGGCCTCGGCCAACTCCGCAGCTCGCTGGTACACATCGTCAGGACGTTGAATGCTCTTCATGGCAACTCCTCTATCAATCAGGTTAGTTGGGGAAAATGGAGCGATCGGGCTCCCCTGGTAAGGGAACCTACGAAATCAGACGATCATATCCTCTGTGGTCACCGATCCAGAACCACAGATAGCCGTCAGGCCGCTTGATCGCAAGAGCACGGTAGTTCAGCGAGTCCCGTGCCGACCACAGCTCATGTCCGTTCCGTTCTCCGATTCTCATAAATTGCAACGAGGGATGTTGTGGGTCTGCCTGCAACAGGGAGAATTGCTTGTTTGCACGTTCGCGAATTTCCATCGGAAGCGCAAAATACTCGTCCCAGAATGCCTGTGTCGCACGATGCTCCATCTCGATCTAAAGCGTCTCCACGCGACTGTGTTTCTCGTCATCCAGCGCTTGATCGATGGCTGTGTCCAGCCGGCCCAGTGCGAGGTCATCCGCAATGCGCGCATCGAAGGGTTGTGTGCAATTGCTGTCAAGCCAAAGGTACAGCTCCTCCAACTCTCGGGGGCTCAGCCTGCTGATTGCCTGCTCAATCTCTTGAAGTGTATCCAGGCTCATCTTCGCATCTCCCTCGATTCAGATTACCTGCACCCGGCGAAGATTACCATAAGCAGAATGCGGTATTAGGCTCAACAGGGGCGCGCCCCAAGGCAATCGCAAGTATCCCTTTTGTTCACCAGACTGGTTCCAATTTCAATCGCGCCGGAGGCGCAACGGTCGTTAGCCCCGCGCCTTCAGCGTGGGGAGGGCCGCGAACAACAACTCGTCAGCCCCGTCGGGGCGGTGTAAAAGACGAGATAGCTATTAGACTATCGCTCATGCGATTGCTCTGGGGCGCGTCCAACAACGCCTCAAACTAACGGTTGATTGGGCGGGCCCAAGTCCGGATTCTCGGACCTTGGATCACTCCTACCTCAATGATCTCGACGAGGGACAAAAACTCTCCGAGCCATCCCCGTCGAGAAACGGCCCCACCGGTAGATCCGCCGGGGCCGTCTGCTCTTGGAGTTCGCAATCCATCGCCTACCATCGCGAGATAGTCAGGTTATCCAGGTACACCGTGCTCGACCCGCTCGCCCCAAGCCCATCGATCTGAAACTGGGTCTGCACCACTCCAACCTGCCAACCCAGCGCAAAGGACGAGGGCACCGTTGCATTGATTGCCTGCCCCACGCCATCCAGCCAAACAGTTTGATAGGTCACATTGCCAGAGCCGTCGCGCGAGTACTCGATCTGCACGTGATGCCATGCGTTGGTAGTCCACGTCGACGGATTGCAAGATTGCGACGAGGCTACCCATGTGGCCCCAGCACCGCTATACTCCCACTTTTTGGAATACCCACTGCACTGGAAGGCGTAAATCACAGTGTCCCCATTGGCCATCACCTGATTTGAATCCATTTCAAGGTTGGCGATGGTGCTTCCGGCCTCAATCCACACCCAACCGTCATAAACAAAATTCGTTGAAACAGTATCGTTGGCATACACCACGCTATAGATTTCGCCACCGGCATCTGTGTAGCTCGAGGCATACTCGCGCGCACTGCCGCTCAGCGAAGGCGTACTAACCAGAGTCGTGGCCCCGGTCGCCGTGCCCGGTGTACCCGCGTCGTGGTTGCCAATCCATGTGTCGAGTACCTGCACCCCGCTTGCGGCAATGGCATTCGGGGGAACCACCGGCGGGGGTAGCGTTATGGTGTAGCCCGCCCTGGCCACGCCGCTGTTCGTGTAGCCTGTTTCAACCGCAAATGCTTCGATCACCTCGGTCCCGCCAACCGGGATCGCGCCGGCGTACACAGCCGAAGAAGTCGATGGTGCCGTGCCGTTCGTGGTGTAGTAGATCGTTGCTCCTGGCGTAGCGTCTGACAATGTCACCAACTGCGCGGACGAATATGTACCTGCAGCCGGTGAAAACGTCGGCGTGGCCGCGGTTCCGGTGACTACGGTGATCGCGATATCGGTATCGCAGGAAGTGCCGGAACCCCACGCCTTTACATGCAAGGTGTGTGCCCCGGCTGCAGCCGTAACCGCCGCCTGTAACGACTGAGCATACACAACGGTTGTGTTTGAGCTGGAGTCCAGCGAATACCCCATCGAAACGACAGCCTTCGAAGAGCAGACAGTCGCAGTGGCCGAGAGCGTGAAGGGCGAGGTGACTTGAGCGTTGTTTGTCGGAGTTGTCACGCTGATGGCCCAGGCAGGAGCCACCACAAAAGGCAATGTTAGAAGAAGACAGGAGGTCGTTTTCATCGTTCCGTTTCATGGAGTTAGCCCGAGCGCGCGCGTGCAGGCTTAGGACATCTAAGTTGCCTGGCTGGAATGGCTACGGCCAGAAAATGGCCGGCTATCCCGCGCAATCTCGCCTAGAGATCTTCAGAATTCGCTTTTCTCGGAGCTGTTATTACTAAAATACCCCAAAACTATTCGGATATATGCAATATTGGTCACCAACTTAAGTAACTTTAGTGTTATTCCGGACAAGCTTGCAGATATTAAGCACGAAAACTGGCATTATGACCCTGATGTCACTCCAACGATTCGAAACTCAGTCCAACCCGCCGCTCCGCAGTGGTGTAGGAGCTGCGCCCGGTCTGTTTCGTAGGGGATCCCCCCGGTTTATACCAATAAATACCCCACCCCCTCCCCCTGTGGAAATCCCCTTTTGGGAGAGGGTGAACGGATGCAACTAGCATGTAATCAAACGGTTGTGGTTCTACCCATCGGCTGATCAGCAAAAAACGAGGTCGATTTAGCCTTGTTTTTGCCCCGAAAAATGCCACTTTTCGCATCAGAATGCCCCTTTTCTGGCGTTTTTCGTACCGAATTTCTGCCCTTGAATCGCCTTAAGGGTGTGAAACAAGAGTATCGCCGAGCCTGAACCGGGAGTTATCCTCCTCAAGCGCACAATGGAAGCATTCGGTTGGCGCGGCAAACTAACCACTAATCACTAACCACTGTCCGGAGGACACATGATTCGCGTAGGTCTAGTAGGCTTCGGCATGGCTGGCCGCGTCTTCCACGGCCCGCTCATCTCCTCCGTACCAGGTCTCGAACTCGCCGCAGTCCTGGAACGCAATTCCTCAAACGCCCGCAACACCAACAACGCCGCCCAGCGCTATCCCGGCATCACCACCTACCGCAATCTCGAGACGATGCTGGCCGACGCCTCCCTCGACCTCTTCGTCGTAGCCACTCCCAGCGGTACCCATTTCCAGGTAGCCCGCCAGATCCTCGAAGCCGCCAAAAACGTCATCGTGGACAAGCCCATGTCCACCACCTCAGCGGAAATCGCTCAGTTGATCGCCCTCGCCTCGGCCAAATCCGTCCATCTCATCCCGTTCTTTAACCGCCGCTGGGACAGCGACTTCCAGACAATCCAGAAACTACTGCATGAAGGCCAACTCGGAAATGTTGTCTACTTTGAGTCCCGCTTCGATCGCTGGCGTCCCAACCCTCCCTCCGACCGCCTCTGGAAAGAAGATCCATCCCAAGGCGGCGGAGTCCTTCTCGATCTCGGAACCCACATCGCCGATCAGGCTCTCGCCTTATTCGGCAAACCCGAAGCCATCTCCGCCGACATCCTCTGCGAGCGCGAGTGGGCTCGCGTTAACGACGCCTTCACCCTCCGCCTGCGTTACCCGAAGCTCACTGTCGTCCTTGGCGCCAACTGCCTGTCCTCTCCCCCGCGCCCCCGCTTCCACATCCGCGGCACCAAGGGAAACTACATCAAGTCCGGCCTCGACCCGCAGGAAGCCGCGCTCAACAAGCTCACCCGCATCGACGATCCAAACTGGGGCCACGAACTCGCCGCCAACTGGGGCATGCTACACGTCGACATGGATGGCAGCATGGTCACCCGCCCCGTCGCCCCCATCCCCGGCGACTACCGCCTCTACTACGCCGCCGTCCGCGACACGCTCCTGGGCAAAGCAACCGCCCCCCTGCCCCCCGTCGAAGCATGGCGAGTCGCCCGCCTCCTCGAATGGGCACAAGAAAGTTCCGACCAGCGCCGCGAAATCAAATGCGATTGGAGGGAAGAGCCGAATTAGCCAGGAGTTTGTGAAGCCGAACTGTCGCTCAATCCCGGCTCCTTCACAACCAGTGGCACCCAGAACCGAAACTTCGCTCCCTGTCCCGGCACGCTCGAAGCCTCAATCCCCCCGCCATGAGCCGCCAGAATCGCCCGCACAATTGCCAGTCCCATCCCCGATCCCTTTCCTGTCTTGGTCCCCTTCCTTCCCCGGTAAAACTTCTCAAAAATCAGCGGCAGATCCAGCGCATCAATCCCGGGCCCATTGTCCGAGACACAAAACTCCAGCCGATCCCCTACCCGGTGGCTGTTCAGCGAAACGCTGCTCCCTGCCGGCGTATAACTTGCCGCATTCTCGAGCAAATGCCGCAAAACGCGCCCCAACAAGTGCGGATCGAACCACGCCGGATCGTCAACCTCTTCCGCCTCAATGTTGACCCGGTGCTTCGCCAGAGTTTTCCGCGTCCCCTCCACAGCCTGCTCCAGGAGCGCCCGGGGGTGTTGCGGTGCAAGTTGCACCTTCACAACCTGCGCGTCGATCTCCGCCATCTCCACCGCTTCGCCAATCAGCAGATCAAGCCGCTCGGCTTCTTCGTCCACAATGGTCGCCAGGTCCACTCGCGTCGCCTCATCCAGCCCGTTGGCCTCCAGTAGCGTCGTTGCCGCCGCGCGAATCGAGGTCAGCGGCGTCCGCAATTCGTGCGTCAGTGAGTCAATCAGAGCCGTGCGCAGCCGTTCCCCCTCGCGAGCCGCCTCCATTCGCGCCGACGCCTCAATCGCAATCGATCGCGCAAGCACAATCGCGACCTGCGCGCTCACAGCAGTAGCCACTTCCCGCGACAGGATTGCTGGCTTCCAACCCAATGCCCCCACCGGACGCAGTCCCAGTGTCAGTGGCATCGTGTAATAGCCCGACCTATTGGCAATCGTCGGGCTCAATCCCTGCGTCATCGCCTGCATCCCCGCCTGCACACTCGCCGGAACATTCGCCCGCGAGGAACGGAACTCGTCCTGGTCGCAGACATACAGCACCACCCCATCCAGCGCAAATATACGGTCGATGACTCGCGGTAAATCGTTGATCAGGCCCGCTGCATCCTCATGCAGCATTACCTCCTGGCTGAGTTCGTAAAGCCGCTCCACATCTTCCCGTCGTTGTTCCGCTTGCAGGGTCTGGCGCCGGGCCAGTTCAGCAACCCGACCCACCACCAGGCAGCTTGCGACAAACGAGACCATTGCCACCCATTGTTCCCATCCCGCGAGCCGCAGTGTGTGGAAGGGAGGCAGGAAGAAGTAATCGAATGACAGCGCGCATAGCACTGCGACAAAGAGTGCAAGCCATCGACCCGCCTGTGTCGACGACCACACCACCAGCACCAGGAACACCATCCCGGCCGTGGCCGCTCCCGCTCTCAGCCAAACCAATCCCAAAGTCATGGCCGTCGCCATCAGCGCGCCTACAAACCAGTGGATAATCCCCCGCGAATCGGCTAAACCTTTCACGATCTTCACACCGTGAATCATAACCGGCCCATTCCAATGATTTAAGCTTCCGATGAAAGAAGATTCTATGCCCGGCAGAATTCTGGTAATCGACGACGAATCACAAATTACGCGAGTGCTTCGCGCAGCGCTCTCCGCACAAGGCTTTGACGTCCGCACCGCAAATGATCCGGAAGAGGCCTTACAAGTCTTTCGCGAGTGGCCGCCCGACCTCGTCATTACCGATCTCATGATGCCTGGCTTGTCCGGCGTAGACGTCACCCGTGCCATCCGCACTCATGCTGCAACACCCATTCTTATCCTCTCCGTCCGCGACCACGAGCGCTCCAAGGTAGAGGCCCTCGACGCTGGTGCGGACGACTACGTAACCAAGCCCTTCAGCATCCAGGAACTGCTTGCCAGGGTCCGCGCTCATCTGCGCCGCGCCCCTGAGCGCACCACGGCTGCAGTCGAGTCCGGCGACTTCGTGGTGGACGAAACCGCCCACACAATCACTGTCCTCGGCAAGCCCATCCATCTCACCCCCAAGGAATTCGACCTCCTCCTCCACCTGGCTCGCCATGCGGGCAAAGTCATGACCCACCGCGCTCTGCTTACCTCAGTCTGGGGAGCCCAATCCGCCCACCAGCCCGAATATCTGCGCGTCTTCGTAGGCCAGTTGCGCAAGAAACTGGAAGCCGAGACCGGTAAGCAATACATCCAGACCGAACCATGGGTCGGCTACCGTTTCATCTCCGAAGGGTTTAGCGAAGACGAGGCGTGACGCACAAATCGACTTCCATTTTAGTGGCGGATCTCTATTTATAAAGATTACGTGAAGACCACATAAAGAATTTCTCCCACTCCTTCATATCCTTATGTTTTATTTAGAAACCTTTATCGATACTCAAACTTGACGCCAAGGACAATGGTTCTTGACCCGGTCCAGCGTCTTTGTACCGGAATCGACTGAGAGACCTCGAATGCAAGCACTGCTTCAAGATGGAACGATGTTGCTTTTCACAGTAGTTTTCTTTGGCCTGGCGTTCCTCTACGTCAAGGCCTGCCAGAAGTTGAGGTAGCCGCCAATGCAGATCGATTTCATCACTGTCATTGCGCTTATCGTGTCTGTCCTCCTGCTTGGCTACCTTACCCTCACCCTGCTCTTCCCGGAGAAGTTCTGAAATGTCCGCCAACGGTTGGTTGCAGTTTGCTATCTTCTCCATCGTGCTTCTTGCCACTGTTCGTCCCGTCGGAGCGTACCTCTCCCGCGTGCTGGAAGGCGAACGAACCTGGCTCGATCCCCTCTTGCGCCCCATCGAGCGCTTCATCTACAAACTCTGTGGAGTTGACGAAAAGCGAGAGATGAATTGGCGCGAATATGCCCTTGCCATGCTTGGTTTCAGCGCTGTAAGCCTGCTGCTTACCTACGCCATCGAGCGCCTGCAAAACCTTCTGCCGTGGAACCCGCAGGGACTTCCTGCAGTTGGTCCCGATCTGGCTTGGAGCACCGCGGCCAGCTTCACTACCAATACCAACTGGCAGTCCTACACACCCGAAACCACCATGAGCTATCTCACCCAGATGGCCGGTCTCGCAACCCACAACTTCTGGTCTGCAGCCATCGGAATTGCAGTAGCTATCGCTCTCATTCGAGGCATCAAGCGCACCTCCTCTGAAACCATCGGCAACTTCTGGGTCGACACCACGCGGACCCTGCTCTACGTCCTGATCCCTGGATCCTTCATCTATGCCCTGCTGTTGGTCGGTCAGGGCGTCCCGCAAAACCTCCACGCCTACACCACAGCGCATCCCCTGGAGACACCTGGGCAAACACAGACCATCGCCCAGGGGCCGGTAGCCTCACAGGAAGCCATCAAGATGCTCGGCACTAACGGTGGCGGATTCTTCAACGCCAACAGTGCTCACCCATTTGAGAACCCCACGCCGTTCTCCAACTTTCTTCAGATTCTCTCCATCTTCATCATCCCTGCCGGACTCACCTTCACGCTCGGCCGTCTCACAGGATCACCCGGCCACGGATGGGCAGTGCTCGCCGCCATGTTCGTACTCTTCGCCGCGGGATTCACTGCGGTCTACTGGGCCGAATCGCAGTCGCACCCACTGATTCATGGCGCACAGCAGGCGCGCACGGCTACCGCTCCCGGCGGCAACATGGAAGGCAAGGAAGTCCGCAACGGTATCACTGGGTCGTCCCTCTTCGCCACCATCACCACGGACGCAAGTTGCGGTGCAGTCAACAGCGCTCACGATAGCTATACCCCCATCGGCGGCATGGTGCTTCTTACCAACATCATGCTCGGCGAAGTCGTCTTCGGCGGCGTTGGCTCCGGCCTGTACGGCATTCTCATCATGGTCGTTCTTGCTGTCTTCATCGCAGGACTCATGGTTGGCCGTACCCCCGAGTACCTCGGCAAAAAGATCGAGTCTTATGACGTGAAGATGTCCATGCTTTATGTGCTCATCTTCCCGCTCATCATTCTCACGCTCACGGCAGCCTTCGTCCTTTCGCCCACAATCGGGCTCTCCGCGCTCACAAATCCGGGACCACACGGACTCACTGAAATCCTCTACGCATTCACCTCTTCAGTGGGCAATAACGGTTCGGCATTTGCCGGCTTGAGCGCCAACACCTGGTGGTACAACGTAGTGCTCGGATGGGCCATGCTCGGCGGTCGCTTCCTCATGATGGTTCCGGTGCTCGCCATTGCCGGCAGCCTTGCAGCCAAGAAGAGCGTTCCTCCGTCGCCGGGCACGTTCCCGGTCAACGGCACGTTGTTCACCGTGCTGCTGGTCGGCGTCATCATCATCCTCGGCGCACTTACATTCTTCCCGGCTCTTAGTCTAGGACCGATCCTGGAGCACCTGCAATTACAAGCAGGCAAACTTTTCTAACCGGGAATGAACCCGAACAGGCAATACGAAACGGACTGATATGGCAACGAAAAAAGGCCTTTGGAATTCGGAAATCTTCTCGCAGGCACTGCTGGATTCGGTGCGGAAGCTCGACCCTCGCTGGATGGTCAAGAACCCGGTCATGTTTGTGGTCGAAGTCGGCTGCGTGCTCACCACCGGGCTCCTGATCGACAACACAATCCACCACGGCCCCAATTTCGGCTTCAACCTTCAGATCACTCTCTGGCTCTGGTTCACCGTGCTCTTCGCCAACTTTGCCGAAGCAATGGCAGAAGGCCGAGGCAAAGCCCAGGCCGATACCCTGCGCAAGGCCAAAGGCGAGACCATCGCCAAGCGCTACACGGCCAACGGTGGCTTTGAAGAGGTCCCAAGTGCTCTGCTCCGCGCCGGCGATATCATCTACGTCGCCGCAGGCAGCTACATCGCGGGCGACGGCGAAGTCATCGAAGGCGTCGCCTCCGTCGACGAGTCGGCCATCACGGGCGAATCGGCTCCTGTCATCCGCGAAGCCGGTGGCGACCGCTCCGCCGTAACCGGCGGCACCAAGGTTCTGTCGGACTGGGTCAAGGTGAAAATCACTTCCAACCCCGGCGAAACTTTTCTCGATCGCATGATCGCGCTGGTCGAAGGCGCAACCCGCCAAAAGACCCCTAACGAAATCGCACTCAGCATTCTCCTCTCCGGCCTCACCATTGTCTTCCTATTGGCGGTCGTCACCCTGCAGCCTTTCGCCATCTATTCCAAGGCACCGCAGACCGTATTCGTGCTGGTGTCGCTACTGGTCTGCCTCATCCCAACTACCATCGGCGGATTGCTCTCCGCCATCGGCATTGCCGGCATGGACCGCCTGGTTCAATACAACGTGCTGGCCATGAGCGGACGCGCCGTTGAAGCCGCGGGGGATGTCAATACTCTGCTCCTCGACAAAACTGGAACCATCACCCTCGGCAACCGTCAGGCAACCGAGTTTCTGCCCGCTCCCGACATCAGTGAAGAGCGCTTGGCCAACGCTGCACAGCTCTCGTCTCTTTCGGATGAGACCCCCGAAGGCCGCTCGATTGTCGTGCTCGCAAAAGAGAAGTACAACCTCCGCGGACGCGACCTCGGTGGCATCCATGCCGAGTTCGTTCCCTTCACCGCACAGACACGCATGTCCGGTGTCAACCTGCCCGGAACTCGAATCCGTAAAGGCTCGGTAGACGCCATTTCCCGCTTCCTTGAAGAACAGGGCACGCAGCTTCCGCAGAAGGTGCGCGAACATGTGGAGGAAGTTGCGCGGCAGGGGGGTACACCGTTGGTTGTTGCGGAGAATTCGTCTGCTTTGGGGGTTATACATCTGAAGGACATCGTCAAGGGCGGGCTCAAAGATCGCTTGGCCCGGCTCCGCGCCATGGGCATCCGCACCATCATGATTACCGGCGATAATCCGTTGACTGCAGCCGTCATAGCTCGTGAAGCAGGCGTCGACGATTTCCTGGCCGAAGCCAAGCCCAAAGACAAGATGGATCTGATCAAGCGCGAACAGGCCAAAGGCAAGCTCGTTGCCATGACCGGTGACGGAACCAACGACGCGCCCGCGCTCGCTCAGGCCGATGTGGGTGTTGCCATGAACTCCGGAACCCAAGCCGCCAAGGAAGCCGGGAACATGGTCGATCTCGACTCTAACCCCACCAAACTCATCGAGATAGTCGAGATTGGCAAGCAGTTGCTGATGACTCGCGGCGCACTTACAACTTTCTCCATCGCTAACGATGTGGCCAAGTACTTCGCTATCATCCCTGCCATGTTCGCGGGCGTCTTTCCGGTGCTCGGTGCGCTCAACATCATGTATCTTCACTCGCCCCAATCGGCGATTCTCTCTGCGGTCATTTTCAACGCGATCATCATCATCGCGCTCATTCCACTGGCCCTCAAAGGCGTGAAGTATGAGCCCAAGGCCGCTGACATTCTGCTGCGTAACAATCTTCTTGTCTATGGGTTAGGCGGCATACTCGTACCGTTTGCCGGCATCAAGGCCATTGACGTAGCCCTCGTTTTCCTGCACCTGGCTTAGAAAAATTGCTTTGTATCAGGGCATGAGTTTACTCATGCCGAAACGAACTGAATTGGACGTGGGGCGTTAGCCCCTGAGGTAAGAAATCATGCATTCCACTTCGACTCTTGCTCCTGAAGTTTTAAAAGTGACGGTGACCCCAAAGCATTCAATCTGGGGGACTTCTGTTCGCTTTACACTCGTCACCGCGGTACTGGTGGGCCTGGCTTATCCGCTTGCCGTCACCGGTGTTGCCAGCCTCATTTTCCCGCACAAGGCTGCCGGCAGCCTGATTCTCAAGGATGGGCAGATCATCGGCTCGGAGTTGCTCGCCCAGAGCTTTACTGCCGACAAGTACTTCCATCCCCGTCCATCCGCCGCCGGCAATGGGTATGACGCCACCTCTTCAGGTCCTTCGAACCTGGCCCAATCCAACCAAGTGCTGGTTACCCGTATCCAAGGCGCTATCAACAAGTTAGCGCAGGAGAATCCCGGCCGTCCGGTTCCCATCGACCTGGTCACGACCTCCGGCTCCGGACTCGATCCAGACATTACTCCCGATGCGGCTTACTTCCAGGTCCCGCGCATTGCCAAGGCCCGCAACCTGTCTGAAGACAAGGTGATCCAGCTCATTGGTCAGCACACTGCTCCTCGCCAACTTGGCATCCTGGGCGAACCCAGAGTCAATGTTCTCGACCTCAACCTGGCCCTCGATGGCCTGTCCAAATAAGGGAACAGGAATCAGAGATCAGGGAACAGGGAACAGAATCCGGTTGACGAAAGGTTCAAACGGAGGGTTGCGCTACATAGCTGAAAGGGCTGGTCAAGCGGTTACAAAAGCATCGAAATGGCCGATGCCATGGTTGCGACTCGTTGAGACACGTACCTTGCGGGCAGCCTTTTCGACGTGTTTCGATTGCAGGGAGTTTTACTAATCGAGGGTCTGGGTTGCGGAGATTTAGCCGATTCTTTGAAAAGCGCGCTGATTCTGCACCAGATAGCGACTTAAGTGTTTGATATGAAGTGACTTATATTGAATTTGTTTGCTGTGCGGTTGCGCGCGGATTCCATAGCGCAAATGGATCGCGGTGGCCCTTCGGGACGCCGAACTACCTGCGAAGCCGGCCCAGCATTTCATACTGGACTCCTTCGAAAATACACGCCGTTGTGGGTAGACCCAGGTGCAGGCGAGGACGCCCACACGACAGCCGGTCTGGAGACCGGCGCTACCCGGTGACCACGATATTTATTCGTGAGGCTGAAGCCTCACGCTCCCTCCGAAAAAGCAAAGGAGAAGTTTTTCATCAGTATGCGATTGGCCCTCCCCGAAGGGAGGGCCAATGTGTCGTATCGGTTATAGGGTTAGTTCACCGTCACGCTGAACGAAGTTGACGGCGTCGGGGTCACCGCCGGGCTTCCGGTTGCTGTCACCGTGAAGGTGTATGTATCGGGCGTTGTCCCTGTCGGGGTCGTGGTACCGCCGCCGCCGCCGCACCCTGCCAGGCTGCCCAGCATCACCATCAGCACCAGCATGCCAACCATTGTCCGCCAACTGCGACGCCGTGCAGGTACGCCGAGGAACATCAACAGCGCAAGTACTGCGCCGCCACCCGCTCCAAGCCATCCTTTGCCGCCACCCAGTTTCGGATAGACAAGTTCGCCTGTGGATGCGGTCGAGTTGACCGTAACCTGTGCTGTTCCGCTGGTTGTGCCCGAGCTCAGAGTGACGGTTCCACCGCCTCCTACGCTGCAGCTCGGCGGATCAATATCCCCTTGACTCGCTTCACTCGCCAGCGTGCAAGTCAACGTGACCGTTCCCGCATAGCCGTTGGCTGCAGTCACCGTCACAGTCGAAGTTGCCGAGCCTCCCGGCGAAGAGATGGCCGCCGGCGCGGATGCTGCAACCGTAAACACCGATGCTGTCACCGTGACCGCAGCGGACGTTCCTGTAGCCGTTGAGTAAATCGACCCAGAAGCCGGCGTATAAGTTGCCGTCAGCACATCCGATCCCGCGCTAAGGCTGCTCCCGGGAATGACGATGGAATACTGTCCGGCTGCAAGCGTCGCTGCCGGTGAAGTGTAACCGCCGCCAGTAACCACGACGGTGCCTGCAGCCGTTCCTCCAGTACCACTGACCGCGCCTGACACTGTCAGGCTCTGCACCGATTCGATTGAAGTTGGCGACGCACTCACGCTCACTGTCGGGGTCAGTTCGGCAACCTGCGTTACGGTCACTGTCGCGGTGCCGCTCGCCAAACCGTAATTCGAGTCGCCGCTATAGTCCGCCGTAAGCGTATCGCTCCCCGGAGTCAACGTATTCGCGGGAATTATAAAGGTGAAGCTTCCACTGGAAAGAGTCTCCGCAGAAGCGCTGTAGCCGCCGCCTGACAGTGTTACCGTGCCTGTCGGTGTAGTCCCGCCGGCCGCAGAGCTGGCAACCGAAACCGTAACGTTCAAACTCGCATTCGAATTGACCGTGGCGGTCGCCGGCGTAACGGTCACGGTGGCTGTTCCGGTGCCCGCCGGGGCAAAGGAATTCACAATATTGGCCACGTTCATCGATCCCAGGCCCGTAGCAAGATCGAAGCCCGCTGTGGCGTTGTAGGCGTCGGTGGTCCCGTTGGTTGTTAAAAGGCCAACTGTGTCGCCTGAATGAATCACCGTGCAATTGGGAGAAATAATGCCGTTGTAGGTTGGGCCTCCCTGCAAGCCGATCACACCGCCTTCAGTGGCGCCATAATCGCACGGCATGTCGATGGTGCCCGTGTCCACATCGTTGAAGTAGCAGGAAGTACTGCCGGCCTTCACGCTTTCCGCACTGCAGCCTGCGTAGTTCTGCTTGGCCGCCAGGGCATACAGTTGCGCATTGGGATTGCCTTGCGCCGTGCCCGTTTTCTGGTTGATGAGCGCCATCACGCCCGCCATCTCTGGAGTTCCAACAGAGGTGCCGCCCAACTCCTGCGCAGTCGGCTCAGCGGTAATCGTTGTGGAAGTGACGCACGAACCGAGCGCCTGTACGCATACCAGGGTCGCGCTGCCTAACTCTCCGTTCCCGGCAAACAACGAAACGTCAGGAATATCGCGAACTCCATCCGATGGAATGCCGCTGACACCTGTTTGCCAGCTTGGCTTGGGCCAGCCGTTGTTGACCAGAGTGATTGATCCGTTGGCGGTTCCTGTCGAGGTAGCGTTGGCTGTGCAGGTTCCAAAGGACGTTCCGTTAACGGAGGTGCTATTTGCTACGCACCCGCTTGCGCCGCCGCTGCCGCCCACAGTATCGATCAGGGAAGCGATATCCTCTCCGGCATTGGCGTACAGGGTCCAGTCAGTCTGGACAAAGTTGCAGGCCTCCTCCGCATCCGAAACGGTGGGATAACTGGAGCTCTTGGCAGCCGCCTCCAGTTCAGTCAGAAGCTGCGGACTGGCGCAGGAATCGTTCCACGGAACCTCGGGCACATAGCCCACCGCGCTGGCGCCTGTGGTGGTGCTGTTGGTGGTGTTCCAGTAGGGAGCAGCCGGGCACTCGCTTCCGTTATAAACCGTGAGTTGATTGCACCAGTTCAAATCTGTGCCGCCGACGGCGGTGTTATAAGGCGTGGATGCAAGCCCGCTCACTGACAAGCCATACTGCGCGGAATATGGGTTCCCTATGGCATCCCCGCCATCGTCGCAGCTCGGTGCGCCGGAGTCGCCGGTAGCCACAAACACAGCGATCCCCTCTGTTGCCGCGGTCTGCCACAGGTCATAGTAGGCAACATTGCCTGAGGTGCCTTCTCCCAGTTCGCACTCCCCGTAGCTCACGCTCAGGATCTTTGCCGTGTTGTGTTGAATCACGTAATCAGACGAGGTGTACACAGAATCGGTCGAAGGAGACGTAACGCCGGAAACCACCAGCACGATCTGTGCTCCCGGCGCCACTGCGCCTGACCATTCCACGTCAAGCGTATTCTCGATAAGATCGTTGATGCCGCAGGGCGCTGACGAACTGGTACTGGTGCACTCCGTCGCAGTGCCGTTGGCGTTGATCTGTTGCGGCACATTGGTGGTGTAGGCAGGCAGCCCGAATACGCTGCGGAAGCTTGTCACATCCGACAATTGAATCTGGCTTGTTCCAGCAATCGCAATGGTCTGCCCGGTTCCGTTGATCGGCGTGCTCGCATTCCACAGCGGAAGGACGTTATACATGGCCGCAAAATCGTAGGGGGCTACATCTTCTTCAAGGTAGGCTGAATTGCCTCCGCTGGCGGGCTGGTTGATGCCAAACAGTGGACTGGGACCTGATTTTTTGTTACCGGCGTTTTCGGAATCAGTGCCGGCAGGGCTTGCGACCTTCTGCCATTTGCCCGTAGCACTGTCCTTCTGAACCAGGCTTCCAAGCTTGTGCTGCGGGCGCGGATAGAAGTTGTGCAGCGCCTTGACACCCACCACGGCCGGAGCCAGCGCCGCGGGAATCTGCGGGTCGCTCATATTGCCGATGTGCGGCACACCCTTCACTTCAAGGTTGTGAATCTCGGTATGGAACGCACTTTGCACCTGTCCTGCCGTGCCGCTGAAGTGGATCGCCATGCGATCCTTGGAAACTTCATCGATGGTGAATCCATGGCCGGTGAGCCAGTTCGAAATGGTGGCAATGTCTACCTGAGAAGGTCCAAAGTTCGTACCGACTTCTTCCGGCTCAAGCCAGTGGTGAAAGTCTGGCGAGTTGGGGTTGTACTGGTCGGCCACAAACTTGTCGAACGCAGTCTGCTGCTGCGGACTTCTGCTGAGCACCATGATCAGGTCGGTTAAGGCTAGGCTCGGACTTACCGGACCGCGATCGTTCACGGCTGTGGCAGCTGGATGGGTGTTGCCTTTGAGCGTGACAAGTTGGGACTCGTCAATCGGGTTGACGATCCGTACGGTCGCTGCAAACTGCTGCGCCATCGATGTTGCGATAAGCAAAGCACTGGCCAATACACTGAGGGAAATTGCACGCAGGGGACGCATGGTATGGTTTGGACCCTTTCTTCGGAGAAGAACCCCCGAACGGAGGCAAAGTTGCGGTTCAAGTCAAAAATTACCTGGGCGACATTCCACCCGTGGGCTATCCCCAATCTAGACCTAAGCGAGATTGGCGACGAACTGTTGCTTGTGATCGAGAGACGAAATGCGGATGGGTTGGGTGACGGTTTGAGAAAGACTCCGTATAGGAGCGCAGTTCTGCCTCTTCTCCCATTCGCGCATCCCGTAGGCACTGAAGAAGGACCATTGATGATTTATCAAGAAACGAATGAATTTGACTTGAAAGCCGGGAGTTTACCGATACGATGTGGCAATCAACCTGTTTAGACGGAGATCTGCCCGGAAGGTTGACCCATTGGCACGAACATGAACGGGCTGTCATTGATTTGTCATAGGACCGACAATTCGCTTTGGCCCGAATATCCAGACGAACACCGGCTTCGGCCAACAATTTGTACGGAGACAGCATCCGAATGACGCTGTCCCCACACGGTACCTGACTCATTGCTTAACGGCAACCACGATCGGTTCCGCAAGCTTGATCGCCCCTTCGAGTTGTGGATCGGCTGACGATCGGCTCACGTGCACCGTATAGTCCCCCGCGTCCGCGTGCCATGCTGCGGCACTTTCGTCGTACCAGCTAAAACTGCGTGCGTTCAGCTGAACCGTCACATGCTGGGTCTGTCCCGGCTCCAGCATCACCCGCGCAAACCCTTTCAGCTCCTGGGGCGGACGCTGAACCAGCGGGTGCTGTTCGCTCACATACACCTGGGCAACGTCGGCCCCGGCCTTTGTCCCCGTGTTCGTGATATCAAATGCAACTTGATACGAACCCGCTCCGGAACCGGGTTGAATTGCCAGTCCGGAGTATTTGAAGCTGGTGTAGGAAAGCCCAAAGCCGAACGGGAACAACGGCTTCACGCCATTGTGCTCGTATCCGCGGTAACCCACAAAGACGTCGTCCTTGTAAGGCACCGTCAGCGTTCCCGGAGTCGGATAATACCAGGCGTAGGACGGGTTGTCTTTCAGGTGGGTTTCCCAACTGATCGGCAGCCGTCCCGACGGATTGACGTCGCCGAAAAGAACCTCGGCGAGGGCGGTGCCGCCTTCCTGCCCCGGATACCAGTTCTGCAACAGGCCGGCAACGCTGTCCACCCACTCCGATGCATCGACGCTTCCGCCGGCGGTCACGGTCACTATGGTGTTCGGATTCGCTGCGGCTATCTTCTTGATCAGCTCAACCTGGCCTGGTGGCAATGCGAATTCGCGGTCCGCGCCTTCGGTTTCGATATCCGCGTTGTAGCCGACGGCCACAATCACGGCGTCCGCCTTCTTTGCGAGGTCGATGGCTGACTGGTTCACCAGCGTACCTTCCTGCGCAATGCCGATCTTGAGCGCGCCTTCGCCGAACTGCGGGGCTCCGAGAATTTCAAGAACTACTTTGTGGGGGCCTGGAGTCAGCGGGAGCACGCGTTGGGCGAGGGCGAACTTCGGAATCTCCGCATGGTCAATCAGGGTCTGGCCATCGATAGTGAGGCGATACTTGCCCTGGTTCTCGACGAAGACGATGTAATTGCCGGGGGCGCGCGCGAAGTAGTAGCCGGTCCATCGCGGAAATTTTGGAGCGCTACCTAGATTCATGAAGGCCGCCATCTGGTCCGCGGTAATGGACTGGATCAGTTCGGCCGTATCGGGGTTGTCCAGCACGTTCTGTCCGGAAGTGGCCAACATCTCGGTCCGCGTGGCCACCGGCTTGCCTTCGAACTTGTCATTGTCGAAGGTCTCGACCGTTAGGCCTGGCACATATTTGTCGCCAAACTGGCTGAACCCTGAGCGCATGGCGAGGATGGAGAGCTTGGGCACGCCGCGGTCGTAAAGCACATTTGCAGTGAGGCCGAGGCGGTCGCTGATACCCTTCAGCGCGCTTACTTCGGAGAAGGTTGGCACCATGCCGCTGCCGCCTGCTGAGGGAACCGCCGGAAAAGCATCGGGGCCGATGACGGCGATGGTCTTGACTTTGTTGGGATCGAGGGGGAGGAGGTTTCCCTTGTTCTTGAGCAGAACTATACCTTCGCGCGCGCCTTCGAGAGCGGCCATGCGTCCCTGCTGGTTATAGCGTGGGATGTTCTCGTCGAGGGGGTCGTGGCTTATCCATCCGAATCGGTAGGCTTCCCGCAGGAGGCGGCGGATCTTGTCGTCGATGGTTGACTCCTTGACGACGCCGCTCTTCACGGCGGGAAGGAGGGACTGCTCGTTCATGTAGGTACCGAAGGGCATTTCGAGGTCCATGCCACCGTTGGCTGCGGCGACGCCGTCGTGGGTCGCCGTCCAGTCGGACATCATGACGCCGTCGAATCCCCACTGCTGTTTTGCAATCTCTACGTTGAGGTGGTAATTCTCCGTCGCGTGCTTGCCGTTGATCAGGTTGTAGGAGTCCATGATGGAGCCGACATGCGCCTGCTTCACTGCGGCTTCAAAGGCTGGAAGATAGATTTCGCGGAGGGCGCGCTCGCTGACGACGGAGTCTTCAGTAAAGCGGAAGTACTCAGAATTGTTTGCAGCAAAATGCTTGATGGTTGCGCTGACGCCCTGGGACTGGACGCCATTGATGTAGCCGACGGCGATTTGGCCAGCGAGGAATGGATCCTCGCCAAAATATTCGAAATTGCGGCCATTCAATGGGGCGCGATAGATATTGACGCCGGGGCCGAGGAGGTAGCTCGCTCCGCGGGACCGCGCATCGCGACCGATCTGTGTACCCATACGCGCGGCGAGTTCCGGGTTCCAGCTTGCAGCCAGGCCAATTCCGGCGCCATAGGCTGTTGAAGGGGGAGGAATATGCGCGCCAACCGGACCGTCGCTCATCCGGAAGACCGGAATTCCAAGTCTTTCCAAGCCGGTCGAACCCATCATGGTTGAGCCGGACAGCATATGAATTTTCTCGACCAGCGTCATTTTCGCGATGGTGTCGTTGATCTTCTTCTCGTCATCCGCACTCTGCGCCCTTGCCGATACGCCGCCGGCCAGGACCATGCAAAGGAGGGCGGAGCAAAATGAGCCTAAAAACAACGAAACGGCCGGACCAATCGCCGACGTTTTTCTTGCGTCCGAAACGTACCCCATACAGCCTCCTGAAATTGGAACCCGGCAATTCTAGCCCAACAGCCCCAGGGTTGGCCGTTCTCAATTCAACTATCTGGATCCCGCTCTTCAAGGCATCCAACTCAGTTGCGCCGGCCCGCAGCGGAAAGGCTCGCAAAACTTCCGGCCGTAATACTTCGAGACAGCCCCGAAAGTCTGGGCGAGAATAGAACCATGACGGACCTTGAACGGATTCTGACCCTGTGGCACGAACTCGAGGCGGCATCCGCGGATTTCGTTCTGGCCACGGTCGTCGAAGTTCAGGGTTCAAGTTATCGAAAGCCCGGGGCCTTGATGCTCCTCGCGCCCGACGGCCGCCGAGCCGGCACGGTCAGCGGAGGCTGTCTCGAAGCGCAGGTAGCCCAGCGGGCATGGTGGCTCACAGCCGAGGGACCCACTGTTCAGCGCTATTCGACTGTGGAGGAAGACGGCGAACTTCCGTACGGCTCCGGTTGCGGCGGCGTTGTCTTCCTGCTGCTTGAGCGCCGCCGGACTGCCAACCCGTTCCTCATTGAACTGGAGCAAGCTTTCAACCAGCGTCTTCCTCTGGCCATCGCGACCATCCTCGAGGGCCCCGATCTCGCCCGAAGAGCTTTCGCGAGCGCCCCCTCCTCAATCCAGGGAGAGCTTCAAGAGCTTGCGATTCACGCCTTCAGGCACTGTGCCTCAATCGACCGCGTCATTTCAGTAGAAGGCGTCGAACTTCGTGCCTGGGCCAACTTCCGTCCCGCGCGTCCCGGCCTGTGCATTTTCGGCGCGGGAGACGATGCACAGCCGCTCCTTCACCTGGCTCGCGAACTGGGCTGGTTTGTCACCATTGCCGATGGCCGGTCGAACCTCGTCACCCGCGAACGGTTCCCATTAGCCGATGCCCTGCATCTTCTTGCCCTCGGTGATCCAACGACCGTGTCCCCAGTCTTCGCCAATCTTCGTCCCCAGGATGCCGCTGTCATCATGACCCACAGCTTTCAGCAGGATGCGTACATTCTTTCCACGCTCCTCACGCTCGACACGCCCATCGCCTACATTGGTGTGCTTGGCCCGCAACGCCGCACACGTGAGTTGCTTGCGGAGTCCGCGCGCCTGCTGCATCCCACTTCCGCCTCCGCAGCCGATACCCAGATCGACCGGTGGCTCGCACGGCTTCACGCTCCCATGGGCCTCGATCTGGGCGCTGAATCCCCTGCGACCATCGCACTTTCTGTGATCTCGGAGATTCAAAAGACTCTTACCGAATCTACCGCGCTTCCTCTCCGCGAAGTCCGAGCGCGTTCGGCCACTCTCGTCACCCCGGGCTGACCGGCGCCGCGCCTTCCGGCAACGCAGATAAAGACACATAAGGAAGTTCGCTTGGCGAGCGAATTTTCGATATAGTAAAGAGTTCAGCGCGATTCCACCCGGAAGGGTCTGTTAGCCAGGCCAAACAATGAAGGGCAAGGGCGGTTTT
>Ga0302278_10001531_pt1 | contig 28358 bp, 20 predicted proteins | sample III_Bog_N3_2_FD_194543 | JGI IMG/M metagenome (GOLD analysis project Ga0302278, IMG submission 194543) | Peat permafrost microbial communities from Stordalen Mire near Abisko, Sweden - III_Bog_N3_2 | ecosystem: Environmental > Terrestrial > Soil > Wetlands > Peat | place: Sweden: Abisko... | reverse complement strand
GGAGAGCAACCCGACCGAGGAATAACCGGTTGCGACTCATCGAGATGGTGAGCATACGGGGACGGAGTCCAGACGGGTTCTGTCCCCGCTGCGTTTGCAAGCCCTCACCAGACGATAGATCGCCCATGCCTTGAAAAACTCATGCCTCGGGTTCGAGTCATGCTGTCGAAGGTGGGTTTTCAACGAAGCGCTCGACGATCATCGAGCGCTTCGTTGCCGGGTCGAGTTCGCGGATCAGCGTGTTGCAGTAGTAGACCAGCAGGCGTTGCTCGGCCTCCACGATGCGCACCCGCTCGCCGATGAGCGACTTGGCGATGCGGTAGCTCTGTTCGTGGATGTCGATGGTGCCATGGCTGTCGATCTTCAGTGTCCATGCGCCTTGCGGGTACTCCCAGGCCGGCGGGGTGGGGTTATAGCGGCGCGGGCTGGGCTGCCAGCGGCTGGCCGGCGTCTGCATACCGAGCGCCTCATGGGGACGAATGTGGTTATGCTCGCGGCGGAAAGCGTCGAGCCACTGCTGGTGGTCTTCGGCGGGCACGCCGCGGTGGTTGAGCGCCCGCTCCAGACTGCCGTGGAAGCGCTCCACCTTTCCTTGAGTCTGCGGATGGCGGATGCCGGAAAAACACAGCCGGATGCCCTGGCGCATCAGCCACAGGCTCAGCTGCGTCGAGCCGCCGAACGATTGATGGTTCCACCACGGGATACCGTGATCCATCAGCATGGCATCGGGCAAGCCGCAATCGATGAAGGCCCGCTCCAGATGGCCGCGCACCAGCGTTCCTTCGGGCCGCGCCGTGGCCTCAAGCGCAATCAGATAACGGCTGTGGTCGTCGATCACCGACAAGGCCGTCGAGGACTTGGGCCAATTCTTCGGTCCTTTGAAGTCCATCTGCCAGAGTTCGTTCGGCTGCTCGCGCTCGAAGCGCTTGACGGCGGGCGTGTGCCGGTCAGCCGTGCGCACCAGACCGAGACGCAACAACACGCGATGGATGGTGCTGGAGGGAAGTTCGATGCCCTCGCGCCCGAGCAGCACCCCCAGTTTGCGCGCGCCCCAGTCCGGATAGACCTCACGCAGGGCGCGGATGCACACCGCCAACTCCGGCGCGGTCTGCGTGGGCGAATGCAACGGGCGGCGGCTGCGCTCTTCGATAGCGGCTACGCCGCCCTCCCGATAACGCGCCAGCCACAGGTAACCGGTCGGCCGCGAGATGCCAAACTCACAACATAACTGGCTGAACGGATCTCGACCGCCCAGCGCTCGCACCACAAACTCCACACGCTGTTCTCGGATTTCCATCTGCTTGAACGGCATCCCCTTCCCACCTCCGACATCGCGGAAGTGTAAAGCATCTCCAGAGACAATGTGTAAAGGATGTCATGGAACTGAACAGCGAGGGACCTGGGGCACCCGTTCGTCGCGCGCGTGGGCTTTATCATTGAGGATTGGTACTTCATCGCGCAGCCGCAAGGAACTGATAAAGAGAGTGATGCGTAAACAGGAATCATGAAGCATAAAGTCATCCTACTCATAGCATGTATGGCGGCGATTACTTCGCAGGCCTGTGCCGCGCGTAACAGCAGGCAGGCGGAGGCTCCGGCGGAGCAGCGCAAGGCGCAGCCGGTCAGCGATTACAAGGCGCCGCTGATAACAGAAAAATTGCGGCTCTCGGACTTTGCGGGCATGGCGCCCAAACCGGAGCTGAAAGACAAGCTGCTGAAGATTTCAGGATTTATCCAGAATTCGCCGCACGACGGTCAGCCGGCGACGGAAGAGACGGTGGTCTGGCTGGGATATACCAAGAGCGCCATTTATTTTGTATTTATTTGCCACGATCGCCATCCTGAGCTGATTCGCGGACATCTGGCGCGGCGGGAAAACATTCTGAAGGACGACTACATGGCGGTGCTGCTGGATCCCTTTCAGGATCACCGCAAGGGAGTAATCTTCGTGGTGAACGCGGCAGGGGTGCAGGCCGACGCGTCCTGGGACGATACCAACGGAGCGGATTACAGCTATGACCAGGTGTGGGACTCGGAAGGACAGGTGACGCGCGAGGGATGGATGGCGCTGATCGAGATTCCCTTTCGCAGTTTGCGCTTCCGGCCCAATGGCGCGGATTGGGGCGTGGTCTTCATGCACAACTTTCCGCGCAACAGCGAGCAGGACTTCTGGCCGCGGGTTTCCACCAACATCACCGGCATTCTGAGCCAGGAGGGAACGCTGCAGGGCATAGCGGGCGTGACCGGCTCGCATAATGCGCAGATCAATCCATATGTGCTGGCGCAGAACGAGCGCGAACTGAAGACCCTCGATCCGTTGAATCCCTATTTCAGCTCGCAGCATCTGGAGGGCACGGCGGGCGGCGAGGTGAAGGCGATTCTGAAAGACCGCATCGTCTTTGATGCGACCATCAACCCGGACTTCAGCACGGTGGAGTCGGACCAGCCGCAGTTTACGGTCGATCAGCGCTACCCGGTGTACTTTCCGGAGCTGCGGCCGTTTTTTCTGGAGAACGCGAATTACTTTGCCACGCCGATCAACCTGGTTTATACGCGCAACATCGTGCATCCGGAGTACGGCGGTCGCGTAACCGGAAAAACAGGCCACACCAACCTGGGATTGTTTGTTATTGACGACCGGGAGCCGGGGCAGACGGTGGCGCCCAGCGATCCTCTCTACAACAAGCGCGCGACCATCGCCGTGGGGCGCGTGTCGCGGGACCTGGGCAAAGGATCGAGCATCGGCGCGATTTATACCGACTACGAGTTTGGCCAGGGATGGAATCGCATCGGGGGCGTGGATTTTACCTGGCGGATGACCAACAAGTGGACGGCGCTGGGCCAGATGGTGGAAAGCTCGACCAAAGGCACGGTGGATAGCGGCACGCCGCCGACCTACTCGGCCGGCCCGGCGAGCAATTTTCAGTTGCAGCACAACGGGCATACGTTCAACTTGAATTCGACGTACCAGGACATGAGTGTTGGCTTTCAGACGCAGTTGGGATTTATCCAGACTGCGAATATTCACAACGGCCAGACGTACATGAACTATCAGTGGTATCCGAAGCACAGAACGATCCAACGCATTGGGTTGGAAACAAACCAGAATGTCGCCTACGATCATTTAGGCGACCGCGTCTACCATTACTCGAACTTCGATGTTTTTGTTCTCCTGCCGCGCAACTTTTTGCTGGCGCCGGTGGTTGGACAGAACTCCGACACGGTGGGTCCGCAGAACGGGTACCTGCTGACGCAGAACAGGAACTTCACGGAAAACTTTGGCGGGTTCGTGGCGCGCGGGGCTCCGTTCGCGCAGCTTAACTTCAATGTGCAGGCCTTCCGCAGCGGCAATGTGAACTACAACCCCGTGGCGGGCGGGACGCCGTTTCTGATGAACCAGGAAACGGTTCAGGCGCTATTTACCTTGCAGCCGCTGCGGCAACTGACCGCGGACAATACCTATCTTCTGGATCGCGATCACGCGGTCAAAGGCGGCGCACTGGTTTATGAGAGCCAGGTTTTCCGCACCAAGGTCAACTATCAGTTCACGCGGGCGGTCTCGGCGCGGGTGATTGTGGAGTACGACTCGACGCTGGCCAATCCCGCGGAGACGTCGCTCAAGCGGACCAAGGGAGTGGGCACCGAGGCGCTGCTGACATGGCTTCCGCATCCGGGCACGGCGATTTATATCGGCTATAACAACGACATGCAGAATCTGGACCGGTCGCTGTGCAACCGGCTGCCGTGCGGGGCTTGCGATCCCAATAATACGGTGGCGCCGCGGGCAACGAATTTCCTGAATGACGGGCGGCAGATTTTCGTCAAGGCGTCTTATTTATTCCGCTTCTAGAGCTAAGACCGTGTGATTTAGTCATTGTGCATGGACATGCGCGGACGAGGACATCCGCGCTACATTTTGGCCGGGAGGCCGGCGATCCATTTCGGCCGTTCAAGAACCTTCAGCTTTCCTTGCGGTAGAGCATGTCGCGGATGGTTCGACGGCGGGCTTCGTTCAACTCTCTATCTTCGGCGTCTGCGACGCCGCTGTCCTTGCTGGACGAGTCCGTTTCCTCAGGGGCACTGCACGTGGGGCAGCGATTGGCAAAGCCGGGCTTGCCGGGATAGAGCTCGAATTCTTCCGAGCAGACGACGCAGGTTTTGATGGGAAAGGCCATAGACATCCATGATAACGCGGAGGAATTCTCTGCGGTTCACATTGCGCAACTGCGAGAGATTTCGGGAATGGATGTAGAATGGGCGAGCGGATACCTTCCTGATTCCGGAATGGAACCCGGCAGGGAGAGTTGCCGCGATGGGGGAGATGAAAGTCGAAATGGAACGTGTGACAACTCCGACGCTGCTCATTCTGGCTGCCGGCATGGGCAGCCGCTACGGCGGCTTGAAGCAGATGGACCCGGTGGGGCCGGGCGGCGAAACCCTCATCGATTACTCGATTTACGACGCTTTGCGCGCGGGCTTTGGCAAGGCGGTGTTTGTTCTGCGCAAGGAGATGGAGCAAGCGTTCAAGGAAACCGTTGGCAGGCGATTTGAAAAGCGCATCGCGGTGGAATACGTTTTTCAGGAATTGGAGATGCTTCCGCCGGGGTTTTCCGCGCCTGTGGGACGGAGCAAGCCGTGGGGCACGACACAGGCAATTCTGCTGGCCGCCGGTGTTATTAACGAACCCTTTGTTGTGATTAATGCAGACGATTTCTACGGAGCCGAAGGCTATCGCCTGCTGGCGCAGCATCTGCAGTCCGGCGGGACGGAGTATGCCATGGCCGGATTTGTCTTGCGCAATACGCTGTCGGAGTTTGGGACGGTGGCGCGCGGTGTGTGCCGGGAGAGCAGCGACGGTTACCTGGTAGGCGTGGCGGAAATGACGAAGATTGCACGCGACGGATCTCATGCGAAGAACATCGAAGCCAACGGCGCAACGACCAGGCTGGAGGGCAGCGAAGTGGTCTCGATGAACATGTGGGGATTTACGCAGCGAATCTTTGCGCTACTGGAAGAACATTTCATAAAATTCCTTGAAGCACACGGCGCGGAAGAGAATTCGGAGTGCTATATTCCCCGCGTGGTGAATGATCTGGTGATGGCCGGGCAAGCGCGAGTAAAGGTATTACGCACGCAGGGCGAGTGGTTTGGGGTCACCTATCGCGAGGACCGCGAGCGCGTGGTGGAAAACATCAACCGCCTTATCCGCCGCGGCGATTATCCGGAAAGACTCTGGTCATGAGCAACGAGCAAGAGGTGGGCGCAGTAGCGCGCTGTTGAGGAACGGGGCGGTAGAGGTTCGATGTATCCCACGCTGGCATGGCGAGTCAGAAGTTGATTGAAGAACAATCGCTGTGAGCGTGAGCGTGAGTGTGAGTGTGAGTGTGCGAGAGATCCTTCGACTCACCATCCCCAGGCTGAAGAGTACGCCTGGGGCCCCGTTCGCTCAGGATGACAGCTTCGAGGGTAGGGCACCCGACCAGTTCGCAAGTTAGCGGATTTGCGCGGCTAACGGATTCTTCCGACCTTCGATTCGCATTGACCGGCCCGGCCCTGCGGGTTGAGGATAAGGGGTGAGTCGCTTGCTTTACTTCCCTGAAAGGAGCCGTCTCCATGCCCCAGGAACTTGCCAATCCCTTTAACGGCCTGATGCCCGAACCGGACCTTGCAGGCATGGAGGAAATCTTCGAAATGGTTGCTGCCGGCCTCTACAGTCTGGCGTCGATGCTGGTGGGCGAGGGCGAGGATAGCGCGCGGCTGGTGGAGGAGGCGATCGCTACTGCGCAGGTGTCTCCCTGCGCCGATCCGGAAAATGCGCGCTGGTGCAGCCGAAGGTCGCTGGCGATTGCGGCTCTGAAGCTGCTGGCCGGCCGCTGCCCCGGCTGTCTGGATGCACCGCAGGGACTGGTGCAGGCCTCAATCTGCATTGAGGGCGACGACCTGGCCTCGGCGGGCATTTCGACCGGGGAACTGGATGGCATGATCAGCGGGCAGGAGCGTGAGCGTGTGCGGAAGTGGCTGGCCAGTTTGCCAACGTGGATGCGGACTGTTTTCGCTCTGCGCGCGGTGGCCGGCTTCAACGCCGCTGAGACGGCCGCACTGCTGAAGTTGCACGGCGGGCCGCATGCTGCCGCATGGACCCCGGAAGTAGTGAGCGAGGTCTTCCGCCAGGGGTTGTGCTCGATGGCGTCGCAAGTGCTTAGAAACAGGGAGTAGGGAGTAGGGAATAGGGAACAGGGACTAGGGACTAGGGACTAGAAAACTATAAAAAGCTATAAGAACTGTAGATATTCCCACCCTTTCGCCAGAAAAAAAGCGAAAGGATGGGGCACGGAGCAATTGCTCGCGACCTCCTTTCCTCTCCGTAATCGTAAATACGCCCGGCTGCCACAGCACCAGAACTCTGGCGATTGTCCGCGACCTCCTTTCCTCACCATATTCGTAAATAGGCCCGACTTCTGGCTTTCAAGGCTGCTGCATGCAATGCCTCCGCGACTTCCTTTCCTCTCCGTAATCGTTCATGGGCGGGAACCGCGTATCGGCTTGCCCCATCAGCCATTTGCGGCGGAATCCGGCTGCGTGGCCCGTTCATTCGATACACTAGAGATACGAACCCTGCTGACGGCTTTTCGCATCCAAAGGGAAGCGAGCGTTTTTGGGCCGCACCTTCTTACTGAGAGTCGAACGACCTTGATTTTTTCCATTTCTACAGGCAACAACTCGATCCGGCCCGGTGCCCTCGCTCTCGCCCTGGGCTTGGCGGGGCTGCTTTGCTGCGGGCTTGTGGCGCAGACATTGCCTAGTCTACCCAGTAGTTCGTCCGCACAGGCCGCGTCTCCCTTTCAGGGCAGCGTGGCAGCGGGCGAAGTTTCGGCGCAGCCGGTCAATCTTACGCTGGACGAAGCTATCCAGAGAGGCATGAAGGCCAACCTGGGCGTGATTCTGAGCGGCGCGCAGACGGCCGCGGCGCGCGGAGAGCGGCTCAGCCAGTTGCAGACGCTGCTGCCCTCGGTGGATGGCAGCCTCAAGGAAACTGTATTGCAATTGGACCTGCCCGCCGAGGGGCTGCGCATTCCGGGATTTCCCACCATCATCGGGCCGTTTGGATATACCGATCTGCGGGCTTCGCTGACGTGGTCGCTGATCGATGTGGCTTCGCTGCGGAACTATTTGGCCGCGCGGCACAACTTTAGCGCCGCGCAATTGTCGGCTCAGGACGCGCGCGATCTGGTGGTGCTGGTGGTGGGCAACGCTTACCTGCTGGCGCTGGCCGATGAAAGCCGCATTGCCAGCGTGGAAGCGCAGGTGGCTACGGCCAAAATTTCGCTCAACCAGGCGGCTGACAACCACCAGGCGGGCACCGCGCCCTTGCTGGACGAACTAAGGGCCAGGGTGGATTCGCAGTCGCTGGAGCAGCAACTGATTGTGGCGCGCAACGCTCTGGAAAAAGACAAGCTGGCACTGGCGCGGGTAATAGGGCTGCCGCTGGCGCAGAGCTTCACGCTGGCCGACAAGGCGCCCTACGCGGTCTTCGACCAGATCGATGTGGAGGCTGCGATTCACGAGGCCCACGCCAATCGCAAGGACCTGGCGGCGATGGTGGAGCAGACCAGGGCGGCCGAGCAGCAACGCAAGGCGGCCACGGCCGACCGGCTGCCGACGCTTACCCTCAATGGCGATTATGGCGACATCGGCGTGAATCTGAAGACCTCGCACGGCACGGGCAACGCCGCCGGCAATCTCAGCGTTCCGCTGTTCAAGGAATTTGGGTTGCGCGGCGAGGCGCAGGTGGCGCAGGCGCAACTGGATACGGCGCAGGCCCAGCTGAGCGACAAAAGCGCGCAGGTGGACGCCGATGTGCGCGATGCGCTGCTGGACATTGCCTCGGCGCAGAAGCAGGTTGAAGTGGCTCGCTCGTCTGTGGAGTTATCCGGTGAGGCGCTCAGCGAGGCGCAGCAACGCTATGCCAACGGAGTGAGCGACAACCTGGCCGTGAGCCAGGCGCAGCAGTCCGTGGCCCAGGCCAACGATCAATACGTGACCAGCCTCTACCGGCACAATGTGGCCAAGCTCAACCTGGCCCGTGCCCTTGGAGCAGGCGAGAATTACAAGAGTTATCTGGGAGGAAAGTAGACGTGGCGGATTTTATTCCAACACCGGAGCCAATCGAGCAGGAAACAGAGATGGAGAGCGCGCAGCCGCGATCCCGCCGCAGAGGCATCATCGTTGTGGTGGTGGTGATTCTGGCGCTGGTGGCCACCGGAATCTGGTGGCGCTCCACCTTTAGCGAAAGCACCGACGACGCGCAGGTCAATGGGCACCTGATTCAGGTGAGTTCGCGCGTAGCGGGCCAGGTGGCCAAGGTGTACGTGGATGAAAACCAGGTGGTCAAGGCGGGCGACGTGATTGCGGAGCTGGACCCCAGCGACTACAAGGTTGCGGTGGAGAATGCGGAGGCCGCCCTGGCCAGCGCAGAGGCCAACGCCGCGGCAGCCAACGTGAATGTGCCCATTACAACGGTGAACACGGGCAGCAATCTGAACGCAGCCGATGCGAATGTAAGCGGTTCGCACGCCGCCGTGGAGCAGGCAGAGCAGCAACTGGAGGCCGCGAAGGCCAACAACACCAAGGCCCAGGCCGACCTGGAGCGCTACAAGCCGCTGGTGGCAAAAGACGTGATCAGCAAGCAGCAGTTTGACGCCGCCGTAGCCGCCGCCGACGCCGCCCGCCACTCCGAGCAGGCCGCCAGAGACGGTGTGAAGGTGGCGCGCGAGCGGGAGACCCAGGCCGATGCGGGATTGAAGTTTGCCCAGACCGCCCCGCAGCAGGTGGCCGCGCAGAGCGCACGGGCCCGCCAGGCCCAGGCTCAGGTGGCGCAGGCGCAGGCACAACTGGACATGGCCCGGCTCAACCTGAGTTACACAAAAATCGTGGCTCCGACGGCGGGCATCATCACCCGCAAGAGCGTGGAGATCAACCAGAACGTTGCGCCGGGGCAGAACCTGATGATGCTGATCTCGCTGGAAGGCCTTTGGGTGACGGCCAACTTCAAGGAGACGCAACTGCGGCATATGTACGCCGGGCAAGCGGTGGGGATCGAGGTGGATTCTACCGGCAAGACGTACCACGGCAAGGTGACGCAGATTGGCGGCGCTACGGGCTCGGTGCTCTCGCTGTTTCCGCCGGAAAACGCGACGGGAAACTACGTGAAGGTGGTGCAGCGGGTTCCGGTGCGCATCGACTTCACTAATCTGGCCGGCGAAGACTCAAAGCACGAGCTGCGGCCGGGGTTGTCGGTGGAGCCGAAGGTGATGGTGAAGTGAAAGCAGCTTTTAGCTGTCGATCAGGTCAATCTTGATCGAACTTCCAAAAGGGCTGTCATCCTGAGCGGAGCGCAGCGGAGTCGAAGGACCTGCTTCTCAACTCCGCGTCAAATCTAACTGTTCTGCCGTGTACCAAGGCGCGCTCAAATCCTCCCAGGTTGGGTTTTCTTTCTCGATCAATACAATCTTCTTTCTTCGAGCCCAACCCTTCAACTGCTTTTCTCGCGCAATCGCATTGTTTGGGTCCATGTACCGCTCAAACCACACAAGCCGGTTGCAGTTATATGTGTCAGTAAATCCCTCATAAGTTTTCCGCTTATGTTGAAAGACCCGTTTGAGCAGGTCGCCGGTCACGCCGATGTAGATGGTTCGGCTCCGGCTCGCCACCATATACGTGAAGTAGGTTCGCTCCTCCATGGCGAAAGCCTATCGCATCCGTGCGATAGCTGTAAATCCGCGCGGAAAGAGATGAGTACGAAAAGCAGGTCCTTCGACTTCCTTCGCTTCGCTCCGGTCGCTCGGGATGACAGGCTAAAAAAGCAGGTCCTTCGACTTCCTTCGCTTCGCTCCGGTCGCTCAGATGGGATGAAAGGGGCGTACCTTCCAGCTAGGTGCTCGAAGCACAGAGATGAAAAGGAGGAAGGTACGCCATGAAGACCCACGTAGGAGTAGATCTCCATCAACGATTTTGTTACTTAACGGCGGTGGATGCAAGCGGGAAGTTGTGCAAGCAGGGGCAGGTGGTCAACGAGGGAGCTGCGTTGCGGGCGTGGTTGCGTCAGTTGCCCTGTCCGCGGCAGGTGGTGGTGGAGGCCAGCGGGTTTTGGCCGGCGTTTGCGCGTGCCGTGGCGCCGGAGCAGGAACGTCTGGTGATGGTTCATCCGCAACGGGTGAAGGCGATTGCCTCGGCGAAGTTGAAAAACGACCGGGTGGATTCCGAAACGCTGGCGCATTTGTCGCGCTGCGATTTGCTGCCCGAGGCGTGGATGGCGGATGAGGCGACGCAGCAGTTGCGCTTGCGGGTTCGTTTGCGGATCACGCTGGGGCGGCAGCGTGCGCGGGCGAAGAATCAGTTGCAGGCGGTGTTGCACCAGGAGGGATTCAAGAAGCCGGTGACGGATGTGTTTGGCAAGCGTGGGCGGGCGTGGCTGGCGGGGCTGGAGTTGAGCGCGTCGGGACGGCTGGTGGTGGATACGTGGCTGCGCGAGGTGGACCACTTGGACGTGGAGTTGGCCGAGCAGACGCGGGAGTTGGAACGGCTGGCCAAGGCGGATGGGCGGGCGAGATTCTTGCAGACGGTGCCGGGGATCGGAGCGTATGCGGCGATGGTGATTTTAGCGGAGCTGGGCGATGTGGAGCGGTTCGGAAGCAAGCGTTCTCTGGCCAGCTACGCGGGGCTGACGCCGGTGGTGCGGGAGTCTGCGGGCAAACGCAAGCGTGGCGGGATTACACATCAGGGTTCGAACACGCTGCGCTGGATGATGCTGCAGGTGGCGCAGGTGGCGGCGCGGTGCTCGCCTGGGGCGCGGAGTTATTATGCGGGGCTGCGCGCGAGGAAGCCGGCGCAGGTGGCCAAGATCGCATTGGCGCGCAAGCTGTTGACCGTGGTATGGGCGTTGCTGCATCACGGAGAGTGTTTTGACGAGGAGCTGTTTGCGCGCGGCTGAAAGCAGGCTATGGAAAAGTGGAAAGCTGAAGAGCGCTTCCCACTTTCCCACAGCCACGATTACGACTGCGGGCATGAGGTATTTGCGACGGTTGCAAGGAGAACCCGGCCAGCTCGTTCATCCTATGTTCACCGGGGGATAAGCGCACCACCCCCGGCAGGACCTTCTCAGATGGAGCGGCCGGGATTCGAATCACCCTTGTGTGCCAGGAGCACGAATAGAAGTCTGTCGGCAACTATTCGCAAATACCGCTGGACAGGTGCGGGCTTTTTCATAGAAGGATGACAGCAATAATTTGAACGCAACTTCATCGCGTTGATTGATGTCTAAAAACTTGTGGATGGAGTATCGGCACGATTAAAATCGTGCCCTGATACAAAGCGTGAATGATAAAGATTCGCGGTTGAGAGTTGTGCTATCCCACCCTAGATTACCCCAGCGAGCAAAAATCGCTCGCTGGGGACCCCGATGCCGCAAAAACAAGTACGCGGCGAGGGTGGGGCACCCAGACATTTGTGATTTGGAAAAGAACGCAAAAAAAGCAGGTTCTTCGATAAAGCATTTTTACAAGTGGTGTAGAGTGCGGCGTGGACCAGGAGGTCCACGCTACAGCCGGCCGGGAGGCCGGCGCTACATACCAGCAGTGGCGCTGTATACCAGCAATGGCGCTGTATACCAGCAATGGCGCTGCGTACCAGCAATGGCGCTGCGTACCTGCGATTACGAAATTATGCGGTTACGGGGCTAGGCCCAGGCGTTTAGGGTGACGAACTGGTGGGTGGGCTGGTAGCGGGCAATGAGTTGGGCGGCGGCGGCTACGGAGGGGGCGCGGTTGGCGGTGGGGTTGGAGTGGCTGCCGTCGTGGAGGACGATGTTGGCGGCCTGGCCCTGGCGATAGAGGCGGTCGATCTTGCCTTGTAGTTTGAGGGAGATGGCGTTGGCGGAGGGGTTCTTCCAGTCGGAGGTCATGGCGTTCCAGAGGACGGGCGAGAGGCCGAGGCGGCGGGCGATGCGCAGGGTTGCGGGGCGACGGGCTCCGAAGGGCGGACGAAAGAAGAGGACGGGCGCGCCGGTGATTTCCTCTAGAGTCTGGCTGGTGCGGGTGAGCTGGTCTTCAATCGTGGCAGAGGAGGCCAGGGCGAGGTTGAGATGGGACCAGGAGTGGTTGCCGATGAGGTGGCCGGCGGCGGCGATTTGGCGGACGAGAGAGGGTTCGGCCTGGGCGCGGCTGCCGACGAGAAAGAAGGTTGCGCGGACGCCGCGGCGGGAGAGAACTTCTAGCAGTCGCGGGGTCCAGACGGGGTTGGGGCCGTCGTCGAAGGTGAGGGCGAGCTCGCCGGGGCATGGCGGAGCGATGAGCGCGGAGCCGAAGAGTTGCGAGGCGGGCCACCGGGAGGCGTAAGCGAAGCCGCCCGCCGCCAGACCGAGCGAGGCGGTTGCGCCTAGACCGGCGTAGAGTCCGATTGCAAGGGGGGAGATCATTGCGCCTACCAGTGTGCAGTACCGGGGGGCAAAAGGGCAAGGAAAAAGACGTGAGGGGCGGCTACAATTGAGGGATGAACAAACACGTTATCGCAACTGACAAAGCTCCCGCGGCGATTGGGCCGTACTCGCAGGCGGTGCGCGCGGGGAATCTTCTCTTCACTGCCGGGCAGGTGGGCGTGGACCCGGCTAACCAGCAGGTGGTCGAGGGCGGGATTACCGAGCAGACTACGCGCGCGCTGGAAAATCTGAAAGCGATTTTGGAAGAGGCGGGCACGAGCCTGGCCATGGCCGTGAAGGCTACGGTTTTTCTGAAGGACATGAAGGATTTTGCGGCGATGAATGCAGTGTACGGAGAGTACCTGGACGCGAAGGGCGTGGCGCCGCCGGCGCGGACGACGGTGGAGGTTTCGCGGCTGCCGAAGGATGTGCTGGTGGAGATTGAGCTGGTGGCGGAGGCGTGAAGACAGGGACTAGGGACTAGGGAATAGGGAGTAGACGCCCCGGCGAGCAATGAGCGAGAGGTGCAGGAGGCATCCATGAGCGAGACGCCTGATAAGGTGGTGCGCACGGAGGCGGAGTGGAGGGCGCTGCTGACGGCGGAGCAGTACCGTGTGCTGCGCGAGAAAGGGACGGAGCGGCCGTTCAGCGGGGCTCTGACGGAGAACCACGAGAGCGGAAATTACCACTGCGCGGGATGCGGGGCGCTGCTGTTTCTGAGCGGGACGAAGTTCGACTCGGGGTGCGGATGGCCGAGCTTCCTGCTGCCGGCGGATTCGAAGGCGGTGGCGGAGCACGAAGACAACAGCCTGGGAATGCGGCGCGTGGAGGTGACATGCGCGCGGTGCGGCGGGCATTTGGGGCATGTGTTTCCGGATGGACCGCGGCCTAAGGGGATGCGTTATTGCATCAACTCGGCGTCGCTGAGCTTTGAGCGGGAACGCGGCTAGAGCGGGAAGAGGGTGTCTGATTTGGGGGGCATGGTGGCCAGGCGGGCGCGGCGGCGCGGCGGTTGCGGATTGGGTGAAGCGAGCAGGCCGGCAATCTCACGAAGTTCAGCGCGGGCATGGGCGATGGTGGCGGCGGCGTTCTGTGAAGACTGGGCGGAGACGGCGGCGGGTAGAGGCAGCCGGGGGTTAGACTCTGACGGCGGAGTCTTGCGGGAGTGGGCCTGCTCCAATGCCTGACGGGCGCCGGAGATGGTGTAGCCCTCGGAGTGAACCAAGTGCTTGATCTTCAATAAAAGCTCAACATCTTTGCGTCGATAAAGCCGCTGGCCGGTTCCGCTCTTGTTTGGCTTGAGCTGGGGAAACTGCGTCTCCCAAAAGCGCAGGACATAGGTTTCAACGCCGCAGATGCGGGCCACATCGCCAATCTTGAAGTAGAGGCGGTCGGGGATCAGGGGCGAATCCGGAGCGCGATTCTGGGGAAGTTGCATGGGCATGGCAAGACGAGAGGGAGGCCGCAACCGCGGTGGGAAGCCTTCTCTAGAGAAAGTATAGGCCCAGGTTTGCACGAAAAGCGATGCAAAAAATGCGGAGGGGGTGAAAATTGCTAGGGGAATTGTGGAACTTTGGGTGAATTAGATTCGAGATTTCCCACCCTTTCGCCAGAAAGAAGGCGAAAGGATGGGGCACGGTGCATCTTTGTGTTTCCGAATACAGGCATGGCGCTATCCCACCTATTTCGCATCATTTCCTCGAAAAGCCGCGAAAAGGATGGGGCACGGGGTTGTTGTGCGCCCGGACAGATCCTCAGGCATTTTCAGGGCGGGTGATGGGAGTTCGGGCGGGGGAGTGGGGCGGAGCGGCGCGCAGATACTGCGGGGGCCAACTGCCGGGTTCGGCGAGCGCGGCGGCGGCGTGGAGAGGCCAGTAGGGGTCGCGCAACAGTTCGCGGCCGAGGAGGACGAGGTCAGCCTCGCCCTTGGTGATGATGGCATTGGCGTGGACGGGATCGGTGATGAGGCCGACGGCGGCGGTGGGAATGTTGGCCTCGCGCCGGATTCTGGCGGCAAACTCGACCTGAAAACCGGGAGCGGCGGGAATTTTGGCGTCGGGGACCTGGCCTCCGGAGGAGACATCGACGAGATCGATGCCGCGCTCTTTGAGGAGCGCGGCGAGTTGCACGGATTCGTCGACGGACCAGCCTCCGGGAACCCAGTCAGTGGCGGAGATGCGAATCAGGAGCGGGAGGTGAGCGGGCCAGACGGCGCGGACAGCATCGACGACCTGCAGGGTGAGGCGCGCGCGATTTTGAAAGCTGCCGCCGTAGGAATCGGTGCGCTGGTTGGCGAGCGGCGAGAGGAACTGGTGGAGGAGATAGCCGTGGGCGGCGTGAATTTCAACGGCGTCGAAACCGGCCTTGAGGGCGCGGCGTGCGGCCTGGGCGAAGGCGTCGATGATGGCGTTGATGCCGGCTTGATCGAGCGCCAGGGGCAGAGCGTAATCGGAGGAGAAGGCCAGGGCGCTGGGCGCAACGGGCTGCCAGTCGCCTTCGGAGGGAGAGAGAGGAGCGGATGTGGCGAAGGGAATTTTCGAGCCGGCTTTGCGTCCGGCATGGGCGAGTTGAATGGCGGCGCGGGCCCCCTGCGAGTGAATGAACTGGACAATTCTGTCGAGGGCGGGGATGTGGGCGTCGCTCCACAGGCCAAGATCGCCGGGGGAGATGCGTCCCTCGGGGAGGATGGCGGCAGCTTCAAAGATGACCAGGCCGGCGCCGCCCTGGGCGCGGCTGCCCAGATGGACGAGGTGCCAATCGGAGGCGATACCGTGGTGCGCGGAGTACTGGCACATGGGGGAGACGCCGATGCGGTTGGGAAGGCTGACCGAGCGGAGTTGAAGAGGGGAAAAAAGAGGATGGCTCATAAGTAAAGGATGCGGGGGATGGGGGAGGGATTCAAAGGGAGACAGCGGGGTGAGCGAGTTACTTGTTGGCGGAGAGGACCGTTTGCAGAACGCGGTCGGTCCAGAGGGCTTGCTCGCCGGGGCAGGCGAGAGGCGCACCATCAAGGATGGCGGAGACGAAGTTTTCAATGCACGGATAGTGGTTGTTGGTGTGGGCGGGCAGCGACTCTTCTACGCCGCCAAGGCGGAGGATGGGGCCGCTGAGAGGGTCGAGATTGAGTTCACCGTCGGTTCCGATGACGCGAAACTGGTCGCGCTCGATATGCGAGTTCCAGCGCACATCGACAGCGGCATGGATGCCCTGGGGATACTGGATGAGGACGGTGGCTGAATCCTCGACGGGCGCCTGTTGGACGGCGTTGGAGAGCAGGCCGGTGGAGCGGGCGGGTTCGCCGAAGAGGAAGTTGATGGCGTCGATGCGATGACAGGCGATGTCGAAGAGCGGACCGGCGCCGGCCATGGCGGGATTGAAGAGCCAGCTTCTGGGCCCGTCCGGTGCGTTGTTGCTGCGCCATTCATGGCAGTTGGCTTCGGCCAGGACGGGCTGGCCGATGGCACCCGAGGCGATGAGTTGGCGTGCGCGGATGAGCTTGGGATAGAGGCGACGGTAGTAGGCGACGGCGAAGAGGCGCTGGCTGGCGCTGGCGGCGGCGACCATGGATTGAGCGGCGGCGAGGTTGAGGGCGGTGGGTTTTTCGCAGAGGACGTGCTTGCCGGCGCGCAGACAGGCGATGGTTTGGGGCGCATGGAGAAAGACCGGCGAGGCAACGTAGACGGCGTCGATGGGGGTGGTTTGGAGGGCGACTTCAAGGTTGGTGAAGACTTCGACGCCGGGGTAGGCGGCAGCCTTTTCAGGGTCGCGGGTGACGAGCGCCTGGAGGCGGCTGCGCGGCTCCGCAAGGATGGCGGGGATGACGCGGCGGCGCGCGATGTCGCCGATTCCGATGACCAGCCAGCGAATCATGATGTGATTCTAATTCCCCGGTCTACAAAAGCGAGGGACCGGGGGCACCCATTTTTGTGTGGAGAGATTAGCGAACGTGGGCCAGGAGGCCCACATTACAGCCGGCCGGGAGGCCGGCGCTACATTTCCAAATGGAACATTTTCATACGGCCAAAGAACTAGTTCTTCAACCGTCTACTGTTTTTTGAGGACGGCGGTGTTCTTTTCGTCGGCGAGGATGACGGATTCAAGGTGGCGGAAGGCGGAGGCTTTGGCGGGAGGAATCTCGACCTGGCGGACGATGTATTCGCGCTCGTAGTGGAGGAGATTTCCTTTGGCAGAAACCGAGGAGTGGTAGCTGGCGAAGTCAAGGTCAAGGCTGACGGGGTCGGGCGTCTCATCGACGACGTAGCCGGGAGGGATGGCGATGTCGAAGCTGTCACGCCAGTGGCCAGTGGCGTAGAAATCGATGGGATAGATGCGCGTCTTGTCGTCAAAAGGATGGGCAAAGGAGCCGACAACGCGGGGACGGACGAGCAGGAGCGGACCGGCCTGATGGGAGTATTGGCGGGCGGTCACCTTGTAGTGGAACTCGATGGGCTTGTCGAGATCTGACGGCTGGATGAATTGAAAAGCGTCCAGGGTGACGCCGGGCAGGGTCTCGGCGACATACTTCTCCCAGTATTCGCGGCGCTCCTTATCGTCGGTGTACTTCAGGTATTCGCGCAGATCGGCTCCGGCGGGGCCAATATGGGAGCTATCGATGGAGCCGGTCAGTGTTCCGTCCGCCGCCAGCGTAAAGGAGCCCTTGCGTTCGGAGCCGTTGGCGCCGGGGTCAAGGACGGGGAGGGCGATGATCTGGCTGGAGGCTCCGGCGGCAAGTGTTCCGAAGCTACCTTGCTCTTCAGAGGGCAGATTGCCGACGGGAGTGCGCTCGTCGGTGGGATCGAAGATGAGGTAGCGCTTGCCGTCGCGGGCTTTGACGATGGCCTTGAGGCGCGGGTCCTGCACGTCGGGGGGAATCTCGATAGCGGTGATCATGTGGTTGCCGTAGAGGGATGGCGCATCGGGATCGACGCCGCCTCGGTGGCTGTCCACGGGCATATAAACGGCGTGGATGCCGGCCGCCTGGAGCATGGAGATGAGCAGAGTGGTTTTATCTTTGCAGTCGCCGTAGCGGTTGCGGAAGATGTCAGCTGCATGGTTGGCCTGCAAGCCGCCAATGCCGCGCATCACGATGAAATAGCGGATATTTTTTTGGATGTACTCGGTGATGCGGCTGAGCTTGGCGTAGAAGTCGGGCGCTCCGGCGATGAGGCTTTGGGTTTGGGCAGTGATTTCCGGCGATGGGTCGGGGCGGTTTGCCTCCAAGGTGGACACCCATTGGCCGATGGCGCGCCACTGGTTGTCTTTGCCTTCAACGGCGGCATCGCCCCACTGGACGGACATGCGGGCGGCGAGAGCCGACCAGGCAGGATGAGATTTTACGTCGCGCAGGTCGAGGGCGGGCATGTCTTTGATCTCCCAGCGCCAATGGTTGGGAGCGACCTCGACGGGCTTGACGGGCGGGAATTTGTGCCATGCCTCGGAGTGGGCGCGGCCGGGGGGCAGGTCCACTTCAAGGGCCTGGAAGACCACGGGAACGTGGCCTTGAATACCCCAGACCGTCTCCTGGAGATAAGGCTGGAGAAGTTCTTCAGACTCGCAGATGATGGTGGCTCCGACATCGGCGGCGGGAGGATGGACAACGCGGGCTTTGCGGGAGGAGAGCATGACGGGGATGGCGGTGTCGCCCATATCGATGAAGTCGGTGTCCTGGGCCTGGTACTGTTTTTGGTCGGCGGCGATGGTCCACTCGCGGAAGTAGTTGATCTTTTCGTCCACGTCGTAGGTGACCTCACAACCGACGGCGCGGCCCTGGGGCTTGAGGATGCGAATGGCTTCGCGCTCGCGCTCGACGGCACGGCCCTGGGCGTCCACGGTTTCAAGGTACTCATCGAAGAGGATGATGGTGGCGGCATCCTTGGCGTAGGCGGGGGTGGGAGATTTTGCGGCGTCGAGGCCCCACTGCGGGGGATCCTGCTTGACGCCGAACCAGTTGGCGAGGCAGGGTGCGCAGAGAACAACCAGCAGAGCGGCAGCCAAAAAACGAGTAGTGCGAGAAGAAAGCGAAAATTTCATTATTGGCTGCCTTTCGGAGCGGGCGGTGTTTTGGCGAGGACGAGCTGGGCCTGGTCGGCGGCGGCAATTTTCTGGTAGAAGCCGCGGAGGTCGTTGTACTCCTCGGGCTTGGCGGTGGTGAAGGCGCTGGCCAGGGAGTGGGTGATGGTGATCTGGCCGGGTGCGGAAACGGATTTGACGGTCAGGATGGCGTGCTGGGGCCAGGCAATCTTGTTGTCCTGAGGTGCACCCTCGACGGTGAAGCCGTCGGGGATGCGATAGGTGACCTGATCGGCAACGAGATCGCCATAGTGCATATCGACGGGCTGCGTGCGCTTTTCCTGAGCGACGAAGGGCTGCTTGCCGCGGGTCTCGAAGAAGAAGGCGGGGAGCATGAGGCGTTTGGAGGTAGCGGCGCCGATGGCGCCTTTTGCATTGATGACGGCTACCAGGTTTACATTGGGATCGTCGAGTCCGATGAAGTGATCGATGTGGGCCTCGACACCGTCGGGGAAGATGGACTCAAGTCTGCTATGGTCGAACTGCTTTTTGAGCTCTTCGGGATCGTTTCTGAGGGCGGTTTGCCGCCAGTAGAGGGCCTCCTGGCCGGTCATGACGAATTGGAAGTTGCTGGTGAAGTCGCCGTGGGCGTCGAGGTTGACGTTGCCGATGCGCAGTGTTTTGTTATCAGGATATTGCTGGGCGCCGGTTGTAACGGCACCGACTCCCTTAGCGGACTGCGTAAGGCCGCCGACGCTGGAGTGCCTCCAATTGACGGTCTGGAAGGGACACATTTTTTCGCCGGGGTCGAGCTCGATCTCCTTGCCGCCGGTACTGAGAATGACGAGGGTATCGTCGAGCTGGGACAAGGATAAATAGGAGATATCAAAGACGCCCTGCTGTCGATTCACGACCTTGCTGGCGTAGGCGGTGAGACCGGCGGCGCGGAGCATGGCCAGATAGAGCAGGGCGATGTCCTCACTGTCGCCGCTCTTTTGCACCCAGGTATCCTCGGCGTGCTTGGCGGTCTTCAAGTGGAGTTGCTTCATCTCGGTTTCAGATTTTTTGCGGGAATAATCGGTGTTGTCGAGGGCCTGGACGGCTTTATAGAGCTTTTTGGCCTTGTCGAGGTCGCTGTCACCGGGAGCGATCAGGCCGGCAACCGCTTGCTTGATGGATTTGGAGGGCTCGGCGAAGTGATCCACATCCTTGGACCAGAGCTTGGCGTCGTTGATCCAAAACTCGATGGCGCTGCTGGCGGCTTTGTAATAGAAGAAGACTCTATAACGAATGCTCTCAATGGGCGGCATCCACTCTTCGTCGGGAGTGGGAGGAACATCGGTGACATCGACACTGTAACGGCCGGCGGCATCTTTCTGCACGGTCACGCCTTGAGGAAGCCTGGGCCACCAGATCAGGGTGTTGACTACGCGCCCATGCTCATCCATTAAATTTATGCTGGTCTGATTCTGGAGGCCGGGCAGGAATGCCTTGAAGGGCAAGAAGGAATAATGCGCCTTGTGGACGAAGTAGGGACGCTGAATCTCCCACCGCGGAGAAGAGGAGATATTGTCGTCATCCTGGATGGTATAGGTGTATTCGAGGATGCTGCCGACCTCGACGCTGGGCAGGGTGAAGACCTTGCGGTTGACCTGCACCTGCTCGCCTTCTTTGTTTTTTCCTTTAACGACCAACAGATCTTCCGGCTTGCCGACAAGAGGGATGACTGTGCCGTCGGAGTGAATGGTTCGGGCCTTGATGTCGGTGATTTTGGATGTGCCGCGCAGGTAGGGAGGGACATCGACGGTGGCCAGCTCCTTGCCCTTCTCGGTGAGGACCTTGATGCGGGCGTAAAAGGACTGATAGTGAAGCTGATCGCTGGTGACTTCCTCGACGTTGAGGTAGACGGCGGCGGCTCCGGGAGCTTTGGGATCGGCAGTCATCTTGAGTTCTTCGCTGGTGGGCTGCTGGAACTGGGCGAGCATAAGGGCCGGCGAGGTGAAGGCGAGAAGAAGGGGCAGGTGGCGCACAAAAGCAGAAAGCCGCATGAGACGATCCTTGGCTTGCAGACGAATAGAGGCCTGTAGCGAGACTTGTGGAAAGAATGCAAGGATTCTACATCGGAGGGAGGGTAGAGTCGAGGGGGAATATTGTAGCTAGTCAGCGAATCCCACCCTAGCGACAAAAACAAAGTCGTCGCGAGGGTGGGGCACCCGATTATTCGTGGGGAAGGCGGGAATCGAGGAGGGAGGAGACGAGGGCGATGGGAAGGCCGACGACGTTGAAGTAATCGCCTTCGATGCGGGGAATCCAGCGGGCGGCGCGTCCCTGGATGGCGTAGGCTCCGGCCTTGTCCATGGGTTCGCCGGTGGCGATGTAGGCGGCGATGTCGTCGCCGGTGAGGGGGAGGAAGGTGACGGCGGTGGTTTCGGCGGCGACCTGGGTGGAGGTTGCGGAGATGAGGGCGATGCCGGTGATGACGTGATGGGTGCGGCCGGAGAGGAGGCGCAACATGCGGGCGGCGTCGGCGGGGCTGGAGGGCTTGCCGAGGATTTGGTTGTCGAGGGTGACGGTGGTGTCGGCGGCGAGGACGGTGAGGGTTTCCGAAAGAACGCCCGCAGGGGCTAAAGCCCGGGAATTTATTGCATCGCATTCGGCACGACTAAAGTCGTGCCCTGACGCTTCTAGCGAACCCGGGACTTGTTTCTCGGTGGATTTGAAGCCGTGCCTTTTCAAAACCAATTCATTGTAGACGGCTTGGGCTTTTTCGCGGGCCAGGCGGGTGACGTAGGCGACGGGGTCTTCGTTGGGGAGTGGGTCCTCGGGGATGTCGGCGGGATGGACCTCGAAGGAGTAGCCGGCTTGGGTGAGAAGTTCGCTACGGCGGGGCGAGGAGGAGGCGAGGACGAGCATGAATTGATTATGGCAGGGAGCAGGGGTCAGGAAGTGGCGAGTTAGTTAGGGAGTCAGAGAATCCCACACTAGGCGCAAAAACAAAGACGCGCCGAGGGTGGGGCACCCAAAGTGTGAATGGTTAGACGGAGAGGCCGGTTTGGAGGCCTTTGTTTGTGGCTAGGCCCCAGGCCATGGCGGGTGTGTTGTGGGCGAGGCCGAAGCGGCCGTCGGGACCTAATAAGATGATGCCGCCGTGGCCGCCAAGACGGTTGAAGAGATAGGCGATGGCTTCGCGGGCTGCGATGTCGGGGGCTGTGCCGGAGGCGACGCGGTCGGTGGCCCACTTGCCGAGGACCAGCTTCATGATGGGTTCGCCCCAGCCGGTAAGAGAGACGGCGGCGGAGAGATTGTCGGCGTAGCAGCCGCAACCGATGAGAGAGGAGTCGCCGACACGGCCGGGAGTTTTGTTGAGGGTTCCACCGGTGGAGGTGGCGGCGGCGAGGTTGCCGCTGGAGTCGAGAGCGACGGCGCCGACGGTGTCGTGGCTGTTCAGATGAGACGGGAAGGCGGTTTCCGGGCTTTTGTCGTCGTGAAGTACGGGGTGCAATGGGGAATCCTGTCCGGAGAAGGTGTCGTCGCTGAGGCCGGCAGACTCACGGAGCTTGGCATGGACGAGGCGCTCGCGCTCGCGATCGAGTACGAGCTCGGAGTTGTCGATGAGGGTCATGCCGTGAGCCTGGGCAAAGTTCTCCGCGCCGGGACCGACGAAGTAGACGTGTTGGCTTTGTTCGAGGACCAGACGGGCGGCTTGAATGGGGTTGCGAAGACGCTCGACGCAGGCTACGCCGCCGGCCTTCATGCGGCCGCCGTCCATGAGGAGTGCGTCGAGCTGCACGCGGCCATCGGAGGTGAGAAAGCTGCCGCGGCCGGCGTCGAAGGTGGGGTCGTCTTCGAGGACGGTGACGGCGGCTTCGACGGCATCCAGGGCGGATGCTCCGCGCAGGAGGATTGCGTAACCGGCTTCAAGAGCCTGGCGGACACCGGCCTGATGGGCGGCAGCGGCGTCGGCAGGGATGGCCCATGCGCCACCGTGCACGAGGAGAGTTGGGGAGTGGAGAGCCGAGGAGGTCACCGAGTTATGGTAGAGCATTCGGGCGCTGGGCTGCATGGAAGGGTTGTGAAGAGGAAAAACTATAAAAACTTTAGAAATAAACTGTAGTTATAGATATCCCACCTTAGGCACAAAAACAAAAACGTGCCGAAGGTGGGGCACCCACTTCCATTGAGGTGGGACACCCACTTCTATTAAGGTGGTACGCCCGCCTCGATTTTAGAAACGAGAAACTTTTTAGGGCTATTTTGTTCCTGCTTGGAATTCTTGTCAAAGAGCGGGAGTTGGGGAAATTGGGTTAAGTGATTGAAAATATGGGAGAAGATAGTTGTTTAAATGTTGCATGAAATTCGCTATAGATTGGTTAAGCTAAAAACATTCAACGGGAACAATGAGAAGAGAGCGACAGGGGAGCAAGGAAGTGGCTTCCTGGTTTAATCGGACCACTTCCACGGAGTTGCAAGAGTGGGGAGAGGCTGAGAGCGTCTTCAGAGAACAAGTGGATGTTTTACCTTAACGAAGGGCCGCACCTGGAAGCGTTGAAAGCGGCCGAAGGCAGAATGGCATGGGCAAGGCAAACTCTGGAAGAGATCAGAATGTTCTCCGAGTTGATGCGGAGCGGCGAGGGGCATAGCCAGGCGGTTTGAAGCGCAGGAAGCCGCCAGTGTTCGCGGCATCCGAGGAGTCCAATTCGGCGAATGCAAGGGGTGGTTCCCATAGGGAATCACCCCTTTCCCTTTCTACGGAGAAGAAAGTGAGGCCGTGGAAGATCGGGACGGGATTGGCGGAGAAATGGTGGTGGCAAGGAAGTGGATGGCGGCTGCAGGCAGGTCGCGCGGAACAGAAACGAAGACGGTCAACCCAGGCAAAGCAAAGTTGATTGCGGCATTGGACAAGAAAATCGGCGAGAAGAGCGGCGAGATGGCAGATAAGCTGGTCAACGATTTTCTCGCCGGCAAAGAGACAAGCATGAAGATGCTGAATGCGCTGGCAGACGAACTCATAAATTGCGAAGACCCGGTGGTGATGAGTCAGCTTTGCGGTTATGCGGAGAGGTTGGAGAAGGATCGGCAGCTGACCGATGCCGAAGTCGCGGTGGAAGAGAAGAAGCGGGAAGAAGCGGATAAAAAGGTGATTCCCACCCTAGATCCCCCCAGCGAGCAAAGTTCACTCGCCGGGGACCCCGATAGCCGCAAGAACAAAAGCGTGTCGAGGGTGGGGCACCCGGAAAGTTAGCGGGCAGACAAAAAATTGCGGGAGCAGGGCGGAGAGGAAAAATTCTTTGCCCTGCTTCCGGGAAGAAAGAAGAGAGACGAATGAAGCTCACGAATCACAAAGGTTTGCGCGCCAGTGGAATGATAGGGCTGTTGCTGATTGAGTTGTGCCTGATGGTTTTGGGAAGCGTGGCCCACTCGCAGACATTCAGCACGACGACGGTCGAGGGGACTGTGTATCTGGCGAACGGCCAGCCAGGGACAGGAACACTGGTGGTGAGCTGGCCATCATTTACGACGGCGAGCGGGCAGATGGTGACGGCCGACAGCATGACGGCGGCGATAGCGCCGGATGGATTTGTGAGCGTGAATCTGGCAGCCAACCAGGGGTCGACACCGGCGGGATTGTATTACACGGCAATTTTCTATCTGAGCGACGGGTCGGTGAACACGCAGTACTGGGTTGTTCCGACGGGGATATCGGCGACGCTGGGGCAGGTGCAGGCGCGGTTGATGCCGGCAACGCAGGCTATTCAGGCAGCGAGCAAGACGTATGTGGACCAAGCGATCACGGCGTTGGCGGGAAGTGCGTTGACGGCATCGGGTGGGACACTGATCGGGCCGCTGACCCTTTGCTGCGATCCGGCGACGCCGTTTCAGGCGGCGGACAAGAGCTATGTGGATGCGGCGTTTGCGCAGGCGGTTCCACTGACGGGCGGGACGCTGACGGGGCCGTTGACGAGCGTGAAGTTAGGGGCGGTCTACCAGGTGGACCAGTTTGCGGGAGCGGATTTCGGCACCCAACTGGGAGCGTGCCTGAGCGGGTTGAACTCGACGAATGGCGGAACGTGCGATGCGCGGAATTTCACGGGGACGCTCGCGATGGGGTCGAGCTTAATAATTTCTACGGCGAATGCGACGGTGCTGCTGCCGTGCGCGACGATTTCGACGGCGAACCAGTTGGTGGTGACGGCGGGAACGAGAAATGTAACGCTGCGCGGGTGCGCCTTGCGTGGCGCGAGTACGGCGAGCGGGAGCCAGGGCGGGACGGTTTTTTATTACTCGGGCACGGGAGCGATGGTGCAGGTGGGCGACCCGACCTATGCGGCGGACACGCTGGGTTTTCATCTGGACAACGCGGTGATCAATCTTACGGCCGCGACGAGCGCCAGCGCGCAAGGATTCGCGGCTTATCGCACGCAGGAATTGGATCTAGAAAACTTGTATTTTCTTGGTAACTCCAATCAGACGGCGATGACACTGGACGGGACAGGGAATTATACCGGGGGAACGTTTTACGACAACGAGTTTACGGGATTCCAGACGGCGGTAAACGCGATTGGGCACCAGATCACGAATCCGGCAACGACGGACTGGGTGAATGCGAGTACTTTTGTGCGGTTGCACATAGACTGTCCGACGAGCGGAGGCAGCCCGATCAGCGGAACGTACGGGATCAATTTGCAGCAGGGCGATGGAAACACGTTTACAGGCGGAGATGTGGAGGGCTGTTCGACGGCCGTGCACCTGGGGGCGAACGCGCAGAACAACACGATCATTGGGTTGCGGAACGAGAACTCGACGAATCAGGTGTTGGCGGACGCGGGCAGCTCGTACAACGACTGGATAACCGGCGGAACGATTTTTACCGGGCAATTGACCGACAACGGCACGCGCAACAGCTTCCAGGATACATTTCACCGGAGTTTCAACGGCTTGAATGGCGATTGGTACGGGAGCCAGAAGGACGCGACGGTGACCAACCACTATCGGCTGGGGATTGGAGCTGGGAACGAGCGCGGATTGCTGAACCGCTATCAAAGCGACTACGGCTACCGCTGGACGATGGGTTTGAGCGACGCGACGACGGGCGAGCAGTTTTACCAGATTCTGGATGAGCTGAACAATGTGTACCGGGTTTCGGTGGGTCAATATAACAATGGGCAGAGCAGCACCAACAACCAAACGGTGATCAATTCGGCGGGGACCGGGGCAGTGGTGCTGAACGGGTCAAACAACGCGGGGACGGGCGGGGTGGTGATCGGGTCGGGCGGGGCGAACGAGACGACCGTGGCAACGATCAGCAACGCGGGCAACGCGCAGTTCAATGGCAGCTTGCAGGTGGGCGGGAGTTCAACGCTTGCCGGGACAGCGACAGTAAAGAATCAGGCGGACGCGGAGATCGACGCGACGCTTTGGGCGGGATTGACGGCGGCGCAGAACGAGTCGTTCATTTACAAGAACTATCTTGGCGCGAGCCAGTGGTACATGGAGAATCACACCACGAACGACTGGTCTCTTACCTCCGCAGTGGGGGGACTGGACAGCTTCAAGGCTTATCAGAGCACGAACAGCGGCGACACCTACATCAATACATCGAACAGCACAGGAGTGGTGCGGATCAATAACGAGACCGGATCTGGCACGCAATTCAAGGTGTACGGGGGAAACAGCAGCACATTGTATGCCAGCTTTACGGGAACGACATCGATACAATTTCCTGGGATAGCGGCGAGCAGCGGTCACAACTGCCTGCAGGTAGATAACTCGGGGTATGTGACGAATACAGGGTCAGCGTGCGGGGCAGGCGGCGGCGGCGGCACGGTGAACACGGGAAGCAGCGGGCAGATAGCCTATTACAACGGAGCAGGCACGGCGCTGTCGGGCACCAGCACGGTATCGGTAACAGCGGGAGGAACGGGAGCCTCGACAGCAACCGGCGCGCTGGCGAACCTGGGCGGGGCGGCTCTGGCCGGCGCGACGTTTACCGGGCCGGTGAGTGCGCCGAGCGCCAATGCCAGCACGCCAGAGCATATCAGCATTTCCGCGCCGCCTTACAATGCGTCCTGCAACTGGACATCAAAAGCGGTCTCAATGACTTCGGGCGCCAACATACTTACTCTCGCAGGCTCAGGCCAAAACTTCACTTCATCTATGGTTGGTCAGACTGTGGTGGTGCGCTTTGCGGGGACTGGTCAGACGAATTTGCAAACGACGGTCAGCGGCTACACAGACAGTCAGCACTTGATCCTTGCTGCTCCAGCAGTCAATTCTACGAATGGGACCATGGCGTGGATTGGAACCTCTGACGATACAGCGGCAATCAACGCCGCTTTTAGCGCAGGCGGATCGTTCACGTCCCCGAAAACAGTTTTCTGGAACTATTCGCCGCAAGGCGGACCGCTCAATAGTGATGCCGCGGCAGTAGACTTCCCATCTAATGCAATTTGCCGAGTGACAGGAGAGTTGCTTGTAACTCCCGGCATCACCATCAACGGGAATGGTGCTGGAATACTTCAAACCGGCGATTATGACGGGCTTTCTCTTGATTACACGCTTTGCGAAACAGGGACGCTAGCTGGTGCTTGCTCGATTGGGTACGGAATAGGGAAGAATGGCTTTCACAATCTGACGATATGGGGTCCAGGTTGGCAAGCATCAACTCATGCGGGATTGAGGCTTGAGGGAACTGCGTGGGGAAATGTTGACAATTTAGTTATATCCGGTTTCCGCTACGGCGTCGAAACCGGCGAAGATGGTTATATGACCTACAATAACATAACGTCAGAACTCAACCTGATAGGTTGGTACTCATCAACACAGATCGGCGTGGGCTTTCATCCGACAACCATCAGCGGCAATGGAACGACAATGACATTGACAGCCGCAAACAATCTAGGGTACGACTACCCTAGTCCGTTTGTGGCAGCAGTAGGCATCCAAGGTTGTACATCAGCGGCCGGGTTACAGCTAAATGGGGGCCTTTATCCGCTGACTTCTGTATCATCTAGCAACCTCACCTTTGCAAGCACAGTTAGTGGTTCGGCATCGGACGCGAACTGCACAATCTATTCGATTTCAGGAGCAGCATTAACGCCTAACGACAATCACTATTCGAACATTATTTTGGATGGAAACGCCGCCTATGGCCTTTGGTGCCAAACCTGCGCCTACGCGCAATTCGACAAAATGGACTCGTCATACAACGGTGAAGCTGATTACGTAATTGGCCAGCAACTTCGTCCTTTCCTGTATTTTGCATCCAGCACCGCGTCGGGCGGAACCTGCACGGCAAATCTGGATGGAACCACCAGCGGCGGAGCAATCACATTTTCAGGTGGAAGCCCGCTTTTTGCCGCACAAGGCTACATCACGACCGACAGCAGCGGATACGCTACCGGCGCTTATATGGTGACTGGCGGGGCAGATTATGGCTCTATTCCAACCATGACGGTAGCAGGTTGCTCAGTTGCGCCTACGCTACCGGCGCTGGCAATCAAGGATGATTCGTCCTACGGAGCGTACTACGGCACGAACGGCAATCAGACGACCAACAGGGGAGCATTGCGTTTCAATACGCCAAAGTCTGAAACAGGAGATTCTATACCTTCTACTGTGAGTGGGTATCCCACTAACGGATTTGCGGTTTACATCGACGGCGGAATACACGGCACGGTGAACGATATTGTGTTCAATAATATGATCGCCATGACCGGGACATATCGTCGCCGCCTAGCGTGGGTCAATCAATCGAGTCGCGGGATTGTATTCAACGATCCAGCTAGCGCTGGCAGTTCGTTTGATAATTCTGTGAACCCCGGTCAGTCTGCCTTTACTGACTATTCTCAGATTGTTTCCAATGTCGGCCATGCCTTGA
>Ga0302278_10001523_pt1 | contig 28387 bp, 22 predicted proteins | sample III_Bog_N3_2_FD_194543 | JGI IMG/M metagenome (GOLD analysis project Ga0302278, IMG submission 194543) | Peat permafrost microbial communities from Stordalen Mire near Abisko, Sweden - III_Bog_N3_2 | ecosystem: Environmental > Terrestrial > Soil > Wetlands > Peat | place: Sweden: Abisko... | reverse complement strand
GGACCTCTTCCTCGATACGCTGCCGTTCAACGCCGGCGCCACCGCCAGCCCCGCGCTCTGGGCCGGCCTGCCCGTGCTCACCTGCATGGGAGAGACCTTCGCCGGACGCATGGCCGCCAGCCTGCTCCGCGCTGTCGGCCTGCCCGAACTCATCACCGCCATGCCCGCGGACTACGAGTCACTCGCCGTGGAGCTAGCCCACAACCCCGGCAGGCTCGCCTCCCTCCGCGAGAAGCTCGCCCGCAACCGCACCACCACGCCGCTGTTCGACACCGCCCGCTTCACCCGCAACCTGGAAGCCGCCTACATCGCGATGGTCCGCCGCTACGACGCCGGCGAAGCTCCCGACCACATCCACGTCGCGCAAGACACGGCATAGCCTTGGTTCAGATTCGTCCCCACTTGTCCAGGTACAGGTCCATCCCCTCGCGCCACGCCTCCGTGCCAAAGGCTCCGCCGCTGGCGTGGGTCACCGCCACCGGCCACGTGCCCACCTTGAGCCCGGCTGCCACCGCCTGCCGCGAAAAATCCATATCGTAAAAGTGAAAATCGAACCGCTCGTCAAAGCGCACGCCCGCATCCAGCAGCGTGGACACGCGCGCCGCCAGCACCACGCCATCCAGCAGTTGCACCGGCGCCGGCGTGGGCCCGTAGACGGACGGCGCCCCAAACGGCTTCTCCCCATGCGCCACCACGCCGGAGAGAAACTCCGTATCCATCTCCATCATGCTGTTCTTCACGTACCACGACGGCGATCCCGGCACCAACCGCCGATTCCCGGCCAGCCCCACCACATCGAACGTCTGCAGCGCCTCGCGAATCCGGCGCGGAAAATAAATGTCGTCGATCCACACATCGTCGTGGACAAAGGCCAGCTCATGCTGGCGCAGCCCCTCGACAATGAACTGGTTGTACCCCTTGGGCAGCCCCTGGGAGTTGCGCTCGATCAGCCCCAGCTGCAGCTCCGGGTCAAAGCTCATCCGCTGCAACGATTGCCCCAGCGGGCAAACAGCAAACTCGGCAGCCGGCAATCTCGTCGCACTCACCACAATCAGCATCCAACCACTCCCAACCCTTGCGATTTCCTAGAGCAAAGATCCTGATGATGTGCAGACGTTCGATATGCCGGGCCTACAGCCCATGCTCTATCTGAGGCACCCTGACCTAGGCCTTCGGCCTAGGCTGGTATATGCCGGGCCTTCGGCCCTGTGAGACGATCTGCACGTCTATGGAGACTCTGAACAAGCCTCCGATTTGAAAGGACGTGGCTTTAGCCACGTCGCGAACGGTCCAAAATCAATGGGGCTTTAGCCCCTGAGGGTAGGTCCAATGACTGGTTCAGACCTTCCCTACGGGAACTTTGCTCTAGTGTAGTGCCTCGGAGAAAATGGCTCCGCCCGCTGCAAGCGAATTTCCCCACATCGCGATACCCTTGGAATGCCGATGAAATCACGAACCTCGCAAAAATCCGCCCGGCCCGCGCCGTCCGCCGACGCCGCCAACCGCTATGTCTGCATCCACGGGCACTTCTACCAGCCGCCGCGGGAGAACCCCTGGCTGGAGACGGTCGAGGTGCAGGACTCCGCCGCACCCTGGCACGACTGGAACGAGCGCATCGCCGCCGAGTGCTATGCCCCCAACGGCGCGTCGCGCATCACCAATCGCCAGAATGAGATTGTGCGCATCGTCAACAACTACGCGCGCATGAGCTATAACTTCGGGCCCACCCTGCTGAAGTGGCTGGCCGACAAAGCGCCGCGCACCTATCGCATGATCCTGGACGCGGACAAGGCCAGCGCCCTGCGCTACAGCGGCCACGGCTCGGCGGTCGCGCAGGTCTACAACCACATCATCATGCCGCTCGCCAGCCGCCGCGACGCCCTCACCCAGATCCGCTGGGGCATCGCCGACTTCGAGCACCGCTTTGGCCGCCGCCCGGAAGGCATGTGGCTGGCGGAGACCGCCGTGAATCAGGACGTGCTGGAGCTGATGGCCGCCGAGGGCATTCTGTACACCATCCTCGCGCCCCACCAGTGCGCTCGCGTCCGCCGCCATGCGGATGCGGACGCCGCGGACGCGCCCTGGCAGCCCACCCCCAACGCCACCGTCGATCCCACCCACCCCTACCGCGTGCTGTGTGCGGAGGGCCGCAGCATCGCTGTCTTCTTCTACGACGGGCCGCCCTCCCGCGCCATCGCCTTTGAGGGTCTGCTGAACTCCGGCGAACTCTTCGGCAGCCGCCTGCTCGACGGCTTCCGCCCCACCCCGGCCAACACCACGGCCAAGGCGCAGCTCTCCCACGTGGCCACCGACGGCGAGAGCTACGGCCACCACCACAAGTACGGCGAGATGGCGCTCTCCTACGCCATGCACTGGGTGGAGGATAACGGCTACGCCCGCCTGACCAACTACGGCGAATTCCTGGACAAGTTTCCGCCGGAGTGGGACGCCGAGGTCGTCGACGACACCTCCTGGAGTTGTATGCACGGCGTGGAACGCTGGCGCTCCGACTGCGGCTGCAATGGCGGCAAGCCCGGCTGGAACCAGGCCTGGCGCGGACCCCTGCGCGAGGCGCTCGACTTCCTGCGCGACGCCACCGCGCCCCTGGCAGAGAAGCTGGCCGAGGACCTGTTTACCGATCTGTGGGAGGCGCGCGACGCCTATATCGAGCTCGTCCTGGACCGTTCGCAGTCCAGCAAGGACCGCTTCTTCGGCCGCCACGCCACCCACGTCCTCTCGCCGGAAGAGCGCGTGCGCGCCCTGGAGCTGCTGGAGCTGGAGCGCCACACCCAGCTGATGTACACCAGTTGCGGCTGGTTCTTCGACGAGATCTCCGGCATCGAGACCATCCAGATCATCGCCTATGCCGGCCGCTTGCTGCAGCTCGCCGCCAAGCTCTTCGGCGAGCCCGGCTTCGCCCTGGAAGCGCGCTTCATCGAGCTGCTCGCCCTGGCTAAGAGCAACATCGCGGAGATCGGCGACGGCGCCGAACTCTACCGCCGCTACGTCACCGGCATCCGCATCAACCTGGACCAGGTGGGCGCCCACTACGCCATCAGCTCCGTCTTCCGCAGCTACCCGGACGACATCGAACTCTTCTGCTACGACCTGCACCGCGAGGCCCACGAGTCGCTCGCCTCCGGCCGCGGCAAGGTCGCCCTCGGCCGCGCCAGCCTGCGCTCCCGCATCACCGAGGAGCAGGAGGAGTTCTGCTTCGCCGTGCTTCACCTGGGCGACCAGAATCTCTCCGCCGCCATCCGCCGCTACTCCGCCGCCAGCCCCACGGACCTGGCCGAGTTCTCCACCTTCACCGCGGATGTCCGCAGCGCCATCCGCCTCGCCAACCTGCCGGAGGTGATCCGCGTTATCGACCGCTTCTTCGGCACCATGCCCTACTCGCTCACGTCGCTCTTCGCGGACGAGCAGCACCGCATCCTGCGCACCATCCTGGACCGCACCCTGGCCGAGATGGAGGACTCCCTGCGCAAGATCTACGAGGACCACGCCTCTCTGCTGCGCTTCCTGACCGAGTCCGGCATGGCCGCGCCGCCCGCGCTGGCCCTGGCCGCCAACTTCGCCATCAACGCCAGTCTGCGCCGCGCCTTTGAGGCGGAGTCCTTCGACGCCACCGAGATCGCCGCACTGCTGGCCCGCGCCACCGCCGACCAGATCACCGTGGACACCTCCGTCCTCAGCTTCGCCGCCGGCGAGCGCATGAAGCGCGCCATGGTGGCGCTGGAGGCCGCCGCCAACTCCGACCGCGCCATGACCCCCACCCTCAAAACCGCCCTCGGCATTGCCACCGCCCTGCGCTCCATGCCCTTCGACGTCAACCTGTGGCAGGCCCAGAACATCTGGAACGACCTCTTCCGCCGCAGCGATAAAGACTACTGGTCCCCGGAGTGGAAGCTCTCCTTCAAGAAACTCGGCGACGCCCTCTACATCTCCGTCGACCAGCTCGTTATTGAGGAGGGCGTCACCGCCTTCTAATGTGGGCGGGAGCGAAATGCGGGGATTCTTCCCCTGAGCACGCTCAGGGTCAGAATGACAAGCAGTGGAGCAGAATGACAAGCAGTGGAGCAGGATGACAAGCAGTGGAGCACGTCCTGCGGAGCAGCGCGGCCCTTATGCCGCCAGGCGCGGGTCCATCTCGTCCATCTCCACCCGCACCCGTCCGCCCACCGCCGTCAGCCGCAGTCCGCGATGCCGCACCAGGTACATCAGTCCCACCATCGCCGCCGCCAGCCCGGACACACCGCCTACTCCCAGTGCCAGCCGCGGCCCAAAGCGGTCCGCCAGCCAGCCCACAATCGGCGCGCCCACGGGCGTGCCGCCCATTGCAATCGCCAGCAGGATCGCAATCACGCGGCCGCGCATCCCCGGCTCGGTCGCGAGTTGCACCGTGCTGATCACCGTTGTGGTAAACGTCTGCGCCGCGGCACCCACCAGCACCAGTGCCAGGCCGAACAGCCAGTAGTTCGGCATCGACGCGGCCAGCACGCAGCCGCAGCCAAAGACCGCCGCGGCCCCATGCAGCAGCGTGACCCGCGGCCGCTCGCGCCGGGCAGCCTGCAGCGCCCCCACAATCGATCCCGCGGCCATCATCGCCGTCAGCATCCCGTAGTGGCCGGCGCCGGTGTGGAACGCCGTCACCGCCATGGTCGCAATAAAGATCGGGAAGTTCAGGCCAAACGTCCCGACCAGAAAGATCATCACAAGGATCGCCTTCAGGTCCGGCCGCCGCCATATATAGCGGAACCCCTCCGCGACCATCCCCGGCGAGCGCGACGAGCGGTCCGCCAGGTGCAGCTCTTCCGTGCGCAGCAGGCTCAGAGACAGCAGCACCGCTGCAAACGAAGCCGCGTTCATCAGGAACACCCAGCCGCAGCCCACCGTCGCAATCAGCAGTCCCGCCACCGCCGGACCGATCATGCGGGCAATGTTGAACGAGGTCGAGTTCAGCGCCACCGCGTTGGACAATTGGTCCTCCACCACCAGGTCCGACACAAACGTCTGCCGCGCCGGCGCGTCGAACGCGGACACGCATCCCAGCAGCAGCGCAAATCCATACACGTGCCACAACTGCACACGGTGCGTCACCGTCAGCAGTCCCAGCCCCAGCGCCAGCACGCCCATCGCGCCCTGGGTCAGCAGCAGCAGCTTGCGCCGGTCCATGTGGTCGGCTGCAAATCCCGTCATCGGCAGCAGCACCACCTGCGGGCCAAACTGCAGCGCCATCACCACGCCCACGGCCGCGGCGTTGTGGTGGGTCAACTGCACCAGCACAATCCAGTCCTGTGCGACGCGCTGCATCCACGTGCCCACGTTGGACACAATGGCGCCGCCCGCCCACATGCGGAAGTTGAAGCCGTACAGCGATCGGAACGTGCCTTTTTTCGCTTTGTTCACCGTACTCCCGGGGTATTGCCGCCGTGGTACCTGCCAAATCCGCGCGCGGAAACCACGCTCATCAGCAAAACTCCCAGTCCGGCGGTGAGCGTATCCGCCGTCGAGCGCAGGGAGAAGTCTCCTACATGACACAGCAGACCATACCCCGCAGCCAGGTTGATATACCCCCAAAGTGTATTAACCGTGGAGGATGACAACCCCACCCCCGGCGGCTTGGCAAATGGAGTCTGGAACGGTCGCCCCATCATCCCGCTCACCCAGTGCGGTACTGCGTTGGTCAGCAACGCCCCGCCCAGGAAATACGCCACTCCATGCATCCACGTCATCGTTCAACCCTCCTGCTCTGCGGTTGAATTCTACCCCTGGCGTGCGCCGGCAACAGGGAGTCAGCTTCTCCAGTGCAACTTCACCGGGCCGTCCAAGGGATGCGTGCCTGTTCCCTGCAGCCGCGCCTGCTTCAGCGCGAAGTACCACTTGGCCGGCTTGTCCGCGTCGTCGATCAGCATCAGCGCAGGGCCGTAGCGCAGCCCCGCAGCCTGCTCCACCATGGTCTGCTGGTCCTGGCCCACAAAGACCCTGGCAAACGACTTCAGGATCGGCGTAAAGAACGGGACCCAGTGCAGCACGTTCCAGGCGCCGCACACGTCGATGCGGCACGTCGAGGGAGTGACCGGCGTGACCGTGGTGAGCGTGGCAAACCACTTGTCGCCACAGCGGATGGTCTCGTACCGCCGGTTGGGCAGCACGAAGTCGATGGTGGTCGTCACCGGCCCGTGCGCTCCCAGCAGCTTGTACGGCAGGCTGTTGGTGCTGGGCGCATGCGACGCCATGCGGAACCCGGCGTTGCGTCCGTGGTTCTCCGCGTCCCGAATCGGCTCAAACAGCTTCTCCTTGGCGTGGATGCTGCTGCCTGTGCGCCACCACCACGACCGGTGGACAAACGGCCCGTGCGCCGGGTCCATCAGCCCGATGATGCCGTGGTCCACATTGCACGGCAGGTCCGCGCTGAGGTGCGCCGTGCGGAACTTCGCAGAGAACTTCGGCACCTCCGGCACCGGCGGTAACTGCAAGGAACCGGGTGCCCCATTCATGACGGTCGTATCGTCATGGGTGGGGTTGGAAGCACGGCCACGCATGCCCGCCCCGGGCTGCGGCAGATACACCCACGCATGCCCGTCGCGCTCTTCGCACGGGTAAGCAGCAGCGTAGATTTTGGTCGCGTCCAGCGTGTCCGCATCGGTCAGCGACGGGATGGTGATGCACTGCCCGCTGCACGGCTCAAACTCCCAGCCGTGGTACTTGCAGGTCACCTTTTCGCCGTCGAACCAGCCGGCCGACAGCGGAATGCCGCGATGCGGACACAGGTCGCGCATCGCAAAGATGCTGCCATCGTTCTTCCGCCCCAGCAGCAGCGGATGCCCCAGCAACAGCGCAGTCCGCGTCTTGCCGCGACGCAGCTCCGCGGCGCGCATCGCCGGATACCAGTCGCCGAAGACCAGCTCCGCCGTCGGGCCCGGCGCGGCAGCAAGTTCAACCAGTTCGCTCACGCTTTCCAATATAGTCGCGATATGCCGTCTGCAAGCGAGACTCATATTCCGAAGCGCCCACTGGCACACACACTGGCGCTGTTCGTGCTTTGGGTCATCTTCTACGGCAGCTTCACGCTCTTCCGCCCCGCGCTGCTGGACGACGCCGACTCCGTCCACGCCGAGGTGGCCCGCGAGATGCTGCTGCGCCACGACTGGATCACGCTCTACGCCAACGGCATCCGGTATCTGGAAAAAGCGCCGCTGCTCTACTGGGCGATGGCGCTGTCGATGCGTGTCTCGCAACTGCTCGGCCACGGCTCCGCACGCTGCCTGGCCACCGCCGCGCGTCTGCCGCTGGCGCTTACCGTGCTGGCGCTGGCCTTTGCGGTGGAGAGCTTCGCCCGCCGGGCTTTCGGCAACGCGCGCGCCGGCCTGTACGCCGCGCTCGTGCTGCTCTCATCGCCCGGCATCTTCCTGTTCACCCGCATTCTGCTGCCGGACGCGATGCTCTGCCTTTGGCTCACGCTGGCCTTCTTCTGCTTCTGGCTCACCGAAGAGCCACTTACTGAGCTTGTCATTCTGAGCGCGAAGAATCCCCGCATTTCCGCCTCGAACCTCGAATCCCGAACCTCGAACCTGCTGTGCTTCGCCTTCGCCGCCTGCTGCGCCCTGGGCGTGCTGACCAAGGGCCTGATCGGCCTGGTCTTCCCCATCGCCATCGTCGCGCTCTACCTGCTGCTCACGCGCGGCCTGCGCGGAGCCATCACCCGCATCGGCCAGCTCCATCCGTTCTCGTCGCTGGCCGTCTTCCTCGCGATCGCCGCGCCTTGGCACATCGCCATCGCGCTGGCCAACCCCACGCAGGGCCATCCCGGCGGTCTCGCTTTTGCGAACGGCCACTGGCACGTCCCGCTGCCGACCGACGGCAACGTCCACGGCTGGGCGTGGTTCTACTTCGTCAACGAGCAGGTGCTGCGCTACCTGAACCTGCGCGTCCCCCGCGACTACGACACCGTGCCGCTGTGGCTCTTCTGGGGTCTGTGCCTCATCTGGCTCATGCCCTGGTCGGCGTTCGTGTTCAAGGCCTTTGCGAATGCGATTCGAGTCGCACTGAAATCGACCCAAGAGCCCCAACGGAAGCCGGTCCCAACCCACCTCCTCCACGCTGATCTCAAGGAGCGCCCCGAAGCCGCAATCGCCCATGAGACAAGCGCCAACGGCGCGCCGATATACCAGCCTGGGCCGCAGGCCCAGGTATCCGGCCAGATAGAAAGCCGGAGGGCTGAAGGCCCGACATATCTGCTGCTTACCCTCTGGACCGCGTTGCCACTGCTCTTTTTCTCGCTCTCGACGCGCCAGGAATACTATGTTTTGCCCGCCTTGCCTGCGATGATCCTGCTCATTGCCGGATGGCTCGCGCACGGCACCGAACCAAACAACATACGCCGCGCCGCGCTTCGCTGTACCGCCGTGCTGCTCGGCCTCGGAGCGATCTTCGCCGCTGCGTCACTTTACTTCCTCGTCCACACGCGCGCACCGGCGCCCAACGCCGACCTGGCCGCGCTGCTGCAACAGAATCCCGGCTACTACGCCATGAGCATGGGCCACTTCCTGGACCTGAACGCCCAGGCGCTCGGCCTGTTCCGCCTGCCGCTCGCGCTGGCCGCGCTCAGCCTCTTCCTCGGCCCGCTCGCGTCGTACATCCTGCGCAAACGGGCGCAGCCTCATGCAGCAAATCTCGCGCTCGCGGTAGGAGCCTTCGGTTTTCTGCTGGCCGCGCATCTCGGCTTGCAGACCTTCGCGCCGGTGCTCACCTCTGCGCAACTCGCCGAGACCATCGCGCCGCAGGTCACGCCGGACAGCCTGATCGTCATCCACCAGGAGTACGAGTACGGCAGCACGCTCGGCTTCTACCTGCAGCGCCCGAGCTACGGTCTTGTCGGGCTCATCGGGCGGCCCGTCGCGCGGCCCGGCCAGCCCTTGGCCGCGGAGCCAACTGCCGAAGAGCTACGCCACTTCCGCCCGATTGCCGTGAACCCCATCCACATCCTCACGGACGCCAGCTACAACGGCACCCCGAACTATGGCCGGAGCTCCAACCTCTGGTACGGCAGCTTCTTCGCCGACGCGCCCGCGATCTTCGAGACACAGGAGACACTGGCCGCGAAGTGGCGCGGTCCACAGCGCATCTTCCTATGGCAGGACCTGGCCAACCAGCCCAGCCCGCTGCCTGCCGCGCTCTCGCCCGCGTATGTCATTGCCCGCTCCGGCGGCAAGGAGATCGTCAGCAACCAGCAGTAGGTGGCATTCTATGTGTCGGGCCTACAGCCCTTCTGGTTTTCTGGTGGTCCCGTACCTAGCTAGGCCGTCGGCCGAGGCTGGTATGTAGCGCGCTTTCAGCGCTGAAGGCCATGCCACTAGCGGGGTTCGCCCATGGCGGCGCTGATGCGGATGGCGTTGATGTGGCGGAAGAACTTGAGCGCGACGGCCAGCTCCGCCTCCGACACGCTTTTCAAAAAGGCCTCGAGCTGCGCGCTTACGCCCGCATAGTGCTCGTCGAGCTTCTCCATCTTCTTCGCACTCACCCGGACCAGCACGCTGCGGCGGTCGTCGGGGTTGGCCACGCGCTTGATGTACCCAGCCTTTTCCAGCCGGTCCAGCATCACGGTGACGCCGCCCGTGGTGAGCCCGGTGTACTCCGCCAGCCGGCCCGGAGTGGACGGCCCCAGCAGGTACAGCAGGTTTGCGCACTGCAGGTCGGTGGCGTGCAGGCCCACGCGCTCCGCCACGCGCTGGTTGAAGAGGACGGCGCCTGCGGCAAACTCGCGCAGCAGACTCACAAATTCGGCTTGCTGGGGCGTGTAGTTGCGGTCGGCCAGGGACATGCAAGTATCCTACTCGGAAAGTATCTTATTTGACAAGTAATCATACTCAGTGAGAGACTCTGGAAAGAATGAGGAAACCAGTGGGCCATTCCGACACCGCCAGCCAATCCGCCAACCCCGATCGCACACAGGCCGAGCACGCACCGCAAATGAACCCCGCCGAGCGCGAGCTGGGAGCCTTTCTGACCGCCGTCCGCCAGAACTTTGGCCCCGACGCCGCACCCCGCGCCGCAGACTGCTGGCTGGAAGCCTTTGCCGCCGCTCCCTCCGCCTGCTTCGCGCCGCGCGAACTCCGCGGCGTCACCATCCGCGCCGCCAGCCACCTGGCCGGGCAGGTCCCGCACGCCCCCGCCCGACCCTGACGCGCGACAGTCCGCGAGGCTCTAACGGGCTACCACAGTGAGCAGCGCTCCGCCGGTGGCCGGACCATGGGGTCGCCGGCCTTGCACTGGAAGGCGTTGGCGAACTCCGGCATGTTGCTGAGCGGGCCCAGCACGCGGAAGTGTCCGGGCGGATGCGGGTCGGTGGCCACGGCCGTCCGCGCCGCCTCTGGCCGGACGATGGCGCCGCGCCACTGGCCCTCGGCCAGGAAAAACTGCTGCTCCGGCGTGTAGCCGTCGACGATGGGCTCGGGGCCTTTGCCCTGGCGCGAGCGCTGATAGGCGCGGTAGGCCAGGTTCACGCCTCCCAGGTCGCCCAGCGCCTCGCCGGTGACGAGCTTGCCCTGCAGGTGCAGGCCGGGTTCCACGAAGTAGCTGTCGTACTGGCTGGTGGTGCAGGCGGTGCGCGCGGTAAAGGCCTTGTAGTCCGCGTCGGTCCACCAGTTGTCCAGGCGGCCGTCGGCAGCGAACTGCGCGCCCTCGTCGTCCACGCCGTGCGAGATCTCGTGCCCGATGCTCACACCCACCGCGCCGTAGTTGATGGCGTCCAGGCCCTTGGCGTCGAAGCCGGGCGGCTGCAGGTAGCCGGCGGGAATCACCACCTCGTTCATCTGCGGATTGTAGTAGGCGTTCATGGTGGGCGGCGTCATGTCCCAGCGGCCGTGGTCCACGGGCTTGCCGATCTGCCCCAGGTCGTCGCGCACGGCGTAGCGTTCCGCGCTCAGTACGTCCTCCAGATACGTAGTGCGGTCGATGTGGACGCCGGCGTAGTCCTTCCACTTGTCCGGGTAACCGATCTTGATGTTCAGGGCGTTGATCTTCTCCAGCGCCTTGGCCTTGGTGGGCGCGGACATCCAGTCGCGGCTCTCGATGGAGATCTTCAGCTCGTTCGCAATGTTCACGGCCATGGTCCGCGCGCGCGCCTTGGCCTCCGGCGGCAGGTAGCGGTCCACGTACTCGTGGCCCAGCGCCTCGCCCAGCATGGCGTCGGTGGCAATCACGCAGCGCTGCCAGCGCGGCCGCTGCTCCGGAGTGCCGGTCAGCACCGTGCCGTAGAACGCAAAGTGGGCATCGTCGAAGGTGTCCGAGAGATACGGCGCTGCGTTGTTCAGCAGATGCCACAGCAGGTAGGCGCGCCAGTCCACCAGCGGAGAGGCCGTCAGCAGCGCGTCCCACGCCTGCACCAGCCTGGGCTGCGGCACGTTGACGCGGCCGGTGGTGGGGATGGCGAGCGCGCGGAAGGCCGAGTCCCAGTCAAAGTGCGGGGCCAGCGTCTTGAGCTCGGCAAGGCTCATGGGGTGGTCCGTGGCCTTGGGATCGCGCTGCTCCACGCGGCTTAGCCGGGCCTGGGCCAGTGCCGTCTCGATGCCCATCACGGCGGTCACGGCGCGGGTCGCGTCCTCGTCGCTGGCGCCGGCCAGCATCAGCATGGCGTGCACGTGGGCGCGATACTTGTCGCGGGCCTGCTGGAAGCGCGGCTCGTCGCGCAGGTAGTAGTCGCGGTCGGGCAGGCCAAGTCCGGTGACGCCGATCTCCGCAATCATCTGCGTGGTGTCGTGCAGGTCCTGCGCGGCGCCCACGTTGAGGGGCGCGTCGACGGCGATGCCCTGCAGTCGCAGGATCTCCGCGTTCAGCTCCGGCACGGTCTGGATGGCTGCGATCTCCTTCAGCAGCGGGTCCAGCGGCGTCAGCTTCAGCGCGTTCACGCGCGGCTGGTCCATGCAGGCGGCGTAGAAGTCGCCGGTAAGCTGCGCGGGAGAGCCGTTGGCTGCGTGCGAGGAATTGGCCGCGTCCTGCTGTGCAATGTCGCGCAGCCGCGCGCGGGTGGCGTCCTGGGTAAGGCTGCGCACGGCCCATGTGGTCTGCACCTCCGGCATGGGGTGGGTGGCGCGCCACTGGCCGTTGGCGTAGGCGTCAAAGTCCGTGCAAGGCTTGGCGCTGCGGTCGATGTTCTCCGCCGCCACTCCGCGGGGCAGCGAGATGTTTTGCGCGTTGGCGGCAAGCGTGGAGAGAAGGATCACGGAAGCAAGGCGCATGTGGAGTCTCCTGCGGCGATGGGTTCGGGTGGGGAAACTTGGCTGCGTCCTCATGCCACCACCTTGCGCGTGCGCTGGGCAGACTGGAACAGATACACCCCCAGGATCGCGATCAGCGGCTCCAGCGGATGGCGAAAGCGCGCGTGTACGGTGACCATGTAGTACGGCACCGGCAGCAGCAGGAACGCCCAGGCAAACAGTCCGGCAGCAGGAACGCGGTTGCGCAGCGCCAGCGCCAGGCCAAACAGCCCGGCCAGCGAGAGGAATCCGAAGTTCAGCGTGCGCCCCAGCTCGTTGTACCAAGCCTCGTCCGACGGATGCGGCACGCCCGCCCAGAAGAAGTAGACGCGGCGTGCGCAGTCGGCGGCAAAGTGCGCAGGGTGCGCGGCGATGACGGCCCTGGCGGCTGCGCCCTGGCGCGCCACGTAGCGCACCTCGCCCAGCGACGCGTAATCGCGAAGCTGCTGCGCGTCCTGGAACGGGTGGTAGTACTCCATCAGCAGGCCGTTGGCGCCGGGGCCGTTGCCCATGTACATCTCCGCGCCCAGGTTCCCCCGCAGCGGGATGAACCTGTGAAAGACGCGCTGGTTGCGCAGCGTCCACGGCGCAATGCAGGCAAGAAAAGCGAGGGCGGCGAGCAGCGGGCCGGTCAGAGTTCGGACCCCACCCATGCGATGAGACCGCATGAATGGGGCACCCGCTTCCACTCCCCGTAGTGGCAGCAGGATCCAGATTCCACACACGGGCAGAAAGATCAGCAGCGTCGAGTTCGACAGCGCAATCATGCCCCAGAGAAAGCCGAAGAGAAGCCAGGAAGTTGTCAGTTGGGACTGCAGCGGCCGTTTTGACTGATCACTGAGAACTGACAACTGAGAACTCCCAACACCCCGCATGCGCAGCGCCAGCGCCAGCATCCACGCAAACAGCGCCGTGGTGATGGTCATCTCCCACGGCCAGCGGACGGCATACTGCATGGCCGCCGGATACAGCGCCCAGATCCACGCCGACCATAGCGCCACGCGGCGATTCAGGCAGCGCGCGGCGATCTCCCACGTAGCCAGCGCCGTGGCGGCGGAGAACGCCGACTGCAGCACCAGCAGCACCCACGCCGACGTGAGCGTGTACACGCCAAAGATGCGGAAGATGCCCGCCAGCAGCAGAGGGTACAGCGGCGGCAGCCACGCCGTGGGTCCGGTGTGCGCCAGGTAGGCGTTGGCGAAGGGGTCGGCATAGCCGTAGCCGGTGACCAGCGCGCGTGCGATGCGCCCGGCCTCCCAGCCGAACTGGAAGTGGTCCTCTGCCACGCGAATGCGGTAGGTATGCGCCAGCGTTATGTATAGGACGCGCACCAGCAGCCCGGTCCAGAAGATGCGGCGCGGCGCACGCAGCGGGTCAGGCGTGGCCGGATTGAAGAACGCGCGGAGACGGGCAAGCATCGGTTCCGATTCTAGACGGGGAAGCAGCGTTGCGCTGCGAGTGTTCTGTCTGAAGTTAAGTTGGCCTTCTTCTTACTGCTTGTCATTCTGCCCTGAGCCTGCCACAAACGATTGTCATTCTGAGCGCAGCGAAGAATCCCCGCATTTCGCTCCCGCCCGCGCCCAATTTCAGCTTCTAATTACAATCGAAGCATATGGTTCCCATCAAGGTGAAGAAGCTGGATCCGGCCGCGCAACTGCCCCGCTACGCGCATGTCGGCGAGTACGGCGATCTGGCCGCAGATCTGTACGCCTCCGCCCCCGCGCTGCTTTCGCCAGGAGCCACGCTGGCGGTGTCCACCGGCATCGCGCTGGAGTTCCCCTCCACCCACGGCGCGCTGGTGGAGGACCGCTCCGGCCTGGCCGTCCGAGGCGTTACCACGCTGGCCGGCGTCATCGATCCCGGCTACCGCGGCGAGATCAAGGTGGTGGTCACCAACCTGGGCGCCGCGCCGGTGCAGATCCAGGCAGGCGACCGCATCGCCCAGCTCCGCATCGTACAACGTATCCAGGCAAGCTTTCAGGAGGTCGCCGACCTGGGAGAGGCCACCCGCGGCGCAGCCGGCTTTGGCAGCACAGGCGCATAGGAAGAGCAACGATTCGCCCTGAGCGACAGGCGGGACAACTCTCGCAGTGCCGTAACGCGAATCCCGATCTGCTGATGTATTCTCAACCCACCGCGGAGGTTTCCAATGGCAGACGCAGCATGGCCGGAGCTCGAGTGGGACGCCTGGAAAGACACACAGTACCTGCTTCACATGGCAACGCAGATGGTGGGCAAGACGCGGCTGGCCCTGACCCCGCTGCAGAACCACTGGTGGAACGTGCCGCTCTACGTCAGCTCGCGCGGACTCACCACCTCCGCCATGCCATGGCGCGGCGGCGCCATCGAGGTGGAGTTCGACTTCCAACTGCACATGGTGCTGCTGCGCAGCTCCGACGGTGAGGTGCGCCGCGTGGAGCTGGGCGCGGAGTCGGTCGCGGACTTCTACGCCGACTACACCGGCGCGCTGCGTGCGCTGGGCGTGGAGGCGGTGCTGTGGCCCATGCCGGTGGAAGTGGCCGCGCCCGTGCGCTTCGACCTGGACACCGCCCCGCGACCCTACGACTCCGAAGCCGTCGACCACTTCCACGCCGTGCTGCTGCGGGTGCAGGCGCTGCTGAAGCGCTTCTCCACCGGCTTCCAGGGCAAGATCTCGCCCGTACACTTCTTCTGGGGCAGCTTCGACCTCGCTGTCACGCGCTTCAGCGGACGCGTCGCCGCCGGCCCTCCGCGCCCCGACCGGATTCAGCAGGAGGCGTATTCGCACGAGGTGATCTCCGCAGGCTTCTGGCCGGGCAACGGCGGATACGGAGCGCCCGCCTTCTACTGCTATGCCGCGCCGGTGCCGGAGGGACTTGGCCAGAAAGCCGTGCACCCAGGCGCATGGGACCCGGTCCTCGGCGAGTTCATCCTGCGCTACGACGACGCCCGCGCCGCCGCCAACCCGGACGAGGCCGTCATGGGCTTCCTTGAAACCACCTACTCCGCCTGCGCCGACGCTGCAAAGTGGGACCGCGAAGCGCTGGAGCGGCCGATAGCGACCGCGCCGTGTAAGTAAGGCCGGAGCAGAATCGTGTGTACACTTGTGTGTACACAAGGAGGCGCTGATGCCTGCGATCAAAGTTGGGGTACGGGAGTTTCGGGAGCAGATCGCGCGTTTTCTGGAGTCCGATACGCCCGTGGCCGTCACCCGGCGCGGCGAGACCCTCGGCGTCTATGTGCCTACGCCGCGCAAGCGGCTGCGGCCGGCGGAGCTGGCAGACCTGAAGGAAGCGGCAGACCGTCTCGCGGTCGCGCTGCGGGATGTGGACGAAGAGGAATTCGTAGCCGAGTTCAAACAGATGCGCCGTCGTCGGAAGGTCAGCGCTCGCTAACTGCTCGTCCTCGATGCGAATATCTTGATTCGGGCAGTGCTGGGCCGACGCGTTCGCGAGATTCTTGAAGAATACGCGCCACGCAACATCCGATTTTATGCACCCGACGTTGCTTACGCCGACGCGGAACGATACCTGCCTGCGCTGCTTGCAAAGCGGGGCAAGACCGGAGCGGATTTGCCCGCGACGCTCCATTATTTGCAGAGCCTGGTCGAACCGATCGATAGCGAGATCTATCAGCTCCACCAGGAAGATGCGCGAGACCGTTTGCGCGACAGGGATGAAGAGGACTGGCCCGTGCTGGCCTCCGCATTAGCCCTCAACTGCGCGATTTGGACCGAGGACACCGATTTCTTCGGCACAGGAGCGGCTGTGTGGACGACCAGTCGCGTCGATATCTACCTGAAAGCACAGTTGCGGCTGATCGAGGACGAGGAGTCATAGCGAATCGGGTGAAGCGGACGAGGCGGCCACCCACTGCGCCATGCGCGGGATGGCGAAACTGCTCTAGAATGAGTTGCACGGCGGTTGGGCCCGCAGTATTGGCAGCGTGCAGCGAGGGGTCGAGGGGCGTATGGCGGGTGAGCAGCAGACCGGGGATGCGCAGCCCAGTCCAGCCATGGCGCTGCGGATGGGCGTAGCCGTGGTGGCGCTGGCGGCTCTGGGCCTGGGATCGTGGGCTGTATGGTCGCGCGCCAACAAGCTGGTTGCTACCGCGTACTTCAACGACGCCGCCGGGCTGAAGGCTGGCGCCTCCGTCAACCTGGACGGCGTGGTGGTGGGCGCGGTCAAGGTCGTCACCATCTCGTCTGCGCCGGAGCACAAGGCCGCACCCGTGCAAGTAACAATGAGCATGGACCGCAGTTTTCTGTACGAGCTGCGCAGCGATTCCACCGCAACCATTCTGGCGCTGGGGCCGCTGGGCGACTCCGAGATCGACATCGACAGCCGCAACGCGGTCGGCGAGCCGCTGGCAGACGGCGCGGTGCTGCGCTCCATCGAGACGCCGGGGATGCTGGACCAGAAGGCGTTCCAGTCGACGATCGACAACGCCGGCGAGACCGTGCGCAGGCTGGATACGGTCGTCGACCAGATGGAGTCCGGCAAGGGCTCCCTGGGGCGGTTCATGAGCGACCGCGACATGGAGAACCGCACCGCGGAGGCCGCCCGCAACCTGCAGATGCTGGCGGCCAAGCTGAACAGCACCCACAACAGCGCGGGCAAGCTACTGCAGGATCCCAGCCTGACGCAGAACGCGAGCAAGCTGACCACGGACGCGCAGGGGCTGAGCGCCGCGGTGGCCAAGCTAGAGAACGGGCCGTTGCAGGCCAACATCGCCACCGCGGAGGCGCAGACCAGCGCGCTGCGGAAGGGCATCGATGCCGGCGACGGCAGCGTGGGCCTGCTGGTGTCGAACCCGGAGTTCCGCAAGACCCTGGCGGACACCACCGCGCATGGCAGCGCGCTGGCGTCGAACATTGCAGCGGGCAAGGGGACGCTGGGCGAGTTGTCCAGTGGCGCGGTGCAGAAGAACCTGACCCAGTTGACGACGCAATGCCAGGAGCTGGCAGCGGCGATCGGGAAGAATCCCAAGCAGGTCCTGACCATCCAAATCCGGCTGTTCTAGGCGCTTGGCGCTAGTTGGGCGAGGGCCGTTCGATGTGATCGATGACCATTACGTCGATGGGAGCTTTCACGCGTTCGAGCTTGAGCCCGAGTTGCTGCTGAATGGCCGTGAACAGGTCCGGGGCGGCATTGGGGTCGGGCGAGGCCGAGTCGCGCGACCACTTCAGGGTGAAATCGAAGCGGCCCGCCAGTCCCGTCTGGTCCACCACCGGATCTTCATCCGGCATCAACGTTTGCAATATGCCGGCGAGGTCCTCCATGGAGGCGTTGGTGAAGCGGATCATCATCCCGGTTCGGTCGCCGGAGCCGGTCTCGTCGGGTAAGCCGTTGGGGTCGCCGGGGCTGGGGACCAGCTTCGAGCCGGTCTTGGCCACGACGATCGTGTAGGCAGAGAGCTCCCTCTTTTCGCGGTGGAAGGTGAGCTGGAAGCGGTCCGCCATCAGCTTCTGGTACATGCCCAACATCTGCTTCACGCTGGGGGTCCCGGGAATGTCGGGCACGCCATCGGAGTCGTAGCGATCGGTGTTGAGCCAGTCCGGGCCGCCCACGACCTGCTTGCGCGAGACCCCATAGAAGTAGGTAATCATCGACATCGCCGTCTGATTGGTGAACCAGATGCGGCGCCCGTTGCTGTGGAAGCCGTAGCCTTGCGAATCGGGAGCAGCGGGTTTGATGGTCGCAACCTCAAACTCCGGGGCGGCATCTTTGGGCATGGCCTGGTCCGCTCCGGGAATCTCCCAGGCGGCGTCCGCAGGGACGCGTTGCAAGGTGAGCGGAACCGCGACCTTGTCCTCGGTCCATGTGCCGGCCAGCGACGCTCCGTCGGCAGCCAGCTTGCTCGCGTAGCTCCCGTTGATGGACGGGACCGCGAACCTGAGGCTCTGGCCATCGAAGAGGATGGAGGTCACCACTCGTCCCCCGCTTTCCGCGTGTGCCTCCAGGTTGTAGAACACGGCCTTCCAGGCAGGCTTTTCGGCGGGAGCGCCGGAGAGCTTCGAGATCGTCACAATCACGCGCTGGCTGCCGTCGACCGGCAGCGTGCCCTGCCAGGTCCCGGCGAGGTTGGGCGGAGTCTGCGCGGTTGCCGTCCAGGCCAGGCACGCCGACAGCATCACCGCGCCAAGAACCAGCTGGCCCGACCGGACAAACTGCAGCCAGACCTTCGACTTCCTCCTGCGAACGATAAGTCCTGTCATGCGAGCATCGGCCTCGCCAGCCATGGTATGCCTCGGCGGATCGGAGACAAGTGTCCGGTGTCACCGGTCGAATCGGCGGCGGGTAGACAGGGGCGCACAAGGAGGCGGCTATGCCTGCGGAGCGCTGCTCTAGTTGCGAGGAAGTAGTCTGGGCGGGCCGTCGCCCTTGAAGAAATAGTCAAGCCGCGTCACGTGGCCGGTTGCATCGCGCACCGGCACGAAGTAGCTGAGCTCGTCGGGAACGAAGTGCAGTTCGTGGGCCGCGGTCATTTGTAACTGGATCGGGTTGCGACTCCCGCGCTGCCCATACAGCTTGCCATCCTTCACCGAGAGTGTCTCGATGGTGTTCGGGTCGAGCTGGTACTTGCCCGCAAGGGATGCAAGCTCCTGGCTGGAGATCTCGACTGGAGCCGGCAGGGTGTACGGCTGTCCGAGAGCAATCGCCGCCAGCCGCCGCGCCATGGTCTGGGCGTCGAAGTTGTCGTCGTTGGCAAGGACGACGACAGAGATATCCTGGGCGGGGAGATACGCGGCAGTGGAGGTGAAGCCGTCGATGTCTCCACTATGGCCGAGGAACCGAGCGCCGCGCACCTGCCACAGATACATGCCCAACCCATAGCTCTCCGTCGCATGAGCGCCAGGCAAATCCGGTGGCGTGGTCATTTGCTGGAAACCGGCAGCGCTGACGACCTGGCCGTTGGCGAGCGCGTGGATCCAGAGACGGAGATCGTCGGCCGTGGAGATGAGGCCACCAGCAGCCGCGGGAAAGCTCGAGCTGATGTAGGTGGCGTTCGTGACGGTTTGGGTGCGCTCGTCCGTCGAGTAGCCCTCCGCACGTCCCGGGATGATCGCTGGCGCAACGCCAAATTGCGTATGCGTGATGCCCAGCGGTTGCAGGAGTTGGTGCTGGACCGCCGTGTACCAGGGCTTGCCGGTGACCTTCTCAATCACGGCGCCAAGCAGAATGAATCCGGCGTTCGAGTAGCGGAATTGAGATCCGGGTGCGAAGTCGAGCGCGCGCTTGCCGATCTCGGCGATGAGGTCAGCCGTCTTCAGATCGCGTCGCGAGAATCCGGGCGTCGGCGAGTTGACGACGTCGGAGATGCCGGAGGTGTGGTTGAGCAGTTCGCGAAGGGTAATGCTGGAGGCGTTGGGGAAATCCGGAAGATACTTCGCCAGTGGATCGTCGACCGCGAGCGCCCCCGTCTCCGCGAGCTCCACGACCATCGCGGCCGTGAACGTCTTGGTCACGGACGCGATGCGGAACACGCTGTCCGGCGTGAGCGGAACACCAAGTTCAAGGTTCGCCAGGCCGCGAGCATCGCGGTAGACAACATGGTCGCCCCTGGCGATCAACACCACCGCGCCTGGGCCGCTCTGGGCGCACGCCGCCGCGAGGGCTGCACTCGCTTCCTGCACGATTGCCGCGTCGGTGGCCGGCGAGGCGTTCGTTCGTCCCTGGCAGTTCGCAACCGATGCGGCAACCAGTAGCATCGCCAAGTATCGCAGCGCAGTCGACATCATTTAAGTTCTCCGGAGAGATCAGGACGGCCGGGCTCGGCCATCCGGACCGCGTTCCCGTCAGTGGGGTCTGTTTCAGATTGATATTAGACCAGTTGCAGATAGACCGACCTGGTTCCGCAGCCAAACCGCTTGCCGACCATGCACCGGAGTTTTCCACGCCTCCAATACAGGCGGCTGCCGGATTCAGTCATGCGACAATCGTAGGAGCGACCCATGCCCATCCGAGCCGAGTCCTCCCCTGAAACTTCGGCGGCTGTAGCCGCACCGGCTGCCGTCCCCACGCCCGCGCAGATCACTCCCGCGCTGCTGAAGACGCATAGCATCACGCCGGACGAGTACGCGCGCATCGAGAAGCTGATGGGCCGCACGCCGAGCCTGACCGAGCTGGGCATCTTCAGCGTCATGTGGTCGGAGCATTGCAGCTACAAGTCCAGCCGCGTCCACCTGAAGCGGCTGCCCACCAAGGGCACGCGCACCAGCGGGCCCGGCAGCGTGGTGCAGGGGCCGGGCGAGAACGCCGGCATCATCGACGTAGGCGACGGCTGGGCCTGCGCCTTCAAGATCGAGAGCCACAACCACCCCAGCTACATTGAGCCGTACCAGGGCGCGGCCACCGGCGTCGGCGGCATTCTGCGCGACATCTTTACGATGAACGCGCGCCCGCTGGCGGTGATGGATTCGTTGCGCTTCGGCCCGCTGGACCAGACCGAGCCGGACGAGGCGCTGCGCCGCAAGAATCATGCCATCGTCAACGGCGTCGTCGGCGGCATAGCGGGCTACGGCAACTGCTTCGGCGTGCCCAACCTGGGTGGCGAGACGCGGTTCGAGGAGTGCTACAGCGGCAATCCGCTGGTGAATGCGTTCGCGCTGGGGCTGGTGCGGATCGATGAGATTTTTTATGCGAAGGCGACGGGCGTCGGCAACCCGGTGATCTACGTGGGCGCGAAGACGGGACGCGACGGCATCCACGGGGCCACGATGGCCAGCGAAGAGTTTACCGAGGGCTCCGAGCAGAAGCGGCCTAACGTCCAGATGGGCGATCCGTTTATGGAGAAGCTGCTGCTGGAGGCCTGCCTGGAGGCGATGGCCACCGGCGCGGTGCTGGGCATTCAGGACATGGGCGCGGCCGGGCTGACCTGCTCCACCTGCGAGATGGGCGCACGCGGCGAGCTGGGCGTCAGCATCGAGTTGGATCACGTTCCGCAGCGCGCGACCGGCATGACGGCGTACGAGATCATGCTGAGCGAGAGCCAGGAGCGGATGCTGCTGGTCGCGGACAAGGGGCGCGAGGGCGAGGTGCTGGCGGTGTTCGCGAAGTGGGGGCTGGACGCGTCGATCGTCGGCACCGTCACCGCCGACGACATCATGCGCGTGACCCACCACGGCGAGCTGGTCGCGGAGATTCCCAACAAGGCCCTGACCGATGATGCGCCCGTCTACAACCGGCCCGTGGGCGAGTGGAAGTGCCCGGCGCCGAAGGACCCTCCCGCGTGGGTGCTGGAGGAGTTGAAGAAGCCGCGCGACTACACCGCCGACCTGAAGAAGCTGCTGGCGTCGGCGAACATCTGCGACAAGCGCTGGGTGTTTGAGCAGTACGACTCGATGGTGCAGACGAATACCGTGCAGGGGCCGGGCGGCGAGGCCGGCGTGATGCGGATCAAGGGCACGGGCGCAGCGGGTGGCGTGCTCTCCGACCTGGCTGAGATTGTGGCGTCATCGACGCCGCGCGGAGAGGCTGGGCTTGAGGGTTCGGAGTCGGCGGGCAAACACGAGACGAATTTGATGGCCGCGATTGGCGACCTGGTGGCGGAGTCGAATCCGCAGGGCGCGGCGGCTATGTTTGCGGAGGCGAAGGCAGAGGGCTCCGGCTCTGCAGCGAAGCCCGAGCGCGGCATCGCGATGGCTCTGGCGGGAAACGGCCGCTGGGCGTGGCTCGACCCGAAGCTCGGCGCGATGCATGCCGTCGCCGAAGCCGCCCGCAAGGTCGCCTGTACGGGCGCCACTCCGGTGGCGGCTACGAATTGTTTGAACTTCGGCAATCCCGAGAAGCCGGAAATTATGGCGCAGCTCTCCGCCGCCATCGATGGCATCGCGGAGGCGTGCACCGCGCTGGGGACGCCGGTGACCGGCGGCAATGTTTCGCTCTACAACGAAACCAAAGGCGAAGGCATTTATCCGACTCCGGTGATCGGGATTGTGGGGCTGCTGGAGGATGTGAGTAAGGCTGTGCCAGCGGCGTTTCAAAACGTCGGGGATGCAATCTTGCTGGTCTTCTTTGAAGAAGGTGCGTCGCACGGGAGCTCGGCGAAACAGCAAAATCAATCTCTAGGATCGTCTGAATTCGCAAAGACGGTACTCGGTACGGTCTGGGGCGCGCCACCAGCTGTCGATATAGAAGAGGAAGCAGCCCTTCATAAATGCCTTCGTGCGATTGGGAAATCAGGCCTTGCTAACTCGGCGACGGATATTTCGGATGGAGGCATCGCCATTGCGCTGGCTAAGGCTTCCTGCTCCAGCGGAATCGGATTCGATGTTCGTCTCGGTTCAAAGGCAAAGGGAAGTGTGCCGCATTTGTTTGGCGAAGAGTCGTCGTCTGCGCTTGTCACTTGCGTGAAAGAGAATGTGGCCGCGCTTCGGAGTGCTATGGAGCGAGAGCGAACTTGCATGATCGCAATGCAGATTGGCGAGACGGTTCAAGACCGAGTGACTATTCATTCTGTCCCCGGCCTTTTCTCCAGAGGAGAAGTGCTGGTTGATACGACTGTGGAGGTGCTCAGATCGGCATACTCCTCCACACTGGAGGCGCAGCTTGCGGCGGAGGTGGTGACCGCATGATCGACCTCAAGCCGATGACCAGGGCAGTCGCGACCTTGACCGACTCGCTCAAGCTGGTGAACGAATCGCGAGATCAGCTGTCTGAGCCGATGCGCCTGCTGGTGCAGAGAGGTCTAATTCAAGCCTTCGAATATAACTATGAGATGGCGATCTTCATGATGACGCGCTATCTCAGGGAAGCCGCTTCGGACCCCGACAAGCACGACCTAAGCGTCTTTCAGGAACTCATTCGTGTGGCGGACGAACATCGGTTGCTCTTGTCCCCGTTCGCCAATTGGAAGGCGTATCGGCAAGCGAGAAACATGACCAGCCACACATACGACGAGACGAAGGCGCTCGCTGTGGTAGAGATCATCCCAGACTTTGAGCGCGAAGTTGTGTACCTGCTTGCGCAGCTGCAGGGGAGACTAGCTCAGTGATTGAAGTTCCCAGTATCGCCATTGCGCCGGAAGAAGCATCGATTGTGCTCAAGATTCTCGAAGAGCGCATTCCGGACCGCGCCGTATGGATCTTTGGTTCGCGCGCGAAGAACCGTGCTCGGCGGCGTTCCGACCTGGACCTCGCAATCGGCGGTTCCGAACCGCTGCCGCTTGACCTTTACCTGGACCTCAAGGACGAATTTCTCGATTCAGACTTGCCATACTTCGTCGATCTGGTTGATTTGACCACCATCACTCCTGAGTTCATGCGATGCATCGAATCGGATTTCGTGCCGGTCCAGGCGCTCGAGCAGCTGACTCGTGACGTCGATCCTGAGGGGGACGAAAGCGAAGACAGCACTCCCTTCGACAAACTCCGCGAAGAATGTGGCGTCATGGCTGTCTATGGCCACCCCGATGCCGCGCGGATGACCTACTGGGGCCTCTATGCGCTGCAGCATCGCGGGCAGGAGTCGGCCGGCATCGCCGCCGCCGACGGCCACGACGTGACTGACATCAAGGGCATGGGCCTGGTCTCCGAGATCTTTACCGACGATGTGCTGGCCAAGCTGCCCGGCCACATCGCCATCGGCCACACGCGCTACTCCACTACCGGCGACTCGGCGCTGCTGAATGCGCAGCCGATTTCCGTCGAGAGCACCAAGGGGCTCATCGCCATTGCGCACAACGGCAACCTCGTAAATTTAGGCAATTCCAAAGAACGGCTGGAGCGCGACGGCGCCGTCTTCCAGACCACCTCGGACTCCGAGATCATCGTGCAGCTCATCGCGCACTCCAAGGCCAGCATGCTGGTGGACTGCATCGCCGAGTCGCTGGCGCAGGTCGACGGCGCGTTCTCCATCGTGATGATGACGCGCAACCGCATCTTTGCCGCGCGCGACCCGCACGGCTTCCGGCCGCTCTCCATCGGCCGCATCGCCGGCGCCAACGGCGCGCCCGACACCTTCGTCTTTGCCAGTGAGACCTGTGCCTTCGACCTGCTGCACGCGAAGTACGAGCGCGACGTGAAGCCCGGCGAGCTGGTGATGGTGAGCGAGGACGGCGTGACCAGCCGGCGGTTCGCGTCCGAGACCACGCCGCCCGCGAGCTGCATCTTCGAGCATGTGTACTTTGCCCGCCCGGACTCGCGCATCTTTGGCCGCTGGGTACAGCAGTCGCGCGAGGAAATGGGTCGCCAGCTCGCACGCGAGAGCGGCGTCGACGCCGACCTCGTCGTCCCGGTGCCGGACTCCGGCGTCACCGCCGCGCTGGGCTACGCGGCAGAGAGCGGCATCCCGTTCAACTTCGGTCTCATCCGCAACCACTACGTGGGCCGCACCTTCATCCAGCCGGAGCAGCGGACGCGCGACTTCGGCGTGCGCATGAAGCTGAACCCGGTGCGGAATCTGCTGGAAGGCAAGCGCGTGATCCTGATTGACGACTCCATCATCCGCGGGACGACATCGCGCAAGATCGTGCGCATGGTGCGGGCCGCCGGCGCGACGGAAGTGCACATGCGCATCTCCTGCCCGCCAACCATCTCGCCATGTTTCTACGGCGTGGACACGCCCAGCAAGAAGGATCTGATCGCCGCGAACAAGTCCGTCGAGGACATCTGCAAGTTCATCGAGGCGGACTCGCTGGCGTACCTGTCGCTCGTCGGCCTGACCCACTCCTGCACCACCGATGAACCGGCCACCGGGATGTCGCCCGCCAGCTACTGCACCGCCTGCTACACCGGCGTGTACCCAACCGCCTGGGTGGACGTGGAAGACATCCTGCCGGCCACCGTCGGCGCGTAGAGGCAGCCCGGTCAACCAGCCAGTCGGCGGCCTCGGGGGCTCGTGACGGCGGGGCGCAGGTTCGGTGACATGCATCACAGCCAGCCCCGGATCGGTGCCGCATACTCACTGCAGACGGATGGAACGATCTTCATCCAAAGCATTGCTCCGGTCTTCGCAACCCTGCCTTTGGCGCGACCGGTCCTGGCGACTACGTCCCGCACCTGCCCGATTCGGCGGACGCTAAGCCCTCCACTGCTGCACGCACGCGGGCGACGTGCCGACCCAGGCACATTGAGCGATGAAGAATGGTCTCCGAGAGTGTGGGGTGCCGGTCAACGGCACGCCGCACTCGGCGAGCCCTCCTGTGCGCGCTGCTCTTGCGACCCCGCGGATTTCCTGTGATTTCCGTCACACCTCATCGGCCCGGATCGAGTTTTCGTGCGCCCGCGCGCCTATACTTGCGCCGAGTACCCCGAGGTGTCGCACCATGTCCACCGCATGTCAGAACTCACGCAGAAACTTCCTGAAGGCGTCATTAATGGGCGGAGCGGCAGCAGTAGCCGCAGCCAAACTGCCGTTGGCGATGGCCGCCGCCGACGTGGCGAAGCCGGCGCCCAATGCAGCCGCCCCAGCCGTGAGCCGCGTGTCGCTGGCCGCTGGGGACGACCGCGCGCAGATCGCGCTCGACTCGCTCAAGCCGTTCCAGCGGGAGATTGCGGCGGCCATCGGGACCAAGCGAATCGTGCTGAAGCCGAACAACGTGATCATCGACAAGCCGCTGTGCGCCACCGACGCGAAAAACCTGGAAGGGATCATCGAATTCCTGCACTCCATCGGCAAGAAGGATATTGTGATCGCGGAGTCGCCGGCCAACGGCTCTGCCATGGATGGATTCGCCAACTACGGCTACGACAAGCTGGCCGCGAAGTACAACGTGAAGCTGGTGAACCTGGACAATGAGGGCTATGAGGTCCTGTACGTCGTGAATGAGCACGACATGCAGCCGCACGCAGTGCGCGTGGCGAAGATGCTGATGGACCCGGCGAACAACTATGTCATCTCCGCGGCCAAGCTGAAGACGCACGACCTGGTGGGCATCACGCTGTCGCTGAAGAATATCGTTGTCGGCTCGGGAATCAAGGACTCGGGCGCCGGGCTCAACCGGCAAGGCTCGGGCGGAGGACGGTCGGACAAGCCGATCATGCACGGCGGCGGCACCTACGGGATCAACTACAACATCTTCTCGCTCTCGGCCAAGCTGCACCCGGATCTGGCAGTGATCGACGGCTACGAGGGCATGGAAGGCACCGGCCCGGTGAACGGCACGCCGGTGAGCCAGAAGGTGTGCGTGGCCAGCATGGACTGGCTCGCCGCGGACCGCGTGGGTGCGGAGTTGATGGGCGTCGACTTCACCAAGATCGGCTACCTGAGCTACTGTGCCAAGGCGGGCGATCGTGGGCAGGCCGACCTGGGCAAGATCCAGATTGTAGGCGGAGCGATTAAGGATTACGCCAAGACGTATCAACTGCCGCGCCAGTGGGAGCAGATCACAAGCTGGCAGAAGCCGATGGTGGCCAGCTAGCTAGTCGACTCAGCCGTGCCCGCTACCCCTTTGCTTTGTGCAGGCCTGTCGCCTATGCGACATAGTGTCCGGATGGGTGTATTATCTGCGCCATACTTGGAGGTTCCGTTATGACCCCTGGGCCCCGAGAACGTGACTGCAACATTCGCCTTGTGCACCGATTCACGCACGAGTGCTGGAACCGCGGCAATCTGGCGCTGGTTCCGGAACTGGTTGCGGAGAACTGCCAGCATCATGACCGCGTCTTCCCCACGATGGCGCCCGGGCCGGCCAGTTTGCAGCGCCTGATCGAGCGCGTCCACCGGGCATTCCCCGACGTTACGTTCACCATCCTCGAGGCCACTCCCGAGGACGATCGGGTACGCGTCCACTGGAGCGCAACCGCCAACCAGGCGGCGGAGTTCCTGGGCATACCGGTTAAGGGCAAGTCCGCTTCCATCACCGGCACGTCCCTGTACCGCATCGAGGGCGCAAAAATTGTGGAGAACCGGATGAAGTGGGACGTGATGTCCCTGATGGCGCAGCTGATGGGCGCTGTCGTGGCGCGACCGGCCAAGGAACGCCGCCGTCGCACTGGCTAGATGTGGAGCATGGGCGGGAGCGAAATGCGGGGATTCTTCGCTGCGCTCAGAATGACAAGCAATAAGGCTGCCTAGCCCCCGACCACCTTAATGACAAGCAATAAGGCTGCCTAGCCCCCCTCGACCACCTTATACAACCGGCGCGCGATGTCGTTCATCGACTCCGCCTCCGCCGCCAGTTCCTCGGCGGTAGCGGCGTACTGCTCGGAGCTGGCCGCGCTGCTTTGCGTCACCTGCTCCATCTGCTGCATCGAGCTCAGCACCTGGTCCAGACCCTTCTGTTGTTCCATGCTTCCGCCGCTCACTTCATCCACCAGCACCTTCACACGGGTGGCGCTGGTGTGAATGCCGCGGAAGGCCGCGACCACCTGCTCCAGCTTCGCGCTGCCGGCCTTCGACTTGCTCAGCGAGTCCTGAATCAGCGATTCCGTATCCTTGGCCGCGTCCGCGGAGCGCAAAGCCAGACTGCGCACCTCGTCGGCCACCACCGCAAAACCCTTGCCCGTCTCTCCGGCCCGGGCTGCTTCCACTGCCGCATTCAGCGCCAGCAGGTTGGTCTGGAAGGAGATCTCATCGATCGTCTTGATGATCTTCGCAATCTGGCCGCTGGAGGATTCAATCTCCTCCATCGAGACGATCATCTCCTCCAGGGCCGTGTTGCTCTCCTGCACGCGGAGGTCGACAGCCTGCATCTCTTCGGCGGCCAGCCGCGAATTGTCGGCATTCTTCCGGGTCATCCCCGTAATCTCTTCGGCCGCGGCTCCAGTTTCCTGCAACGATGCCGCCTGCTCGGTGGCGCCCTGGGCCATCGCCTGGCTCTGAGCGGCAATCTGCGCGGCCGCGCTGGTCACCTGCGAGGAACTGCTGCTCACCTCTTCGGTCAAGGCCTGCAAGCCTTTGCTTGTCTTTCGGATCAGGTAATACACCCCCAGCGCAATCACGATCGCCACTGGGATCAGCCAGCAGATGGTTTGCGCGCTGGCGGTAGCCACCATCCCGTCCACCCGGTCCATCTTCGCCCGCAGCACAAACATCCCATGCTGATCGCCGGCATGCCAGCCTTCCATGGGGAAGCCTAGTTCGTCCTTGCCATTCTGCGTGGCGCTGGTCGCCGGGTCGCCGTGGCAGGACAGGCAATCGCCGCTCAGCGTGATGGGCCGCGCGTACACAATCTCGTTCGCGCTGTCGTCCACATGGAAGTACTCCGGA
>Ga0302278_10001521_pt1 | contig 28389 bp, 13 predicted proteins | sample III_Bog_N3_2_FD_194543 | JGI IMG/M metagenome (GOLD analysis project Ga0302278, IMG submission 194543) | Peat permafrost microbial communities from Stordalen Mire near Abisko, Sweden - III_Bog_N3_2 | ecosystem: Environmental > Terrestrial > Soil > Wetlands > Peat | place: Sweden: Abisko... | reverse complement strand
AGGTTGCCGCCGCCGCTGTCGGGGAGGTTTTCCTGCAGGCTGACGCTGGTTCCGCTGGCGGTGAAGGTGGCGATGGTATAGACGTTGTCGCCCATGTTGAAGATGGCGGAATAATCATACGGATCGGCGGGGTCCTGATAGTTCGCCTGCCGTGCGCTGGGAGTTCCGCCACGGTCATCCAAGGCAAACAGTTGAACGGCGTATTGCTGACCCGCCACCAGATTGTTCAAGGTGAGGGTTTTCGGACCGCCATCCCAGTTGAACTGGGTCAAAATCGCGTCGAAGGCGGCATTGCCCGTGGTGCCGGAAAGCGCCCCGGTGGCCGTGCCGAGGCCCGTGACGGTGGCCACGGAACCATCGGCTTTGAAATCAACGGAGCTGCCGTTGGTCAGCACCACAATCGCGGGCGTCGTTCCAAACACTTCCGCGCCGACAATGGTGCCGGACTGGTTAAGCGTGCGGTCCGCGGTCGTGATGGCGGCGGGAGTGGACCAGACGAATTGCGGCGTGACCGCCTGCACGGTCAGCGTTGCGGGCGGCGTGCTGGTGACCGAACCGACGGCGTTGGCCACGATGACTCGGTAGTCGCCGGTGTCGCCGGCCTGCAAATTGGAAATTGTCAGGGTCGTATTGGTCGCCCCCAAAATGCGTCCGCCATTGATAATGTTGGTGAAGGAGGTGCCGCCGACACTGGATAGTTGCCAGCGATAGGTCAGCGGTCCCGAGCCGGAGGCGATGACGCTCAAGCTGGTGGACAATCCCTGGTCAATCGTGACCGGCGACGGCGGCGTGACAATCTGGGGTGCGATAGCAGCGCCCAGCGCGCGGATGACGACGGCGTTGACGTTGCCATCGTTGACGCTGCCATCGGTGTCATCCGGCATGTTTACCTGGATGCCCACCGAGGAACTGCTGGCAGTGAAGGTCGCCAGCGTATAGACATTCTGCCCCAGTTGGAAGGAGTCGGAAATATCGTTGGGATCGTTGGGATCCTGAAAATTGGCGACGCGGAAGGGCTGGGAGCCATCGCCGGCAATGTCGGTGCGGTCGTCGATCGAGAAAAGCTGCACCGAGTATTGCTGTCCCGGAATCAAGTTATTCAGGGTGATGACATCCGGCCCGCCGTCCCATGTGAATTGACTTAGAACCGAATTAAAATTGGGATTGCCAGTGTCACTGGTGAACGCGCCGGTGGCGGTGCCATAACCGCCGGTCAGGGAGGCCGCCGAACTGGAGGCATCAAAATAAACGGTTGTCCCGTTGGTCAACGTCACCAGGGTTGCCGTGCCCCCGAAAACTTCCGCGCCCACGATCGTGCCGGACAGGTTGAGGGTGGCGTCCGCGGTGGTGATCGGCGCGGGAGCGGCCCAGACAAACTGCGGCGGGCCGGACACCGTCAGGGTCGCCGCCGGCGAGCTGGTCACCGAACCATAGGCACTGCTCGCGACGACGCGATAATCCGCCATGTTGATGGCCGCCAGATTGGTGAGGGTCAACACATTGCTGGTGGCCCCGGAAAACGTCGCGCCGTTGACGAGGTTGGTGAACAGGCTGCCGCCCACATTGGATTGCTGCCACTGATAGTGCAACGGCCCGGTGCCGGCGGCGGCGGTGGTGAAGGTGGCGGTCAGTTGCTGGTCAAGCGTTGCCGGCTGCGGTTGCGAAGTGATCTGCGGCGGAAGGTTTGTGCCCACGGCGCGCACGATCAAGGCGTTGATGTTGCCGCCGCCGGCATCCGGCAGATTTTCCTGAATGCTGGCCGTGGTGGTTGTGGCCGTGAACGTGGCGATGACATAATCCGCGCTGCCCATCAAGAAGGTGGCCGACACATCCGTGCCGTCATTGGGGTCCTGAAAATTCGCCGACCGGGAACCGGGCGTGCCGCTGCGCTGGTCCAGGGCGAACAATTGCACCGCGTACTGCTGGCCCGGGACCAGATTGTACAGGGTGATGGTCTTGGGGCCGTTGTCAAAATTGAACTGGGTCAGCGTCTGGTTGAAGGTGGCATTCCCGGTGTCGCTGGTGAAGGCTCCATAGGCGAAATTGGGGCTGCTGCCAGCGGTCACGGCGGCGACCGAATTATCCGCCTTGAAATCCACGGTGGCGCCGTTGCCGAGCACCACAATCTTTTCGTTGTAGCCAAACACCTCCGCGCCGACAATGGTGCCGGACTGGTTCAGGGTCGTGTCCGCCGTGCCCATGGCCGCCGGGGCCGACCAGGTGAATATCCCGGCTGGCGCTGACACCGCCAGGGAAAGGGCGGCGGCGGCCAGGGTCAGGGCATTGCTGATTACAGGATTGGTCTTCATGTGTTCCAGACGTTATTCGGTTGTCTTCGGTGGTTTGAACTCGCTCCTTAAAAAATTGCTGATGCGGGATCGCAACTTTTATGGGAGTCGGGATGACTATCGCACAAGCCGGCCGGCTTGTGAATCCACGCGGATGCGGGGGAAACCCACTCACAATCCAAAAAGTCCGTGCTTCATGGTCTTGGCCACGGCCCCGGCCTGGCTGTGAACATGCAGCTTCGCGTAGATGTTCCGGAGGTAATCGTCCACCGTGTGGAAACTGAGCTCCAACCGGCCGGCGATTTCCTTCTTGGTGAGTCCTTCCTTCATCAATTCCAAAACGTCCCGCTCGCGCTCGGTCAGGCCAAAATCCGTCTTGGGGCCCGCCATGCGGGTGAACATTTCGAGCACGGACGTCGCCACGCGCGGCGACATGGGCGATCCCCCCGCCATGACCTGATGCACCGATTCCACGATGCGGTCAAACGGCGACGCTTTCAGCAGATAGCCGGAGGCGCCGGCACAAATCGCGCGAAACACGCGCTCGTGATCCTCGAACACGGTGAGCATGACCACGCGCGTGGCCGGGCGGAGGGCCTTGATTTTTTTCAAGCCTTCGATGCCGTTCATGCCGGGGAGTTCCACGTCGAGCAGCAGGACGTCCACCGGCGAACCGGTTTGCAGCAGGGCGAGGGCATCCTCGCAGGCGGGAAAAGCATGGGTGCAGCGGAGGTCGGCCGTCTGGTTGAGGAGCCGCGTCACGGTGGTGCGAAACGCGTGGTTGTCCTCAATCATCCAGACTTCCACTGGCGGCGGACTTGCAGGGGACACCGGTTTCATCATACGACGCTGGTCATTGGGCAGTTTTTCCCGGGACGGTTTCATGAAATTTAGGCTAGGTGGCGGGGAAATGAAACCCCCGCATTCGCGGGAAGGGCGCTTCGAATTGCACGGTCGTGCCCCGGCCCGGCGCGGTCTGGATGCGGACGGCCCCCTTCATTTCGTCCGCGCGGCGGCGGAGATTGCGCAGACCATTGCCGGGAATGATGCTTGCTTCGTCGAAGCCGCGCCCATCGTCTTTCACCTGCAACCGCAGCACGCCATCGCTGCAATCCAGGGTGATTTCCACACGGCTAGCCTGCGCATGGCTCGCGGCGTTGTGCAAGGCTTCCTTGAAAATCGGGAAGACATTCCGCCGGAACGCGGGCGGCAGGTTGAGGTCGGGATTCGGCACAATGGTCGCAAACTCATATTTCAGCGAGGCCAGCAGCAGGGGCGCGGTATCGCGCATGCGCGCCGCGAGGTCGCCCAGCCGGTCCCGCGCCGGGTCGATGAACCAGACGATGTCGCGCAGGGCATCCAGCGTTTGCAGGGCGATATGTTTCAGATCGGCCGGATCACCAAAGGCGGGCTGCTTTTCCATGGCCTCGGCAATCAGCGCCATGCTGGCGAGGTTGGCCCCGACATCGTCGTGCAAGTCGCGCGCGATGCGGAGCCGCAGCCGCTCCAGTTCGCGCAGGCGCGACATGCGGAGATAATACGCCAGCCAGACCAGGCCGATGACGGCGGCGGCGGCGAGCGCGCGAAACCACCATTGCTGCCAGAAATGCGGGCGCAGTTCAAAGGTGAGCGAGGTGCCGTCGGCATTCCACACGCCATCGTTGTTGGCCGCCCGCACGTGGAATTCATACCGGCCCGGCGGCAGATAATTGTAGGTGGCGACCCGGTTCATCCCCGCATCCATCCAGTTCTTTTCCAAACCGGCGAGCCGGTATTGGAAACGGACGTTTTCCGGCGCGGTGAAGCTCAACGCGGTGAAGCGCAATTCAAACTGTGTCCGCCCGGCGGGGACCCGCAGCCTTTGCCGCAAGTCCTGGACCGCGTCGCCCTGGTCCAGCGAGGAGGCGAAGAGTTCGCCGTCCACGCGCAGACTTTCCACGGCCACCGGCGGCGGCAGGGGATTGATGGTCACCTCGGCCGGCGGGAGGGAAACCAGGCCATTGTCCGTGGCAAACCAAAGCCGTCCGTCGTGGGCGCGCCAGCCGGCGGGCTGGATGCCGCCGGAAAACCCCACCGCCGGCAGGCCGTCGTGCTGGTCATAGACGATGCAAAACACATTTTTTTTCCGGCCATCGGCAAAGGCGTTCAAATCGGCTTTGGCCACCCGGAACAAGCCGTGATGGGTGCCGATCCAGAATTGCCCCGCGCCGTCCTCTTCCAGGTGGCAGATCACGTCATCCGGCAAATCCCGGCGCGCGGCCGCCGGCGCCAGCACGCCGTTTTTCCAGCGCAGCAGGCCGCCGCCATACATTCCCACCCACACCGCTCCGTCCGGATCCGCAAACAGTGAGCGGACGTATTCATTGGGCAGCCCGTCTGCCGGGTGCAGTGCCGTATGCCGTCCCGCCTGGAAACGGTGCAGGCCGTTGCCATGGGTGGCGATCCATACCGCGCCGGAGGCGTCCTCGGCAAACCCGCGGATGTCGGCATGGGCCAGTTCCGTATCCGGCGCAAAACGTTCCAGCTGGCCGGCGCGCCAGCAATACACTCCCGCGCCGGAACCCAGCCAGAGCGTGCCGGCGCGATCCTGGAAAAGGGCGCGGACCGGCGCGGAAATGGTGTTGGTGGAAATCAGGCAGCGGAATTCACCGGCTTCGCGGACAAACACCCCGTGGTCGCGCGTGCCCACCCACAACCGTCCTTCGTGGTCGGGGAACACCGCGAACACGTAACCCGGCGAACCATCCGGGCCGAAATTGAAGCTGGTGAATTTGCCATCGGCCCAGCGGTTCAAGCCGCCGCCATAAGTCGTCGCCCAGATCGCGCCGGCGGCGTCCTCGCAAACGCCCAGCACCAGCGGATCGGACAGGCCGTCAGCCAGGCCGAGCGACTGGAAAAACTTGACGCGCAACCGCACCAGGCCGCCGCGATCAATGCCGGCCCACAGGTTGCCTTCGTGATCTTGCAGCAAGGCGCGCACGAGGTTTCCCGGCAACCCGTTGCGCGTGGTGAGCGTCAGCACCTGTCCGTTGCGGTTCAAGCGCAGCAACCCGTGGCCATACTGGCTGAACCACAGGTTGCCGTCGCGGTCTTCCAACAGCCGCCGCAACGGCGGCTGGCGCGCGGGCCACGCCGCGGCATCCGGCTGCCATTCGCCGCCCTGCCATTTCCACAAATGTTCGTCGGCCACCACCCAGAGCGCGCCGTTGCGCAGGGGATGAAGTTCCGTGACCGAAAATTTGCTCTTTCCCGGCGGCGGGTTCACAGGTTGAAACGAGCCGCCCGTTTGGGACAGCAGTTGGTGTTCGGTTCCGAGCCACACCCGGCCGGTGGCATCCGCCGTCATTTGCCGGATCAGGCCAGCAGTTGCGGAAATCTGCACCCGCTCCGGTTGGAGCCCGCTCAGATGCCACAATTTTCCGCCCAGGGTCAGCCGCCAGATTTGCTGCCCGGCATCCACCGCAAAGAGGCACGGTCCCGCCGGCGGCGAACTGGTCCACTGCCAGTCGCCGGCGGGCAGCCGCTGCCCGCGAACCAGACAGCCTTGAATCGTTGAAAGGAAGACCTCATTCGTCCGCGAAATCAACAGCCGGTCGGCTTGATCCCCGGGAACGACCGGCCAGTTCTGCGCGGCCAACCGCCGGCCATCCCAGGCGTAGAGCCGATTGCCGGTGCCGACCCAGAGCGTGCCGCCGGCGTCGGTTTGGAGGAATTCCACGTTGGGATTTTGGAGCGCCGGGGTGTTTTCGCGGGCAAAATTTTCGAACCGCACGCCGTCGAAGCGCGCCAGCCCGTTCTCTGTGCCGAGCCACAAATATCCGTCCGGCGTCTGGGCGATGGCCCGGACCGTGTTATGGGGCAGGCCGCTGGTGATATCCCACTTTTGGACGAGATATTCCTCTGGAACCGCCGCATGTACGCCCGCCGCCAACATCAACATGAGCTGCACCAACCCGGCGGTCACTAGTCCAGCGGCTGGATCGGGCACGAGTTGCAATGGTCGGCGGTGTGGCATCGGTGGTGGGTGAGGCGATGCGTCATTCTTGCCGAGATCATGCCAACATTCAACCCCGGACGGCGGGCGGAGGAATAAAATCCGAAGGCCGAGATCCGAGGCCCGAAAGAAATCCGAAATCCGAATCCCCGAATACCGAAAGAAGGCCGGAATCCAAAATCCGAAATGGGTTTGCGGTCCCCGATCCGGCATTCGGGCTTCGGATTTCTTTCGGATTTCGGGTTTAGTAGTAGCAGCCCGCAAAAAAGCGGGTCGGAATGCCGTTTCTCAATTTCTTCATCCGCGTTGATCCCTGTTCACCCGCAGGGAAATCAATCAACCCACGAACCGCTTGGCGGCGATGGTGGAGTTGTGGCCACCGAAGCCGAAGGAGTTGTTGACGATCACGTTGACCGGCATTTCGCGCGCGGTGTTGGGCACGTAATCCAAATCGCATTCGGGATCGGGGGAATCCAGGTTGATGGTGGGCGGCACGATGCTGTGCTTGATGGCCAGCACGCAGGCGGCCATTTCCACCGCGCCCGCCGCGCCCAGCATGTGGCCGGTGGCACCCTTGGTGGAACTGACCACCAGTTTGCGCGCATGTTCGCCAAAAACGCTCTTGATGGCCTGTGTCTCGCAAATATCCCCCTGCGGCGTGGAGGTTCCGTGGGCGTTGATGTAGGAGACGTCGGTCGAATTCAAACCGCCCGTTTTCAGGGACATTTTCATGCAACGGGCCGCCCCTTCGCCGCCGGGGGAGGGCGCGGTGAGGTGATGGGCGTCGGCGGTGTTGCCGTAACCGGCAATTTCGCAATAAATCCGCGCGCCGCGCTTCTTGGCGTGCTCCAACTCCTCCAACACCAGCACGCCGGCACCTTCGCCCATGACAAAGCCGTCGCGGTCCTTGTCGAAGGGGCGCGAAGCGTGCTTGGGATCGTCATTGCGCGTGCTCATGGCCCGCATGGCGCAGAAACCCGCGATGCCCATGGGAATAACCGCCGCTTCGGTGCCGCCGGCAAACATGATTTGCGCGTCGTTCATCTTGATGGTGCGCCAAGCCTCGCCGATGGCATGGTTGGCGGTCGCGCAGGCGGAGCAGGTGGCAAAATTCGGTCCGCGCAAATTGAAATACATGGACACCAGCCCGGAAGCCATGTTGCCGATCAACATGGGAATGGTGAAGGGCGAAACCCGGCTTGGACCGCGGGAAAGCAAAATATTGAGCTGGTCGGTGGTGGTGGCCAGGCCGCCAATGCCGGAGCCGAGGATCACCCCGATCTCGTCGCGGTTCTCCGCGTCCAGGCTCAGGCCGGAATCCTTGAGGGCACTCCACGCGGCATAAATACCAAATTGGGAGTAGCGGTCGGTGCGGCGCACTTCCTTGGGCGAGGGAAAAGCCGGGGTGGGGTCGAAATTTTTGACCTCGCCAGCGATTTTGGTATCGAACGCGGACGCATCAAAGCCCGAGATTTTGTCAATCCCGCAGGCACCGGCGATCAGATTGGCCCAAAAGGTGTCGAGCTCGTTCCCCAAGGGGGTGACGACGCCCATGCCCGTGATCACCACGCGGCGGTCGGAATAGTTGTTTACCATGTCAAATCAAACTCAAAACGGGCCAAATCAAAAAGGGGCAGTCTGGGCTGGGTCCAGCCTAAACTGCCCCGGAGGTGCAAATAGGTTTATTTCGCGTTTTCTTCGACGTACTTGATGACGTCGCCGACGCTCTGGAGTTTTTCGGCTTGTTCATCCGGCACTTCGATGCCGAATTCCTCCTCCAGCGCCATCACAAGCTCGACGGTGTCGAGGGAGTCGGCGCCGAGATCTTCAATAAACTTCGCCTGGGGAGTAACTTGCTCCGGCTTGACGCCGAGTTGTTCCACGACGATGTCTTTTACACGTTGGTCAATTGGTTTGTCTGGCATAAATAATAGTCCTGTTTTCTAGCGTACAATCACGGTTGGCGTCAAGCTTTGATCTTAACAAAATGCTTACATCACCATGCCGCCGTCCACCGTCAGCACCTGACCGGTCACGTAACGGCCGGAGGCGGAGGCGAGATACAGTGCGGCGGCGGCGATGTCTTCCGCCTGGCCAAGGGCACCCAGCGGGATCTTTTTCAAGATTTCCGCGCGCAGGGTTTCGTTCAGCTCGGCCGTCATATCGGTGTCGATAAAGCCGGGTGCGATGGCGTTAACGGTGATGCCCCGGCCGGCGAATTCGCGGGCGCAGGATTGGGTGAAACCGATCAGGCCGGCCTTGCTGGCGGCGTAGTTGCACTGGCCGGCGTTACCGATAAGGCCGATGACGGAGGAGATGTTGATGATGCGTCCCGTGCGGGCTTTGATCATGGCCCGGCTAAATGCCTTGGTAACCAGGAAGGCCCCCTTCAAATTGGTGTTGAGCACGGTATCCCAGTCGGCGTCGGCCATGCGCATGAGCAGGCCATCGCGGGTGACGCCAGCGTTGTTGACCAGCACGTCCACCTTGCCGCAGTCGGCGAGAATCCTCTCGGCGGCGGCGGTGACGGCGGCGGAATCCGCCACGTCCACGGCGTGAGCCCAAGCCTGGCGGCCCAGTACCCGAATCTCGGCGGCAACCTTTTCAGAATTTTCCGGGGTGCGCGAGATAACGACAATATCCGCGCCCTCATTGGCGAATTTTAACGCGATGGCGCGGCCGATACCCCGGCCCGCGCCGGTGACAACGGCGATTTGATTGGTGAGTTGGCTCATAAATTGATGCGTGATGCGTGATGCGTGACCAGACGTCAGGCGAGGTTTTTTACCGTGGTTTCGAGGCTGGCGGTGTCGGCCACGTTGAGCATTTGGGCGGAGGGATCAATGCGCTTCATGAAGCCGCTCAGGGCGGTGCCGGGGCCGAGTTCGATGAACCGGGTGAACCCCTGCGCCAGCAAGGCGCGCATGGATTGCTCCCAGAGCACCGACGAGCAGACCTGTTCCACAAGCCGCGCGGAAATGTCCGCGCCGTGCGGTTGGGCCGTGACGTTGGAAATGACCGGCACGGCGGGCGTGGCGAGGCTGATTCGGGCCAGTTCTGCGGCCAGCTTCGGCTGTGCGCTGGCCATGAGCGGCGAATGGTAGGCTCCGGCCACGGGCAGCGGAATGGCACGTTTGGCACCTTTGGCTTTGGCGAGTTCGCAGGCTTTGGTGATTTTATCGGCCGCGCCGGAAATGACGAGTTGGCCGGGGCAGTTCAAATTGGCCAGCACCACGCCGGCTTCCGCGCAGGCTTCGCGGGTGGGGGCCGCGTCCAAGCCAAGGACCGCCGCCATGCCGCCCTGGGTGACCTCGCAGGCTTCCTGCATGAATTTGCCGCGCTGGCGGACCACGCGAAGACCGTCCTCAAAGCTCAGGGTGCCCGCCGCCGTGAGGGCCGTGAACTCGCCGAGCGAGAGGCCGGCGGTGGCGTCAAACTTGAGGTTCGGCACCTGTTCCTGGAGCAATTGGAGGCAAATCCAGCTCACGAGGAAAATGCCGGGCTGGGCGTTTTCCGTCTTGGTGAGGTTGGCTTCCGGCCCATGGAAACAAATGGCGGCGAGGTCATAGCCGAGCGCGGCGTTGGCGCGGTCGAACCAGGCCCGGGCCGACGGAAATTTTTCGGCCAGATCCTTGCCCATGCCAACGGCCTGGGCGCCTTGACCGGCAAACAGGAGTGCGGTTTTGCTCATAAAGGTCGGGCAGGGTAACACGGATTTCCCCGCCAGCGAAAGGGTGGATTTTAGAAAGGTTTCAGGAAGGGCGTAAGACAAGATTCCTCCGACGCGCTGAACGGCCGAAAAGTGTTTTCAAAGGTGATGGATTGGTGGATTGGTGGATTGGTGGTGGGGAAGCTCGCCCTCACCCCAACCCCCCCAAGGGCCCCCAAAGGGCCACCAAGGGGGAGAACGGGTGGCCGCGTTTTGCCGCAATGGACCGTTCAGGTTCATGGTTCGGAGCGCAGACTTTGAGCCGTCATTGGAGAGGAGTCGTGCCCATTTTTTTGTGCCTCGATTTACCTTGATTTACCTTGATCTGGCTTGATTTACCTTGATTGCGGGCTTAGGGCGAGGCTGAGATCCGGGGTGGCGACGGTGCGTCCCATGAATTAAAGCAAACCCCGGGCGTCGAGCCGTCGCCATCCCCGGATGCGGCGGCGGTTCGCGGTGTGATATTTCGGCGTTGTGGGTACATAAGGATTGAGTTTTTGGTTTTAGCATAACCGGGGACCTTGGACATAGGCTGTCCAAGGTGTGTTTTTTTTAAAATAAATTCACCCCCGGCGAATCGATACAAAACGGAGCTACATAAAGGTCGTTTTTTGGAATTGTTCAACTAGCCCGGATATTTCGCAGCGCGGCAAAGCCGCAACCAAAACCGGACGGCTTTCGGACGGCTTTCCACGCTCGGCCAGCACGAGTGTGCCGCCCGGTTTTGGTTGCGGCTTTGCCGGTAATTAGTCCCCGCTACGTTGGTGGATCACCGAAATAAGGGGGTGGAAACGCAGCCTTCATTGGGCTATAAACAGGTTTATGTCAACGCCTGTTTTGCCTGAAAGCCACGTTCCCATAGCCTTTTCTAACAAATTTGGTCCTCTCATCAAGTGCGTTTTGGGCGGCTACGACCGCCTGCGCTTCCGGGGCACTTTGCGCCCGCTCTTTTCGCCCCAATGGATGCGCGGCCTGCTCTGTTCGGCCAAAATCCTACTCAAGGATTTTGCCGCGCACGCCCAAAGCGTCAGCCAGGAAATAGGCGACCAAGGCCGCCGACCAAAAACGACCCTATCACTATATTCGCGGCAGTTCCTCGGCCTTTAATAAAGAGGAACAGATCCAACGGATCGCCCAACAGGATCACATCAAGGAGGGGTTAATCGCCGTCCTGGCGGCCGTCGAACCTTGTTCGGCCATGACTGTGCGCCCCAACCACCAAACGCAACGCTTGGAACCCGTTCACGAGTACCGAAAGTGTCTGCACTATTATCATTACTATGAGGATCCCACCTTCGGGCGGTGTCATGTCCGGGGGCAGAGTTGGTATCCCTTCACCGTGGGCATCTGCCTCAACGGGCGGGCCATGTTGGCCCGCCAAATGGACCGGCATCAACTAGCCTATCTCAAGGCCGACAACTGTTTCTTAAAGCTGGCGGATCCGGCGGCGGCCCAAAAACTGGCGGATATCCGGGCTCGGAGCAGCCTGAAGCTTCCCCGTTTTTTCCTTTTTTGAATTGCCATCCGCAGCCTGCCGCTTAAGACTGGTCGCCATGCACACCAACGGCGTTAACGCAAGGGTGAATACTTTTGGGCACCAAAGGATTATGGCCCGTCATCCCTTGTTTCAGGCAGCGGTTGGAACATTGCTGACACAAACATTTAATTTGCTGAAACGACCCATCCTATGTCATTCCAACTCTGTAATCCGTTTGCGGTGGACTCCCAAATCAAGGGCCGCCTGGCCAGAGTACTGGTGCCGGGAATATTGATCGCTGCGGTGCCGGTCTTCGCCAACATTCCCGGGGGCGGCACCGGGACCGGGGCCAACGTGACCGTGACCGACAACGGCGACGGCAGCGTGACCATGGCCAACGGCGTGGTTTCGCTGCATGTCGAAAAAAACGGCGCGTCCATCAACCAGATCAATTACACCTACAACAACGGCAGCGGCACCCAGACCCAGAACTTGCTGGCCGGCGGCAAGGATGGCGGCGAGCTCTACTGGGAGTTTGGCGGCTGGGGCGGCAGTTCATGGGCCTACTCGCTGGTGACCAACACCGGCAGTTATGCGGAAATCGATCTGCTCTGCACTTCGGCCACCAACGGCGTGGTGGACATTCATTTCTCCATGTTGCGCGGTTCGCCGGGGTTTTATATCACCCCGATCTGGAGCCACCGCGCGCAGGACGCGGCGATGGGAACGGGCGAGGAGCGGGACAATATTTACATTGCGCCGTATTTCAACTGGATGAGCGTGAATGACCAGGTGCAGCGGGAGACGGGCATCAACGCCAGCTATACGGCGGCCGATTATTCGACGGCGGAAGATTCCCTTTGCACGTCCGGCCCGTTGCAGGGCACCTACGATGACAAATACAAATGGAGCGCGGAATTCAGCGCCGAAAAGGTCTGGGGCTGGAGCAGCGTGAGCGATTCCGCCTATGGCGTGACGGGGCAAAACGTGGGCATCTGGCACGTGGTGTCCAGCTGGGAGTTTTACAACGGCGGCCCGATGAAGCCGGATTTGAACGACGCGCCGATGGTGAACATGATCAACGGCGGCCATTATTACTTCGGCAATGACAGTGGTTTTACCGGGGGCGAAGTCTGGACGCGGGTTTCGGGGCCGTATTTCATTTATGTCAACAATGTCGCCAATTCGCTGACGGACCCGGTGCAGACCTCGCAGGCGTTGTGGGCGGATGCGAAGGCGCAGGCGGCGGCGGAGGGGTCGGCCTGGCCTTATAGCTGGATGAACAATTCCAACTATGCTTCGGCGGCGCAGCGCGGGACGGTTACGGGTCAGATTGTCATCAATGACGCCTTCAATCCGAACGCCTCGGCCTCCAATCTGTGGGTGGGCGTCGAACAACAGCCGGCGTACACGGGGAACAATGTTTATGATTTCCAGTTGTGGAGCAAGCCGTACGAGTTTTGGACCAAAACGGACGCCAACGGCAATTTCGTGATTTCCAATGTGATTGCGGGCAATAACTATACTTTGTATGCGTTCGGCCCCGGCGCTTCGGGGATGTTCATGTCCAAGAACCAAAACGGCGGCAACCCCGGAATTATCTATGCTTTGCCGTCATCCCAATTCACGGTGGTGGTGGCGGGTGGGGCGACGAGCAGTCTGGGGACGGTGACGTGGACGCCGGCGCGGGTGGGGCCGACGGTGTTTCAGATTGGTTATCCGAATCGCACGGGCGACAAGTTCCGGCACGGGGATGACTATTGGGTGGGTGACGTTGGCCCCAGCCCGACCGCGCCGAGTCCGGTGTGGACGAAGTTCATGGATTTTCCCTTTGATTTTCCGAATGGCTTGAACTATGTGGTGGGCCAGAATCGCTGGAACACGGACTGGAATTTTGTGCAATCCGTTTACCCGGACCTTGCAGGCAACAACGATGTTTCCAGTTCCACCGTCACGTTTAACCTGGCTGCCGCGCCGGCCAGCGGGGCCACGGCCTCAGTGCTGATGGGCATTGCCTCGGATGACGACAGCCCGATTTATGTGACGGTCAATGGGACCCTGTTGAGCGGCGGCAACGCCACCGGCACGCCGCAGACTTCCCTGCCGACCAGCGGGTGGTTTCCCAACAATGACATCAGTGATTCGAACATCCGGGAGGAGAATCACGGGGGCTATTCCGACGAACGGCTGACGTTTGCGGGCAGCCTGCTGCAGGCGGGCAACAACACCATTAACTTCAGCTTCCGCCAGGCGGGCGGCTCGGGCTTCAGCCATCATTTCATGTATGATTATGTGCGCCTGGAGCTGACGGGTTATGTGCCGCCGGCACCGGCGGGCGTGACGGCCTACGCCGGCAACAACGCGGTGCTGTTAAGCTGGCCGACGGTGGCGGGGGCGACGAGCTACAATCTGTTGCGTTCGACGATTTCGGGCAGCGGCTATGTTTCCATCACGAACGGCGTGACGGGCCCGATGTGCGGCAGCGGCCCGGCCAATGCGGTTTATGTGGACAACACGGCGGCCAATGGCACGACGTACTATTATGTGGTGCAGTCGGTGAACCCGGTTAATGCCAGCGCCAATTCCCCGCAAAGCGGCGCGGTGACGCCGTCCCCGGCCGCTTCGTCTGCCGCGCCCGCGACGCCCCTCGGGCTGACGGTGACGAGCACGAACAACGCTGTGACCTTTACCTGGGGGGCGGTGCCCGGCGCAAATTTCTACACCGTCTATCGCGGCACGGTGGTCAACCACCTCGGTTATGTGCCGGTTTACAGTGTGTTGAGCGACACGACCACGAGCCCCACGTACACCGATGCCTCGGGAACGCTGGGCTGCACCTACAGTTATTTTGTCACCGCCACCAGCGCGGGGGGAACGAGCGGTGAATCCGCCAATGTCACGGCCAAGCCGGTGCCGCCGCCGCCCGCCAGCGCGCCGGGCCATGTCACGGTCAGCAACAGCACCGCCGGGGCCACGCAGTCCAATTTCATCACCTGGTCGCCTGTGAGCGGGGCGGTTGGCTATCTGCTTTATCGCGCCAACAATCCGGCCGGTCCATTCAATTTCCCGGCCAATTTTGTGCAGAGTGTCATCACCACCAACTACACCGACGGCGGGTTGGCCACGAACACGCTCTATTCGTACATGGTCGTCGCAATGAACGCCGGGGGCATCTCGGGCAACTCGGTGGTGGTCAGTTCGTCGCCGGCGGCCCCGGCCAGTTTGAACGCCACCCCGGGCAGCTACCAGGTCACGCTGAACTGGACGGCGGCGGTGGGGGCGACCAATTACCTCATCAAGCGCGGCACCAGCAGCGGGAGCGAGCCGACGACCGCCGGCAGCACCACGAACACGACCTTCGTTGACACGGGTCTGACCGCCGGCACGACTTATTATTACATCGTGATTGCCGCCGACACTGGCGGCAGCAGCCTGAACTCGCCGGAAGCCAGCGCCACGCCTTTCAACAGCTCCGGGCCGCCGGCCACCCTCTGGACGGGGGCGGTCAGCGGAACCTGGGACACGACGACGACGAATTGGGATATCAACGGTGTGCCGGCGATGTATGCGGACGGCGATGCGGTGCAATTTGACGACACCGCGATTGGCAGCACCACGGTGAATGCGTCAGCGATCCGGACGCCGCTGGCCATGAACTTCAACAACACGGCGAAAAGCTATGTGCTTTCCGGCAGCGCCATCGCGGGAATCGGCGGCCTGACGAAATCCGGATCGGCGGCCGTGACCCTGACCGCTGCGAATACGTTCAGCGGCAATATTACCATCAATAACGGAACGCTGGCGGCGGCCACCACCGTTGGCGCGGCGGCCGGAACGAGCGGGCCGCTGGGTGCCGGTGCCAGCAACAGCCGGACCATCACGGTCAACAGCCCGGGCATCCTTGATTTGCAAATCAACAACACCTTCGGCCAGCTTGGGCCGGGGAAAAATCAGACCCCGCCGCCGCTGGTCATCAATGGCGGCACCGTGCAATGTGAGAAGGTCTCGGATTTGGTGGGTGCCATCACGTTGAATGGCGGCACGCTCAATGCGAATTCACCGGCCAGCAGCCTTAATTACAAGCCGTCGGCGGGATATTTGTATTCCTATCTGTCCTATCAATTGGGTGGGAATGTGACGGTGGGAGGCACCGCGCCTTCGTCGATCATCGCCGGCCAAACCGCTTGGGATGGCATCAGCCTGAGCAATACAACCACCACCTTCAACGTGGCGGATGTCACGGGGGACAGCAATGTGGATTTGACCGTCGCGTGCGCCGTTGGCGATGTGAATGCCGACTACGGCGGCACCAAGACCGCGTGCCAGCTGGTCAAGGCGGGGGTGGGAACCCTGCTGCTCTCCGGCTTGAATTTTTACGATGGGGGCACGGTGGTCAGCGCCGGGACCTTGGTCGCCGGGAATGCGGACAACCAGAACATCCCCGCGATCAATGGCTCCGCAGTACAGGTCAACGCCGCGGGTGCCCTGGGCAAGCCCGGCACGCCCGTCACCTTGGGCGATGCCAATACCACCGCCAACAATTCCAGTCCGGCCTTGCTGATCGGCGGGGCGTTTACGGTGGGGCATCCGATAACGGTGGCCAATGAGGCGACGACCGGCACGTATCTGCTCGGCGGCAGCACCGATAACAACGCGGCCTTCACCAACCTGGTCACGGTGTACCAGCCATTGACGATTGTGCAGGCGGCGAATGCGGGCGGCAACGCGCTCACTTTCAGTGGCGGCGTTACGGCTGCCGGCGGCACCCCGACGCTGACGTTTGCCGGGCCTGGCAACGTCAACGTGGCTCCGGCACCCCTGGCCAACGGCAGCGGGCAGTTGGCGGTCAACGTCACCGGCGGCACACTGACCCTGGCCGCCGCCAATACCTACACCGGCAGCACGACGGTTGCGGGCGGGTGGTTGCAGGTCAATGGCTCGGTGGCCGCCGGCAGTGCGGTGACCGTTGGCGCGGGCGGCGTGCTGGGCGGATCCGGGGTGATTAATGGCCCGGCAACCGTGCAGAACGGCGGCACGCTGACGCCGGGGAGTTCGTTGAATCCGCTGGGCACGCTGACGTTCGGCAGTTCCCTCACGCTGGCCCCCGGCAGCCTGAGCATTTTTAATCTCAGCCAATCCCCGACGACCAACGCGACGGCCAAAATTTCCGGCGCGCTGACCTTGGGCGGGACCCTGGTGGTGACCAACCTCAGCGGCCTGGCCCTGACCAGCGGGGACAGTTTCATTTTGTTTAATGCCGCCAGCTACAGCGGCGGGTTTACGAATGTGCAACTGCCGGCGCTGGACGCCGGCCTGTTGTGGAACACCCTGGCCCTGAACAGCGCTGGCACGCTCTCCATCGTGGCGTTGACCGTGCCGGACATTGCCAACGTCCAGATTACCGGAGGCAAGCTCGTGATTAGCGGTTCGGGGGGCATCAACAGCTGGCCGTTCCAGCTTCTGGTCGCGACCAATCTGGCCGCCCCCCAATGGACGCCGGTGGCCACCAATCAATTTGACAGCGGCGGCAATTTTGCGCTGACGAACACGTTCAGTCCGACCTCACCACCGGCCTTTTACAAATTGCAATTACAGTGAGTTTTGTGAACAGCCAATGGTAAGCTTTAATGACTAAATGTAATCGCACTTCGAATCCATCCACATCGCCGTGGCCACGAGGGATTTTGTGGCTGTTCTATTTGGTTCCGTTGCTTTGGTTCGGGGAACGGGCGACGGGGGCCAATTTTGCGACCCGGGTCTGGCTGCGGGAAAATGGCCTGCCGCAAAACAAGGTGTCGGCGGTGCTGCAAACGCGTGACGGGTATATTTGGATTGGCACTTACAATGGCCTGGCTCGTTTCGACGGGGTGCGTTTTGTCTGTTATGACAGCGGGAACACGCCGGAGTTGGTGGACTGCGCGGTGACGAGTTTGTTTGAAGACGAGGGGGGGACACTTTGGATCGGGCATGAAAACGGGGAGGTGACCAGTTATGCCCAGGGCCGTTTCACGTCCGTTCGCGGAACCGCCCGCTGCGCGGGTAAAAAAATAATGAATATTGGGGCCGATGAAGCCGGCGACATCTGGCTTTACAACGAGGACGGCTTGCTGGCAAGGGTGCGGGATGGCCTGGTGCTGACACCGGAATCCGGCTTGGAAACCAACTTGATGGAGATGACCCGCTCCGACCGCGGCACCATCTGGGTCGGGCGCGCGGGGAGGGTGTCGCGGTTGCAGCATGGGCGGCTCACCCCGCTGGCGTTTGAAACCGGCCAGACCAACCTGACCGTCTCGGCCATTGGTGCGAGCCGGGACGGGGGACTTTGGCTGACCATGGAGGGGCGGGTGCGGAAATGGAAGGACAACACTTGGACGGACGACCGGGGGAAGGCGCCGTTTGAATTGGCCCCGATGCTCAAACTCATGGAAAGCCAGAATGGAACCCTGCTGGGCGCGAGTTCAGATCATGGGTGTGCGTTTATTTTTCCGGACGGAAAGGTCTCCATCTTCAAGCGCGAAACCGGATTTCCCTCCGATTGGGTGCTGGCGCTGGGTGAGGACCGCGAACGAAATTACTGGCTGGGCACCGGCAACCATGGTCTGGCCCTGATCCGGGAAAGCAATATCCAGACGCTCGCCCCGCCGGATGCCTGGCAGGGGCGCGGCGTGCTGTCGGTTTGCATGGATCGCGAAAACACGATGTGGGTCGGCACGGAAGGGGCTGGATTATATCGCTGGCAAAACGAGACGTGGTCTGACTTTTCCTTGAAGGACGGTCTGAGCAATCCCTATATTTGGTCGTTGGCGGAGGGTGGGGACGGTGAACTCGCTGTCGGCACCTGGGGTGCGGGCTTGTTTCTGCGCCGCGGAGATCATTTTGCAAGCGCGCCGGGAATGCAGGGCGTCACCATGCCCATCCCGGCGCTTTTCCGATCGCGATTGGGGGGGTGGTGGGTTGGCACGAGAGACGGCTTGTTCCATTATGACCCGGCGGGGAGGGAACCGAAGATGGCCAGGGTAACGGTCACGGCCAAGCGGGACGTGCGGTGCCTCATCGAAAGCGTGGCGGGCGAGGTTTGGTTTGGCACCGCGAGTGAAGGATTGTTCTGTCTGCAAGGGGACCAGTTGCAACAATTTCGCAAAACCGACGGACTGCCGGGCGATAGTGTGCGTTGCCTGCGCCAGGATGAAACCGGCGCCATCTGGATCGGCACGTCGGCCGGCTTGTGCCGGTTCAAGGACCACCATTTCCATGCGCTGGGCACCACACAGGGATTGGTTGACAACGTCATCTGTGACCTGGAAGACGACGGGCTGGGCTGCTTCTGGATGAGTTCCTTCAACGGTATTTTCCGGGTGAAAAAGCTGGAGCTGCAACAATGCGCGGATGGCCAATTGGCGTCAGTTCATTGCCAGGCGTTTGGCATCGCCGACGGGTTGCCCACGCTCGAAGGGACGGGCGGCGGATGCAAAACGGCCGATGGCCGACTGTGGTTCCCGACGGGCAGCGGACTGGTCGCCATTGACCCCCAGGGGGTGCGCCCCAATCCATTGGCACCGCCGGTGCTGATTGAAAATTTGCTGGTGGACAATCAAATGATAACGAATCTGGCTTCGCCGTCCCGCCTGAACATTCCGCCTGGCCGCCATCGTTTTGAATTTCAATATACCGGCTTGAGTTTTGCCGCGCCGGAAAAAGTCCGTTTCAAGCACCGCCTGGACCCGTTGGATGCGGACTGGATTGACGCGGGAACGAAGCGCACGGCGGATTATCCCTATCCGCCGCCAGGGAATTACACCTTCCGCGTCATTGCCTGCAACAACGACGGCCGGTGGAACGAGACCGGGGCCGCGCTCGCGTTTACCCTGCTGCCCCATTTCTGGCAGACGACCTGGTTTGAGCTGCTGGCATTGCTGGCGATTATTTCACTGGCCAGTGTTGGGGCCTGGTACGCCACCCGCCGCCGGATGCGCCGCAAACTGGAATTGCTGCAACGTCAGCAGGCGGTGGAACGGGAGCGGACCCGCATTGCCAAGGACATCCATGACGACCTGGGCGCGAGCCTGACCCGGATTGATTTTTTAAGTCAGTTGGTGCGGCAGGGCATGGATGACCGCCCGCAGATGGAAAAAAGCCTGGAACAGATCAGCACCACCGCGCGGCAGTTGACGCGCACGATGGATGAAATCGTCTGGGCGGTGGATCCGCAACACGACACCCTGGACAGTCTGGCGAACTATCTCGGGAAACTCATTCATGAACTGCTCACCGACTCCAACCTTCGCTGCCGCCTGGATTTCCCCTTTGACATCCCCGCGTGGCCGGTCGCGGCCGAGGTCCGGCATAATTTATTTTTGTCGATCAAGGAGGCCTTGCACAATGTCCTGAAACATTCGGCCGCGACCGAAGTCAGGATCTCCTTTGCCCTCAAAGAGTCCACGGTGGTGGTGGGGGTGATCGACAACGGCTGCGGCATGGATGGCACCATGCTTGTGGCGGCGGAGCGGAGCGGCGGCCTGCCCCGCATCCGTTTAAACGGGGTGTTGAATATGCGCAAACGGTTGGAAGAGATTGGTGGTCGGTGTGACATCCAAAGCGAACGGGGACAGGGCACCCAAGTGACCTTTTATGTGCCGTTGACGAAAACCGGGAATTGAGCGCCGTGGTGAATCCGCCGCGAAAAGGGGGGATGCAGAGAGAATTCGTGGCAAGCATGGACTCGGAAGGCAGTGTAATATGATGAAGAGATCAACCAAAAAAAACGTGATTCAACCTTCCGCCAGCAGCCCGCCCATCCGCGTCTCGGTGGTCGAAGATGATTTGCCGATCCGTGAAATTTTGACCAGTTGGCTGAAACGTGCGGAGGGGTTTGAGTTCGTCAGCGGCTTTGGCCTCGCGGAAGACAGCCTGGCCGAATTGCCCCGGCAAAAGCCGGACGTGGTGCTGATGGACATCAAGCTGCCGGGCATCACCGGCGTCGAATGTGTCCGGCAACTCAAGCCGCAGCTGCCCCAGACCCAGTTTGTCATGCACACTGTGTATGAGGATTCCAATCACATCTTCGAAGCGTTGAAGTCCGGTGCCACCGGCTATCTGCTCAAGCAAACCCCGCACGACGAGTTGTTGACGGCTCTCAAATATGTGCATGCGGGCGGCTCGCCGATGACCAGTTACATTGCGCGCCGCGTGGCGCAATGTTTCAACCATCCGCCGGTTTCCTCCGAGGCCAACGGTAATTTGCTGCTTTCCTCGCGGGAGCGGGAAGTCATTGAAATGCTGGCGAGCGGATTCCTCTACAAGGAGATCGCGGAGGCCATGAGCATCAGCATCCGAACCGTGGACTGCTATATCCGCCGCATTTATGAAAAATTGCATGTGCGTTCGCGCAGCCAGGCGGTCGCCAAATATGCCAACTTCCCGCTGGCGAATGCCCACCGGACCCGCTCGCAGTGAAGTCAACATCTGGCACTCCGGGGAACTTATATCGCCCCCACCGCCATCGCCGGGGCCAACGCCACCCTCACCCTGCGCGCCGCGCCTGCAAACAGCGTGTGCAGCCAGCCCCCAGCCGCGTATTCTCGATGCGTTGCCCATCAGGGGGGTTTCCTGGCCGTCCACCGCAGGCGGCTCCCGGCGGGTCGTGCCGGTAATTTTCGTAGCAAGACGATCGCCCGATTGGTGTTAATATCCGGGGATGCCCATTGCAAAACACGTGAAATCGTCACCGGCTTTCCGTCGCTGCCTGTTTGCGAGGGCGGCGAACCCGGTCCCCCAAACCGCCTTAAATCACCAACCAAAAACCATTAACCTCGTCAATTATACCCTATTATGACCAGTAAAAGATTATTTGAAACACTGTTGGCCGGCGGCACGCTGATGGCCGCAACGGGAATGGCTCAGGCACAACTACTCGGCGGTGCCGACCTGGGGGCCACCGCCCCGACCCCGGGGTACTATGACATCTCCCAGCTGCAGACCACCGGGGACACCATCCAGTTGCAAGACGGTGCTATTAATTATTTTTATGACAACACCTCCGGCGGCACGGGGGAGGTTGGCAGTTCTTTCACCACCGGGCCGGATAACGGCGGCTACGTGATGAACAGTCTTTCCCTTAAATTTGGCGGTGGCCAGCCGGTGGGCTATGCCGGGGGGGCCGACACCACCCTTGACCCGGGGTGGACCATCACGATCTTTCGATTAAGCGGCACGGGAAACACAACCGCCACCCCCGTCTACACCAACACGGTGGGCGCACTTTCTGGCACCAGCAACTCCGGGGCGGATTGGGTTGAGATCACCGGTTTCAACCTGACCCTGCTCCCAAACACCGCTTACGCCTGGACCATTTTGAGCAGCGGCTATGACGATCTGGCCTATGCCACGGGCAAGCCATACAAAAATGGCGCGATTTGCCGCATTCCACCGAACGGCGGGACGGTTACCTACTTCCCGGCGGACAATGATAGCGCCACCTTTAATATCGGCTTGTCGCAAATACCCCCGACGCTCGGCGGCGTGGATTTGGGTGGCACCACCCCCGGTGCGGGCCCCAACGACATCGCCCAGTTGCTGGCCACGGAGAGCAACCCGTTGCCGGACGGAAACCTGAATAATTTTTACGATAACACCTCTGCCACTGGCAACGGCGGGGGCGGATACGTGGGCAGTTCCTATACCACCGGGCCTAATCCCGGCGGTTATGTGATGAGCGGCATGGTTCTGAAATTTGGCGGCACGGCCGCCGGCGGTTATGCGGGCGGCAATGACACCACCCTTAACGGTGGCTGGATCATCACCACCTACCAGTTGAGCGGTGCCGGGAACACGGTCGCCACCCCGATTGTGACGAATGTTGTGGGCGCACTCTCAGGATCAGGCAATACGGGCGGGGATTGGATTCAGTTTACCGGGTTTGATCTGCCGCTACAGGGAAACACCACTTACGCCTGGACCATTTTTCAGCCATCAGGCTATGACGATTTGGGCTATTCCACGGGCGATCCTTATACCGGTGGTGCCATCTGTCGTATTCCGCCTGGAGGCGGGACGGTCAAATACTTCAATGCGGACGGGGACAGTGCCGCCTTTGAGATCAACTTGAGTCTGAAGGGCTTTCCCACCGCCGGCATCCCGACCGCCTCGCTCAACCCGATATATGCCCTTTCGCCATCCCTGGTCGTCGCCGATACCGCTTCCGGTCCTGGAACGCTGACTTATCAATGGCAAACGGACGGCGGCAGCGGCGGCGCCCTTACCAACATTCCCGGAGCCACCGGCTTAACCTTCACTAATATCCCGGCCAACCTGAATCCAGGGGGTGGTGATTATATTGTTAATTACGATTTTGTGGTGGCCAACAGCGCCGGATCGGTGACCAGTTCCGTGGTTGCGGTGACGGTGCATGCCGCCACGGCGCCGATCATCACCCAGGACACGTCGCCGACGAATTCGGTGGTTTCCTACGTGGGCGGCTCCGAAACTTTCAGCGCGGCCTTTGATGGCACCCAGCCGATCACGTACCAGTGGTACGCCAACACCAACGGCAGCAACCTGGCCATTCCTGGCCAAACCAATGCCTCGTTCACCCTGACCCATATTCAGGCTACTGCGGCCGGCACCTATCAGCTGATGGCCCACAACAGCCAGGGAAACACCTTCAGCACCGCCACGACCCTTGCCACCCTGACCGCCCCCCCCGATTATCCGCCCGTGCCGGCGGACAAATACGCGTACGAGATTTACACCAACAGCCCGGTCGCCTATTGGCGCTTGAACGAAACCGCCAATCCGGCCACCTCGCTGACGCCGGTGCAGGCCTTTGACTATTCGGGCAATGGATTGGAGCTGACCTACGGAACCTACGTGACAACAAGCAACGCCGGACCGCAAGCTCCGGTCTTCCCCGGTTTTGAAACCACCAATCTCGCCGCCGTTACCAGCAGTGGCAATTACCTGACCGCGCCGCCGTTGAATCTGAATACCAACACGGTGACCTTTGTCTGCTGGATCAATCCCAATGGAGCGCAGGTCGCTTCCGCCGGCCTGTTGTTTGCGCGCGGTGGCCCGGAGAGTGCCGTTGGGTTCGGTTTCAATGCCGTCAATAACGGCACCGGTACCATGCCTGAGTTGGGTTACACTTGGAACAACAACGGCTCGACCACTTGGGGCTGGAATTCATATCTCTATCCAATCGCGAACCAGTGGAATCTGGTTGCTTATGTCGTTACTCCAACCAATGAGACGACTTATCTCGGCTATGTGGATACCAATGCCATGGTTACCAACTTTTCCCTGGCGGTGAATCCCATCGCGCACCAGGTTGAGACCATGAACGGTCCCACCGTGGCTTTGGGCGCCGATATTCAACAGGGCCGCGAGTTCAACGGGACGATCGATGAAGCGGCCCTGTTCAATCGAGCCTTGAGCCAGGACGAGATATTCAAGCTGTTCCAGGTGGGTTTTGGGGTGGCCGCGATTCCGCCCAGCCCGGTGGCCATCACTTCGCAGTCGGTGTATGGCGGGGCAACGGTGACGCTTGGCGGTTCGGCTGGCGGTTCGCAAACCATCACTTACCAATGGCAGGCCTCCGGCACCGGCTTGAACACCTTTACCAATCTGGCCAATACCGGCAATTATTCGGGCGCGACCTCGCCGACGCTGACGATCACCAACATTACTGCGGCCAACGCGTTGGATTACCAGCAGATCTGCCGTAATTCCGCCGGGACCGTCACCGGCAACGTGGCGACCGTCTCCGTCATCGCCGTGCCGTCGGGCGGACTATGGACTGTGAACTTTGAACTGACCAACAACGTGCTGAATTTCACCGCCTCCACGAACGGGCTGGGACATTATAATGGTCCCGGCATCCTGCCCGGCGGCAACTTCTGGAATCCGATTCCGGATCTCGCCGGCGCGAGCACGGCCGGCAATTATATCAGCGCCTCCGACTTGGAGGCCGACGGCGTCACTCACTCGGGAATTTATTGCTCGGTGAACGGCGGTGCATTCTCCAGCGCGACCAGCCCGGGCAGCGCGGCTTCGATCCACACTTTACTCGACCAATATGTGAATGTGTACACCGGAGTTGGCGGATTGATATTGCAGGGCGTTCCGGATGGAACGTACAACCTGGCGATCTATGGTATTGATGGCGGTTTCCGTAATCAGGGCGTCAATTTGACCGTGCATGCGGCCAACGGTGATCAATCGGCAACCTTGGCGAACCATCAGGACGGCTATTTCTCACAGGGTGACAATAGCTACCTCTTCACCGATGTTCAAATTGCCGGCGGAACTCTGCTGACGGATGTCGGCGACTATCTTAACGAAGCTGAATTCAATGGCCTCCAGCTCCAATTGGTTGCTTATGCCCCCGGCGAAAGCCTGACGGTGTTGACCAACAGTTACAGCAGCGCCAGCCAGTCAATGACGTTGAGTTGGTCGCAAGGCACGCTCCAGACGGCTGCGAGCCTGCTCGGACCTTGGACCTCCGTCACGGTGGCGCCGCCCTTTACCTTCACGGCTTCAACCACCGGAACGAACCAGTTCTTCCGGCTGAAATTGCAATAAGGTATCGCCGAGTGTGAGAATGGCCGGGGTGCTACGCTCCGGCCATTCCTTCGCACGATGCGTGGGTCTTGACTGGACCCAGCACCGGTCTGTCAGCGATTCGCATTCAAGCCACGGAGCCCGCTTCCGTGGCTTTTTGCGTTCTGCGAACAGATCAGCCGCGTGGCCTTCGCGGGCGGGTGCCTCACTCCGTGCGCGCCGCGTCGGCAATCGTGATTGGTAAATTGGCCCCTTCTTCATTTATGTTCGCTTGCCAAGCGGGCCGGTGTTTTGTCTAATTTGGTGTGCTCAATCAGCAGACTTTGAATCGTCCAGCCAGTTATTCCGGCATCGGCCTCCACAGTGGCAACCGGGTTAACATGACTATTTTGCCCGCACCCGCGAACAGCGGCGTGCGCTTCCGGCGCGTCGATCTTGACGGCAAACCCGAAATCGAGGCCCGGGTCGAGAACGTTTCCGAAACCAACCGCTCCACCACCATCGCGAAGGGCAACGTGAAAGTCCACACCGTGGAACACATCCTCGCGGCGCTGGCCGGCTACGAGATTGACAACGCCGTGGTGGAACTGGACGCGAATGAGCCGCCGATCGGCGATGGCAGCGCGCGCGAGTTCTGCCGCATCCTCCAGGCGGCGGGCGTGGTGGCCCAGGCGGAGAAGCGCGAGTTTTTCACGCCCACCGAGCCCATTGAACTGCAATTGGGCGAGAGCACCATGACCCTGTTTCCCGATGACAAATTCCGCATCACCTGCACCAGCGCGGACAAGCAGGGGCGATTCACGCAATTTTTTTCCACGGAGGTGACCCCGCAAACCTGGGAGAAGGAACTGGCCCACGCGCGCACCTTTTGTTTCTACGAGGAAATTGAGTTCATGTACAAGAACGGCCTCATCAAAGGCGGCAGCCTCGAAAACGCGGTGGTGATTCGCGATGACGCCGTCCTGACGACCGAGCCGCTGCGTTATCGGGAGGAGTTTGTGCGGCACAAGATGCTGGATATTTTGGGCGATCTGTCCTTGCTGGGCAAACCCATCCGCGGCCATGTGATGGCCGTGCGGCCCGGGCATGCGGGCAATGTGGGGCTGGCCCGCAAAATCATGGAGCAAATCAACAAGCCGCTGCGCACCGCCCAGACATTCGCGCCGCCGCCAGCGGCCCCCGCGCCGGCCGCGCCCGTGGCCGCCGATGGGGCCATGAACATCACCGAAGTGATGAAATGGCTGCCCCACCGCTATCCTTTCTTGATGGTGGACCGGATTTTGAAGATTGAGGGCAACACCATTATAGGCTCGAAAAGCGTGACGATGAATGAGCCGTATTTCCCGGGGCATTTCCCGGGGCATCCCATCATGCCCGGCGTGTTGCAACTGGAAGCCATCGCCCAGGTGGCCGGCATCGTCCTCATCAAACAGGGCGAGGTGGTCAATCAGGTCGCGTATTTCATGTCCGCCGAAGATGTGAAGTGGCGCAAGCCCGTCGTCCCGGGCGATGCGCTGCTCATTGAGGTGGAATTGACCAGGGTCCGTGGCAAAATCGGCAAAGCCAGGGGCGTTTGCAAGGTGGCCGGCGACATTGTCAGCGAGGCCGAAGTGACGTTCATGATCCGGGACGCCGAAATAGCATGAGTTTATTGCATCCCACTGCCATCATTCATCCCCGCGCGCAACTGGGGATCGATTGCGAGGTCGGCCCTTATTGCGTCATCGGGGAAAACGTCATCCTGGGTGACCGCTGCAAACTGCATCCGCACGTCGTGGTGGATGGTCATACCCGGATGGGGCAGGGAAATGAGCTCTTTCCCTTTGCCGCCATTGGCATGAAAACCCAGGACCTGAAATACAAGGGCGGCAGCCCGCGTCTGGAGATCGGCGACCACAATGTTTTCCGCGAAGGCGTGACCGTGCATTGCGCAACGAATGACGGCGATGCCACCGTGATTGGATCGCACAATTTATTCATCATACAAGCCCATGTGGCGCATGATTGCATTTTGGGCAATCATATCATCATGTCGGGCTTCGCCGGCCTGGCCGGGCATTGTGTGGTGGAGGATCAGGCCATTTTCGCGGGGTATGTGGCTGTCCATCAGTTCTGCCGCATCGGCCGGCTTTCGATGATCGGGGGCTGTTCCAAGATCGTGCAGGATGTGCCGCCGTTCATGATTGTGGATGGCAACCCGGGGGAAACCCGCACCATCAACAAAGTGGGCCTGGAACGCAATGGCATCAGCGAGGCCGCCCAAGCGGCGCTGAAACAGGCTTACAAGATCATTTTCCGCGAAGGATTAACCATCACCAACGCGCTGGCAAAAGTGGAAAGCGAACTCCCGGCCCTGGCCGAAGTCCAGCATTTGGTCCGCTTCATCCGCGCCAGCGAACGCGGCATCAGCAAATAGCCTGTTAGCCCGGATATTTCATAGCCATTTGGGAAAGAGTCGCGAAAAACCCTATGAAAATAGGGGCGCAAACACGTTCGAATGCGTGGCTGAAAAGACACGGCACGCAGGTTTGGAAACCTGCGATACGGCAGGCTGGGAAGCCTGCGCTACAAGGGTTTGCCATGGTTTTGCCGGTTTCACTATGAAATATCCGGGTTAGAGACAAACCCTGGAATCCTGATGGCTAAACAGCTCGCAACCATGAAAAAAAGCACCCCGCAAGTCCCGCTCAAAGGCCTTTAATTCCGTTTGGAGCCGGATCAGGGCATGGTCGCCGGCATTATCGAGCGCGGCAGTCTGGTAGTATTGTTCCGCAGCTTCGAGATCTCCCGCGTGCCATCGGGTCAGGGCGGTTAGATTCTTCCACCGAGCGGACCGGGCACTGTCCGGCTTGGCCCCTGCCAGGCCCGCCTCCGCCATGGACTGCAATTTCGAAAAATGAATGTCTTGTTCTAGCAACAGGTCAAACGACACCAGCGCATCCCCCAGCACTAGATCGAGTTTTTCCTTCACTTCCAGGCAACGTGCGGCGCATTCCTGATAATAAACCACCTTGCTCTGATCAACATGGGCTTGTTTGTAGGCCACCGCCAACATCCGGGCGCATTCCGCAAAGATTCGCGTGTCCTTCTGTTCCTGGGTGGCCTGGTTGTAGAAATTCTCCCCGGCCGCGATCAAATAGGTCAAATCGTCCGAATTGGCGTCCAGCGCCTGCGAGTAGTCCCCCAAGGAACTCATTTTTGCGGCAAACAGAACGTCGGCGTTCCCCATGCCTGCGGGATCTTTAACCATCAGATCCGTCGCCAGTTCCAGCGCCTCTTCCCTTTTCAAAGCCGCTAACCCGTCAAAAGAATTTGCCATATATGTTGAAGGTATTGTTTCTGGACAGTTCGTACCGATATTAGGCAG
>Ga0302278_10001516_pt1 | contig 28423 bp, 27 predicted proteins | sample III_Bog_N3_2_FD_194543 | JGI IMG/M metagenome (GOLD analysis project Ga0302278, IMG submission 194543) | Peat permafrost microbial communities from Stordalen Mire near Abisko, Sweden - III_Bog_N3_2 | ecosystem: Environmental > Terrestrial > Soil > Wetlands > Peat | place: Sweden: Abisko... | reverse complement strand
CACCCCCAGGCTGAAGAGTACGCCTGAGGCCCCGTTCGCTCAGGATGACAAGCATTTTTCTACGGCTCAGGATGACAGCCCTTTGCGAGCGGCTGTCATTGATTTTGTGGGTGGGGTGGGGGATCTTGAGGCGGGGGTGGTGCGGGCGATTGGGAGGGCGGAGGCGCGGTTTGAGGAGGATCGTCTACGGATGCTGCGCGCGGTGCGGTTTGCGGCGCGGTTTGGGTTTGCGATTGAGGAGGAGACGAAGCGGGCGATCCGGGCGCTGGCTGGGCGGATTGATTCGGTGAGCAAGGAGCGGGTGCGGGACGAGCTGACGAAGATGCTGACCGAGGGTCATGCGCGCAGGGCGTTTGAGCTGCTTGACGAGACGGGGCTGCTGGCCGAGGTGCTACCGGAGGTGGCGCGGATGAAGGGCGTGGAGCAACCGCCGCAGTACCATCCTGAAGGCGATGTTTGGGTACACACGCTGGGGCTGCTGGGACAGCTTGAGGAGGGATGTTCAGCGACGCTGGCATGGGGGGCACTACTGCACGATGTGGGGAAGCCGCCGACGTTTCGACGGGCTCCGGACCGGATTCGGTTTGATGGGCATGTGGAAGTGGGCGTGGCGATGGGCGCGGAGATTTGCAGGGGGTTCCGGTTTTCGAACGAGGAGACACGGCAGATATTGGCGCTGATTGAGAATCACATGCGGTTTGCGATGGCGGACCGGATGAGGGCGTCGACGCTGAAGAGGTTTTTCAGGATGGAGGGGTTTGAGGAGCACCTGGCGCTGCACAAGATGGATTGTGTGGCTGGGAGCGGGAACCTGGATCATTGGGAGTTTGTGCGGGAACGTTGGCAGGCGATGCCGGAGGAGACGCTGCGGCCGAAGCCGTTGATCACGGGGCGGGAGTTGATTGCGGCGGGGTACAAGCCGGGGGCGGGTTTCAAGGAGATGCTGCGGGCGGTGGAAGATGCGCAGTTGGAGGGGGCGATCGGGAGCGAGGAAGAGGCGATGCGGTGGGTGAGGGAGAGGTTTCCGCTGGTGGAGGGGTGAGGGGTGGCAAGTTGGGGTTCATGGTCTCCCACCCTAACCGCGAGAGACAAATTCGCGGTTAGGATGGGGCACCCAGACCTTAATAGGACAGAGGAAAAAACACCCAACGCGTGGGTCAGGCGATGCCCATGACGATAGTGTGCGGGCTGCGGGGGATGGGGTGTTTGGAGATTCTGGCGAATCCTGCGTCGGCGTACATGGAGTGAAGCTCTGGGTAGGTATATGCGTCGCCGGAGGCTGTAGTGGCGAGCATGGTGAGGGCGAACGCGGCGGACATGGGCGGGGAGATGCGGTCGTCGTTGGGGACGAACTCGAGGGTGGCGGCGCAGCCGCCCGGTTTGAGGGCGTCGTGGACCTTCTTGAGGAGGGTGACGTTGGTTGGCTTGTCGAAGTGGTGGAGGAAGTTGGTGAGCAGAACTATGTCGTAAGGTCCGGCGAAGTAGACGTCGAAGGCGGAGCCGGGGAGCATGTCGTAGCGGTCCTGAACGCCGGCCTTTTTGGCATTTTCGAGGGCGACGCGAAGGACGGGAGCCCAGTCGAGGCCGGTGACGTGGGCGTGGGAGTTTTGCTTTGCGATCTCGATGCCGAAGAGGCCGTGGCCAGCGGCGATGTCGAGGACATGGATAGGGCCAGTGCGGCCATCGAGGACGACTTCGCCGAGTGGGGCGGCCATGGGGCCCATCATGGGAGCCATGTTGTTGGCAAACTCGACCCATAGTGGATTTTCGGGCTCGACGCTTCCGGTGCCGGGCAGGATTGTGCGGCCGGTGCGGACAATTGTGGAGAGCTGGTTGTAAACGCCTTCAATGTCGGGGCTGGCGAGGAATTTGGCGATGGAAGCCAGACAGGCGGGCGATGCGGGATCGAGGAAGGCGGCGCTGGTGGGGGTGTGGTAATAGTTGCCGTCTTTCTTGGAGAGGATCTCGTTAATGCAAAGGAAGTCGCAGAGAATGCGCATGCCGCGCTCGGAGGCTTTGGAGTGGTTGGCGATGGAGGCGACATCGTTGTGTCCCTTGCCGATGGCGCTGAAGATATCGAGCTCGATGGCAGCCTTGATGGCAGCGGTTCTCTGGTGGGCCTGGATCATGTCAAAGACAAGGCCGGGGTTGGGGGCGGGTGCTGCAGAGGGATGCTCGGACATAGGTGACCTCCAGTAAAGTGCGGGGAGATTATTTGGGTTGATTGGCCCAGGGGTAAGGCACGCAGAGTGTAGCAGTTGAACAGGCGACTGCGCCAGATAAATGGCGGCAATATTGTTGCCTGGGGAGGAGGCAATGGAGAGCAGGTTCAGACTTGCGCTAGAGACTGTGATTTGACTCACTGCCAGGTGTATCGAGCGATGCGATAAAAAGGTAAGCCCCCTCTGGCTTGGTGGTGGCTTAGAGTAAAGACTCCCCTCTTTTTTGAGAAAGCGAGAAAGCTATGGCTACGGCTGGAAGCGGGAGTGGAGTTGTCGACTTTGAGGCTGCGTGGATGGATCTGGAATTGCCGGCGGCGGTGCGCGAGGTGTTGGGTGCCGCACGGCTGGTGCGAACTCCGGAGACACGGGCCGACCTGCTGGACTGGGCTTTGGGTCGAGGTTCAGGAGATACGGACTGGACCCTGGGGAATCGCGACGACCACGGGCAGTACGAGGTGGTGTTTCATGCGCCGCGGTATGGGCGGATTGTGGAGGCGGTCATCACCAAGGCGAGGAATGGGTTGGCGGTCAACTATCCCGATCCGGCGATGCGGCGGCGGGACCCGGATGCGATGGTGATTGGAGACAGGCTGCCGACGGACAAGCCTACATATGAGGAGCGGTTCGGGGAGGAGTTCGAGAAGACGCGGCAGGCAACGCTGGATTGGTTGAAGACGCAGGAACTGGTGGCGATGCCGTTCTACGCGGGGACGGACGCGCTGGGGTACGGGTCGCTTTTGATTGTTCCGCTGCAGGCGGCGTTTTTTGCGGCGGCTTTGGGCGATCTACAGGGGATGATTCCGCGGAGCAAGGTACCGGCGCATTTCGGCGTGACGGGCGGGGTGCTGTTTGTTGCGCCGCCGTTCCGGCACACGCATTTTGGCGGCCGACAGGTGGTGGTGCACGAGCGGCTGGAGACGCATCAGGAGATATTTGCCTACAACCTTTATCCGGGGCCGAGCGCCAAGAAGGGCGTGTATTCGATGTTGCTGGACAAGGGCGAGCGGGAGGGGTGGACGACGAACCATTGCGCGGCGGTGGCGGTTGTGACTCCGTATGAGAACCAACTGATCCTGATGCACGAAGGTGCGAGCGGCGGCGGCAAGAGCGAGATGACGGAGCACATCCACCGGATGGAGGATGGGCGGCTGCTGATCGGCAAGAACGTGGTGAGCAAGGAAGAGCGGACGCTGAATCTGCCTGAGGCTTGCCACCTGCGGCCGATTGCGGATGATATGGCTTGCGCGCATCCGAGCTATCAGGGCAAAAACGTGGGTTATCAGGGCGGCGGCCTGCGGGAGGATGGCGAGAGCGCGCGGCCGCACCATGGGCGGCTGACGATTGCGGATGCGGAGAATGCCTGGTTTGTGCGCGTGGACCATATTCACAGTTATGGAACCGCGCCGAACCTGGAGCGGCTGTGCATCGATCCGCCGGAGCCGCTTGTGTTTTTGAATCACTATATTGTGCCGGGGGGGACGTGCCTGACCTGGGAGCACATTGAGGATTCGCCGGGAAAGATGTGTCCGAACCCGCGAGTGATTTTGCCGAGGCGGATGCTTGAAGACATTTTGGACGGGCCGCAGCGGGTGGACGTGCGGAGCTTTGGAGTGCGGTGTCCGGCGACGCACCGGGAGAGCCAGTTGTACGGGATACTGGCGATGATTCATGTGTTGAGCCCGGCGCTGGCGTGGCTGTGGAGGCTGGTTGCGCCACGGGGACATGCGAACCCATCGATTCAGACGCAGAAGACGGTAGTGGGGATGGAGAGCGAGGGTGTTGGGTCGTACTGGGCGTTTGCTACGGGACGGCGGGTGGACCAGGCGAATCTATTGCTCAAGCAGATTGTGGAGACGCCGGAGACGCGGTATGTGCTGATTCCGAACCAGCATATTGGGGCGTGGAAGGTGGGGTTCATGGCGGAGTGGATTGCGCGCGAGTACCTGGCGCGGCGGGGCAGCGCGAAGTTTGGGAGGGACCAGGTGCGGGAGGCGCCGTTACCGCTGCTCGGGTACATTCCGAACCAGTTGAGGATTGAAGGGTCGATGATTCCGCGGGTGTTCCTGGCAGTGGAGGAGCAGATCCAGGGCGGGATGGAAGTGTACGAGGAAGGAGCGCGGCAATGGAGGGAGTTTTTTGCGCAGGAGTTGAGGCAGTTCCAGGTGCCGGATATGGACCCGCTGGGGCTGAGGATCATTGAGGCATGCCTGGATGGGGCGCACCAGGAGGATTATCGGCGGATGATTCCGCATCCGATGTTTCGGGATGAGGGGTGAAGGAGGCAGGGAGAAGGGAGGAGGGAGAAGGGAACAATCTTTGGCCGTCGAGCGTCGCTCTCAAAATGAGAACACGTGGACTCATTTTGAGAACAGGGGCGGTCGGTTGATCGAGGACAATCGAGCTAGAGGCAGGCTCACAAAACCGGAGACTCAAGCTAAGATGGTTCCGTCATGAAAACATCTTTGATATTTGCCCGAAGCTTTGGATGGTCCCTTGTGCTCTTGTTGGCGGTTCCTGCGCTGGCAAAGGATGTGCCTCTGCAAACGATCGATTGGCCCGCGGATGGGACGGCCGTGGTGCGCTTCACGTTCGGAAAGTTCAAGGAACTGCCTGGCATGGGGAATATGCACGCCTACGTGATGGACACGACAGCGCAGAACCTTTCGCCAAGGCGCATTGGAAACGAGGAGTTCAAGGTGTACCTGTTCGACAAGAACAAGGTGCGCATTGGGGAAGATACGATCGGGCTGAGCAATGTTGGTCCGGGCGAGACCGTGAAATTCGAGACGACAGTGACGACGTCGGGCGCGCCGACATCTGTGACGCTCGAGGAGATTCCTCAGGCAACGAAGATGATCACGATGACGGTGAATTCAACACCGCAGGGCGCGATGTTGAAGCTGGATGGGACCGAGGTGGGGACGACTCCGCGGATGATCACGGTGGGTGCGGGCCGGCATACTTTGATCTTTACGAAAGAAGGTTTCGCGGCGGGGACCTTTCCGCTGGAGATCAGCAGGAACGATGTCTCTGGCGGGACGGTGAGCTTTGAGCTTGGGGCCTCGGCGTTCGACTCGATTGAGATGCGAGATGGCACCGTGCTGAACGGGGATCTTGTGTCGATTGAGGGGATGGACGTAGAAATTCGCGTGGGCGGGGTTTTGCAGCACGTGGACCGGAACAAGATCAAGCGGGTGATGCTCGTGGTGCGGTCGGCGCCGGTGCAGGATTTGCCGGCTGCTGCTGCGAACCAGTAGAGACGGCTCGCAGAAGATTGCGGGCAGTTGTGTTCGAGGCGGCCGCGCCATAAGGGCGCTCCTCCCCGGCAGCTATTCTTATCAGGACCCGATGGCTGCCGACTTGCACCAATTCGATGTGATTGTGTTGGGTGGTGGGGCGGCGGGGTTGATGTGTGCGGCGGTGGCTGGGCAGCACGGGCGGCGGGTGGCGCTGCTTGAACACAATGGGCAGGTGGGGCGGAAGATTCTGATCTCAGGCGGGGGGCGGTGCAACTTTACGAATTTGCACTGCGGGCCGGGGAACTTCATTTCTGAGAACAAGCATTTTGCGAAGTCGGCGCTGGCGGGGTATGGGCCGCGGGATTTTCTTGAGCTGGTGGAGCGGTACGGAATTCGCTGGCATGAGAAGACGCTGGGGCAGCTCTTCTGCGATGGGTCGGCGCGGCAGATTGTGGAGTTGCTGCTGGCGGAGTGTGCGCGGGGCGGCGTGGAAGTGGTGGTAGAGGCGAGGGGGATCGAGGTGGAGCGGGGGGCGGGGCGGTTTCGGGTTCGTTGCTCGGCGGGGGAGTTTGAGGGGGAGTCGCTGGTGGTGGCGACGGGGGGACTGTCGATCCCAAAGATGGGGGCGACAGGGCTGGGGTATGAGCTGGCGGGGCAGTTTGGATTGAAGGTGGTGGCGACGCGGCCGGGACTGGTGCCGTTGGTGCTGGGTGGTGCGGAGAAGGGTTGGACGGAGCTGGCGGGGGTGTCGGCGGAGGTGGTGGCGTGGGTAGGCCTTGTGCGGGGCGGGATTGGCTTTCGCGAGAAGATGCTGGCGACGCACAGGGGAGTGAGCGGGCCGGCGGTGTTGCAGGCTTCTTCGTACTGGGGGCCGGGGGAGAAGGTGGAGCTGGACCTTGTCCCGGGACTGGGGAAGGCGGTGGGGGCGCTGGATGGGCTGAGGCGGGTGGGGGCGAAGCGGGATGCGGCGGCGCTGAGGCAGGCGCTGGGGGGGATTTTTCCGCAGAGGCTGGCGGAGTTTCTTACGGAGATGGCCGCTCCGGCGGGGTTGAAGGAGGGGATGCCGTGGGGGAATGCGGCGTTGGAGGCCCTGGAGCGGCGACTGCGGCGGTGGGAGCTTGCGCCGGTTGGGACGGAGGGGTTTGAGAAGGCTGAGGTTACGGTTGGGGGCGTGGATACGGATGAGATCCAGGCGCGGACGATGGAGGCTCGGGGGGTGCCGGGGCTGTTTTTTATTGGGGAAGTGGTGGATGTGACGGGGTGGCTGGGCGGGTTCAATTTTCAGTGGGCGTGGGCGAGCGGTGTGGCGGCGGGGAAGAGCTGCTGAGGGACCGGAGCGCTGAGGCGCAGGGCAGGAGACGGGGAGAGCCGTTCGACATTTCCCGCGGAATGCGCGTATCTCCAAAACTCAAGGCCTTGTAGAGCCTCCGAGGGCCGGGAGGCGCTCAGGACAGCCGGTCTGGAGACCGGCGCTACGAATTGCGGCAAGCAGGTGAGGAATGCAGTCTATTCGGCGGGCGGGGCGACGGGACGGGCGGGCGGGGTGAGGACGAAGCGGTCGCGGCTGAGGGCGAAGCCCTGCTGGGGGAGTTCGGCCTGGAGGAGCTGGTTGTCAGGGCCGGAGAAGAGCTCTGTCTGGGCTCCAGCGATGGTGGCGATCAGGTGGTGGACCACGATGGGTTTGCCTTCGAGGGTGCCTTGTTCGTCGCGGTAGGTGGCGAGCTGGATGGGCTGGATTGAGGCGGGCTGGGTGGAACCGTCTTCGGCTGTGGATTGCTTGGGGAGGATGGCCCAAAGGCCAGAGCGAGAGTCGGCTGGGGAGTTGGAGAGGTCGAGCAGGATCTGGAGGGCGCCGGGATCGAAGTCGGGGAGCAGGACGGCGGCGGGGTGGAACTCAAGCCGAGTAGTGACGGCGTGGCCGTTGGCGGAGATGTTGAGCAGGTATTGGGCGGAGTCGGATGAGGCGGTGAGGTTGACGGCGGCGAGGTTGACGGTGGCGCTGATCTGGGCGTGGCTGAGGTGGCTTGTTGGGGAGAGCTGTTCAGAATTTGAGAGGGCGTAGTTGAGGCCCGGCATGGAGATGTGGACTTGAGACGTGAAGGCACGGCCTCTGGCAGTTAACGGAAATTGGGAACTGGCGGTGCCGACCGGGTGGCCGTGTTGGGAGACGGTGAAGTTGGAGGACTGGGCCAGGGCGGGGAGAGAGCTAAGCACAAAAAGGGCAGAAAGAAGCTGGAGATTCTTCATCACGTTGAATTAGACACGAAACGGGGTGGTTGGGTTGTGGGTGTTGGCGAGATGGCGAGGTAGCAAGTTAGCGAAGGGTGTGGGCGGGGTGGGATTCGAGGTGCCCCAAAAGCGAGGCACCTGGCACGAAAAGCACTGGGGGCAGGGTTTGGAGAGCGCGGGCAGGGATGCCCGCGCTACAGCCGGCTGGGAAGCCGGCGCTACGTGACAGCCGGGCTGGGAAGCCGGCGCTACGTGAGAGCCGGGCTGGGAAGCCGGCGCTACGTGACAGCCGGGCTGGGAAGCCGGCGCTACACGGAGCCGGTTTTAGCGCTTTGCTTCGGAGCCGGATTTAGGCTTTGGCTTTGGCGAAGCGGGCGTTGACTTCGTGCCAGTTGACGACACTCCACCATGCGGCGAGGTAGTCGGGGCGGCGGTTGTTGTACTTGAGGTAGTAGGCGTGCTCCCAGACGTCGTTGCCGAGGATGGGGTAGAGGCCGTGGGTGAGGGGCGAGTCCTGGTTGGCGGTGGTGATGATCTTGAGCTTACCCGCGGCGAAGACAAGCCAACCCCAGCCGGAGCCGAACTGCTTGGCGGTGGTTTCGTTGAAGGTTTTCTTGAAGGTTTCAAAGTCACCGAAGTCGGCGGTGATCTGCTCGGCAATGGGGCCGGTGGGCGCGCCACCTACGCCATCGGAGCCTACGGGGCCCATCAGCTTCCAGAAGGCGGTGTGGTTGGAGTGGCCGCCACCGTTGTTGCGGACAGCGCCGCGAATCTCTTCGGGGACATCGGCGAGGCCGGCGACGAGGTCGTCAATGGACTTGGCGGCGAGGTCAGGGTAGCTGGCCAGGGCGGCGTTTACGTTGTTGACGTAGGCCTGGTGGTGCTTGTCGTGGTGCAGGTGCATGGTCTCAGCGTCGATGAAAGGCTCAAGCGCGAAGTAGTCGTAGGGCAGGGGTGCGAGTTCGTAAGCCATATTGGGGAATCTCCTTCGATTTGGATTGTACTGCGGGGGCCGGGGAGGCAGTTGAGCTTAAGAGGACAGTGGGGTGCGGGCCCAGGGGATGCAATGAAAAGTTCACACCCGGACGGTTACGAGCTGTGTTTGGATGGATGCTTGTGGACGGTGGCAGGATGCGTGAATTGGAGCGTGAGGCGTGAAAAGGATGAAAAAGTGCAGGGGTGAACGGCCGGAGGAAAAGGGACGAGTCAGGAAACCTTCTGGCGTCTGCGAACATCGTTAAGTAGGACTGACACGCGGCTTCCTCCCAAAGATCGCAGTTCGAGATTGCAACCAACTACTACGGGACAATGGCAAACAACTATGAGTGATGACAACTTGTATCGCTGGCTTGACCAGCAGGGCGAGGCATTTGGCGGGCCTGGGTCGGAGCCCAGGTGGACATCGAGCGACAAAGATGCGGTGTGCACAGCGTATTCGGCGTCAAGCCGGATCTGGTTCACGTGTTCGCACGGGGTGCTGAACGAGGTTTATCACCCGACGATCGATCGGGCGCAGGTACGGGACATGGAGTTCCTGATAACGGACGGGGAGACGTTTGTGCACGAGGAGAAGCGGGACCTGGTGTCTACGTTTGAGTACATTCACCCGGAGGCGCTGGGGGTGAGGTATGTGAACCGCGATCCGGAGGGCCGTTATTCGCTGACGAAGGAGATTGTGTGCGATCCGCACCACTCTGTGGTGGTGACGCATGTTCGGCTGGAGGGCCATGCGGAGTTGCTGCCTCGGTTGAAGGTATATGCGCTGCTGGCTCCGCACCTGGACGGTGGCGGGGCGGGGAACTCGGCGCGGGCGGTGGATATTGCCGGGCACAAGGTTTTGCTGGCGTGGAAGGGCGAGTGGTCACTGGCGATGGCGGCAAGCTGCGAATTTTCACGGGTGAGTTGCGGGTTTGTGGGCGCAAGCGACGGCTGGCACGACCTGATAGACCATTCGCGGATGGAGTGGGAGTTTGGATCGGCGACGAACGGGAATATCGCGGTGATGGGCGAGGTCGACCTGCGCTGCGCAGGTGCAAAGGCAGCAGATGGCACGGCGTACGAGTTTACGGTGGCGTTCGGGATCGGGGAGGGGCACCACACTGCGGCTCAGAAGACGATGGTGTCGCTTGCGATTCCATTTGCGGAGTTAAAGACACGGTTTATTGCGCAGTGGGCGCGGGCAGCGAACCCTGAGTGGCTGGCGGCGAAGGCCGGGGACGGCGGGAAGCTGATGAGGGCGAGCCATAACGTTCTGTTGGCGCATGAGGACAAGACCTATTCGGGAGCATTTGTGGCATCGGCGTCGATTCCATGGGGCCAGGTGAAGGGGGACGACGACCTGGGCGGATATCACCTGGTGTGGACGCGGGATATGGTGCAAACGGCGACGGCGATGCTGGCGTGCGGGCGGGCGGAAACGGCGCGCAGGGCGATGGTCTACCTGGTTTGCACACAATTGCCCGACGGGGGATTTGCGCAAAACTTCTGGATCGATGGGACGCCGTATTGGAGCGGGCAGCAACTGGACGAGGTTGGTTTTCCCTTGATGTTGGGTTGGCGGCTGTGGAAAGCGGAAGCGCTCAGCGAGTTGAGGATTTTTGAGTTTGTGGAGAGGGCGGCGGGCTACCTGGTGCGGAATGCGCCGATCACGCACCAGGAGCGCTGGGAAGAAAATGCGGGATATTCGCCGTCGACGCTTGCGGCGGTGATCAGCGGGTTGATTTGTGCGGCGGAGATTGCGCGGGCACACGATTCGGCGGAGCTGGCGACATTCCTGGAGGAGTATGCCGACTGGATCGAGGGGCACCTCGAAGACTGGACAGTTACGAACGACGGGGTGCTACTTCCCGAGGTGAAGCGGCATTACATGCGGATCCGGCCGCCGGAGTGCGGAGAGACGTACGCGCATGAGGGCTGCGGCAAGGAGACGATCCACATAAACAACCGTCCAGCGGGGACGCGGGATGAGTTTGAGGCGCGGGAGATTGTGGATGCGGGATTCCTGGAACTGGTGCGGTATGGAATCAGAGAAGCGGGGGATCCACTGATGGAAGACTCGTTGCGGGTGGTGGATCACGAGCTGAAGTGCGGACTACCTCAGGGGCCCGGGTGGCATCGATATAACTGGGACGGCTACGGGGAGCGGCCGGATGGCGGGCCGTTCCAAGGGTGGGGCAAGGGGAGGGTGTGGCCCCTGCTGACGGGCGAGCGGGCGCACTATGAGCTGGCGGCGGGGCGGGATATCTCGGATCTGATCAAGACTTATGAGCGGTTCGCCACATGCGGGCAGATGTTGCCGGAGCAAGTGTGGGATGAGACGAGTGTGCCTGAAGCAGACCGACGACTGGGTCGGCCGACGGGGTCGGCGGTGCCACTGGTGTGGGCACATGCGGAATATCTGAAGCTGCTGCGGTCGGCGTTGGACGGGAAGGTCTTCGACCGGATCGACACGGTGTATGAGCGGTATTGCACGCCGGAGGGCAGGCAGAACGTGCGTAACGGCGTTGAGATTTACTCACAGCGACGGCCGGTGGAGCGGATGGCATGGGGCAAGGCTCTGCGGATTCTGGATGAGAAGTGGTTCGAGGTGCGGTGGACAGTGGACGGTTGGGCGACGTTCCACACCGAGCAGAGCCGGAACATGGGGAGTGCAGGATTCAGCGCGGATGTGCATCCGGGGGTGGAGAGCGGGACATTACAATGGACTTTCCATTGGCTTGAGCCGGAGAGCTGGCTTGGGCGCAACGTGGAAGTGCAGATAGAGGCCCCGGAGCAAGGTTAGAGATCGGGTTGGTTTCTGACCCTTTGAGCTGGTGGTTTGCGATGGAGTTCGTCGAATCCCACCCTAGGCGCAAAAAACAGAGACGCGCCTAGGATGGGGCACCCGCCATTTTGGTGAGGGAAGAGATTCAGACTTTTTTTTGATTGATATGGGAGAGATGTGATGACGACCAGTGCTGCCGATGTAACGCTTGATCAACTGTCGATTGATACGCTGCGGCTGCTGGCCGTGGATGCGGTACAGAAAGCCAACAGCGGCCACCCCGGAGCGCCTCTGGGCTGCGCGCCGATTGCGTATCTGCTGTTTCACAAGCTGATGAAGCACAATCCTGCGAATTCGCACTGGGCGGATCGGGACCGGTTTGTGCTGTCGAATGGGCACGCATCCGCGCTGCTCTATTCGACGCTGTTTTTGAGCGGCTATGACGTTACGCTCGACGATTTGAAGAGCTTCAGGCAATGGCGCTCGAAGACTCCGGGCCACCCGGAGCGCGGAGACACGGATGGCGTGGAAGTGACGACTGGGCCGCTGGGGCAAGGGATCGCGATGGCCGTTGGCATGGCGATGGCGGAGAAGCACCTGGCAGCGGTCTATAACCGGCCTGGGTTTGAGGTGGTGGACCACCACACGTATGCGCTGCTGGGCGATGGCGACCTGATGGAAGGTGTGTCGCACGAGGCGGCTTCGCTGGCGGGAACGCTGGGGCTGGGCAAGCTGACGTTTATCTATGACGACAATTTGATTTCGCTGGATGGGCCGACGGAGCTGAGCTACACGGAGGATGCGCTGGAGCGGTTTGAGGCGTACCACTGGCATGTGCAACGGGTGGCCGATGGCAACGACCTGGCGGCGATTGAAGCGGCGCTTGAGGCGGCGAAGGCTGTGACGGATAAGCCGTCGATCATTGCGGTGCGAACGATTATTGGCTACGGCAGTCCCAAGGCAGGGACCAACAAAGTCCACGGAGAAGCGCTGGGCGCGGCAGACGTGGCGGCGACGAAGAAGTTCTTCGGGTTCCCGGAGGACCAGAGCTTTTATGTTCCGGAGGATGCGCTGAAGAACTGGCGGCAGGCCGAGGAGCGGGGCGCGGCGTTCGAGGCGGAGTGGCATAGGCTGTTTGCGGGATATACGGCGGCGAATCCGGAGTTGGCCGCGGAGTTTGAGCGGACGCAGAAGGGCGTGCTGAAGGCTGGCTGGGAGAAGGCGATTCCGAGTTTTCCGGTGGGCAAGCCGGTGGCCACGCGGAATGCAGGCGGCGCGATAATGAACGCGATCGCCGACCAGGTGCCGGAGCTGTTTGGCGGGGCGGCGGACTTGACGGCGTCGACGAAGACGATCTTCAAGCCGGGTGAGAGCTTTCATGTGGATCCGACGGGACGGAACGTGTATTTCGGTGTGCGCGAGTTTGGGATGTGCGCAGCGGTGAATGGAATGGCGGCACACGGGGGATTGATTCCGTTTGGGTCGACGTTCTTTGTATTTTCGGATTATGCGAAGCCGGCGATAAGGCTGGCGTCGATCATGCAGATCCACTCGCTGTTCATCTTTACGCATGACTCGATTGGGCTGGGCGAAGACGGGCCGACGCATCAACCGGTGGAGCAGTTGACGATGCTGCGGGCGGTGCCGGGGCTGACGGATTTTCGTCCGGCGGACGGGAACGAGACGGCTGCAGCCTGGAGGCTGGCTCTGGAACGGAAGAAGCCGTGCTTTATGGCGCTGAGCCGGCAGGATCTGCCGGTGATCGACGCGACCAAGGTGGACGTACTGGCTGGCGTGAGCAAGGGCGGGTACGTGGTGCAGGACGCGGCGGATGCGAAGGTGATTTTGATCGGCACGGGCTCGGAGTTCTGGGCGTGTGTGGACGCGGCGAAGCTGCTGGCGGCGGAAGGAATTGCGGCGCGGGTGGTGAGCATGCCGAGCGTGAAGATATTTGAGGAGCAGTCGGCGGAGTACAAGGCAAGCGTGCTTCCTGCGGGTGTGCCGAAGATCGCGGTGGAGGCGGGCGCGACGCTGGGCTGGTGGAAGTATGTGGGGTTGGATGGCGATGTTGTGGGGCTGGACCGGTTTGGCGCTTCGGCGCCGGGGCCGATTGTGCTGAAGGAGTTGGGATTCAGTGCGGAGAGTGTGGCGGCTAGAGCGAAGAAGCTGGTGAGATGAAGCAGGGAGAAGGGAAAAGGGAGAAGGGAGAAAAACCTGGGTGAGACATTTAGAGAGCTGGTTGTTTGGCAGAGATCTATCCAGATGACCATGGCCGTCTACAGGCTCACTTCCAACTTTCCCGTGGATGAACGATTCGGTCTTACAAATCAGTTGCGGAGAGCATCCGTTTCAGTCGCGAGCAACATTGCAGAAGGATATGGAAGAGCAACCACAGGAGAGTACGTCCAGTTTCTTGGGCATGCTCGTGGCTCAAACTGCGAGGTACAAACGCAACTAGTGATCGCAGGAGGATTGGGATTCGGATCGGATGAGGAAAGAGCAAACGCTGAACAACTTTCTCTTGAAGTTGGCCGTATGCTGGCAGCGATGATGAGCAAGTTGCAGTCATAACGGTCTGTACTTCTCCCTTCTCCCTGTTCTCTGAACTCCGAAGGAGTTACAAATGAAGCTTGTTATCAGTGCGGATCATGCGGGGTTTCCTTTGAAGGAGGAGGTCCGCGCGTACCTGACGAAGGCGGGGCACGAGGTGGTGGACCTGGGGGCGTTCAAGCTGGAGCCTGAGGATGACTATCCGGACTTTGCCGAGCGGGTGGGGATGGCGATCAAGCGGGGCGAGGCGAAGAAGGGGATTCTGATCTGCGGGTCGGGCGTGGGCGTTTGTGTGGCAGCGAACAAGATGCCGGGGATTCGCGCGGGGATGTGCCACGACACGTATTCGGCGCATCAGGGCGTGGAGCACGACGATATGAACGTGATTGTGCTGGGGGCGCGGATTATTGGATCGGCGCTGGCGTTTGAGTGTGTGGATGCGTTTGTGAAGGCGGAGTTCATTGCGAGCGGCGAGCGGTTTGTAAGGCGGTTCAAGAAGGTGATGGCGATTGAGGCGCGGTACCAGTGCGGAGACGGTTCGAATAGCCCTGCTTAAGGGTTGAAGCAGTTTTGGTGCAGTCGTTAGCGGGAGGTCGGCGGTTGGTGAAGTCTGCGTTCAAGATAAGGGTTCTGGTCAGTGAAATGGGCCTTGAGTCCCCCAGGGGCTGAAGCCCAATCTTAATCTGCGAGGCCTAATGGCCCGGCTGAAGCCGTGCCGTTGTTACAAAGCCTTTGAGAATTTGCAGGGGCTGAAGCCCAATCTTAATCTGCGAGGCCTTATGGCCCGGCTGAAGCCGTGCCGTTGTTACAAAGCCTTTGAGAATTTGCAGGGGCTGAACCCGAATCTTAATCTGCGAGGCCTAATGGCCCGGCTGAAGCCGTGCCGTTGTTACAAAGCCTTTGAGAATTTGCAGGGGCTGAAGCCCAATTCTTTGGTGGCCTTTTTTGGCACGACTGAAGTCATGCCCTGATACAAAGCTCTTTTGCACTTTTCGCGAGCCTTCATCGGAGATTGATTGCAGGCAGCGATACTGAAAGGCGCCGATGTTCCCCTTCGACGTGATCCTCTTCGATGTAGGCGGAGTTCTGCTCACCAATGGGTGGGATCGCGACGAGCGCGCGCGAGCAGCCAAACAGTTCGATCTGGATTTGACGGGCCTGGAGGCGCGTCATGCCGAGGTCGATGCGGCGTGGGAGCGTGGCGCGATTACGGGCAAGGAATATCTGACACACGTGATCTTCAACGAGCAGCGCAGCTTTTCGCGAGGAGCATTTTTCTCGTTCATGCTGAGCCAGTCGAGCCTGTTGCCGGGCGGGGCAATGGGAATCCTGCAGGAAGTTGCGGCATCGAAGAAGTGCATGGTGGGCGTACTGAACAACGAGGCGCGCGAGACGAATGAGTATCGGTTCAGGGAGTTTGGGATTCGCGAGCATATAAGCGTGGCGCTGAGCTCGTGCTACCTGGGACTGCGGAAGCCGGATGCGGCGATCTATCACCGGGCGCTCGACATTCTGGGGCGGCCTGCGGGGCGGATTCTTTTTGTCGATGATCGGGAACAGAATGTGGCGGCAGCGATTGCGGTGGGGATGAAGGGGATTGTGTTCAAGGGCGCGGGGAGTTTGAGAGAAGAACTGAGGGTTTTGGGAGTGTTGTAAGAGGCTAAGGGACTGAGGGACTAGGCAATAGGGACTAGGCAATAGGCAATAGGAAAACAACTGGAGGCGTTATGCAACTTGGAATGATTGGGCTGGGCAAGATGGGCGGGAACATGGCCGAGCGGCTGCGGCTGGCGGGGCACCAGGTGGTGGGCTTCGACTTCAGTGCGGACGCGGTGGCGAAGTTGACGGCTACGGGGAACGTGGGAGTGTCTTCGCTGGAAGATTTGGCGGAGCAACTGAAGGGGCGGAAGGCCATCTGGATCATGGTTCCGCAAGGTAAACCGGTGGACGACACGATTGCGAAGCTGGAGGCGCTGATCGGTCCGGGGGACATCCTGATCGATGGGGGAAACTCGAATTACAAGGACTCGCAGCGGAGGCACACGGAAGTTACGGCGAAGGGGTTTCAGTTTGTGGATGTGGGGACCTCGGGCGGGGTGTGGGGGCTGAAGGAGGGCTACAGCATGATGATCGGCGGGGACAAGGATCCGGTGGATTATCTGCAGCCGATTTTTGAAGCATTGGCACCGGCGAAGGACTTGGGCTGGGGGCATGTTGGACCGGCGGGGGCAGGGCACTTTGTGAAGATGGTGCATAACGGCATTGAGTACGGGATGATGCAGGCCTATGCCGAGGGCTTCACGATCATGGAGACGAAGAAGGAGCTGGGGCTTGACCTTCCGCAGATCTCGCAGATCTGGCGCTATGGGAGCGTGGTTCGGAGCTGGCTGCTGGATTTGACGGCGGATGCACTGGCGAAGAATCCGACGCTGGATGGGCTGGAGGCGTTTGTGGAGGACTCTGGCGAGGGACGGTGGACGGTGATTGAGGCGATTGACCTGAACGTTTCCGCGCCGATTATTACGGAGTCGCTGATGCGGCGGATCCGGTCGCGGGAGCAGAACAACTTTACCGACAGGATGCTGGCGATCATGCGGAACGAGTTTGGCGGACATGCGGTGAAGAAGGACTGAAAAGGCAGTTCACAGTCCTTAGTTCGCAGTTCACAGTTCCTGCCGACGATGTCTGGATCACAGAGCTGTATTGGAGACGCGAAAGGAAACCAGGGACCGCGAGCGGCTGCGCTTAAGACTGAGAGTTTAGACATGGGAATTGTGGACCGAGAACAGTGAACTATGAACTGTGAACTATGAACTACGAACTACGAACTGGAGACGAGATGGCGACAGGGCAGATGAGCGTAAGGCCGGAAGATCTATCGCAGGTGCAGCGAGGGCAAGAGAGGATTCCCGATCCAGGGATCATGGTGATCTTTGGGGCTTCGGGCGATTTGACGAAGCGGAAGCTGCTGCCGGCGCTGTTTCATCTGCGGCAGAACGACCTGCTGCCGAAGGAGTTTGCGATTGTAGGCGTGGCGCGTCGGCCGCTGGGAGATGAGTTTGCCGCGGATATGAAGGCAGGGATCATTGAGTTTGGCGGCGTTGATGCAGCCGACCCAAAGTTGGAAGAGTTTGTGAAGCACATCAGCTACTTTCCGCTGCGGTTCGACGAACCTGATGATTACGCGGGGCTGAAGGTGGAGCTGGAGCGGGTTGCGAAGGAGAAGGGAATCGAGGGTGACCGTCTGTTTTATCTGGCGACGGCGCCGGAGTTTTTTGCGGGGATTGTGGAGAACCTGGGGCGGCAGGGGATGGCGCAGCCGGAGCAAGGGAAGACGGCCGTGGTGATTGAAAAGCCGTTTGGGCATGATCTAGAGTCGGCGAGGCTGCTGAACAGCCAGGTGAACGCGGTGTTCCACGAGAGCCAGGTGTTCCGCATCGACCACTACCTGGGCAAAGAGACGGTGCAGAACATTTTGGTGTTCCGGTTCGCGAACGGGATGTTCGAGCCGGTGTGGAACAGGAATTACATCGACCATGTGCAGATTACGGCGGCGGAGACGCTGGGCGTGGAAGGGCGCGGGCCATTCTACGAGAAGGCCGGCGCGCTGCGGGACGTGGTGCAGAACCACATGATGGAGCTGCTGAGCTTTGTGGCGATGGAGCCGCCGTCGAGCTTTGACGCGGAGGCAGTGCGGCGCGAGAAGGTGAAGGTGTGGCGGGCAATTCCGCCGATTCCGATTTTGAACACGGTGCGCGGGCAGTACGGGCCGGGAATCGTGGAGAAGGAACACGTGGTGGGCTACCGGGACGAAGAGCGAGTGAACCCGGAGTCGGGCACGGAGACCTATGCCGCGGTGAAGCTGGCGATCGACAACTGGCGCTGGGCGGGGGTTCCGTTCTTTCTGCGCGCGGGCAAGCGGATGAGGAAACGGGCGACGGAGATTTCGATTCAGTTCAAGCAGCCGCCGTTGTTGATCTTCAACCGGATGGCGGCGAGCGGGCCATGCCAGGAGATCCAGCCGAACCTGCTGACTATCAGGATTCAGCCGGACGAGGGCATTGCGCTGCGGTTCGGGGCGAAGGTGCCGACGTCGCCGAACATGGACGTTTGCCCGGTGAATATGGACTTCGACTACGCGGCGGCGTTTGGGAAGTCAAGCGCGAACGGGTATGAACGGCTGCTTCTGGACTCGATGCTGGGCGACCAGACGCTGTTCTCGCACAGGGACGGTGTGGAGACGACGTGGGCTCTGTACACGCCGGTACTACAGGCATGGGCGGCGAAGACGCCGGAGGCGTTTCCGAATTACTTTGCGGGGACGTGGGGACCGGAGTGCTCAGATCGGCTGCTGGAGAAGAGTGGGCACGTGTGGAGGAACGATTTGGGGAAGAGGACGTAAGGCAGGGAGGAGGGAAGAGGGAGAAGGGAACAGGGCGCGAGTGCGAGAGCTACGTTATAATATTGTTATAACGAAGGTGAGACGATGCAGGTAACGATCCGGCGCATGGGCAACTCGCAGGGAGTGCTGATCCCGAAGCCGCTATTGAAGCAGTTGGGGCTGGAGGGTCAGGCCGAGATGATGGTCGAGGGCGACGCGCTGGTTCTGCGTCCGGCGAGGCCTCAGGTGCGCAGCGGATGGGCCGAGGCGAGCCGCAGAATTGCCGCGGCAGGCGAGGATGCACTGGCGCTGCCCGACTTCTCGAACGAAGAGGACAAAAACTGGACGTGGTAGGGACTTCATTGGTAAAGCGCGGCGAGATCTGGCTTGTGAATCTCGATCCCACGGTGGGCAGCGAGATCAAGAAGGCCCGACCGTGCCTGGTGGTTTCTCCGCCGGAGATGCACGATCACTTGCGCACCGCGATCATCGCCCCGATGACCACGAAGGGGTTTACCGCGCCATTCCGCATCCCCGTGCGTCACGCGGGCAAGAACGGGCTGATCCTGGTCGACCAGATTCGTGCGGTGGACAAGGTGCGGCTTTCGAGGCGGTTGGGGCGGGTGGCGCCCGCAACGCTGTCGACTGTGTTGGAGGCATTGGTGGAGACGTTCACTGAGTAGTGCTCGAATGACCTATTTGCGGGTGATTTTGACGAATATGCCGTCGGGGAGCTCGCCTTCGAGGAGGTGAACGACGCCGCATCGAGTCTGGGGGCCCTGCGCTTCTTGCCATCAGGGAGCATGACCTACGAGGGAGCGGATGACTTTGTCGACCTCTTCCTTCGTTAAGCTGGCCGAATCAAGTCCCCGCAACTCATACCCCCCACCTGCTAGGTCGTAGACCCATGCGACCAAAACCTTGTCGGGCTTATCCCGAAACAGGATGCTGATTAGACTTCCGCCCATTGGGGCTTTTTCAACCAAAATGACGAAGAACTTGCTCCGATAATATGAGCTGTCCCACTTGTTGAGGAGAGCAAATTCGTTCGATCGATCGCCTCCGCCTGAGTGGTCGGCACTCCCCGCGAGATAGTCATTGAACAAGCTTCTTAGATATGTTGCTTCTCCAATCCGAGCTTTGTATAGGTGGTACCGGCTGAGCCTGTCGGTAAGGGTGTTCTCGGCTGGTACGGCGTTCCCGGCTATGGGGGCCGGTTGCACGGTCGCCTGATTTCCTGATCCTATTTGCGGTTTGTGATCCAGGACGGCGACAGCGATGGCAAGAACGACGATGAGCAACGCTAGGAGACCGAACTTTCCCGAATTCAAATCTCTCTTTCTATGGCACAGTTCTAGTTCGGCCTCGAATTGACTGTTATCTCTATAAAGCTGTCCACACCGCTGGCACATTCTTGTCGCGGAGTAAAGTGCCATTGCGGCATCATACTTTCCTTGTTCGAGAGGAAGAACCCAACAAACGCCTATTCCAGCAAGGGCAACGATAGATATGTTGATTAGAGGATGGCTGCTTCCGAAAGTGCCCAGGCCAAACAAGGCTATGATGATCGCTAAGATCATCGTCAGTGTCATGTGCTGCTTGGGCGGCGCGGTTGCTTTTGATAGCAGGGACTGTTGGTGGCCGACTGTTTTTGCTACGCCCAACCCCAAGCCAACGCCAGGTGCTCCAGCTGCTAGCCCACGCGCCCTCGTCTTGCTTCTGACCTCTGAGAGCCCCTCCAAGTAGACCAATCGTGCCGATTTCCACCCTTCACTGCTGCATGCGGGACAAGCCATCTTTCCTCCACTTAGGGAGATTTCGGAGGTTCAGTGTTCCATGGTAGAACGCAAATTGCCTTTGCGACTTACTTCCGAGCCACCTTCACGAAGATGCCGTCGGGGAGTTCGCCTTCGAGGAGATGGACGACCCCACCTTTGACGTAGCCTTCGAAGGTCTGCTGAGGGAGATGGGCCGGGGTGGGCGTGTTGGCTCTGAAAGAGGGTTGGGGCGAGCTGGGCGGCTTCTCGTAGGGGTTGGCGCGCTGGGTGGCGGGGGATGACCGCTTCATGCCCTTGTCCATGGCCTCGTTGGCGAGGCGGTCGGCGGTTTTGTTACCGCCGCGCAGGGTGTGGCTGATCTCAAAGCGGTCCAGTTTGCGGGCGAGGGCGCGGGCCTGTTCCCAGAGGGGGCGCAGAACGGGACTGTTGACTTTGTACTGACCCTTCATCTGTTTGACCATGAGCTCGGAGTCGGAGACGACGCGGAGGCACTTTGTGCCGTTTTCGAGGGCCCAGTTCAGAACGGCGAGGAGGCCGGAGTACTCGGCGTAGTTGTTGGTTTGGATGCCAACGAATTCGCTGAGTTCGGCGGCGACGATGCCGTCTGGGCCTTCAATGACGGCGCCATAGCCGGAAGGGCCGGGATTGCCGCGAGATCCGCCGTCGCAGTGGGCGGTGAACCAGGGAGTTGCGGAGGGGGCGGCGTTGGCGAAGAGGTTTCCGGTCATCTGAGCCTTAGTTTAGCCGGTGTAGGTTCCGTCCGATTGTGTATGCGGCATCCTACCAATTGCAGGGCGTATTGCCAATGACTCAGGGAGGCAACCTTGAACGAAATGGGCACTCGACAAGGGTTTCATTTTCAGGAATACGACTCGGCCGCCTGGCGAATGAGCCGGATCAAAAGCACGATCACCCTATCCTGGTCCCTGTCATCTATGTTTGGAAAACTGTACTCGCACGGAACGCAGACATTACCTTGCGCATCCTCCCATGGGTATTCGCTGTTGTCCCGGCGGGTATCCCCGTTGTTGAGCGCTGGCGCCAAGAGTTGGATCTCACCGGCATAACGCCTTATTGCCTGTACCTGCCACCCGCCTATCTCACTTTTGGGATTCAATTTCCCGTAGAACGCCCTCGCGATCATGGGTAGGGTGGTCGCGATATAGGCATGGCTGTTCTTTACATTTTCGTGTCCGTTGCCGGCGATCAAGAAAGCTTTGGATGCCTTCTCCGCGGCCATCTGAAGAAAATGAAGCCGATGGCATTTCTCCGCCTTGGAATCCACGAGCTGTTCGCGAACGCGGAGGTCTGAGATCGCTTGACGCGCAAAGCCTCTTGCCCACTGCCTGTCTTTCGCTGTCATTCGCTTTCATCCCCTAGCGGGCAGCCAATTCCGCTCCGATTGTCCATTCCCGATTTGCGAAGTGCAATTTACCTTGACTGACGGTTTTGTATTCTTCCGGGGATATTTCGACAATGATCGAGGGATACTCGACACCGTGCGCGGGGTCGGCGGTGAATCCAACCGGCTCGATTCCCCTTTCAAACGTTCCCTTAACCACCTCGAGGAGCCTGATAGGGTCGTCGGGATCCGTTTGGTCGATTGGCTCAATCAGATGGACACGCACCAGATTGGGATCCACCCGGAAGTGTCCCTCTGCTAAGCTCTTAGCCGTCTCCAGCTTGGTCTTCCTCATTGTCATTGCTCCCTCCGGATCCTTTCAGAGCCATTCTACATTCATTTCGAAATGAACTTAAGAGGGACGTGGCACCCTAGCGTTTTACCCGCGACTTCGACTTAATCCGCCTCGGAAAATGCTCACCAATTGAGGATTTGGTCGTCTGAAATAGAGCAGACCATCCTCTGACTCCGGAGAAGAGATAGATGGCGATTAATGCAGCAAGCTTTCCTGTGTCTCCAGTTGTGGGGGCGAAGGGTTTGGCGTGGTTGGCTGGGGGCGGCGTAAAATCAGCCCCAGGCATGACTACGGCGACAACAACCGACGGGTCGGGACGGGGCAAGGCAGGGCAGGGTGGCCTGTCGACGGCCGAGGAACGCGCGGCTGCCCGGGCGCCTGAGATGGAGTTGATCCGGCAGGCGCAGGCGGGATCGCGAGGGGCATTTGACGCGCTGGTGCGGCAGTACGAGCACCAGGTGCTGCGGCTGGCGCTCCACCTGACGGGCAGCGAACACGACGCTGAGGATATTTACCAGGAAGCGTTTCTGAAGGCGTTCCGTTATATCGGAAACTTCCGGTTTGAGTGTTCGTTCTATACGTGGATTTACCGGATCGTGACGAACCTTTGCCTCGACCAACTGCGGCGGAAGAAGACGCGGCGGGAAGATCGAGCGGTGGTGCTGGACAGCTCAGGAGACGAGATCGATGTGCTGGCCTCGGTAAGCGACGAGCGGAGCTATTCGAATCCGGCGCGGGAACTGGACCGGAAGGTGCTGGGAGCGCGGATACAGGACGCTCTTGGGAAACTGACGCCTCGGGAGCGGATGGTGTTTGAGCTGAAGCACTACCAGGGGCTCCGGCTGAGGACAATCGGAGAGATGTTGAGCACGACGGAAGAGACAGCGAAGAATACGTTATTCAGAGCAACAAAGAAACTGCGAACCCAGCTGGCAGAGCTGCGCTCATAAGCGCGGCGGGGAGTTTGCGGTGTGGAAGTTTGAAGGACTTTTGAGGCTAAAAGGACGTACCTATGAATTGCGAATTGGCACATGAGCGGATAGTCACGGCGGCTTACGCAGAGTTGCCTGACGAGCAGATGCACGAGCTGGAGCGGCACGTGCGCAACTGCGCGGAGTGCCGCGCAGAGCGGGAGCAACTGCTGGCGCTGAAGGTTCTTGCGGATGCGAATCCAGTGCTAGAGCCGGATGCGAACCTGGTGGCGCGTTCACGGCAGAGGCTTGAAGAGGCGCTGGATGCATTGCCCCCGAAGCGCTGGTATGAGTGGCTGGCGCAGCGAATGATGAACAACTTCGCCGCCTTGCAGGGTGCGCCGATTGGCGCTTGCCTGCTGCTGATTGTTGGTGCCGGAGCAGGCGTGCTGGGTGGATATGAAGTGACCCAGAGCCGGGCGGCGCACACGGCGGCGCAGCCGCATCCTTCGATTGCGAGACCGACAGTGCTGAAGGGAGGCGAGATTGCGACCATCTCGAGCATTGCGAGGGTTCCGAACAGCCAGTTGGTCGAGGTGACCTACAACCAAGTGGTGCCGCAGCGGCTTGAGGGCTCACTGGATGACCCGGCGATCCGGCAATTGTTGATGTTGGCTTCGCAGAATTCGGAGTCCACGAGCGTTCGGGACGATTCAGTGGGCCTGCTGGTGGCCGAGTGCCGCGCCGGGCATAGCTGCCAGGCGACAGGAATCCGGGATGCGCTTATGGTGCTGCTGCGCTATGACCAGGATGAAGGTGTGCGGGCCAAGGCGCTGGAGGGATTGCAGCCGTACGTGGCCGAGGATGTTCAAGTACGTAATGCGGTGCTTGAGGCACTGATGAACGACAGCGATCCTCGGATCAGGACTTCGGCGATCAGTATTCTGGAGCCTGTGGAAGCGGACACGAGCGTGCGGCAGGTATTGCATACGGTGGCCAACTCGGACGAGAATCCTCACATCAGGACCGTTTCGAGAGAGGTGCTTAGCCGCGTTCCAGAGTTCCAGTAATGGGTTTAAGGCAGACCGGCGATTGCGTCGACCGACAGACAGCAAGGCCGGGAAAAGCGCAGGAGAACTAACCATGAAGTACTTTTTGGGGCCAAAGAGAAAAATCGGAATCGGAATGGGATGTGCGGCACTTGCCGTGGCGGGGTTGCTGGCATCAGCTTCCCTGGCGCGGGCGCAGGTGGGCTCGTTGATTGAGCTGGTGCAGGATTCAAGTCCGCTGCTGGGACATGCGGGCGGGGGTTCGCAGGGCTACCTGGGGGTGGAGCTGACAGACGTAGATCAGGAAAAGGCCCAGGCGCTGAAGCTGAAAGACGTGCGCGGGGCGGTGGTTACGTTGATCGATCATGACGCGCCGGCGGGACAGATTGGGCTGAAAATCAACGATGTGGTGACGAAGCTGAACGGCCAAAGCGTGGAGAGCGCCGAACAACTGCGGAGGATGCTGCGGGAGATTCCGGCGGGGCGAAAGGTGAGCCTGGAGATTAGCCGCGACGGCAATCTTCAGACGCTGACCACAGAGCTTGGCGACCGAAGGAAGATCGAGGCGGATGCTTGGAAGAAAGTTTACGAGGGGGGTACGGGGTTCTCTGAGGCACCGGAGAAAGGGTTTCTGGGCAGCGGCGGGGGCGTGGATGTGCCGGGTGGATTGCCCAGCCCATTTTTTGGCAGCTCACTGAATGTAGGGGCTCTGGTGGAACCTTTGACGACGCAGATGGCCGAGTACATGGGAGTGTCGAGCGGCGTGATGGTGAAGCAGGTGGCGAAGAAGAGCGAGGCAGCTGGGGCAGGGCTGAAGGCCTTCGACGTGATCCTGCGGGTGGGGACGGAGCCGATTACCAACCTGGCGGGATGGGACCGGGCGCTGCGGTCGAATGAAGGCAAACAGGTGCAGGTGACGGTGCTGCGCGATCGCAAGCAGCAGACAGTGACCTTGCAGGTGGATTCGAAGCGTCACAGCGAACTCGAATGGGAGCTGGTGTTCCCCGTCGAGAGCGGAGTGGATGCAGCGCCAGCGAGTTAGACAGGTTTGATTGGGGAAGAAAGAGTGGGCGTCCGCTGCGGTGGACGCCCGTTTTGTTTCTAAGGCGGTGGTGGTGGGCTATTCAGCGGTGGTGGGGTCGATGGTGGTGCGGACCTGGGAGACCTTATTGGCGGGGAAGCCGCCCTGCTTAGCGTGCTCGAGGACGGTGGCTTCGTCGGGGGCGATGTAGACGCAGTAGATTTTGTCGTCGGTGACGTAGCTGTGAAGCCACTGAATCTGCGGTCCGAGATTGCGCAGGACTCCGCAGGATGTCTGGGAGATGGCCTGGAGCTGTTCGGGCGTGAATTTGCCTGCGCCGGGGATCTCGCGTTCGATGACGAATTTGGGCATGGGGAGAACCTCCTACTTTGGATGGGTGTAAGGATTACAAGAATTTGGCGGGGGGCGCAAGGGGAAAGGCAGGGAGGAGGGAGGAGGGATCAGGAGGGGCGAGACGCGAGCAGGCCTTTGAACAGGGCGAAGACGGGCTTGAGGTAGGGGTATTCGCGATTGACGGAGTAGTAGAGCTGGCGGCCTTCGACCTCGGAGCGGAGGAAGCCATCGCCGGCGAGGCGGGCGAGTTCGCGGGAGAGGTTGGTGGAGTCGACGCCGAGGCCGACGGCCAATTGGCGGACGTAGACGCGCGCGGATCGGTTGACGTAGAAGAACGTGAGGACCTTGCGGCGGAGCCCCCGCCTCTAATCAATTGCCGCGACTGTCCCATTTTCGGACACTAGAATGTCCATTAATGGAAACTAATCAAGATTTGGTTGACCGTCTCCTGCCAGCTCTCACTTCCCTCACGCCATCGCAAGTGGACTTGATTGAAGCGGTGATCGCACAATTTCAGCTCCCTTTCGAATTTCGCCGTAAAGAGGATTCGGACCTCGTCACGCCGGGGGTCCTCGAAATGCTCGGGGATGCCTTGCGCATCCATCACGCGTTCAGTCGCCAGGCGTTGACAAAAGACCGATTCGAATTTGCTCTGGAGAGGTCACTGACCCGTGCTGGAGTAGAGGCTGAACTCGTGTTCAGTAGGACGAATCGTGGTCACGACATAACGATTAACGGGACCAAGGTCAGCCTAAAGACACAGGCCGATTCAAACATTCGCGTCAATTCGCTGCATATCAGCAAGTACATGGAACTTGGGAAGGGTATCTGGGACCTATCGTTGCTCCGGGACATGTTCATTGAGCACATGCGCAGTTATGAGCGAATCTTTCAGTTCCGCTGTCTGAAGCGCGGGCCAAAGATATACCTCTACGAACTGGTGGAGATTCCCAAGGCTCTCCTGTTGGAGGGCGCGGATTCCGAACTCGTCGTGCAGGAAAAAAGTAAGCAAAGCCCGAAACCGGGATACGGGAATGTCTTTGACAAACAAGGAAAGCTAAAATTTGCTCTGTATTTCGATGCGGGCACTGAACGCAAGCTGCAGATCAAGAAGATAAGAAAGGATCTTTGCATCGTTCACGCCACGTGGAAGTTTGAATCAACGACCTTTGAGAAGTCGATTCCGAGCTAGATTTGCGTATTCTTCACTAATCTCGATTCCTGTGCATTGGCGCTCAAGCTCGTTGCAGACGACACCGGTAGTGCCTGAGCCAAAAAACGGATCAAGTACTCTATCGCCCACTCTCGAACCTGCTGCCACGCAGAGTCGGACGAGTGACCTCGGAAAGACTGCAAAATGCGAACCCGCGTAGGGTTCGGTATTGATATTCCAAACACTTCGCCTGTTCTTTCGTCCTTGCCTGTGATCTTCTGCTGGTTCTTGAATGGACGCGTGATCGTAAAAGTATTTTTCGGACTTCGAAAAGAGAAAGACGTATTCATGCGAGCGCGTCGGGCGGTCCTTAACAGACTCTGGCTGACAGTTGGGTTTGTTCCAGACCAAATCTGACCGCAGGTACCAGCCGTCCGCCTGTAGTGCAAAGGCAACCCTCCAGGGCACCCCAATTAAATCCTTTGGTTTTAGCCCGTTTGGAGTCGGAGCACGGTAAGACATCCCGCGGCCCTTATTCTTCGCATCATCATCTCGCCAGGTTCTTCCGCCGCTCGTATAACTATCACCGAGGTTCAGCCAAAGCGTGCCGTCACCTGATAGTGTTCGGCGGACCTCTTTGAAGACTTCGACAAGGTTCTCTATGTACTCGTTGACATCCATCTCCGCGCCAATTTGGTCTTGTACACCGTAATCGCGGAGGCCCCAATATGGCGGCGAGGTTACTACCGTTTGAAAAAGGCCGTCGGGGAAGCCCGTGAGAATTGGCTTCGCATCTCCGACCAAAACCTCGCAAAGATTGCGTTCGCTTTGCGGGCCGTCTTGCTGGAGTTCATCGTTAAATTCCGGAAACAGCCGCAGAACCTCGCCCATGGCATCATTCTACTTTGCCGGCGAATTCACGCCCGAGCATTTTGAGCTCCGGCCTGTGGAGAAGTCCGATTCAGGAATTGTGCTCCTTTCTTGGGCGCCATCGAGCTGTGATTCAATGGTAGGGATGGGTATTAAGAAGCGAGATACGGGGCGGGGGCGGGTGATTCGCGCGAAGCGGAAGGCGCGGGAGTACGCGATGGTGGTGCGTGCGCTGGCGGACACGTCGCATCCGGTGCTGGCGCAGATTGTTCCGGCGCGGTTCTGCAATTTGAGTTGCGGGTACTGCAACGAGTACGACAAGGTGAGCGAGCCAGTACCGCTCCCAGAGATGTACCGGCGGATTGATGCGCTGGGACGGCTGGGTACGGCGATGATCGGGATAAGCGGGGGCGAGCCGCTGACGCATCCGCAACTGGACGAGATTATTGTGCGCATGCGCGGGACGGGTGCGATTGCGGGGATGATTACGAACGGATATCTGCTGAACGTGGAGCGGATTGAGCGGCTGAATCGCGCGGGGCTGGACCACATGCAGATCAGCATCGACAACCTGGTGCCGGACGAAGTGTCAAAGAAGAGCCTGAAGGTGCTGGACAAGAAGCTGGAGATGCTGGCGGAGCACGCGGAGTTTCACGTGAACATCAACTCGGTGGTGGGCGGGGGCTTCAAGGATCCGAACGATGCGCTGGTGATTGGGAAGCGGGCGCTGGCGCTGGGGTTTGAGTCGACGATTGGGATCATTCACGATGGGAGCGGGCAACTGAAGCCGCTGCGGCCGGAAGAGGCGCGGATTTACCATTTGATGAACGACCGGAAGAAGACGAACTACGCGCAGTTCGATTCGTTCCAGGCGAACATTGCGGCGGGGCAGGAGAACGACTGGCGTTGCCGGGCGGGTTCGCGGTACCTGTATATCTGCGAGGACGGGCTGGTGCACTATTGCAGCCAACAGCGCGGGTATCCGGGGGTTCCGGTGGCGGAGTATACGCGGGAGGATGTGAAGCGGGAGTTTTTGACGGCGAAGAGCTGCGCGCCGAACTGCACGATCGGGTGTGTGCACCGGATCAGCTATATCGACCACTGGAGAGCGCCGCAGACTTCGACGGTGTCGCCGGGTGGTGGGGTGGAGGAGCCGGTGCTGGTGCAGATTGGTGGGAAGCAGTGATTAGGGATTAGGGGTTAGGG
>Ga0302278_10001515_pt1 | contig 28423 bp, 19 predicted proteins | sample III_Bog_N3_2_FD_194543 | JGI IMG/M metagenome (GOLD analysis project Ga0302278, IMG submission 194543) | Peat permafrost microbial communities from Stordalen Mire near Abisko, Sweden - III_Bog_N3_2 | ecosystem: Environmental > Terrestrial > Soil > Wetlands > Peat | place: Sweden: Abisko... | reverse complement strand
CACAGGCAACCCCTGCGGAAATAGCGGCTACAAAAACGGAGAAGATTGAGAATGCAATGCGCATCAAGCTCTCCGTCAATGGCAACCCCGTCAGCCTCGAGGTGGATCCGCGCGCCACGCTGCTGGACGCGTTGCGCGAAACACTGTCGCTGACGGGCACGAAAAAAGGCTGCGATCACGGGCAGTGCGGAGCCTGCACGGTGCATGTGAATGGACGCCGCATCAACTCCTGCCTGACGCTTGCAATCATGCACGAAGGCGACGCGATTACTACCATCGAGGGGCTGGGGGAGCCGGACAATTTGCACCCGATGCAGGCTTCTTTCGTGGAGCATGACGGGTACCAGTGCGGGTATTGCACATCGGGGCAGATCATGTCGGCGGTGGCGCTGCTGAAAGAGCCTTGCGGACCGACGGATGCGGATGTGAAGGAACTGATGAGCGGCAATATCTGCCGTTGCGGCGCATATCCCAACATTGTTGCGGCGATCCAGCACGTAAGGCAACGCGCGTAACGCAGCAGGCCCATATACGGAGGTCTCTATGGAACTTTTTAGTTATACACGCGCTGCGGATGTTGCGCTGGCTGTGGGCGCCGCGAGCAATATGGACGCGCGCTTTATTGCTGGTGGCACGACGCTACTGGATCTGATGAAGCTGGACGTGGAACGGCCGAGCAGGCTTGTGGACATCAATCGAATTGGGCTGGACGGGATCGAGAAGCTTGCCGACGGTCGTGTTCGCGTTGGGGCACTGGTGCGGAACTCGGACCTTGCGCATCACGCGGTGGTGCAGGCGGATTATCCGGTGTTGTCGCAGGCGCTGCTGGCTGGGGCTTCCGCGCAACTGCGGAACATGGCGACTACGGGAGGGAATCTGCTGCAGCGGACGCGGTGCATGTATTTCCGCAATACGGCCATGGCTTGCAACAAACGCGAACCGGGGTCTGGATGTTCCGCGATTGAAGGAGACAACCGCACACTGGCCATCTTCGGCACGAGCAAAGACTGTATTGCGACCAACCCATCCGACATGAACGTTGCGCTTGCTGCGCTGGAGGCGGTGATCACCGTGCGCGGGGCGGCGGGGACGCGCGATATTGCGATTGGAGATTTTCATCTGCTGCCTGGGGCTACTCCGCATGTGGAGACTGTGCTTGCTGCAGGGGAGCTGATTACACATGTGACGCTGCCTGCTGCGCGGGCAAAGTCGAAGCAGGTGTATCTGAAGCTGCGGGATCGGGCGTCGTATGAATTTGCGTTGGCCTCGGCTGCTGTTGTGGTTGAGGTTTCGGATGGGCAATTCAGCTACATCCGCGTGGCGCTGGGCGGGGTGGGGACGAAGCCGTGGCGGTCGCATGAAGCGGAAGCGGCGCTGCTGCATAAGCCCGCTGATGTTGCTACGATTCGTAATGCAGCCGAGGTTGCGTTGCGCGATGCACGACCGCAATCGGAAAACGGCTTCAAAGTGGAATTGGCCAAGCGATGCATAACGCACGCACTCACGATGGCAACGCAGCAAGCATAAGGAGAGACCATGGCGATGAATACAGTGACTCAATCGACTCTGCCGCCACGCACGAATGGCACGCTGCCGCGCATCGACGGGCCGCTGAAGGTCACCGGCGGCGCGAAGTATTCCTCAGACTACAATCTGCCCGGGATGCTGTACGCGGTACCTGTTTGCGCTACGATCGCCAGCGGGACGATCACTGAACTGGATACTTCGCGGGCCGAGAAGATGCCTGGCGTGAAGGCTGTTTATCATCGCTTGAATTTCGGGAAGGTGTTCCGCACTGCGCCGGCGCAGGGGTTTTCCGGCATTCTGGATGAAAAGCGTCCGCCATTTGACGACGATACGATTCGCTATTACGGGCAGTATGTTGCCGCAGTTGTGGCGCAGACGTTTGAGCAGGCTGTTGCGGCGGCGAATGCTGTGAAGGTGACTTACAAAGCGACACCGCTGAATGTGGCGACGCTGTTCAAAGAGTCGGAAGCAACGGACAAGCCGAACGTTGACTCGCACCGCGGCGATCCGGATGCGGCGTTTGCCGCCGCTGCTGTAAAGGTCGATCAGACCTATGCGACTCCGACTGAGACTCATAACCCGATTGAGCTGCATGCTTCAGTTGCGGACTTTGATGGGCAGAACTTTACGCTCTACGAAACGACGCAAGCGGTGTGCAATGCGCAGGATGTGATGGCGCAGATGCTTGGTGTTCCGATTGAAAACGTGCGTGTGATTTCGCGCTTTCTGGGCTCCGGTTTTGGCGGAAAGCTGTGGCCGTGGCCGCATGCGCTGATCGCAGCGCAGGCATCGCGCAACCTGGGGCGGCCGGTGAAGCTGGTGGTGACGCGGGACATGATGTTTCAGAATGTGGGGCATCGTCCGCGCACGCAGCAACGCGTTCGGCTAGGGGCAACGCAGCAGGGCAAGCTGGTTGCGCTGATGCATGACTCGCTGAATCATACGTCGGTGCTGGATGACTACTCGGAGGGCTGCAGCGAAGCGACGGCGTATAGCTATAGCGTTGCGAACCTGCGCGCGACTTCGGGACTGGTGCGGCGCAATGTGGGCACGCCTACTTCGATGCGCGGGCCGGGCGCTGTTCCCGGGCTGTTTGCGCTGGAGTCAGCAGTTGATGAGTTGGCGATTGCATTGAAGATTGATCCCATTCAATTGCGCTTGCTGAATGAGCCGGATAAAGATGAAGGGCTGAACTTGCCGTTCTCTTCGCGGCATTATGTTGAATGCTTAAAAGTCGGTGCTGAGAAGTTTGGATGGTCGAAGCGGACTTCGGAAATCGGGTCGATGAAAGGCACGGGTGCGCAGGCTGGGCTTACGCTTGGCTGGGGCGTGGCGGGATGCTCATGGATTGCGGAGCGTTGCGAGACGCAGGCGTCGGTTGAGTTGCTTTCGAGCGGAACTGCGCGCGTGTCATGCGCTACGCAGGATATTGGAACCGGGACGTACACGGTGCTTTCGAAGGTGGTGGCGGAGCGGGTTGGGATTCCCAATGATCGCGTGGAAGTGGTGCTGGGCGACACGAATCTTCCGCCTGGGCCGATCTCCGGTGGATCGTGGGCTACGGCTTCCGTGATTCCTGCGGTGCTGGATGCGATCGACAAGGCGCAGCAAACGTTGTTCACCATTGCGACTTCAGGGCCGGATGCGGCGTTCCCGAATCAGAAGGCGGACGCACTGGTGCTGGGTGATGGACGGGTGCGGCTGAAGTCGGGCGATGCTGCATCGGGAATCGCATTTGGCGACATTCTTGCGAAGGCGAGTGTGCGCGGGGCGTCGGGTCAGGGTAAATCGGCTGGGACGTTTGGTGCGCCGGATAAGAAGTTTTCAACGCACTCGTTCGGCGCGCAATTTGCGGAGATCACGTGGGAGCCGGAGACGGCGCGGCTGCGCGTGTCGCGGGTTGTGACGGTGATTGATGCGGGGCGGATTCTGAATCCAAAGCCTGCGCGCAATCAGATTGAGGGGGCGGTGGTGATGGGGATTGGCATGGCGCTGTTTGAAGCTACGCGCTACGATGTGCGGAATGGCGCTCCCATTAACAACAACCTTGCCGACTATATGTTGACGACCAATGCGGACGCGCCTTCGATTGATGTCACGTTCCTGGATCATCCGGATTTGGTGCTGAATCCGCTGGGTGCAAGAGGAGTGGGCGAGATTGGGCTGGCGGGGATTGCGGCGGCGATTACGAACGCGGTGCATCATGCGACGGGTGTGCGGGTAAGGGAGTTGCCGGTGCGGATTGAGGATTTGTTGGGTGCGGGTGGCGGAGTGCGGGCTTGATGATGACTGGGGCGCAGGGGCTGAAGCCCATTTGTTTTTTTGAGCTTCATTGGCACGGCTGAAGTCGTGCCCTGACGCCTATTGCGGTTCCGAATGAGTTTTCGCGATACATGAAGGCGTGTCTTGACGCATCTAGCGGCTCTGAATGTTTTTTCCCCATTTTCATGAATTCGTACCCTGACGCTTGTCGCGGCTCCGGGTAGTTTTCCGCGAGCTAATAAGTGGTGCCGTAGGCGATAGTAGAGGTGGAGCATTTTGGCCTCGGCTATGTCGATACCTTCCAGACCGTCCGATTCATCGAACGCCTCATTTTACCCGCGCACGTTTTTCGTAACTTCGCGAACGGCAGGCGGAAGATCGCTCTTCCAGACGGATCGTATGTCGGAACTTTTTATCGAGGTCCTTCGAGTCAACATGCGGAATGGAAAAATTACCGTTCACGACTTCGTCATCATGCCCAATCATGTTCACATTCTGATGACGGTTCCTGGGGAAATGAGTATTGAAAAGGCGATGCAATTGATAAAAGGCGGGTTTTCGTTTCGCGCAAACAAGGAACTTGGTTTTCGTGGCGAGATATGGCAGCGTGGATATTCGGATGCGCGCATCCTTGATGACCAGAGCTTTCAGCAGCATCGTGCGTATATCGAGAACAATCCGGTGAAGGCGGGTTTGGTAAACAGGGGGGACGAATATCCGTTTGGGTCGGCATATTTGAAAAAGACAAAAGCACGCAGGGGCTAAAGCCCATTTCTTTTTTTGAGCTTCATCGGCACGACTGAAGTCGTGCCCTGACGCTTGTTGCGGCTCCGAATGAGTTTGAGGAAACATGAAGAGGTACTCTGGCGCTTGTTGCGGCTCCGAATGAGGTTTGAGGAAACATGAAGAGGTACTCTGGCGCTTGTTGCGTCTCCGAATGAGGTTTGAGGAAAATATGAAGGGGTGGCGCATCGAACATCTGCATCCAGTTGGAGACAGTTCCGCAGAGGCTAAAGCCCGATCTTTTTTTGAGCTTTATCGACACGACTGAAGTCGTGCCCTGACGCTTGTCGTGGCTCCGCACGAGTTTCGCGAAGATGTGAAGTCGCGTTCTAAAGAGAAACGGGACGGAAGGTTTAAATGCCCGATGGACGGCAACCGGCTTTTGTGGTCTCCCACTCATCGTGCGCTGAGACTGCACGATGGATGGGGCACAGTGGTTCTAAGCCGGTGTCAGCGATGGTTACTTGGTGAAGGTGAGCTGGGCGTAGAAGCCGCGGCGGATTCCTACGGTGGGGCCGGGATCGTAGTTGAATTCCTCATGATGAGGTTGAAGCAGATTCTGGCCCACGGCCTTCAACCCGATGTGATGCGTTGCAGCCCAATTCGCCGTGGCATCTCCGGTCCAGTACGAAGGCACATGCAGGGGAGCGAGTGCGCTGACGTAGCGCGCATGGATGTCTGCGCTGACAGATTTGGGCATATCGAATCCGGTCTGGAAGAGAGCCTGATACTCCGGGCTCGATCCTTGTACGCCGGGAGCGCTGCCAAAGTCCTTTGAGTTCGTACCTGGCTTTACATGCATATCAAGGAAGGAGAACGAACCGCCGAGACGCCACCATGGCGTGGGACGCCACTCGGGTGCGACTTCCATGCCAGTGGTGGAGGCGACGAGCCCGTTGCCGAATTGCGCAGAGATTAGATTGGCGGAAATGGCTAGGAGGTCTTCGCTGAAGAGGTCGCCGTAGTGGTTGTAGAAGCCGGCTATGTCGACATAGAACTGCTTACCTTCAAGGCCGCGGTAGCCGAGTTCGTAGCCGTTCAACTGCTCAGACCTGAAGTTGGGGTTTGCGCAGAAACATGCGAAGTTAGGCGTCCCGTTGGGTGCATTTCCAAGGTAGCTGGAGAGATTGAAATCGCGCTCGATGTCGGCTGGTGTGCGCAGGCCATGCGTGAAAGCCGCCCAGATGGTTTGAGTGGGGGAGGGCGTGTAGAGTACGCGGGCGTCTGGTTCCGCGAGGACATCCGTGTAATTAGTTTTCAGGACCTTGGTTCCGACTACGAGTGACAAGCGGTCTTTCACAATTGAGAATTCATCCTGAATGAATCCCTGGTAGAGTTCGTCGGTGCGATGCGATGGCGTGAACGTGAGTCCCGAGAAGAGTTCGATTTCAGTTCCGTGACTGGCTCGCGCCGTGAAGCCCCACGATATTTCCTGATGCGGCAAGGGGAAGCGATCGAGGAAGTCGATGTTGACGGTGTTGCGAATGTCGCCGAAGTTGAGTTCGTTTCGCGTGTCGTGGGAGTAATAAGCGGCGAGCTGAATATCTTTGCCTTCGCCCTGTGTGCGGGTCCAACTCCCTAGAATATTTCCGCCGTAGAGGGTGGCATCGCCGCTCATGTCCATGTTTGCGGGGGGGGTGTAGGTGGTCGATGTGATTCGCTCGCCAAAGCTCTGCCAGTAACCATCGCCCTGGAGCCGAAATGTGTCGCGACTGCCCCTCGTCCAGTCCATCCGTGCTCCGCCCTGGCCGCTGTGCCAGTCGTCGTAATTGTCGCCATCGGCATGATACTGCGGCGCCCAACCGAATCCCTTGGCATAGAGGCGGTAGGTGAACCCTTTGCTGTTGCCGGAGCCGTAGCGGGCGTTTCCGAGGAATTGTTCGACATCGCCGCCGGTTGCTGTGGCGAGGACGCCCTGGGTATCTTTTGTGTTTTTGGTGATGATGTTGATGACGCCGTTGACGGCGTTGGGTCCCCAGATGGTGCCGCCGGGGCCGCGGATGACTTCGATGCGGTCGATGTCTCTCATCAGGACGTCCTGGGTTTCCCAGTAGGTGCCCGCGGTGAAGGTGGAGTAGACGGTGCGGCCATCGATGAGGACGAGGACGGAGCGGGAGAGGCGGCTGTTGAAGCCGCGAATGCCGATGGCATATTCGCCCGACGTGATGCGGGCTACTTCAACGCCGGGCGCGAGGCGCAGGGCCTCGGGGATGCTGGTGGCGCCGGAGCGTTGAATATCGTCCTGGGTGATGACGTAGATGGCGGCGGGCGTGTTCCAGACCTGGACCGGCTCTTTGGAGACAGTGGTGACCTCGGTGTTGCCCAGCTCCTCGAGCGTCATGGTCTTAAGGGGATTTTGCGGGTCGGTGGTGAGAGGTGGTTCGGCAGAGAGGATTGGACCGATGAGCGCGAGGAGGGTGGCGAGAGCGCAGAACCCGGAGCGCGGGATATGTGACAAGCGGAATCGTTCTGCCAACCGACCTAGAGGAGCGTGCATTGAGAACATCGCTTTCCAATTCTCAAATTCAATGTGCGAATGCAGAATATTGCCCGCCCTGCGAAAGGTTGCGAAGGCCCGGAGAAGTTTTGGGAGGAATCCCGAACGCTTGGATGCGATCGAGTTTGAGAATGGTTGTCTGAAAAGAGCGAGGTATTGATCCAAATTGAACAGTTTAATTGGGATCGGGTGGTGTATGTATCAGTTCAGAGGTTGAAAATACCTATTTACAAAATAGGTATTTAGCTGATAGCTTATGTTGCATGGCAAAGAATCCTGAACATCGCGATCTTTTTCCGGGGGCGCTGGAGGTGATGATTCTCCAGTCGCTGAAATTGCGGCCCATGCATGGCTATGCGCTTGTGAAGCATATCAAACAGGTGTCGGACAACCTGCTGCAGGTGGAAGAGGGTTCGCTTTATCCGGCGTTGCAGCGGATGTTGCGGGAGGGTTGGCTGGAATCGGATATGGGCGTGTCTGCGAAGGGGCGTCCGACGCGGATTTACCGGCTGACGGATGCGGGGGTTCGGCATTTAGACGAAGAAGTGGTGAGTTTCGAGAAGATGTTTGCGGGGATTACGCGGGTGCTTGCGGTGGCGAGAGCGTAAGCACCTGCGGTGCGGCGGGTGCTCGCGGGAGCCTCGCACGGGCTTTATTGCTTCCCACTCATCGCGATAGTGCTGCGATGAATGGGGCACAGACGCGGCAGATGTGAATCACCCCGGTCCCCAAGTGCGAGGGACCGGGGGCACCCAGCATCTGCTGTGGGGCAGACGCTCGCGGGAGGCTCGCACGGGGGTACTGCTCCCACTCATCGCGATGGTGCTGCGATGAATGGGGCACAGACGCGGTAGATGTGAATCGGGCAGTGGTGGAGGTTAGTCATGCGGTTTCTTAATCGGCTTTTCAATCGTGGGCGGCGTTACGACGATCTTTCCGTGTCGATCCAGGAGCACATTGACGAGCGGACCGAGGAACTGATGGAAGACGGCATTGGGCGCAAAGAGGCGGAGCAGGCGGCGCGGCGCGAGTTTGGCAACGTGACACTTATGAAGGAACGCAGCCGCGAGGAGTGGCAGTGGGCAGCGCTTGAATCGCTGCTTGCGGATTTGAAGCTGACGTTGCGGCGGTTGCGTAAGTCGCCGGGATTTGCGGTGACGGTGCTGCTGACGCTGGCGATTGGGATTGGCGCGAATACAGCGGTGTTCAGCGTGGTGAACAGCGTGTTGCTGAAGCCGTTGCCTTATCCGGATGCGGACAAGTTGGCGTCGCTGTGGCTGGATGCGCCGGGGGCAAACGGGCTGGCCAGCTTCGACAGCGGCCTGCGCCTTTCGCCGTCGATGTTTCTGACGTTTGCGGAGCGCAATCGTTCGTTTGAATCGATGGGGATCTGGACGATGCGTTATGCCAACGTGACGGGCATTGCGCAGCCGGACCAGGCGAATGCCGCATTGGTGAGCGGCGGCGTGTTGGAGACGCTTGGGGTTCAACCCGAGGCAGGTCAGTGGTTTTCTGCTGCGGACCAGGATCCGCATGGAAGAAAGACAGTGATGTTGAGTTACGGCTACTGGCAGCGGCGATTTGGCGGGGACCGAGGTGTGGTTGGACGCACGATCCAAATAGATGGGGTGACGCGGGAGGTTGTGGGGGTAATGCCGCAGGGGTTTCGGATGGTGGATCAGGATTTCGATCTACTGCTTCCGATGGCTTTGGATCGCGCGGAACTGAAGATGTACCCATTTGGTTATGACGGCATTGGGCGGCTCAAACCGGGAGTCACGCTGGCGCAGGCTGACGGCGACCTTGCACGGCTGATTCCGGTTTGGATGGATTCGTGGTCGAACGGGCCCGGCACCAATTCGCACTCGTACGCGAAATGGAGGATCACGCCCAATTTTCGAACGTTGAAGCTGAAGGTAGTGGGCAACATTGGCAGCGTGCTTTGGGTGGTGATGGCGACGGTGGGACTGGTGATGCTGATTGCGTGCACCAACGTGGCCAATCTGCTGATGGTACGCGCGGAATCAAGGCAACAGGAGCTTGCGGTACGGACCGCATTAGGCGCGGGGCTGTGGCGGACTGCGCGCGAGTTGATGGTGGAGAGTGTGCTGCTGGGTTTGATGGGCGGCGTGCTTTCGATTGGGGTGGCGTATGCGGGGCTGCGGCTGCTGGTGGCTATTGGTCCGGCCGATTTGCCGCGCATGAACGAGATTGTGCTGGATGGAAGCTCGCTGGGATTCACGCTGGTGCTGTCGGTTTTTTGCGGATTGTTCTTCGGATCGATTCCAGTGCTCAAATATCTGCGGACGAGTTCATCCGCTGTGCTGACGGGGACGAACCGCACGGCGAGCGACAGCCGGTCGCGCAATCGCTCGCGCAATGTGCTGGTGGTGGCGCAGGTGGCGATGGCGCTGGTGCTGCTTGTAAGTGCGCTGCTGATGATTCGGACCTTTGCGGCGCTGCGCAATGTTGAGCCCGGTTTTACAGACGCAGCTCATGTGCAGACGGTGAACATATGGATACCGGAGCTGCAAGCTCCCGATCCACACACTGTGGCGCAGATGCAGAGAAATATTGCGGATAAGCTCGCGACTATTCCAGGGGTGACTTCCGTGGGATTTGGAGCGGGCGTGCCGATGGATGGAAACGATCCGAACTGGGACCAGATGGCGGTTGAATTCAAGAATTATGAAGGCGGAGATCCGCCGCTGCGGCTCTATAACTATGTTTCACCGGGATACTTTCAAACGCTGGGCACGCGCCTTGTGGCGGGGCGCGACTTTACATGGGACGACCTGAACAATGTGCTGCCCATGGTGATGGTGTCAGAGAGTTTTGCGCGCGAGTCCTGGGGTTCGGCCCCGGCTGCGATTGGCAAACGTGTGAAGAAATACAACAGCTCGCCATGGCAGCAGGTGATTGGCGTTGTGGAAGACGTGCGCGTCCATGGGGTGGATGATAAGGCTCCGGCCATCGTCTACTGGCCAGCCATGTTCTACGATCGCTTCGCAACGGTTCCGCAGATGGGTGGGCTGCGATTTGTCACCTTTGTGATTCATACCAACCGCGCGGGGACAACCGGTTTCCTGAACGAGATGCAGCAGGCGGTGTGGTCAGTGAATGGCAACGTGCCGCTGGCGACGGTGCAGACGATGCAGATTCTCTACAGTCAGAGTTTGGCGCGGACTTCATTCACGCTGGTGATGCTGGCGATTGCTGGTTCGATGGCGCTGGCGCTGGGGATTCTGGGCATCTACGGCGTGATCTCGTACACGGTTTCGCAGCGGACGCGGGAGATTGGGATTCGGCTGGCGCTGGGGGCGCAAAAGAGCGAGCTGAAGTGGATGTTTGTGCGGTCCGCGCTGGTGCTGACGGGCGTGGGCGTGGCGATTGGCGTGTCAGTGGCGGCCGGGGTGATGCAACTGATGAAGTCGCTGCTGTTCGGGATCAGTCCGCTTGATCCGTTCACTTATGTTGTGGTGCCGCTGATCCTGGTGACGGCGGCGGCGGTGGCGAGTTATTTGCCGGCGCGGCGTGCGGCTATGGTTGATCCGGTTGTTGCGCTGCGGGCGGAGTGATGGGGCGTGGGCCTCATGCTTCCCACCCTTCCCGCGATAAAGCTGCGGGCAAGGAGGGGCACCCTCGGATTTCTTGGTGTCAAGAGAGGGCGTTGGAGTGTGGGCCTCATAGTTCCCACTCGTTGCACGACCACCTGCGTTGGGGCGGGCGCTCGCGGAGGCTCGCATGGGGATTGTTGCTTTCCACGAGGCGCTAGGTGAGGCGGTGGGTCTTCCATTTGGAGAAAAGGAAGACTGCTACGCCCATGCCGACTAAGACTGCGGTTCCACCTAAGACTTTGGCGATGGCGAGGGGCTTGTTGGTTTCGTCGGCGGAGGGGATCACGGAAAGCACGATGGTGATGGCGGTGCTGAGGAAGCCCATTGAGGCAAGGGCAATGGCTACGGGTTTGCCTCCGGGAACGCGACGGATGTGCGGGGCGGTGGTGCTGAACTGGTAGCGGATCATGGCCGCAAAGAGGAAGAGATAGGGGATGAAAAGAGAGAGGACGCTCATGCTGACCAGCAGGTTGTAAGCGCCGCGAACGGTGGTGCCGGCCTGGCCGAGGAGCGCGACGAGCATGCCTGCTGCTCCATAGACGCCGATGGCAACCCAAGGAGTGCGGAAGCGGGGATGGATTGCGCCGAAGGCAGGAGGCAGATAGCGGTCGACGCCGACGACGAAAGGCAGACGCGCAGCGGCGGATAGATTGCCGGCTGCGCCGCCGATGGAGTTGAGTGCGACGAGAAGAGCCATGGGCGCTAGTATCCACGCGAGGCCAAGATGGGCGGCAAGGAGCTCGATGCCGTGCACGAATCCGTCTGGACCGGCGACGGCCTGTGCGGGGAGCATGAAGAGAAAGGCCGCGGTGCCGCCGATGTAGCCGATGGTGAGGATGATGCCGGCGACGAGAAGCGCCCAGGGGATGGTGCGGCGGGGATTCTGAATTTCGTCGCCCATCGCGGAGGCGGACTCGATGGCGGAGAAGGCGAAGAAGACGCTGGACCAGAAGACTGCGTTGTCGAGCGACCAGTGAGGGACGAGGCTGGCGGGGGTGACGTGGAGGACGACGCCGAAGCGGAAGTAGCTGACGATAGCGAGCAGGAGGAGCGCGGTGAGAGGAAGCAGGCTGCCGAGAGCGCCAATGTTGTTGAGCCACTTTCCGGAGTCGATGCCGAGGATGTTGAGGAGAGTGATGACGGCGAGCCAGAAGATGGCGAAGGCCATGTAGTAAAGCGGATTGGATGCGAGGGCTTGAGCGCGGGGGCCGAAGGCGAAGAGCGTGGAGGCTGCGCCGAAGTAGAGGACGCTGGCGAAGAAGGGAAGATTGCTCATCCAGTATGCCCAGGCGCAGATGAAGCCCGAGAAATCACCGAAGGCTTCGCGGGTCCAGATGTAGATGCCGCCTTCTTCGGGATAGCGCGAGGAGAGTTCCATGACGCTGGCGGCGAGCGGGATGAAGAAGAACAGGAGCGCGGCGACCCAGATGATGAGGATGCTGGGGCCGGCGGTGGCTGCGGAAGCGGCCCAGCGGATGCTCATGACGATGACGACGTAGAGCAGGACCAGGTCGCGAAAGCGGATGCCGCGCTTGAGTGATGGAGAGGTGGACATGTTTGGCGGAGGATAGCAGAGAGGCGGGCTTGGACGAAGCTAATTCTCCACCTGGGTTGGGGCAGAGGCTCGCGGGAGGCTCGCACTGGCTTTCATCGTCTCCCACTCATCGCGCGGTAGAACTGCGCGATGAATGGGGCACAGTTGTAAGACGGGGCACCGGGCTGGGTAACTATATCCTGGTGGTGTCTTTGAGGATGGCCATGGCGGCGTTGCGGCCGTTGATGCCGATAACGCTGCCGCCGGGGTGGGTGCACGCTCCACATAGATAGAGGCCTTGCATGGGCGTGCGGGCGGATAGGCGATTGGACCACATTTGTGGTGGGAGGCATTCGCCCTGGAAGATGTGGCCGCCGGTGAGGCCGACTTTCTGCTCGATGTCGGGGGGGCCGAGGACTTGGGCGTCTATTACTGCGGCGGGGATGTTGCTGCAGAAGCGGGCTATGGAATTCAGGGCCAGGTTGCGGACTTCTTCGCGGCGCGAGTCCCATGTGCCTTGCGCGAATTTGTACGGGACATATTGGGCGAAGACGGACATGGTGTGCTGGCCGGGGGGAGCTACGGAGTTATCGTGGGCGGATTGAAAATATAACTCGCACCATAAGTGCTGCGATAACTCGCCTCGACGGGCGGCGGCGAAAGCGGAATGCCATTCATCCTTAGTTAGTGGGGCGTTGATCTGGCCGTAGTGATGAGGTTCGCTGGTACCGGGGCGGGCGGTGAAGTTGGGTAACTCGCTGAGCAGGACATTGAGTTTTACGGTGCAGCCTTCTATGGGGATCTGGTTGATGCGGGCGCGCCAGGCGGGGTCGGCGTTGGGGCCGAGGAGGCGGAGGGTCTGAACGGGGTCGGTGTTGGAGACGATGGTGCGGGCGGAGATGCGCTCGCCTGACGCGAGGAGGACGGCTTCGCCGGGAAGGATTTGGGCGACGGGGACGCCGGAGATTACGGTTGCGCCGGCTTCGCGGGCGGCGTCGCAGAAGTAGAAGGAGACCATGCCCATGCCGCCGCGAACATAGCCCCACATGCCGGGGATTCCGCCTAATCGACCCGAGGAATGATGGAAGCGGATGGAGGCGGTGCCGGGGTGGAAGGGGCTGGCGTTGGTGCCGATGACGCCCTGGCCGAGATAGGCGATCTGGAGGCGCTCGTCTTCGATGTAGCGCTCGACGAACTCGGCCATGGACCAGTCGAAGAGGACGGAGCGGGCTTCGGGATCGTTGGCGAGGCGGTCTTCGATTTGGTCGCGGGTTGGTGGTTCGCCGAGCCACATGTCATTGGCCCAGGCGGCAGCGCCTTTGAGGTTGGCGGATGGAGCGGGGCGGAGGGCATCGCGGAGGCGGCGGATGACATCGGACATTTCGCGAAAGCCTTCAACGTCGCCGGGAGCAAGGGCGCGGACCTCGGCGGCGCAGCGCTCGTCGTCGTCCCAGAGCTGGATGCTGCTGCCGTCGAGGAAGGGAACGAAGAGGCCGTTGATGGCGGGTGTCCAGGTGAAGCCGCGGCGGGGAAGGTCGAGTTCTTCAACGACTAATGGATGGAGGAGGCCCGCGAGGTAGGCGCAAGGGGACATGCGGACGCCGGGGAACGGCTCCTCGATGGTGCAGGCGCCGCCGACGCGGGCGCGGCTTTCAATGACAAGGACGCGTTGGCCGGCGCGCGCGAGGTAGGCGGCGCAAGCGAGGCCGTTGTGACCCGCGCCGACGATGATGGTGTCCCAGGTTTGGGCGGCGAGGGTGGCGATGGGGATGGGCAGGCCGATTTCGCCTAGGATGGATGCGGTGGGGGATGTCATGGTTGACGGACACTCGCGGTTTCGGGGTGGGGCTCGTTGTCTCCCCGGTCCTCAAGTGCTAGGGACCGGGGGCACCCATCCTGAGCTTGAATTCTTGGTTTTCGCACGTCGATGACTATGGTTTCGGCTAGACGGTCTTGTGCGCACATGCGGTTGGGGTCCCAGAAGAATTGCAGGAATCCGAGACCCGCTTCGAGCACGGCTGCGCCGTAGCCCAGACCGCGTTCGACGGATTGCCAGCGACCCATGCGCTCGCTGGTAAGCGACACGGCCCGGGTGCGCGCGACCCACTTGCCTGGGGTCTGTCCGTTGCCGAAGTAATTGGCCAATCCCCAGTAGAGAATCATCACGATGATGTTTCCGGATTCGTGAAAGGTCCAGGACATCTCAATTTTCTGCTCGTGAAGAATGAACATGCGCCAGGAGAATTCAAGCGGAGCCCACACGAGCACGGCGAGCAGGACGTCGACGAGGTATCCAAGGACACGTTGACCGAAGGTGGCCAGTAATAGGCCGTTGAGCGCGTCGGCGTGGGAGGCTCCGTGCGCATGAAAGCGCCGTCTCTCCTTCTTGGGCTTGGGTGCCATGGGGACAGTCTAGCGCATGGAGTTTGAGGAAGTGGACGCGCGGCGGCGCTGGAGCGGAAGTATGATGGGGGCGAGGAGTGGGTTGCCGTGGGTGTACGCACCGATGACGGGAAGATGGGGCCGGCCGCGGCGCGGATTTTTGCTGCGAACGAGCGGATGAACCAGCTTCTGATTGAGGCGCTTGATCCTGCTGCGTGGAAGGCGAAACCGGTGGGCGGGGTGCGGACGATTGCGGCGGTATTTACTCATGTGCATAACGTGCGCTGCAAGTGGGTGCGGCTGAGTGCGCCGCACCTGGCAGTGCCGGCGCTGCTGAACCGGGCGCGGTGCACGCCGGAGGAGGCTCGGGCGGGATTGGGGGAGAGTGGGGCTCGGTGCGTGGAGATGCTGACGGAAGCGCTGGATGGCAGCGGGCGGGTGACGGAGTTTTTGCGGGATGGGTTGGCGCAGCCGTGGCCGGTGGGGCCGGAGATGCTGGCCTACATGGTTGCGCATGAGGCGCACCATCGCGGACAGGTGTGCATGCTGGCGCATCAGCTTGGGTTTCCGCTGGCGGGGAAGGTGACGAGCGCGATGTGGAGTTGGGAGAGGATTTGGAAGGAGGGCTGATCGATTCCCCGGTCCCTCCACCGCGGTGGACGAGGGACCAGGGGCACCCAGTCGGTTGATTATGCGCCGCTGTCGAGGACTTTGGGGACGTCGATGCCGAGGGCTGTGGCCAGGTCGTGCTGGTGATTCTGCTCCTGAACGATGATGGTGCGGAGTAGCTCGGAAAGGGCGTAATGGCCCAGGGCCTCGGCTTGTTTCACGCGCTGGCGATAGTTCTTGATGGTTTCTGTTTCGTTGTCGAGGTCGAAGCGCAGCATGTCTTCGGCCTTTTTCGACAGCTTTACGGGCTTGGGCGTTGCGGTGGGCGATCCGCCCAGGTAGTCGATCTGGTCCGCGAGGATGAGGGCGTGTTGGAGCTCCTCTGCGGCGTGGAGCTTGAGCTCGGCGGCGATGTTCATATATTGCGCGCCGGAGAGGACGCTGCTGTAGACGGTGTAGGCGATGATGGCCTGGTATTCGCGGGAGAGGTCTTCGTTGAGCGCGTCGATCAATTCTGTGACGCTGATCGGCTTGGCGGTGCCCTTCTTCTCTTTAGCCATGTGTCTTCCTTCTTTCTGTTGCGTGGGGGTGGTTCTTAGGGTTGGATGCGCGGATTGGGGTGGACGTTTCTTGGGGGACTACGGGTGATGACGCGGTTAACGAGGAATTTATCAGGAACTAGGGGCCCGATTTGATGTCGAGCCCATCCGTGACAATTGCAGGGACCGGCATGCCGTCGTTGAGTGCCGGTTGATGCCGAAAATTGCGAATGCATTGCATGACCGCAGAGAGCAATTGTGGATCGGTGGACTTCAGAGTCTGTTGGATATGTGGAATTCCGTGTTCGTCAATGCGTACCAAGAACGAAAACGATCCTGAGTGACCATTCGCGTCCGGTGGCGGGGGGTGAATCAGGAATTTCGGAGGTGTGAAATTGTTGCCCGCCGGCTTTTGTTCGGCCTGTATCCCGGGTGGCATCGGAATCGGAGCCAGGTTGGCCTGTGCAGGGGAATGCTGCCAGTCCTCGAATTTCTCTTCCGGGGGAAAACGGAGCCTGAGATCCGCGCTGTATTTGCCAGACTGGTCCTTCTTTTCTTCAGCGCAGGCTTGCAAGCGCATTTCGACTCTCTGGCCCATTGCCACAGGAGCGTCCTGAAACATGGCTGGCTTGAATGTAGCGTTGAGCATCCAATTCAGACCAAGCAAGTCGATTTCGTTCGCAAGTGCCCGCTCGAAAATGACATTACGCGGGAGGCCTGCAGAATCCACTACTAACGAAAATGCAACTTTGCCATCCCGCTTCCGACCTTTGCACTCGCTTTGGAGGGAGGTTGCCGATTCGATCAGCGTTGGACCGGTTATGACTTGCTCACGGCTGTAGAGTTTGACCCAGTTGGGTGGCGGAAGGTTCGAGTCAGGAGACGCAGGAGAAGGGGGCGGCGTTTGCTGGCCGGGTGCTCCGCTTGGCATAAGTGAGCAAATGGCCAGAACTAACAGCGAATGACGACGCGGGGCGCTCATGGTGGCGCAAGTTTAGCATCCGATGTATTGGTTAGAAAAACGAATTTACGAGCGACAAAATGAGGACTCTGCGATGGACCGGCGATGCTTAGATATTTGTAAAGAGCTATAAGAAGCAGGTCCTTCGACGCGCTGCGCTTGCTCAGGATGACTGGTATAAGGAGCTATGAAAACCCATAAGAAACTATAGATAGATGGAGCTATCCCACGTTAGACGCGGTGAAGCTGCGTCGAACGTGGGGCACCCGCTTTTGTGCGATAGGACTACTATGCTGCGACGATCCGTTGGCGAGTTACGCGGGGCGGTGGTGTCGGTCGTATATCGCGCAGAGGAGCAGGAAGAGTGCGGCGGCGGCGTAGCTTAAGGCGAACTCGGGGGCGGCTCCCCATCTTAGCTGGTTCTCTATGCCTAAGGTGGTTAGGGTGTAGGCGTGGATTACGCCGAAGTACGCTAATACGGCTGCTGCGGCTAGCCAGCCTGAGGCTGCTACGAAGCGGCGGTCGATTACTAGCGCTAATGTTGCGGCCCAGAGCATGCTGGTTAACAGGCCTCCCTGGCCTAATGCGATCAGGCCGCCTAATGCTAATTCAGTCCCCATGTTGGGAAGGACGGCGGCTAGCGAGCTGCCGGCTTTGCGGGCTACCGTGTCGGCTATGCCGGTGACCCATTGGGCGAGCATGGGGATGAGGCCCAGGGCGACCGCTATGGTTTGTTGGCGAGGGACTTCGGCGAAGGCCTGGCCTACCGTCACCAATCCAAACCAGACGATGACGGGGCCGGCTACGGCGAGGGGGACGATGCGCAGGACGAGCGGCAGCAGGCCTGTGGTGCAAAGGATGAGGGTGACGAGGCCGTTGATGGCGGAATAGCCGGAGCGCGCTCCGTTGGCTTTGTGGGCGGCGTGGCCGACGTAGAGCGTGGTGGGGAAGGGGCTGCCGAGAGCTGCGGCGGCTAGGGTTCCGAGGCCGTTCATTAGGAGGGAGGGCGTGGTGCGGTAGTCGTCGCCTGCAATTTTTACGGACTCCAGGATTTGCAGGGAGGCGAGGGTGTCGAGGGAGGCGAGAGGCAGGATGATGGCGAGGTAGGTTAGCCACTCGCGATGGCTGAGGAGCTCAAAAAGATTGGCGGGGTGGGGCAGGTAGAGACCGGGGGCGGCTAGCGCTGGGGGGGGGGGGTTGTAGAGGTGGAAGTGGGTGAGGACGGCGACGAGAATTGCGCCGAGGCTGATGGCGACGAGGGCGGGCGGGATGTGGAAGGGGAGCTTGAGGCGCGATCCGTAAAGGGTGAAGAGGACGAGCATGGGGAGGAGCGCGATGGCCGCCTGATCGAACACGCCGAAGATGAAGCCGAGGCAGAGATAGGCGAGGGCGAGGCCGGCGAGTGGGCAGAGGAGAGCGGCGCGCGGGGTGTGGCGGCGCAGCCAGTCGGTACAGAAGGCTCCGGCGGTTTGGACGCAACCGCTGATGAGGCTGGCGAAGACGCCGGCCTGCCAGGCGAGGGTGGCGGAGTGTGTGCGGGTGAAAACGGGGCCCATGATGAGGAAGACATAGGCAAAGATGGTGGGTGTGTTGACTCCGTATGGGATAGCCGTGACGTCGTCGCGGCCGGTGCGGACGGCGAGGCGGCGAGCTTGCCAGGCGTAGAAGAGGTTTCCGATAAGGATGGAGATGGCGACGCCGGGAAGGATTTGGCGGGTTACGAAGTCGACGGAGAAACCGCAGACGGGGGCGAGGCCAACGATGAGGAGGAGGTCAGGGAAGCCGGAAAAGAAGAGGCCGAAGAAGCCGTCTACGTCTCCTGAGGTAAACCAGGGAGGGGAGTGATGGGCGGCGGCTGGGGTGTCGGATGCAGGCATCTGGATTATTCGGTGCCGTAGGTGAAGCCGATTTCGCGGAGCCATTTGCGGTAGGCGATGGCCATGCGGTCGGAGCGGAGATGGAGCTCGGACTGGAGGTCGAGGGGAAGGAGCTCGGGGCGCTGGGATTCGACGATTAGGCGGTCCTGCTCGGTGACGCGGTCCTGGAAGCTGCGGAGGTCGTCATCGGAGTGCTGGTCGCCGTAGTTGAGGCAGAGGATGAGGCGGATCTCGCAGGTTTCGGGGTCGATGGGGGCGACCTGGGCGAGGATGCCGAATTTGCGATCGCCTTCGGTTTTTACGAGTCCCATGGTGAGCGGGGCGTTGACCCAGTAGTGGTAACTGACGAGGGCGGCCTGGCCGGTGCCGTCGGGATTGGGCTGCCAGATGCGGATTTCGCGGGCTTCCGGGCCGGTGGTGGCGGTGCCGGGAGTGACTTCGTAGTCCTCAATTTCGCCGTGTTGCGGATCACCGAGAAGGCCGGCGTGGACGAAGCCGAGGTGGGCTACGTCGAGGAAGTTTTCGACGATGCGCGGGCCTTTGGCGTTCATGCGGTAGGGGCCGGCGTGGATGGTGCGGATGCCGGGCTGGTGGGCGAGGGGGAAGGTGGGGAGCTCGGTGTTGGATTCGCCGAGAGAGACCCAGATGACGCCGTAGCGCTCGACTACGTTGTAGGTTTGCGCGCGGGCCTTGGCAGGCGGGGTTAGGCCGGGATGGGCGGGGATGTGGACGCACTGGCCGGAGGGCGCGTATTCCCATGCGTGATAGGGGCAGACCAGGCAGTCGGTGGGTTGGGCGTTGGCGGCGGGGTGGATCGTGCGAGAGTGGATAGTTCCAAGGGAGAGCTTGGCGCCGCGGTGGATGCAGAGGTCGCGCCAGCAATGGAGGCCTTGCTGGGAACGCCAGAGGACGAGGTCGGTGGCGAGGAGGCGACGGGCCAGGAGGGTGCCGGGCTGGACTTCTGTAGACCAGGCGATGGCGAACCATTCCTGCTGGAGGATGGGGTCGGCTAGCGGAGATGCGGTTTCCGTGGGCATGGGGCGGGGCGGTCTCCGCTGGGAAGTGATTTTCGTGGTTAGCGTAGTGTACACCGGGGATTTTTGGGGCGGAGTTGGGGAGGGCCTGATGGCGGAGGGTTGGCCTTTGTGGTTTCCCACGCATCGCGAGATAGAACTTCGCGATGAATGGGGCACGGTGCTTTTTTCCTGGTCTGAGGACGTTTTGTCGGAACCCGATGGTGCTGCTCTCCTTGACATTCTAGGAGAGTGCGGGTAATTTCTTTCCTAGAGCGGCTAGGAAGAGCGGGGAGTTTACATGGTGCGGGAAAAGCAGGAGAAGGGGATTGATTTGCTGCAGGGGACGTTGGACCTGATGATTCTGAAGGCGGTTTCGCTGGGGCCTCTGCATGGGTATGGAGTGTTGCTGCGGATCCAGCAGATTTCTGGCGAGGAGTTGGTGATTCAGCAGGGGTCGCTTTACCCGGCGCTCTATAGGCTGGAGCACCAGGGCGCGATTGCGAGCGAGTGGGGAGAGAGCGAGAACAACCGGAAGGCGAAGTACTACAGCTTGACGGCGGCGGGGCGGGAACGGCTGGTTGAAGAGACGGACAAGTGGGACCGGATGGCGGGGATTATTGGGACGGTTTTGAGAGCCAGCTGACAGCTGACAGCTCACAGCTAACAGTGGTCGGTGGTCGGTGGTCGGTGGTCGGTGGTCGGTGGAGGCGGGATGCGTAGAATGCGCTCGGTGTTGGCACGGATTGTTGGGCAGCCGCGGTCGTGGGTGCGGGCGGTTGTGCGCCGCGATCGGCTGGAGGCGGAGATGGATGCCGAGCTGGCTTCGCATCTGGATTACCTGACTGCGGATTTGATTAGGGCTGGTTATGCGCCGGATGAGGCGCGGCGGCGGGCGCGGATTGCGCTGGGAGCGGTGACGGTGACGAAGGAAGAGATGCGGGCTGAACTGGGATTGCGGTGGTGGGATGCGTTGCGGGCCGATGTGCGCTATGGGGCGCGCATGCTGCTCAAGAGCCCGGGATTTACGGTGGTTGCGGCTACTTCGTTGGCACTGGCGATTGGGGCGAACGCGACAATCTTTTCCGTTGCCAAACAGTTGCTTTATGAGCGGCTGGACGTGCCGCATGCGGCGGACTTGCGGTTGTTGTCGTGGACGGGAACGGAAAAGCATGTTGCGGTTCATTCCATCTGGGGCGATTACGATCCGCTGCCCGGCGGAAGAGTGACGAGTACGGCATTTTCTTATCCTGCTTACAAACAGTTGCAGGCCCAGAATCACGTTCTCGACGATGTATTCGCATTCAAGAGGATGGGCATGATTGCGACCATTGGCGAGGATGCGCAAAGGGTGCGGACCGAGATGGTCTCCGGCAACTACTTTGCCGCGCTCGAGGTTCAACCGCAACTGGGCCGAACAATTCAACCGGCAGATGACGCCGTCCCCGGACAGGGCACCGTGGTGGTGATCAGTGACGCGTTGTGGACGCGCGCATATGACAGGTCTCCCGCGGTGCTTGGGCAAACGGTGAAGCTGAACAATGTGTTCTTCACAATTGTGGGAGTCAGTGCGAAAGGGTTTACCGGGGCCAAGGACGTACAGCTTCCGGTGGATTTCTTTGTGCCGCTTTCGACGCAACCGCTGGTGTTTCCGCGGCCAGGCGATGGCTCGCTCTTTGTCAGTTCCAGGCGGTGGTGGGTCAACGTGATCGGCCGCGCGAAGCCGGGCGTTTCAGACGCGTCGGCACAGGCGGAGTTGGATGGGGAGTTGGCCGCGATTGTGCGCGCGACGATGCCGGTGCGGCCGAATGAAGACTTGCCGCGCATGGATTTACGCGATGGCAGCCGCGGATTGTTTGAGCAGCGGAGGCAATTCGCCAGGCCCATGGCCGTGTTGATGACGCTGGTTGGATTCGTCCTGCTGCTGGCTTGCGCGAATGTGGCGAACCTGATGCTGGCACGGGGTACGCAACGCTCGCGCGAGATGGGTGTGAGGCTGGCGCTGGGTGCGGGGCGCGGACGCATTGTGCGGCAGATGCTGGTGGAGAGCCTGATGCTGGCGACGTTGGGCGGGGCGGGCGGCCTGTTTGCTGGATACCTGGGGCGCAGTGCCATTCCAAAGATGCTGGAGACGCCGTGGGAGAACGCGGGCTTTCAGATTCATTTCGACTGGGCGGTGTTTGCGTTCACGGCGGGAATCACGATTGCGACGGGTGTACTGTTCGGCATTGCTCCCGCGCTGGCAGCGGCACGCGCGGAAGTTACGCAAGGGCTGAAGGACACGGCGAAGACTACGACTCGCCGGCGGAAGGGCTTTAGCGGCAAAGCGCTGGTCGGATTCCAGATTGCTCTTTCAACATTGCTGGTGATCGGAGCTGGATTGTTTCTGCGGACTCTGGCGGGGTTGAGCTCGGTGGCTCTCGGCTTTCAGTCGGACCATCTGCTGATCGCGGAGATTGATCCGCCTGCGGGGAGATATCCCGCGGGCAAGGATATAGCCCTGCATCAGCGCATTGAGCAGGCATTTGCTGGGGTGCCGGGAGTGATCGCGGTGGCGCCGGCCCAGGATGTCTACATCAACGAGGACCGATCGGCGACGGATTTTCTTCCCGCAGGAGAGACGTATAACGCGAGCCAGTCGCAAGGGGAGGACTACAACGTCGTTGGCAACCAGTTCTTCAATGCGTTGCGAATTCCGATAGTGGCCGGGCGTGCATTCGGGGAGCAGGACACAGCAAATTCTCCCAAAGTGGCGGTCATCAACCAGAGCCTGGCGCGGAGCCGTTTCCCCGGTCAGAACCCGATTGGGAAACGGTTTGTGACCGACCCACATGACTCGGACGGTGGGGATGGTGTGCTGGCGCAGAATTCGATTGAGATTGTGGGCGTGTGCGGGGATACGAAGTATATGAATCTTCGCGATGAGCCGCCGCCACAATTTTTTCTGCCTTATGTACAGCAGTCAAGCGTTGGCGGCATGGCCTACGAGATTCGTACCAGTGTGAAGCCGGAGACGGTGGTGACGGCGCTGCGTGGAATTGTGCGCCAGGTCGACCCGGATCTTGGGCTGGTGAAGGTGCGAACGCAGGATGAGCAGATTGAATCGGCGTTGCAGCAGGAGAGGCTGTTTGTGACGTTGACCTCCGGCTTTGGGCTGCTGGCTTTGGCGCTGGCGTGCGTGGGGATCTATGGGGTGATGGCGTACCAGGTGGCCAACCGCACAAACGAGATTGGGATACGGTTGGCGCTGGGGGCGCAGCCGGGGCAGGTGCGCGGAATGATTCTGCGGGAGAGCACGGGGCTGGCCTCTGCAGGCGTGATTGTGGGCGTGGCGGCGGCGCTTGGGCTCACGCGGCTGGTGAAGTCGATGCTGTACGGGATTGAGGCGTGGGATCCGTTGACGATGATTTGCGGTGTGCTGATTCTGATGGCGGTTGCGCTTGCGGCTAGCTGGATTCCTGCGCGAAGAGCGGCGGGGGTGCAGCCGATGGAAGCGTTGAGGCACGAGTAGGGCAGTGATTAGTGGTTAGTGATTAGTGGCTAGCAAAGACGGGGGGGAGCATATGGGATTGCGGTCGAAGTTAGCACGGTTAACAGCGCGGCCGCGGTCGTGGGTGCGGGCGGTGGTTGGGCGCGATCGGCTGGAGACGGAGATGGACGCCGAGTTGGCTTCGCATCTGGAGTTCCTGACTGCGGATTTGGTGAGGGCGGGATATGGGCCGGGGGAAGCGCGGCGGCGGGCGCGGATTGCGCTGGGAGGAGTGACGGTGGCGAAGGAAGGGATGCGGGCATCACTGGGGTTGAAGTGGCTGGATGAGCTGCGGGCGGATTTGCGGTATGGGGTGCGGATTCTGCGCAAGAGCCCGGGGTTTACTGCGATCGCTGCGCTCTCGCTGGCGCTGGCGATTGGGGCGAATACTGCGATGTTTTCGCTGGCCAAGAGCTTGCTGTACGACCGGCTTCACGTGACGCATCCGGAGCAACTGCGGCTGCTGCGCTGGATTGGTAACGATCACAACGTGGTGCATAGCATGTGGGGCGAATTCGATCCCGCGCCCGGAGGTGGGATGCTTGGCTCCTGCTTCTCGTACCCGGTTTTCGTGCAGCTCCGGTTGCACAGCACTGCGATGGAAGATCTGGCCGCTTACAACGAAGACAGCATGAACGTGACGGTGCGCGGGAATGCGCAGCGGGCCAATGTGGATATGGTTTCGGGCAATTTCTTCAATGTGCTTGAGGCGCGGCCGCAACTGGGGCGGGCCTTGCAGGCCTCCGATGATCAGCCGGGAGCACCGAGCCCGGTTGCGGTCATCAGCGATGAGTTGTGGACCAGGGAGTTTGGACGGTCGACGGCGGCATTGGGTCAGACGATCAGTGTGAACCAGAAGCTGTTTACCATTGTCGGCGTTGCGCCGCGCGGGTTTACCGGGGCGAAGAATGTGCAGTCGGGTCCGGAGGTGTATGTACCGATCACTACGCAGCCGGTGATTGATCCCAAGGGGGACAAGGGCGGGTTTATTGACGATGCTGACACGTGGTGGGTGGTGCTGGTGGGCCGCGTGAAGCAAGGAGTGACGGACGCACAGGCACAGGCGGAGATGAATGTTGCGTTGTCGGCAGCGATTCGCGGGACGATGACGGTGAAGGCCGGGGACACGATTCCGCTGCTCCGGCTGGATGACGGCAGCCGGGGCATTGGGTCTGCGGCGCGGGAGTTTGGCAAGCCGGTGTATGTTCTGCTGACGCTGACCGGGTTTGTGCTGCTGCTGGCCTGCGCCAACATTGCCAATCTGCTGCTGGCGCGTGGTGCGCAGAGGCAGCGGGAGATGAGTGTGCGCATTGCGCTGGGCGCGGGACGGGGCCGGGTGGCACGGCAGTTGTTGACGGAGAGCCTGCTGCTGGCGGGGATTGGCGGAGCTGGTGGATTGCTGCTGGGATATCTGAGCAGGAATGTGATTCCGCGGCTGATGGCGAATGCATGGGATCAGGACCAGATGAATGTTCCCATGGATTGGGGAGTGTTTGCATTTGCGGCGGCGGTGACGCTGGTGACGGGCGTGGTGTTCGGGCTGGCTCCGGCGTGGCTGGCGGCACGCAGCGAGGTGAGCAGCAGTTTGAAGGAAAGCTCGCAGACGACAACGCGGAGGCGCAAGGGATTGGGCGGGAAGGCAATTGTGGTGTTCCAGATTGCGCTTTCGACGCTGCTGGTGGTGGGTGCTGGACTGTTTTTGCGGACGCTGATTGCGTTGAACGCGGTTGATGTGGGGTTCAGGACAGATCACCTGGTGCTGTTTGAGGTGGACCCGCCGGGAAAGCGGTATGAAAAGGGCCTGGACGTTCAACTGCACCAAAGGCTGGAGCAGGCGTTTGCGGCGCTGCCGGGGGTGGAGGGTGTTTCGCCGGGACAGACGGCCTATATTGCGGACAACATGAGCAACTCCGATTTCATTGCGGAGGGCGAGACGAACAAGGGCGACCACGGCGGGGCTGTGGACTTCAATATGGTGGGCAACACGTTTTTTGAAACGCTGGGGATTCCGATGATTGCGGGACGAAGTTTTGGGGCGCAGGATACGGCGAGCTCGCAGAAGGTGGCGATTATTAACCAGGCGCTGGCGAGGAAGCGATTCCCGAACCAGAACCCGGTGGGGAAGCGATTCAAGACGGACGGGGACGCGAAGGATTGGTTCCAAATTGTGGGGGTGTGCGCGGACACGCATTATGCGACGTTGCGCGACGAACCGCCTCCGCAATTCTTTGTGGCCTATACGCAGCAAAAGGGTGTGGGCGGCATGACCTATGCAGTTCGGACGAGGCTGCCGGTTGCCGAGCTGGTGCCGGCCTTGCGGCGAGTGGTGCAGGCGGCGGACCGCGATTTGCCCATCATCGACGTGCGGACGCAGAAGGAACAGATTGACGCAAACATGCAGATGGAGCGTCTGTTTGCGGCGCTGACCGTGGGGTTTGGCGTGCTGGCGCTGGCGTTGGCCTGCGTGGGGATTTACGGGGTGATGGCGTATTCCGTCGCCAACCGAACGAACGAGATTGGGATACGGTTGGCGTTGGGTGCGCAGCCGGGGCAGGTGCGCGGCATGATTCTGCGGGAGAGCACGTGGCTGGCGATTGCCGGCGTGGTTGCGGGCGTTGCGGCGGCGCTGCTGCTGACGCGGCTGGTGAAAACGATGCTGTACGGGATTGAGCCTTGGGATCCGCTGACGATGATTGGGGGCGTGGTGATTCTGCAGGCGGTAGCGGTGGCGGCTAGTTGGATTCCGGCGCGGCGGGCGGCGGGGGTGCAGCCGATGGAGGCGTTGAGGCACGAGTAGAGCAGTGGTTAGTGGATAGTGATTAGTGGTTAGTTAAAAGCCCGCCGCGGAGTGTCTGACAATCGAGGGAATCGGGTTGTCAGTTGCGAGTGATCGGCCAAAAACATGCGACAGAGCCTCTAATCACTAACCACTAATCACTAACCACTGTCCTTACGCTATTACCGGCAGCGTCGGCATGGCACCTAGCGCTTTGGCTTCGTCGACTACTACGTCGAGGTGGGCGAGGACTTCAGGGACGGTCATGGTGTAGATTTCGCGCTGGGAGTCGTAGCCTTCTTCGATGAGCTGGCGGAGGTAGCGGCCGCCAATCTGGGCGGCTAGCTGGTCGGTGATAACCTTGCCGGTGCGCTTTTTCTGCTCGACCCATGCGGTACACGGCAGGGCGATCCACATGGGGCGGCCGTTGACGTCGAAGCGGATGTCGACGGCGTCGGCGTGGCGTGTGGCGATGGCGACGATGGTGCCCTTCCAGCGGCAGTGGAGGTCTTCGCCGGTCCAGCGGTCGGCTACATGGAAATCTTCGTACATGGTGTTAGCGTATCGCTCCGGGACGGGTTGGGCAAGCGCGGCGAGTGTGCACTTAGCCGGGACTCGCGCGGAGCGCAGGTTGTGCCGGAGTCCCTCATGATGAAACGCGGACGCAATTCCTTCCTCGTTGACGGCTCCAGCGCGGCAAATTTGTCCTCCAACCCCGGAACAAAAACCATTCGCTAGAGCTTATCGCCGTATTCCTTGACTGCTACCGCGAGGGCCGAGTCCAGCCACCTTTGGAATGCATCTTGAATTTCCGCTACAAGTGTTCGATTGGTGAAAACGAATGGCTCGACTGAGCAAAGAGAGAAGCGCTCAGAAACAGAGTCCCGATCATCCGACTCTTCATACGACACGAGCTTCGAGAAGGCTGTGGCCTCCATTATGCCCGTAAGTTCGCGCCCGACATGGTGAAAGGAAACCACAAAGATCAACCGCTCACGGTTCACTTGAACAGAAGCCTTTACAAAGAAATGATCCTCGGTAAAATTCGCGAACTTATTAGCCTCTCTGGCGGATTGCCCAACTTCAAACCTGTACCAGTGGGCGTTTCCATTGTCGGGGCCGCCTTCGTTGATGAAGATTGTGGGGGTTCCGACCTCACGAAGTGTGGTGCCGACTTCTGCAATAGAAGCTTCGAGCTGAGTTCTCGTTGCGGTTCGCAGCGCAAGAGCAACATTGTTGACTTGGCGAAGGTTGGCCAACTTCTGAATCCGTCGTTTCCCAAACTTGTCGGCCAGGCTACTGATGACAGCAGAGGTTAAGCTCTTTTGGTGAGAAATCTCCGCGTCAGCGTCGACGCTCAATGCCTGAAGGATGGCGGTTCGCTCAAGTCGAGCAAATATCCCGGCCAACGGAGCAAGATCATTCTGGTCTGCCCGTTCAAGGGCTGAAATATAATCCACTCGAAGATCACGGTCAACAACGAGGGGTAATAGCCCCGCACGAAGGAGAACAAACGTTGTCAGTGCCCGAGCGACGCGGCCATTTCCATCTTGGTATGGGTGAATCTGAGTAAAGCGATGGTGTAACCATGTCCCAACGATTATGGGGTCATCACCGGCGTACTCGGAGAGCCAATCGAGAAGGTTTTCCATTTCAGAGTCAACATGAATGGGGGGGCAATATTCATGCATCTCTCCATCTGGGCGCCGTGGGTTATTTGCATGTTCCTTGAACCTTCCCTTGAGAAGCGGAATCTCGTGACGAGTATTGAACTGGTCAATAGCAGTCGTTGTGTCTTGATGTGCGGTCAGGATCGAGTGAAGTTCATGAATTACACCCTTTGAGAGGACGCGATTCTGTGCGACACAGTCCATTACAAGTTGAATTGCTGCTTCCTGGTCATGGAGGATGTCGATAAGGCGGGATGGCTCGATGTTAGTGCTGGAGTGTGAGACCAAGTCTTCAGCAAAGCCGTGAACAATCAGTGCCTCCGTTGTCCCCCTGTCGAGGTCATATAGGCGCTCTAGAATTCCAGTCTCGACGCTCAATCGACGTACAAGGCGCCGGTTAAACTCAGCGAGTTGCGTCGGGCTCTGCTGATTGAGGCGGTCCTTAGAAGAGGACCAACTTTCATAGAGCGGGCGCATAGCGGCTAAATCAATTCCTCTCTCGGCATCTGAGAGTGGCATGATCGGCTTCCAAATATAGTTGCTCACGATGGCACCTGAATGAGCTTAGTCTAGTGTCAGCTGACTGTCTTGTCACTGGTTTCCTTGTCTGCGCTGGACAAACTGGAATCTCCTAATGAGCCTTCGAAGAATTCTTCATCTGTGTCCGGCAGAGCGAAAACCCTGCCAATTTGCAGGAGTTGGTAACTATTCAACTCGCGCAGGTTGCCGATGAAGCGGACAGAGGGTTTGGCGGACATGCAGATTACAGTGACGGTCTCTGATGAAATCATTCGGGAGGCGGGGTCGCGCGGGCTTCCGGTTATCGACTTTTTGGAATCGCTGATCG
>Ga0302278_10001514_pt1 | contig 28427 bp, 24 predicted proteins | sample III_Bog_N3_2_FD_194543 | JGI IMG/M metagenome (GOLD analysis project Ga0302278, IMG submission 194543) | Peat permafrost microbial communities from Stordalen Mire near Abisko, Sweden - III_Bog_N3_2 | ecosystem: Environmental > Terrestrial > Soil > Wetlands > Peat | place: Sweden: Abisko... | reverse complement strand
GCAGATCCCGCGTCACCGGATCGATAGTCTGATATTCCTCTTCAATGCCAAGCGAAAACGATGGCCGCATGCAAGCCTCACGGGGTGAAGTCTCCAACCGTGAATCCATCATAGACCGGCGTGTTCGGAATGGCGCCTGAAGCTGCCTACGCTAGAGGGAGATCCAATGGAGTTGGATAGCGATGACGCTGAGGAAGATTATTCCGACGGCGGCGGGAATGACGCAGTCACCCCAGGTTTGAACAAAGGAGTGGATCTTTGCGTCACTCGGGTTGCTGGGATCGTATCGCACACGAACGGACTCACCCTCGGTAAAGTCAGGTGGACTGCTGGAGATGTCCGAGGTCACGGTGATCGATTCGCCATTGGCGGTCTGGAAGCAAAAGACTGGTGCGTAGTCATAACCGCGGTTGCCCCTGGTTCGCTCCAGGCGAATCACCTCGCCGCTGGTTTCGATGCATCGCTGAAGAAATTTGGTGATGCGAAAGTAGGAGACCACCGACCAGATAAGGCACGCGATGCCGATGACGGCTACTGCGGCTTGGATGTAGGGATCCATCGTCGGGGATCTCCTGGTCCGGTTGGCGGCGTGGAAGTTCAGTTTGCCGGGTTTGTAGACATTATAAGAGATCGGCGAGGGGTTTAGAGAGCGGGGAGATTCGATGTTGGGAGAGGTGGGAATGTTCGCTTTTTATTCGCTTTTATGATAACTTATCCCTGAAGCCGATGAACCTCTTCTCCCAACTCGCCGCCGAACCCACCCACGAGGAACTCTTTCCCGGAGCGGTCCTCATGCGTGGCCTGGCATTGGAACAGGACACAGAGTTCCTGGCAGCCATGGAAGCCATCATCGCCGCCGCCCCGCTTCGCCATGCCTTCACGCCCAGCGGACTGCCCATGCAAGTAATGGTCACCGACTGCGGCACCGAGCGCGCCTTTCAGCGCCGCTGGGATCCCGACAAACCGCACCGGGCGCGGCTCTGGCCCCCAATCCCGCGGCTTCTCTCCGACTTCGCCATCCGTTGCGCGGTCCGCTCCGGCTTCCCGCTTTTCCGTCCGGACGCCCTGCACATCAACCGTTATCAGGCAGGCACCAAACTCGGTCTCCACCAGGACCGCCATGAAGTCGACCAGACCCAACCCATCGTTTCTCTCTCATTCGGCCTCGAATGTACCTTCCTGCTGGGAGGCCTGGCGCGCACCGACGAGGTGAAGCGTATGCTGCTCGAACACGGCGATGTGATCGTCTGGGGCGGCCCGTCGCGGATGCGCTTCCATGGAGTGTTGCCCTTGAGGCCGGGCCACCATCCGCTTACCGGCCCCTACCGCTACAACCTGACGTTCAGAAAAACGGCTTAAGCGAGGGTCGAGGGTATCGGGGAGCGCCAGCCCAGCGCCCCATATATGGCAGCCTCGGCATTGTCGAGGCTCTTCTTTGCGGAACTTTGACGGTAGGAAGAGTACGGAAAGCGACGCCAGGGGCGCCGGCGCGGAGCCAAAACTACATGGCTGGCGTTGGAACCTGTTCGGCCGGCGGAAACACCCGCAGGCGCTCGACTCGGCGGTCGGTTGAGGAGACGACTTCGAGGCGAAGGCCGATGGGCTCGACAAGGACGACTTCGCCTGCCAGCGGGATGCGGCCCTCGATTTCGCTGACCAGCCCGCCCAGCGTCGTGGCTTCGTAGGTGTCGTCCAGAGCGGCCAGACCATCCTGCTCGCCGAAGAGATCGGCGAGCTGATCGACCGGAAAGCTGCCTGGAACCAGCCATACGCCGTTTGGCTCGCGCTGCGGCTCTTCAATGAGCGCTTCTTCCTCGTGCTCGTCGCGGATGTTTCCCACGATCTGCTCGAGCAAATCTTCGATGGTTACCAGGCCGGAGACGCCGCCGTATTCGTCGATGACGATGCGCATGTGCTGTTTTTCACGCTGCATCTCGCGCAGCAACTCATAGCCGCGCTTGGTTTCCGGAACAAATTCCGCCGGACGCTTTATGCCGTCCATGGTGCGGGTGCGGGCTTCCACGTCGGTAATCTGCAACAGGTCGTGGGCGAAGGCGATGCCGGTTACGTTGTCGAGCGAGCCCCGGTAAACCGGAACGCGAGAGAAGATATGCTCACGCAGCAGCTCGAGGAACTGCTCCAGCGTAATGGACTCGGGGACCGCAAAGACTTCCGGACGCGGGGTCATTACTTCCCGCACCAGCTTGTCGCCGAACTCGACGGCGGAGCGGACCAGGTCGATGTCGTTCTCTTCGAGGATGCCTTCCTCCTCGCCGGCCTCGAGCAGTGCCTCGACGTCTACCGCGGATTCCTCTTGGGCCGTTGCAGGCGCCTCCGCCAGCGCAGCCACAGAGAAGAAGAAGCGCACAAAGACGGTGATGGGTGTCATGAGCCACAGCAGAAGGCGGATGGGCCACACCAGCCGCGCCGCCCATCGGCCGCGTGTGCGATTGAAGAGAAGCGTCGGCAAAAGCTGATTGCAGAGAACCACCACCAGCACCATGGCCAGAACTGCCTGCGCGATTTCGGCGTATGTGGGCCGAGCAAGAAGAGGGGCGCGATCGAAGAGCACCGCGCCGAATTCGAGCGCAATGATGACCAGAGCCAGTTGCTGCAAGACTGCCGCGCAGATGGCGGCATGTTCGCGGGTGAGGCCAAGCTGCGGCTCGACCAGTTCTTCCCAAGCGTCGAGATTTTCCTCGATTTCGTGGGTGAGAATCTTGCCGAACTCGGAGTAGACGCGGCTGATGTAGGAAGCTAGCGTTTCAATCGCGGCCAGCAGGAGAACCATGAGGATGGCCGTGGCGCTCATTGGCGGGCGGCCTTTGATTTGGAAGGAGCTGTAGGCGAGGTTTGCCGTTTCCCAGGTCTCAGTTTCGAGACCTGGGGCACCCGAGTCTTGGCGGCTCCCTGGGCTAAAGCCCGTGTTGTATTTGTTGGCTTTATGCGGGGGTTAAAACCCCCGCCTCCCTCCGTGAAAGCACGTTCGATCAGGCCCTGGGGTAAATTCAGTCTTGAGCGCAGAAGGCGTTCGCGGCGAGCCATCTTGCCGTCGTCGATCTCGTGGTCGTACCCGGCGAGATGGAGCAGGCCGTGGAGGATGAGCACCTTGATTTCTGTCGATAGCGAATGCCCCTGCTCGGTAGCCTGGCTCAGCGCCGTGGTTACGCTGATGGCCAGGTCTCCGGCAATCTGCTCCGCGCCGGTACCGCGAATCGGACCTTCGGAGGGGAACGACAGCACATCGGTAGCTTTGTTCTTGCCCCGGAAGCGGCGATTCAGTTTGCGAATTGCCGCATCGGTGGTGAGCAGCACGGTTACCTGGCCGCGCAAACGCACGGCAGCCTGCGCGGCGGTGAGAAAGCGGGATAAGGTGCGCGCGGAAGGGATTCGGATTTCGCGAGGAGGGGCGGGCACGACCGTCCGCTTCCCCGAAGCTGGCTTCGGCGAGGGGTCGGGGTCCAAATCTGGGTCGAGGAGGATCATCGTGCGCGGGGCCGCGTTGTGCACGGCCCCGTTTCATCTCATTCTACGCGAAGCCCGGTCCTTCTGCGGTCTTTCCGCGCTGAGGCTCAAAGCACTGTCGCAAGTTTTGCAAGGACATAATCTCCGTAATCTTGATCCTTTTCGGAGAACTGAGCCTTGCCGCTGACCGTGTTGAAGTTGAGAAACACTTCACCTTCGTCAGTTTCTTCACTGGTACCAATTTGCTCACCGGTACCAATGAATATCTTCATTGCCGTCCAATCCCCCGGGGGCTTACCTGAAAATCCTCCGCCAGAACTGAGCGACTCGTTTTCACCGAGAATCGCATATGTGAACTGGAGGGCGTCCGACCTCTTCACGTTTGATGGAAGTTTCTTCGCAGCGAGAGCTTTTTCGAGATCGGGAAGTAATGCGCTCGCGTCAGAACCCGGTTCTGCTTTAATTGCGCCTTTTCCGAATTTGAAATTGAAACCGGGCGCGCTCTTGGAGTCCGCCGGGCCGGGGGGATCCAATTCGATTCTGAACTTTGCCAACTTACCTTGAGAAGAATAGGTGGCTAGGAATAGCCTCTCTCCATTTTTGGAGGGGAGAGAGGGTATCTCAAAATTCACTGAGGCCTCGTCTTGAATGCCAGGTTCAGAGACTGCAGGTTGAGGGGGCTTGGCCTCCTTTCGGCATGCAGACGGAAAAAGAAGCATGGCACAGAAGCAGCAACTCACTATTGGCCGAATCATGGGCAAAAGAATAGCATCTTCCGTAAACGGCCTGAACCGCCCCCTCCCACAGGGTAGTCTTATTGCGGTCTGGGCGCGTGCAACTGCCGGGTGCCCCGATTTTGGGGACCTGGGATTCCAATCAACTTGGCGCGCACTGGGTGCCCCAACCCAACGGAAATCGGGAAACTCAATCCCACGCCTGAAAAAAGCGCATTACAAGAGATGCTCAACCCTGGCAGCGCCGAGCGAATTCAGTTTGCGGTCCAGCTTAACAATGGCCGCATCGGTGGCCGATGCAAAAGCTGCAAGGTAGGCATCCGTCCATGCGTTCGGCCCCCCGACGACCTTATCGCCAAGTTCCCGCCAGCGCTCGCCAAAGCCGGCCGGCTCCAAGAGAAAGTCAACCCGCGGGTCCATCCGCCACTGGTCGTAAACGCGCCATGCCTGCCTGGGCGTGAGCACATCCGGGCCCATCACATGCCCATTGGTGAGCAGCCGCAGCAAGCCAAGTCGGTAATGCGGCAAAAAGCAAGCCGAGTATCGGCTAGACTCTCCAGCCAGGATATCGCGAGCGCGTGGTGCACATGCCGGTTGGAAGTAAGCCCGATCCAAACATTGACGTCAGGCAAGCAGATCATCGAGATCGAAGTCCCTCAAATCCAAAACACCCGGCTCCTTGGAGGGGACCAAAGGAAGACTCACTCGTTTCCGCCCAACGGGAACGGGCTCCGCGGCAAGCAACTCCCTCTCCAACGCGCGAATAGCCAGTTCCGACACGGTAACGCCGCGCAGCCTCGCCAATTGCTCCCCCCGGCGGTAAATCGGCTCCGGCAATTCAATGGAGTTCCGCATGGCAGTTTCCTTTACACAGGATAGCGCGGATCCGAATTCCGCGTTTGGAAATCGGCGGTGGCCCATATCTCAATAAGTAGAAAATGTGGGTTCCCCATGTATGGCAGGTCCCGCCTTTGGGACCTGGGATTCCACCAATCAACTCGGTGCACGCAATCCTTGGCGGGCGGTTATTGCGGCTTCCCCGGATGCAGCACCTGCCCCTGCGTCCGGTTCTCGCGCGGTTGCGCCCGCCCTTCTACAGGCTCGCCCACGAGCTTTCAACCTCTATGACCATTCCGAACTAAATCACCCCGTCACAGTTTGTCTCGCGTTCGGCTGATGGCGGCTTTGGCGGCGAAGCAGAGATCGTCGAAGATACGCGCCTCAAAGACGCTTCTGGCTCCGGCTGCAGCGGTAATCTCGTCCAGCTTGCGCGAAACGCCGCGATAGGTCCGCATCATCTCAGGAACAGAGGGCCGCGCCGCACGGCTCCGAACAAACGCATTGCAAATCTCACGCATGACGCCTTCCACCGTGCCGTCGTGGATGTTTGGGTCGCTGCCGTCCAAATCGCTCAAAGACTTCTGCACTCTTCGCGCCCGGGCTTCAAAGACAAACCAGGTATGCCGCTCTGGGTTGAGCTTGGCCCAACTCACGGTCAGGCCAAGCTCAAAAGGCATATTGAAGCGGGGCGTGCGGGGCGGATTTCGATCCAACTGAACCCTGGAGAGATCGTGAATCGAATACCGGCAACTCTGGATCAGCGCCAGTATCCAATCCAATCTGCGCTCGCCTCCGGGAATTCCAAGCGTGGCACGCGGTTCAAGGCCAAGCTGAGTCAAGCCGACAATGTATGCAAGATAAAGACGGCGAAAGCCTTCGTCGTAGGGGATATTCACGAATACAGCATCTTGGCTAACTGGCGGCGGCACGCACGCTCTTCTTGCTCTGCGACGAATCCGCCGTTGCGCTGGTCCCGTTGCGAAGGCGTCTACCAACGGAATCCGACGCATTTCCATGGCGCTCTACAAATCGACCAGTCGTACCGCCTCTGATAATCTCTATCAGGCGTTGCTGGCGCGCCTTGCTCATCTTCAGCCTCTTACCGACCTCCTCGAGGGTGGGAATCGGAGTCGTGATGGTTACGGAGCGGCCCATGCAAATATCTTAGACCGAATCGACCGTTTGATCTACGGTCGATTCGGATAAATTCCCCATGCCAAACCTTTACTGACCACTGCTCATTGCGGCTTCCCCGGATGCAGCACCTGCCCCTGTGTCCGCTCTTCGCGCCTCTGCGCCCCCACTTCGATTGGCTCGCCCAGCGCCAGCGGCAGCTCCTGCTGCTGCGGTTTCACCGACTCGTAGGCGCGGACAATTCGCTGCACCAGCGCATGCCGCACCACGTCCGAATCCTCGAAGTGGCAGAAGTGAATGCCCTCTACCCCGTCGAGAACGTTGATGGCGTCTATCAGCCCAGACTTCCGCGGATTGGGCAGGTCGATCTGCGTGATGTCGCCGGTGATGACCGCCTTCGAGTTGGCGCCCATGCGGGTCAGGAACATCTTCATCTGTTCGACGGTGGTGTTCTGCGCCTCGTCCATGATGATGAAGGCGTCGTTCAGCGTGCGCCCGCGCATGAAGGCCAGCGGCGCAACCTCGATGACGTTCTTCTCCAGCATCTTGTCCACCTTCTCGGGCTCGAGCAGGTCGTAAAGAGCGTCGTAGAGCGGACGCAGATAGGGGTCGACCTTCTCCTGGAGCGAGCCGGGCAGGAAGCCTAGCTTCTCGCCGGCCTCGACCGCCGGGCGAACCAGTACGATGCGGCTCACCTTTTTGGAATTGATGGCGGCTACAGCCATGGCCACGGCCAGATAAGTTTTGCCGGTGCCTGCCGGGCCCACGCCAAAAGTCATATCGTTCTGCTCGATGGCCTCGACGTATTTGCGCTGATTGATGGACCGCGGCTGCACGGTGCGCTTGACCCCAGCCGAGCGCTGCTTGCCGCTATCGGCCAGCGAGCGCAGGGTGGTGGCAGGGTCGGCCACCACCAGGCGCAGCATTCCGTTCAGCTCTCCGTTGTGCGGGTTTACGCCCACTCGCCGCAATGCCTCGAAGTCCTGGAAGATGCGCTGGACACGCGCCACGCCCTCTCCCGGTCCCTCGACATGCACGGCATCGGAGCGAAGATCGATGCGGACGCCTAGCTTGTCTTCCATCAGCCTGAGGTTTTCATCGCGAGTCCCAAACAAGGGCTCGAGGTTGGGGGTGATCTCCAGAGCGATCTTCAAAGGAATAGTCGGCCTCCTGTGCGGCGTTTCGGGGTTGAGGTGAATCGGTGGGGGCCCATGACGGGCGAAACCTGCGCGCGAATAGGCTGGATATCGGCAGGCGTTGCATTGGAGTTGGGTGTGGATGGGAACCTGCGGGCGTGGGCCGCAACCGAGCCGAAGCTCTGGGCTGGCTGAGGAAACCGCGGGATGGCGTTGGCGACCAAATCGGGTATCTGCGCTTGAGAGTAGCGCCGTCGGCTCAAAGAGTCAATCCTCCGCTCGTGGTTATTTGATGAATCCCGTGCCTTGGCGGTTACCTGCGGCGCAAAGAAGGACTATTTTCCAGCGGCTTTCCATTTCCAGCGAGTCACTTTCGCGCCCCCATTCTTGAGGACTATGATGTTGTGTACTCAATTCCGACCATCGAGGCTAGCATGTCCGACGAGATTCGTAGCCCTCATTTGCAAGTCCACCCCGCGCCGGCGCGCAATTTGCGTCTTGCGTCGAGATTCGCGGCGGCCATGCCGCTGACCCTGGTCCTCGCGTTTGGACTGAGCGGGTGCGGCGGAACCGCATCCTCGACGCCAAATCCCACGCCGGCGCCAGCGCCCGCCCCAACCACTCCCGACGCGCGCGCGGACGCCATGGTGTTGCAGATGACCCAGGCGCAGGAGTTGCAAATGGTGCAGGGCGGCGTCACGACCAACCTCACATACGGCTACTCCGTGCCCCTCGGGGCGGGCGGTTATGTGCCTGGAATTCCGGCGTTGGGAATTCCGGAGTTGTATTTTGCCGATGGCAGCGTGGGCGTGGGCAACGGCGTTGGACCGGCCACCGCGCTGCCTTCGTCGATTGCCAGCGCGGCCAGTTGGGACACCACCGAAGCCACCAAGTACGGCACCGTCATCGGCACGGAACTCAGCGACTATGGAATCAACGTGAACCTGGGCGGCAACATTAACCTGATTGGCCGCGAGCCGCGCGACGGCCGCACTTTCGAGACCAAGGGCGAAGATCCCATCCTGGCCGGCAAAATCACCGCGGCGCATTTGAATGCGATTCAGGCCCAGCATGTCATTGCCGACATCAAGCACTTCGCTTTCAACGATCAGGAAACCGGTCGCACCACGGCCAACGCCATCATCGACGATCGCAGCGGCCGCGAAAGCGATCTGCTGGCTTTCGAGATCGGCGTCAAAGACGCGAATGTGCAGTCGGTGATGTGCTCTTACAACCTGACCAACAGCCAGTACGACTGCGAGAACAGCTACCTGCTCAGCAAGGTTCTCAAGGGCGATTGGAACTTCGCAGGCTTTGTCATGTCCGACTGGTGGGCTACTGAAAGCACAGCGAACGCGGCCAACAACGGCCTGGATCAGGAGCAGCCGAACCAGCAGTACTTCTCCACGCTGGGCACGGCCGTTTCCAGCGGGCAGGTTTCGCAGTCGCGGCTCGACAACATGGTACACCGCATTCTGCGCGCCATGTACGAAGTTGGAGTCTTCGATTATCCGCAGAAAATTCAGGCCATTCCAGCCGCGGCCGATGCTGCGGTGGCGCAGGATATCGAGGAACAGGGCGCTGTGCTCCTGAAAAACGCAGCCAATCAATTGCCGTTGAATTCATCCACGATCCAATCCATCGCCATCATCGGCTCCAACGCCAATATTGCAGTGCTTTCCGGTGGAGGGTCGGCGCAGGTGCAGCCCATCGGTGGCTCCATGACTGGGCCGCAACCTTGTCCCCCTTGCTGGGCCACCGTGACCTGGGACCTGTCGTCGCCGATGGCTGCGATTCAGGCCAAGGCGCCCAGTGCCAAAGTCCAATATGCCGATGGGTCCGACGCAACCGCTGCCGCCGCGCTGGCCGCATCCTCGCAGGTAGCGATCGTGTTTGTAAGCCAGTGGGCCAGCGAGGGCATGGACGAGACCAGCCTGAGCCTCACTGACCTGACCAGCGCGACGCCCATCAATCAGGACGCGCTGGTTGCAGCGGTGGCGGCGGCCAACCCGAACACCATTGTTGTGATTGAGAGCGGGGGGCCGATCCTGATGCCCTGGCTGAGCCAGGTGGGCGCGGTCCTTGAGGCGTGGTATCCCGGCCAAAGCGGCGGCCCGGCCATTGCCGACCTGTTGTTTGGCGTAACCAATCCGTCGGGCAAGCTGCCCCTCACCTTCCCGGCCAGCGTATCGCAACTGCCGCGGCCGGCGATCCCTCAGCCAAATGCCGACGGCTCGCCCTTTGCGGTGAATTACACCGAGGGCTACAACGTGGGCTACAAGTGGTACGACGTCAACGGATTCACGCCGCTCTTCAATTTCGGCTATGGACTTTCGTACACCACGTTCTCCATCACCAATGGGGCCGTCGTGAACAATCTCGCCTCCACCAGCAATCCGAATTTCCAGGTGACGTTCAACCTGGCCAACACCGGCGCGGTGGCCGGCTCGGAGGTGGCGCAGGTCTATCTCGGGCTTCCGGCCAGCACCAACGAACCTCCCAGGCGGCTTGTGGGTTGGCAAAAGACACTGCTACAGCCCGGAGCAGCGCAGCCGGTAACCATTGAAGTGGATCAGAACGATTCGTCGCACCCCATGTCGTATTGGGATACTACGACGGACGCGTGGACGGTGGCGCCGGGGGTCTACACGGTCTACCTCGGGAACTCCGAAGCGTCCTCCAGTCTGACCACGGTGGGGACTATTACCGTCGGGTCGTAAGCGCGGCGGCAATTGTGCAAGGACTGGGAGGGATCGACGTTGCAATCGTTCGATTTCCGTGCGGAGTTGGCCTCTCAGCGCTTCATCCACACCGGGGAATTCGGCTTGTATGGAAGATTCGGCGGGCCGGGGGAAGCCCGCCGATCGAATCATTAGTTCTGATTCACCGCCGCGATGAGCGGGGGAGCTGTGCAGGTTTGCCCCATCACGGTGTAACTGAAGATTTGCCCGCTCGTGTTAACGTTGCACTGAGCTTGGGCATTGTTGCCGTTCTGGGGGGTAAAGGTCCCGTTCGGATTGCCATTCGAACAGAATTGGGCCGGGAAATTGTGGGTGTCGAGCGTGAATGATTGATTGCTGATCCAGAACACGGACTGCCCATTCGCCGGCTTGATCGTCTGTAGTTTGCTGCCGTCTGTACCCTGTAGGTACGTGGCATTGTTGTCATCGCACCGCACAATAGCCTTGATCGGGCTGGCAGAGGCCCGGTTTACCTTGCCGTTGTCTGGTTTGGGTTTCTCCTCGGTCGAGGACCCCGCGCCAACCAGATGCGCGAAAGACCTCATCACGGCTCCGCCGTAACTCAGGCCTTGCAAGTGGCCAGTCGTCGGAGATTGCTGGACTCCCGGATCTGGGCAGTTGTAACCAGCATTTGAGGAGCAAGTGAAGAAGTAGGATGCAGCAGGAGCGTTCGGATCAATCTCACACGGATTCGACGCTGCCTTATTCTTGCACGGGCCGTATCCATGAAAATCCATTAGCAGGCCAGCCCCGCTGCCTCCCGGCGGCGCTTCAAGAGAGACTATGTCTCCGCCCTTCACGACCACATTCGCCTCTTGAAAGTCCTGCACCTGGTACACAATGTGTTGCACACCGGCCTTTTCTTTCCACGTCCGCCAGGTGATCCATATCCCAACGAACACCCCGGCAATGAATACACAGATCAGCAACAACAGAATTGAACGTTTTCTCACGCGCCCCCCCTTTCCTGTTAACTGGTTGAAAAGCACTTAGCTTGCGAAGCCCTTTCCGTTACCCTCGCGATTCTTCAGCTTGGACCGATACTCCGCGGTACTCCGCAGATCTTTCAGATCCACGGCCAGGTCGACCTCCGCCGGTGACAGCCCTTTGTCCATGCACCACAACAACATCTCCAACGCTTCTGTCTTTCTCCTCATTACATCCAGCGCCTGGACAATCATGAACCGCGATGCGCCCTCGCCGGTTTCGCCTTCTCCACGAAAGAGCTCTACCTTCCGATGAGACTCGCGAAAGCTCTCTTCACGGCTCCTGGGTAGCTTAAGTTGTTCAAGATGCCTAAGGGCCTGCCGGACGACCCCGATTGTTGAATTGCCGGATCGCAGATATCCCCGCCGTCAGAGGAGCATGTGAAGTGAAATGGCACATTAGCCGCAGTGTCCGCAATTGTGCAGGGGTTGGTTATGCCGTTTATGCACGGAGAAGACATCTCCTTGAATTTGATCTTGGGGTTCTTTGCATTCTTTGCTGAATCTCCTGGCTCCAAGGTGATCTTGTCGTTGAGATATACCTTCAAAAGCGCCTCGTTGTTGTCCGTCAGCTCGTACTTGAGGTCCCTTCCCCCCACCACAGCCCCCGCAACCCCAACCTTGTTGTGCCAGGCCGAATAGTCCATCCAGATCCCCAAAAACACCCCGGCAATTAACACGCACACATGCGACAGAATTGAACGTCCTTTCATGTCATCCCCCTTTCTTCTTTCCTGGTTGAAAAGCATTTAACTTGCAGACGCCTTCCCGCGACCTTCGCGATTCTTCAGCTTGGACCGATACTCCGCGGTACTCCGCAGATCTTTCAGATCCACGGCCAGGTCGACCTCCGCCGGTGACAGCCCCTTGTCCATGCACCACAACAGCATCTCTAATGCCTCTGACTTTCTTCCCATTACATCCAGCGCCTGCACGATCATGAAGCGCGATGCCACGTCGCTGACTGCAAGCGCTTTCACTTTCTCCATGTCCGCCTCGGCGCCCGCGCGGTCGCCAACCTTGGCGTGATAAAAGGCCAGGTTGGCCCATCCAAACCCGTCCCGTGGGTTTATCTCCATTTGCGCAGTCAGCAGGCGCGCAGCCTGCGCGTAGCTCTGCTTCACCATCTCCGCATTGCCCAGCATCGTGTAGCAGTCGCCCATGTTCCGCTGAGTCAGATGATTCCCGGGGTTCAGCTTGCCCGCGTGCTGGTAGTCGGCAAGAGCATTGCTGTACTTGCCGTCTTCGAAATCCATATCTCCCAGCGCAAGATAGGAGTCCTCGCTCTCCGCGCGCGCCAGGCTCTCGTTCAAAGCTGCCCGGGCTTCGGGGCGCTTGCTCAGCTCCAGGTAGGTCTGGGCCAGGTTTGCCATGGGTTGCGCAACCTTGGGCGCGGCCGCTCCGGCCGCAGCAAATGCCTTTGCAGCCTCGTCGTATTTGGCCTCCCGCGACAGAATCACGCCAAGGTTGTTGTACGCCGGCCAGAAGTTTGGCCTTTCCACCAGGATGTCGCGGTACGTCTGCTCCGCCTGTTTCAACATCCCATGGTTCTCCAGCGCCCACGCCTTTTGAAACAGCACCTCGGGATTTCCTGGGTCCACTTGCTGCGCTTTTTCGAAGTAAACCAGCGCATCTTCCGCATTGCCCTTGTAAACAAACACCAGCGCCTGGCTCAGCAACCCCATGGCGGAATGCGGGTTGTAGCGCAGGGCGCTCGCGGCGTTTGTGCTTGCAAGATCCAGGTTGGCTGGTTCCTTGGTCAGGTAGAACTGCCGCATATAGGCAATCGCAAGCTTGGCGTAGCCCAACGCAAAATGCCCATCGAGATCGAGAGCCTGCTGGTACCTGGCAATCGCCTGTTGCAGCCCGGCATGATTCGGCTCATTCAACAGTTGTTCCGCTTCGCTGTATGCCTTGAATACATCCGCAGGCACGCTCCTTAGCTCCTCGGGGTCGGTCAACTGAACGTCGCCGCCCGGCAACTGCAGCAAAAGAGCGGCCTGGTGCGCAGCCTTCTCCGCCAGGCTGCCAATTTCGTCCATTGCGCACTCCACTGTCCCTTTGCGCATCGCACGCTGGGAATGCGCATCGAGCAGGCGCAGGTTCAGTCTCGCATTGGAAGTGGTTTGATCGAGCGAAGCGACCAGCACCAGGTTCGCTCCCAGTGCGCTCTCGGTCTTCTCGGGTGAATCGATGGCCCCCCCGGCACCCGGCCTGTCTCTGGGCGTAATGATCATCAGGTTCTTCACAGACGACTCGGCGCGGGCAAGCCGCTGGCCAATTGAATCGAGCACCGTGAAAAGCAGTGCGGGCGGGCGATCGGCAGGCATCGCCATCAAGGCAACGAACCGTGTTGAGGGCAACGGGTCAAACAGATTTACAATGTGCGGCCACTCCAGCCACGCCCCGCCGGCAACGCCAGCGCTCACGCCCCCCGCCAGCAGTATCAGCTTCCTGCGCGAAATGCCATGCCCGCTTGAAGCACGAACATCCGCGCCCCCGGCCTTGGAGGGCAGTGCCAGCATCGACTCCCGGACCGTCTGAAATCGCTCCTCAACTGCGGGATTGAGGCATCCTTCCACAAATCGCCGCCACGGCTCAGGAATCGCTGCGGCGGCGAACCCCGCTGCGCCGCTTTTCGCGTGACGCATGGAGATCTGCGGCAGGCGCCCAGTTAAAACCTGGTGCGCCACCACCCCCAGTGCAAACACGTCGCTTGCTTTCGTCGGCGCACCGCCATAGAAGAGTTCCGGCGCCATGAAACCCGGCGTACCGGCAACCCCATGAACGGTCAGCGCTGTGTCCTCGCTTAGCACGGCCCGCGCAAGGCCAAAGTCCGTAACCCAGGCAACCACCTGTTCGCCCGCGCCTTGAAGAAGGATGTTCGCGCTCTTGATGTCCCGATGCAGAATGCCCGCATCGTGCGCTGCGGCAATCCCCGCGCCAACATGCCGCAATATGCAAAGCGCCTCCTCACCCGGCAGCGGACCCTCCCGCAAGAGCCTCGCGGACAAACTCTCGCCCGCCAGCAGTTTCATCGTCAGGTAGGTGAGTTGCCCCTCCGGCCGCTTCCAGTGCCCAAGATCGTAAATCGGACAAAGGTTCGGGTGGACCACTTCGCGAGCGCTCAGCACTTCCCGCTCGAATCGTTGGCGCATCACTGGATCGGCTGCATATTGAGAGAGAATCGTCTTCAGCGCCACGTGAACACCGAGCAACTGCCGATCCGTTACCTCATACACCTCGCCCATTCCGCCGCGAGCAATAAATCGAACCACCGTGAAGCGGCCGTCAATCAGATCGCCCGGCATGAACTGCGGACCGCCTGCCGGCTGGACCGCCGCCCCCGTGGGGGAATCGAGGCCAGTCTTGGTCGGCATGGCCTCCCGCTCGCTGAAGCCGGATTCCCCGGCCGGGGCCAACGTTTCATCGGCGCTGTTATGGATTTCGTCCATCTTTCCTCAGCGAACCGGCCAGGCGCCGAAGTCCAGGGAATGGCACAAACGAAGTCAAAGTTGGACTTAGGTGAGGAAGTGAACCGGATACGCAGTCACGATGAGTTTACCCTGAAACGGTTGAATTGCAACGTGCATTTATTCTATGAATGGACTGGAACTCGCATCGGGCGCTCGAATCCGCAACACTGGGTAGATAAAGCCGCCCTGAGGAGCTTTCAGCCTCATAGTTTCCCGCAATGGCAATCTAAAACAGAGACCATCTAGCGTCCGCCGACTGCGATGCGGCATTGCGATCGTCATTGCGATTGACCCGCCGTCCAATTTCCCGTAGACTATGAAATTGCGAGGGATGCGGCTTGTGTTGCATTCTCAACACCGCATCATCTCTTTGATTAAGGAAGTTCCATGGCAAACCATGTATCGTCGCTCAAGCGCGCCCGGCAGACCGTAACCCGCACCGAAGTGAACCGCTCCAACCGCAGCCGCGTGCGCACCAGCCTGCGGGCACTGCGCGAAGCTCTCACCAAGGGCGACGTGACCGCCGCACAGTCGCAATATCGCGAGACCGTCTCCACCCTGGACAAGGGCGTGCAGAAGGGCATTCTGCACAAGAACACCGTCTCCCGCTACAAGAGCCGCCTCAACGCGCGGCTGAAGGCCCTGGCTACCGCCAAGGCGTAATTGGATCAAGTTCAAAGAAAGCTGAGTCGAGCAGCAGCGGCCGGGAGCGATCCCGGCCGTTTCTCGTAGGCCCGGGTCCCGTGTCATTCCTGAGAGCTGAAAGCTGAGAGCTAACAGCTGAAAGTGATATCACTGCTAGCACTTCCCTGGCCTTGTAAAGGTTTACACGTGCAATTCTGTGTGCGAAAACGCGCTTATTTGCGCACTTTTTGCATCTAAAACGCCTTAAAACAGCCTTATTTGCACTATTTCTCACCGGCTAGCCGGAACACATTAGCACCTGCTGCGACGTCCGTTTCAACGGCGCAGCGTACGCATATTACGTCATGCCCCGCGACGCGCCAAGCGAATGGTTTTTGTCTTGAAAGGGCCGAAATTACAGCCGCTCGAAGATGCCCGCCGCACCCGTTCCTCCGCCCACGCACATGGTCACCATCCCATAGCGCACCTGCCGCCGCCGCATCTCGTTGAGCAGCGTGGCGGTTAGCTTGGCGCCGGTGCATCCCAGCGGATGGCCCAGGGCGATTGCGCCGCCATTGACGTTGATCCGCTCCGGATCGAGGCCAAGTTCGCGAATCACGGCCAGCACCTGCGCCGCAAACGCCTCATTCAATTCGATCAGTCCGATCTGGTCCAGCGTCAGCCCGGCGCGCTTCAACGCTTTGGGAATGGCGGTGATGGGGCCGATGCCCATCTCCTCCGGCAGGCAGCCAGTAACGGCGTAGGCAACCAGCCGGGCGAGCGGCTGGATGCCCAACTCCCGCGCGCGGTCGGCTTCCATCAGAACCACGGCGGCTGCCCCGTCCGAGGTCTGCGAGGAGTTGCCCGCAGTCACGGTTCCCTGCGCGGCGAAGGCGGGCTTGAGTTTAGCCAGGGCTTCCAGGGAGGTGTCGGCGCGCGGGCCTTCGTCGGCGGAGAAGATGGATTGGGTAATCGACGGCTTGCCGGCTTTGGCGCCCGGCACGGCGGTGGTGACCGTAACTGGAATCAGCTCATCGGCAAATCGCCCAGCGGCCTGCGCAGCCAGGGCTTTCTGGTGGCTGGTCAGGGCAAAAGCATCCTGGTCTTCGCGGGAGACACCGTAGTGGCGGGCAACGCGCTCGGCGGTGAGTCCCATAGTGAGCAGCGACGCCGGATAATGCTCCGCCATATAGGGGTTGGGGCTGGGCTTGAGGCCACCGAACGGGAGCATGCTCATGGTTTCAGCGCCCCCGGCAATCACGACGCGATCGCCTCCGGCGCGGATGCGCAAATCCGCCAGCGCAATAGCCTCAAGCCCCGAAGAGCAAAGCCGGTTGACGGTGACGCCGGGAATATCGACCGAAAGACCGGCGCGAAGGACAGCCCAGCGTGCGATGTTCCAGCCCTGCTCGCCCTCCGGCTGGGCGCATCCCAGGATGACGTCATCAACTCCGGCACGGCCGAGGGCTGGAATCCTGTCCAGGGCCGCGGACAGGGCAAGCGCGGCCAGGTCGTCGGGGCGTGTGGTGGAAAGAGCGCCTTTGGGGGCGCGACCCACGGGTGTGCGAACGGCGCTGACCAGGACAGATTCGGGCATGGGTGGTGCTCCTTGACGATCTGGGCTGGATCGTTATTCCGGCATTTCTACCAGGGTCCAGGTGGTACTTGCGTAAAAGTGGTACACGGTTTTTTGATCGATGACCGAATCGGCCAGGGCGTCGTGATCAAGCTTGGCTGGGCGCGGCGCAAGACCGATTTGAGCATCGTGAATCTGTTGCGGCGACGCGGGGTCAATGCCCCAGTTGAAGCCAAGAGCGTCGCTTGAGGGGTGAGACTGCAGCCGCTTTGTTTCTTGCACGGAGGCTAGCTGTGCGGGCTGAGCCGGGTTGCCGCTGAAAAAAACCAGCAGAGACACCGTTCCCTGGACGGAGCAAAGCACGGCCCAGTCTGAGGAGCCGGGACGCTCGAAACTGGCATGAATGACGTTCTCCGGCCGGTGAGCCTGGTAGGTTTGCGGGATGAGGCATCCGCGGCGATTGAGGAGTTCGACGACCGCGGCGGGAAGCTCGGGAAAGGAGCTAACAGGCAGATGGCGAATTAGGTAGGGGGTTGAGCGGCCGGCTACGACGATTTGGCCCGAATCATCAAGCGGGGCGGGGCGCGTTTGCTGCGGAAGCAAGGCGCTTTGGCCTATCGCCGGAAGAGTTCCCAGCGCCAAGAAAGCAACTATATTCGGGATGAGTTTCGATTCCATGGCTAATTCCGCAGCGGTTTGCCAGTTTTTAATGTGAAGGCGATGCGCTCTTGCGTCTTGCACTCGCCGCAGAGCGAGAGAAACGCTTCGCGCTCCAAGTCAAGCAAGTATTGCTCGCTGATCGGCGTGCCCGCAGTCACACGGCCGCCGGCCAGGATGTACGCGGCCCAGCGAGCAACCTTCTGGTCGTGTTCGGATGCGTATCCGGCTTCGCCCATGAGGAATGCGCCGGTTTCAAGCACGGCCAGGACACCCGCGCCGGGAGCGGGAATCTGGGTGCGCGGCTGGGGCGCCGTGTAGCCTGCACCGGCCATTGCCGCGGCCTGGGCTTTGGCGTCGAGGAGCAGGCGCTCGCGATTCATGGTGATGCGGTCAGAACCCGCAAGCATGCCGAGGGAACGGGCCTCGACGGCGGAGGTGGAGGCCTTGGCGAGCGCGATGCTTTCAAAGGCCCGCTTGACGGCGGTGGCGAGCTCGGCGGATTGGGCGAATCTGGAGGGCGGGTCGCGAGGGTCGGGCGGGGCGAGGGAGATGGCCGAATCAATGGCCCGCAGCAGCATTTCCTTGGTGCCTCCGCCGGCCGGAATCAGGCCCACACCGGTTTCGACCAGGCCGATATACGTCTCAGCGTGCGGCTGGCGGCGCGCGGCGTGCAGGCAAATCTCCGCGCCTCCGCCGAGGGTAAGGCCGAAGGGGGCAGCCACCACCGGACGCGGGCAGAACTTGATAGCCGCTGTCATCTGCTGGAAGCTGTGAATGACGGCGGCGAGCTCGTCCCAATCGCCCTCTTGCGCGGCCAGAAGCAGTTGCATCAGGTTTGCGCCCACGCTGAAGTTCTCGCGGTCGCTGGCGATAACAAATGCAGCAAAGTTGCGCACAGCATCGGAGTCTGGCTTGAGCACTGCGGAGATGAGGGCCAACACGTCGCCGCCGATTGCGTTCTTGAGCGAGTGCAGCTCGATGCAAGCGATTCCGTCGCCCAGGTCGATGAGCGAAGCGCCGGGGTTGAAACGGACCACGCCATTGCTACGGCGGAAATCCGCAATGCGGGCGTGGCCGGGGACGGCGGGAACGGGCTGGAGTTCGCCTGTATCGGGCTGGAAGCACGCCCGGCCGCCGGGGGCATACCAGCTCTGCCGGCCTCCTGCCAGCAGAGCTTCGACGCGCGGGCTGAGGGCTAAGCCTTGAGCCCTCATGCGGGCGACGGTGGAGGCAACCCCAGCCGCATCCCACATTTCGAAGGGTCCGAGCTCCCAATTGAAGCCGGCGCGCATGGCTTCATCGATAGAGGGTGCGTCGGCGGCTGCTTCGCCGATACGGTCGGCGGCAAAGTTCCAAAGAGAGGATAAAAACGGCCACAGGAAGGCTGCGGCTTTGTCCTTGGCTGGGTCGTTGGCAAGTAGAAGGCGAAGGCGCTCGGGAACCGTGGCGGCGTTCTTGGCCATTTCAAGCGCGGGCAGGTTTGGCTTGGCTGCCGGGCGGTATTCGAAAGCGCCCAGATCGAGGACCTGGCGAAGCTCTTTGCCGTCGGGGCCGTGGGTCTTTTTGTAGAAGCCCTGGCCGGATTTGTCGCCGAGCCAGCCGCGCTTGACGATCTCGGCGAGAATGGATGAAAAATGGCCCTGCGTTATGCCCTTGGGGAAGTTGGCGGCGACGTGGGCAAGAATGTCGATGCCCACCATGTCTGCCAGGCGGAAGGTTCCGGTGCGGGGCCAACCAATCGCCGTGCCGGTCAACAGATCCACCTCTTCAATGGTCAGGCGCTGCTGAAGCATGAGCGAGGCCGCGGTGAACATGGCGGCGACGCCGATGCGGTTGGCGATGAAGTTGGGGGTATCGTTAGCCTGCACGACCTGCTTGCCAAGTCTGCGGTCGGCAAAGGCGGAAAAAGCGGCTACCAGGGCGGGATCGGATTCGGCGGTGGGAATTACCTCAAGCAGGCGCATGTAGCGCGGCGGATTGAAGAAGTGCGTTCCGAAGAAGCGGTCGCGATGTGCGGGAAGGCCGGCGGCAATTTGGCTTACCGGCAGGCCGGAAGTATTGGTGGTGAGCACCGCACTGGGCGAGAGCTGGGGCGCGACGCGCGAGAGCAGGGCGGTCTTGATGGAGAGATTTTCGGCGACGGCTTCTATGACCCAGTCGCATTGCGCCAGTTTGGGAAGGTCGTCTTCGAAGTTGCCGGGGGTGATAAGCGTGGCGAGCGATGCGTCGAAGAAGGCGGCTGGCTTGGACTTGGCGAGAGCTTCGAGGGCTGCGAGAGCAAGGCGGTTTCGCGCGCCTTCTCCGGCTGGAATCATGTCGAGCAGGAGGGTGGGGATTCCGGCGTTGGCCAGGTGCGCGGCGATGCGGGAGCCCATGGTCCCAGCGCCGAGGACCGCTGCGCGACGAACGAGAAATGGCTCTGCGGGGAAATGCCGGGCGGGAGTTGGGGCCGAAGACGTGGCGCTCATGCGGGCTCTCCCTCTGGCTGGATGGAGCGGATGATTCTCCACCGCGCGGGAACCATGGGCAGCATACGGAAGTCCGCGGGGCGGGGTCAAGGAGGGTGGATCGTGACGGCGCTAGAGTTTCTTGCGCAGATGCTCGAACACAACGTAGCCGATGAGCGCGGAGATGAGGGCTATTACAAAATTGAGGCCGGTGAAGATGTCGTGGAGAGCGAAGGCCATGCTCTTGCCGTGAGAGTTGGAGGCGGTGAACTCGCCCATGAGCAGATTGGAATAGAACAGGAAGACGATGAACGCGATCTCGGTGACGGCCCTGAGGACAGAGGTCAGGGGTGGACGATTTGGGGGGACAGGCTCCATGGAGTTTTTATGGTATCAAGAAGCGGATGTTGTTGTTCCTGAAGAGCGGTCGGAAAAAGAGGGAATTGATCCCAAGAGGTCCTTCGGCTGAGCTCTGGATGACTGATTTGGTTGAAGAGCCAAATGCCATGCGGTTTGACCGGCTCCGGCCTATGGCACTAGCTTGAAAGAGTGCGGGGGTGTGTGATTGCGCCCCGGAATAAGGAGCATGGATGCGAAGCAGGACTTTTCCGTGGTTTTCGAGGGGGCTGTTGGGATTGACGCTGGCGGCGTTGGCCATTGCCGGCGCGCGAGCCCAGGACCTGAAGAGTTTCGAGCAGCGAATTACGACCAAAGTGCTGCCCAACGGACTGACGATCGTGATCTGCGAGCGGCCGGAGGCGCCGGTTTTCAGCTATTCCACCTTTATCGATGCAGGGGACGTGAACGATCCCTCGGGCCAGAGCGGCCTGGCGCACATGTTCGAGCACTTGGCTTTCAAGGGAACCAGCGAGATTGGCACCACAGACTATGCCGCCGAAAAGGTTGCGCTGGCCAAGGTGGAGGCGGCAAACGACGCGTACGAGGCTGAGTACCTGAAGGCCGTGGGGCGCGACGATAAGAAGGTCGCCGAGTTGAAGCAGGCCTTTCTGGATGCCCAGAAAGACGCGCACAAGTATGTGGTCCCGAACCAGTTTACGGACGTAGCGGAGCGCAACGGCGCCGAGGGCTTGAATGCCTTTACGGCTCTGGACGAGACCGTCTACTTCTGGTCGATGCCGGAGAACCGGCTGGAGCTTTGGGCGTGGCTGGAGAGCGGGCGGCTGTCCGATACGGTTCCGCGGGAGTTCTACAAAGAGCGCGACGTGGTGGTGGAAGAGCGGCGGATGAGGACCGACTCGAACCCCATTGGGCGGCTGGTGGAGCAGTTTCTGGCGACGGCCTACGTAGCGCACAATTACGGGCGCAGCGGGGTGGGTTGGCCCAGCGAGGTTAGCCAGATCAGCGCCACCGAAGCTCTGGCGTTCCACAAGAAATATTACGCCGGTTCGAACATTGTTGTGGCCGTGGTGGGCGACGTGAAGGCAGCCGAAGCGATGCCGATGCTGGAGAAGTATTTCAGCAAGATTCCTGCCGGGCCGAAGCCGGAGGAGATGACTACGATTGAGCCGAAACAGTTTGCCGAGAAGACGGTTGTCATCCGCGAGCAGACGCAGCCGTTTTTCCTTGAGGGTTATCACCGGCCGGACTACCGGGACCCGGACGATGCGGTTTATGACGCAATCGGCGACATTATGTCGAATGGGCGGGTTTCGCGGCTTTACCGGAGCCTGGTGGAGCAGCAGCAGATAGCAGCGGTGGCGCAGGGATTCAGCCCGTTCCCCGGCGATAAGTATCCTGGCCTGTTCGCGTTCTATGCAGTGCCGCTGCCGGGGCACACGCCGGCGGAGATGCGCGATGCCATCCATAAAGAGATCGATCGGATCAAGACGGCGGATGTGACCGACGACGAGTTGCAGATGTATAAGACCCGAACGCGGGCCGACCTGCTGCGCGGGCTGGCCGACAATCAGGGATTGGCGAACAATCTGGCCCAGTACCAGACGCGGTATGGCGACTGGCGCGAGCTTTTCAAGCAACTGGACAAGGTAGACAAGGTGAGCAAGGCGGATATTCGACGCGTAGCGAACAAGGTGTTTGTGGCCAGCAATCGCACCACGGCCGAGATCGATACGGATGCTCCCGCAGGCAATTCAACGAAGAGTGGAGGCGCGCAATGAAGAGCCTGACGAGTGGACAGGGGTTAGTGGACAGTGAACAGGGTGTAAGGTCGGTTCCGGTGTTTGCGCTGGCTTGCGCTCTTCTGGGTGCGCTGGCTGCGCCGCTAAGTCTGAATGCGCAGCAGAGCAAGCCTTGGGAGCAGATTCCCGTGCCCAAGCTGCATGACTTCAAGCCTCAGCAGCCCAAACGGATTGTGCTGAAGAACGGTATCATTCTTTTTTTGCAGGAGGATCACGAGTTGCCGTTTGTTTCCGGATCGGTTTTGATTCCGGGCGGATCGCGGGATGAAGACGCGGCCAAGACGGGCCTTGTCGGGATGTATGGCGAGGCCTGGCGGACCAGCGGTACGGCCAAAATGGGTGGAGATGCGCTGGACGATCTGCTGGAGGCCAAGGCCGCGCACATTGAAACCGGAGGCGGCGACGACTCGACCAGTTTGTCGTGGGATTCGCTGAAAGGGGATGCGGATCAGGTTTTCACGCTGGCATTGGACTTGCTGCTGCATCCTGATTTCAAAGCCGAGAAGCTAGGGCTGGCGCAGCAACAGGTGGCTACGGGGATTGTGCGGCGCAATGACGATGAAGGTGGAATCGCAGGCCGCGAATCGACCAAGCTGGTTTATGGGGCCAATAGCCCCTACACACGTCAGCCGGAACTGGCCACGATTGGCGCGGTTACGGTGGACGATTTGAAGGCCTGGCACGACCGGACGATTGGCGGAAAACTGATTGTGAGCGTCAGTGGGGACTTCGATTCAGTGCCAATGGAGGCCAAACTGCGCGCGGCCTTTGAAGGTTTGCCGCCGGTGAAGGCATTGCCCGCCCGCCACGACGTATTTTCCGATCCAAAGCAGAGCGTGTATTTCATCGACAAGGAAGACGTGAACCAATCGAACGTGGAGATTGTGGGCCTGGGTACGGATCGCCACAATCCCGACGTTCCCACGCTGGCGATCATGGACGAGATTCTTGGCGGCGGGTTTGCAAGCCGGCTGTTCCAAAAGGTGCGCACTGAGCTTGGACTGGCGTATGCCGTAAGCGGCGGGCTCAGCTTCGACTACGACCATCCAGCCACTTTTCGGGTAACAGTGCTGACAAAAAGCGCTTCGACCGTGGATGCAACGAAAGCCGCGATGGGTGAGATTCAGGGACTTACTTCAAAGCCTTTCACCGCGGAGGAATTGGCGCGGGCCAAGGACAATATCCTGAACTCATTCCTTTTCCGGTACGACACCAAAGATAAGGTTCTGGCCGAGCGGGTGCGACTGGAGTTCTACGGCTATCCGGCGGATTATCTGGAGACTTACAAGGCCGGCCTGGAGAAGGTTACGCTGGAGGATTTGACGGCGGCGGCGAAGAAATATATCCACTCCGATAAAATGGCCGTGCTGGTAGTGGGCAACGGTCCCGAGATCAAGCCGGGACTGGATGAGCTGGGTCTGGGGCCGGCGCAGACGATCGACATTACCATACCGATGCCGAGCAGGCCGGCAGGCGCGCCAGGCCAGGCAGAGAAGAAACCGTGAGCGAAGAACTGGAAAGCACTGCGGGGCCTGAAGTGGGGCCTGCGGTGGCATTGAAACTGGCAGTAGTGATCATGGCGGCCGGAAAGGGAACCCGGCTCAAGTCGCGGCGGCCAAAGGTGCTGCATGAGATCGGCGGCAAACCGCTGCTGGGGCACGTGATTGCGGCAGCCAGCCAGATTGTTACGCCGGGCGACATTCTTGCCGTCGTGGGGCACCAGGCGGAGCGGGTTAAGGCGGCTGTGGCTGCCACCGGGATCCGATTCGTGGAGCAAGCGGAGCAGCGCGGCACCGGCCACGCAATCCAGTGCGTGGGAGAGGCCATTTCCGGCTACGAGCATGTTCTCGTGCTCTCGGGGGACGTGCCGCTGATAAGGGCGGCGACGATTGAAAAGCTGTGGCAGTTTCACCAGGATCATGGCGCGGCGATGACGATTCTTAGCGCCGTTCCCGATGAGCCCTTCGGATATGGCCGCGTGGCGCGCGAGACTGCGGACTCGGTTGAAGTGGCGGCAATCGTGGAGCAGAAGGCGCTGACTCCAGAGCAGGAGAAAATACGCGAGATCAATTCCGGGATTTACGCGTTCAGGACCGCGCCGCTGCTCGAGCATCTTGGCAAGCTCACCGCAAACAACGCCCACGGAGAGCTTTACCTGACTGACATGGCCCGACTGCTGCGCGCTGCCGGAGAGCGAGTGGTTGCCGTGCAAGCCGCGGAGGCCGCTGAGGTTCTGGGCGCCAACACCATTGCCGAGCTGGTCGATCTGGACGCCAGTCTTCGCGCGGCAACCGCCAGCCGGTTGATGGCCGCCGGCGTGACCATTTTCCGGCCAGAGACATGTGTCATCGATGCGGAAGTGGAAATTGAGCCGGATACTGTTATTGAGCCATTTGTGCAATTGCTGGGCCGGACGCGCATTGGCACCGATTGCATGATCCGGTCGTATACGGTGATTGAGAACTGCACTTTGGGCGACGGGGTGCTGGTCCGCCAGGGCTGCGTACTGGGGGAAAGCACGGTTGAAGATGGAGCGAAAATCGGGCCCTTCGCACACCTGCGGCCAGGCAGCCAGATTGGCGAAGACGCCCATGTGGGCAACTTTGTTGAAACCAAAAAGGCCAGGCTCGGCAAGGGGGCGAAGGCCAACCACCTGACCTACCTCGGGGACGCGGAGGTAGGCGAGGGCACCAACATTGGCGCCGGAGTTATTACTTGCAACTACGACGGCGTTCATAAGCACCCCACTAGGATCGGCAAAGACGTTTTTGTCGGCAGCGATTCCACGCTAGTGGCGCCAGTCAACATTGAGGACGGGTCTTACATCGCCGCCGGGTCGTGTATCACCAAGGACGTTCCGGCCGGCTCACTTGCGGTTGGCCGGGCTCATCAGATTACCAAGGAGGGATGGGTAGCTGCCCGCCGCGCCCGCCAGAAGAAAGAGGCGGAGGCGGGCTTGGACCGGGGTTCCTCGGCTGGTCCAGTGTGATGACTAGTTTCTAACTATCCACCGGCTCCAATTTGGACGAGCTGTCGTGGTTACCTGAAAGGGGGCTCGACCCCGCCGGCCGGGACAATCGATCCCCTTTATTTTCTTAACGCAGCGCACCTAAACTGCGACGGCACGCATCCAAAATGTAAATTTGCCCATGGAAACCTATTGCGCTAGGCCGCGCGTTGGCGTAGCGTTTCACTACAATGTGCAAACGAGCATGCGGTGGAAATGAACGGCTCGGCAAGTATCGGAATGACCAGCCACTTCCGCTGTTGAGCTGTTTTACTGAAAGTTAACATTTTGCCTTTTTTGCGTTGTATTTATTCAACGCTTTTCAGGTTCTCTTGAATCAAGTTCTTGAATAGTCGTGGTATGTAATGGAGGTCCATTCCCCGCCATGGTTCGCTTCCCTGGAACGCTGAACAGGCGAGGCGCGTACTTGCAATAGCCTTAGGCCGAACCAGAGCATTTGATGGTGCAGTGACCCGAAGCAGTTTTGCAGGCGTTCCGGTTCTGGCAGGCTGCGAGCGGGGGAACGGACTCATCGGGGGAGTGCGGCTTCGCATCCGTTGCCGGGGTTGGCGGAGTTTCGGGGAGGGATCGGCTTGGGATCGAACCTTGCAGGACTTGGAGCGCATCCGACCGGGATGAAGTCGCGCCCGGATGCATCGCCGCGCGGGACTGCGCGTCATCAACGGCCTGCGCGGATCCTGGTTGTGGACGACGAGACCCATGTCCGGTCAATGATTGGAGTCACGCTGGAACGCCAGGGATATGACGTCCAGATGGCCGCTTGCGGACGCGAGGCCCTGGAATTGCTGGAACGGAACGTTTTTGATCTGGTGCTGACCGACATTGTGATGCAGGACGGGAATGGCATTGCCCTTCTGGAACGCGTGCATGGACAGCAGCCGCAGCTTCCGGTGGTGATGGTCACCGCGATCCACGACATCAGCGTGGCCATCGACTCGATGCGCCGCGGCGCGTACGACTATCTGCTCAAGCCTTTTGAACGGGAGCACCTGGTGAGTACCGTTCAGCGCGCTCTGGATCACCGGCAAGCTCTACAGGAGAGCCATAATTATCAGCAGAACCTGGAGCAGGTGGTACGCGCCCGGACGGAGATGCTGCGTCAGGCGATGGAAGAGCTGGAGCACTCCTACGACGTGACGCTGGAGGCGCTTGGCGATGCACTGGATCTGAAGGACTCTGAAACCGAGGGACACTCAAAGCGGGTGACCGCATACACCATTGCGCTGGCGCGCGCGATGGGAATCTCGCCGGCGGAGATCAAGGTAATTGCGCGCGGCGCCTTTCTGCACGACATCGGCAAAATGGCGATTCCGGACGATATTCTTCGCAAGCCCGGGACGCTGAATCCGGACGAGCAGGATGTGATGCGTGAGCATTGCACGCGCGGGTACCAGATGTTGCGCAAAATTCCGTTTCTTTCCGAGGCGGCGGAGATCGTCTTCTCTCATCAGGAGCACTACGACGGCACGGGCTACCCGAGTGCGCTGCGCGGGCGCGAGATTCCCGTCGGCTCGCGTATTTTTGCCGTAGCCGACACGCTGGACGCGATCACCAGCGATCGGCCCTACCGCAGGGCACGCAGTTTCGACGCGGCTCGCGAAGAGATTTTGCGCTGCTCCGGGACGCAGTTTGACCCGGCCGTTGTGGAGATTTTTCTCAAGATTCCGAATGAGCTTTGGCACGAATTGAGATCGGAGATTACGGGCCAGAACACGAGGTTTTCCACGTTCGACATTGCAAGCTCAATCCCGCAGCATCCGCTGTGAAATCCTTTTCATTGCCAGTGCGAGCGTGCGCCTGCATTCCGCATCCAAGAGTGTGAACCGATGTTTTTTCCCAGGAGATCAAGCCATGCCCGCTCTTTCCGATACAGAAGTCGCCACCCATTTGAGCGCACTGCCTATGTGGCGTGTAGACGCAGGTGAGCTGGTGCGCGCCTTTCAATTTGGCGATTTTTGCGCCGCTCTGCGCTTTGTGAATCAGGTTGGCGTCCTGGCCGAAGCGGCAGGGCACCATCCGGATATCGACATTCGCTACAACAAGGTTCGGCTGGCGCTCGTGACCCACGATGCGGGCGGTCTGACTACGAAGGATTTCGATTTGGCGGCCCAGGTTGACCAGTTGTCCTGAGCGGCTGGCTCTGGACGGTCAGGGCTGATCGCGCGATTCGTCCTCAGGTATCCCAAAATGTGGATTCGAGGGGTTTTCACCCTCCCGACGGAGCTGTTTTAGCGTATTTCGGTACCACCAGGCAGCAGCCAGCCCCCCGGCAAACGCTGATGCAGCTGCAAATGCAGCCACCTTGAACCAGCCTGACCGGGACGCCGCGGACGGTTGAGGAGCGGAAGAAGTATCAGATTCCAAAGTATTTGTCATTTTCTCACGAACCCATCGATTGAATATTTCTTAAAGCGCGGCTGAGTCAAATTGACTATCGATTAGATGCGCTGAAAGGAATAAGGATCGCTTGTCGCAGAGGAAAAATAATTTCGATTTTTGTATTTGCTTTCACCTCGATCTATGCTATGGTGTATATATTCCAGTGATGGAGCGGCAGAGCCTGTCGCACCAGAGCTGGAAGTAAGTTGCGTCACTGGCCTCCCGGCACGAACAGCTAGACCGTTCGTGCCGTCTTTTTTTGTTTGCGACGAGCCGGGCGCGAGCCCCAATTCCCTTCCCTTCCATGGTGGATCCGGTTCCGGGCTAAACCGGATTCGGGATACAATAGAAGCGGAGAATCCACAATGAAAAGCTTGCTCGAGCGGCGCTGGGTTTTGGGTTTGGGTGTCTTTTTGCTTACCGCGGCCTGCTATGCACAATGGACGAACCCAGCCGATGACGTTCCCGCCTATCACCCCTCCGCGCCGCTGAAGGTGAGCGCGCTGCCGCCGATTCTGGCTGGTGCGCAGCTCAGCGGCGAGCACTTCGTCTATGCTTGGCAGAAGCACGTTTACCAGCAGGCGATCCAGGTCAGCAACGTGCTCTACCAGTTGCCTTGCAACTGCCGTTGCGACCGCTCGCTGGGTCATACCAGCTTGCGCAGTTGCTATGAGGGCCTGCACGGCACTGAGTGCGATACCTGCGCCAAGGAAGCCTTCTTCGCCTACAGCCAAACCAAGGCCGGCAAGACTCCGGTGCAGATTCGAGCCGCCATCGCCCGCCACGAGTACGAGTCAATCGATTTGGAGAAGCAGTAGGGCATTCCACGGCGAATTCGGAATTGGCGTAGAATGAAGATTGCAGCACGAGCCAGTTGGCCCAGCTCGCACCTGGGCATCTTTCGCGAGAGCGATGGTGCCGAAACAAATGGGGGCGTCACGGTTTCGACGGGATCGATTGCGGCTTAGGAGGCATGTCAGGGTGTGGGCACCTGTAATCGCCTGCAAAACAAAAGTTGCCAACGATAATCTGGCACTTGCAG
>Ga0302278_10001513_pt1 | contig 28433 bp, 20 predicted proteins | sample III_Bog_N3_2_FD_194543 | JGI IMG/M metagenome (GOLD analysis project Ga0302278, IMG submission 194543) | Peat permafrost microbial communities from Stordalen Mire near Abisko, Sweden - III_Bog_N3_2 | ecosystem: Environmental > Terrestrial > Soil > Wetlands > Peat | place: Sweden: Abisko... | reverse complement strand
ATAGGCCTCTTCAACGGCTGGTCCAAAGAAACCAAGTTCATCAATAAAACAGTTATCTAAGGTGGCTCCACCCCGAACTAAAAATCCCGCATTTAATATCCACAGGAGCGTAATGGAAGTATTAAAAAGGCAAGTGTAAATTAAATTCAGGTCGTTCTTGCGGGACTCCTCGATGTCAGTTTTATATCTATAAAAGATATACACACAGTCAGAAAAGCTGCGGAGTTCACGCGTATAAATTACATTTGGCAATTCTTTTTGACGTGCTTCATGCTGTTTCATTTCTAGGTGAAACAGCCGATGGACTGAAAATTTCTCGTCAAATGTTCTCCGGGCTTGTGTGCCGAGAACATCTAAGAATACAACGGCTGTAGTTTCGTAGGATGGCATTTTTATGTGATAGCGTACCCTTTGGAATTCCCACTTTCAACCTCCATCGCGCAACACGGTGGGATTTTCAATTCCCCTTTCAGACGACGCCTTGAAGATCCCGCCGACTTGCGCTCCCCCAAAAAAGGGGTCAACCCATAACATGGTTCGGAAAACGGGTTCTTGATATTGGCATATTTTAGGGCGGTCCAACAGCAGCGCGACACAACCAGACCCCATCGCAACCGCTTAGCGATCCATTTTCAGCTTATCGTCTATTTCACCCGCCGCCGCGTTGCGCAACCTGTCCGGTCTTTTTTTGCGGATTGGATGGAGGCGCGGAGGAAATTTGACCGCAGGGAAAGAAAAGAGCGCAAGGAGGGCGGCCAGGTGGTAAGTTCAGAGCCTCGGCGGCTACGGGGTGGAGGGGTGGAAGGTTGGAAGGTTGAAACGAGGGGCATGGATTTTGCCGTGGTCGCGGCCCGCCGTGATGTTATAATGCGGCGCTCTGCCGAGACGCCGCTACGCGAACGGGGCGTTGGGGTGGAGGGAAAGGCAGAACGGTTGGTGGGTTGAAGGGGTGGAAGGTTGGAAGGTTGAAACGAGGGGCATGGATTTTGCCGTGGTCGGGCCCCACCGTGATGTTATAATGCGGCGCTCTTGGGCCTTGCCCAAGGTTCCCTGGCGTTGAAACGCCAGGCTATCTTCGGGTTGTCCCGGCCGGGACGAAATTGCAGGGCGACCTTGCCGAGCCGAGGTTCGGCCCCATCCGTGTTCATCCGGGAAATCCGTGGTCAAAAACTCCCCGCCTTGGTTCGGCTCTGCGCCCTCTGCGCCTCTGCGCGATCATCTCTTCCCCGCTTTCGCCAAGCCGGGGTTCGGCCCTCCTGTAAAAACGCACTTTTATGCTTTATTCATATTTACACTTGGCAGATTACGGCGTATTCTGAGATGAGGATGGCGCATCAATGCATCCGCCTCATCCTGGAAATGGCGGCCGCCGGTTCGGTCGCGCGATGCCACCCTTTTGATCTTTGACGGGTTGGGTTGAAACGGGGTCCGAACCCTTTCCGCTTTGGTATTCTGTCCATTCTGTCCAAAATCCGTTCAGCAGAGGTTCGCCGGTTTGAGTCTGGCCCCCGTCCAACCGGGTCAAACCCAGTCAAGGTCGGTCAAACGGTTCCCCCTTTGCTAAAGCTTCCCCCGCTGAGGTTGAAGGGTTGGTCGCGGTGTGGGTGGGCGGAATCCAAGGGCTTGGGGTTGAATTTCAAACCCGGTGGGAAAAATGCGGGGCGGGGGCGGCGGCCGGCCCGACCGAACTCAGTTCCGGGGCGGGGCGTTGGTGTTGCCGGCGGGGAGGATGGTTTTCAGGCTTTTGAGGGGGTGCAGCGGCGCCAGAATCAATTTGGCCAGATCATTCAACTCGGTGGATTGGGGGTCCGCCAGGGTGCCGGTGACGCGGTATTCAAATAATTTGCTGAACGGAAAGATCACGGTGTTCAGGATGGGGCCCAACCCCCAGGTGTCGCGCAGGGGTTGGGCGGTGACGCGGGCGTTCAAGTTTTCATTCATGTCCACGGTCCCGTTGTATTGCAGCCGCACCATGGTGGTGTGGATTTCCAATGAGTCGGAATGAATGACGCCGTTGGTCATGGTGAACCGGGCGGTGGCCTCGGTCGCCCGGCTGCTGCCGAGGCCCGGATCAATGCTGTTGAGCACCGGTGAAAAAATGCCGAAGACCGGCGCCTCCCAGATGAGCCCGTCGCGCAGGCTGGCGTGACCGTAACCGTCCATCAGGCGCCAGTCGGTGGAATTGGCGTGGGTGACGACGAGCCGGCCGCCAATCGCGCCCCGGAGGTGGTTGGTGGGGTTGGCCAGTTCCGTAATCATTTGGTGCAGGCTGGCGTCGGTCACATCAAAGGCAAAGGCGTAATCGGTGCCGTTGTGCGGGCGAAAATCGAACAGCATCGCGCCGGTGGCGTTGCCGCCGTAAAAGTCCGCATTCAGGTTGGTCAGCAGCAGGGTGCCGCCGAACCAATGGGCGGTGCCCGCCAGGCCGGGGGTGTTGAATTTCAGCCAGCGGAAGGGCGCGCCCCGGACGATGTCCACCTGCAAATCGGCCTCTTCCAGGTCGGAACTGCCCTCGGACGAGTGCAGGGACACATACCCGTTGACCCGGGCGGTGGGGGGGGTCAAAAACTGGTAGGGTTCCAGGGTGCGTCCGGTTTTGGGGCCAATGGAGTCGGCGACGACCTGGGGTTCGGCGGTGCTGAAGCCGTTGGTGAAATAGATGCGGTATTGGTTGAGGTCGAGGGTGATTTGATCGGCGGTGAGGATTTGGGTTCCCCGGCCGCGCCGGGCGTCGGTGTGAAAAAATTGGAAGACGCGGTTGGTGTAGCTCAGGCCGGTGGTCAGCCGGTCCACGGGTCCGCCACGGACGGAAAAATTGGTGAGGGCGAGTTGGCCCGAGGCCGCGAGGGTGTTGGCGTCGTGCAACTGGCCGTGAACTTCGAGGTCCAGGCCGAGGGGTTGGTGGAAGGTCAGCCGGCCGAGTTCGCGGACGGCGACCGGGCCTTTCACCCAGGGCCGGAGTTGATTCAAATCCAACTCGCCCCGGATTTGGAGGCCGAATAATTTGGTGGTTTCATCCTCGGTCCCCGCCAGCCGGAGCCGGGTGGTTTCGTGTTCCACCTGCAGGTCGGGCAATTGCCAGACTTGGTTGGAATAGGAAAAATGGGACGCCGCCCGGTCCAGTGCCAGACCGGCCACCGAGGCGTTGGTGAAGGTGAAGCCGCCATTCAAGCTGGCCCGGGGCGGCGGGGCTTCTGGTTCGCCTGCGGCCGGCGGCCACGCGGATAAATCCACGGTGCCGCCGCACTGGAGGACGGGGGGCCGGCTCCAGGTGAACAGGGCCAGTCGTTGGCGGGTGATTTCCGGCAGCAACGCGGCCACGGCGGACAAATCGAATTGGGAGGCATTGGTGAAGGTCAATTGCCGGCGGGCCGCATCAAACTGTATTCTCCCCGCCAGCCCGCCATGGCCGAGGCGGACGGAGAGATTCGTGACGGCCAGTTGCGGCGCCCGCCAAATCCCGCTGGCGGCGAGGGAATCCACGTTCAAGGCCGACGATTGCAGCCCGTTGCCCCGGGTGGACCAGTCCAGCCGCCAGGGCAGGGCGTTGCTCCAAACGCCCGGCAACCCCGGCGGCGCCGGGGCGTCTTCCGGGGTGAGTTGCGCGGTGACCTGCAGGTCTTGCGCGGCAAACCATTGGGGTTGATTGGTCAAAATGGCGGTTTGCAACCGGGCGTCCAGCCACAGTCCCTGATTCTGCCAGGAGCCGCTGGCGGACAGGGCCTCGGCGCGGAAGGCCGCCGATTTCAACCCGAGGCCATGGACGAACCCGGTGATCCGCGCCGGTTGGGCATTGCTGGAAAGTCCGGGCCAGACCCGCCGGGCGGGCGAGCCGTCCGGGGCGGTGAGTCGGGCCGAGACTTGCAGGTCTTGCACGGCGAACGCTTGCCGGCGCCGGGTGAGGGTGGCGGTTTGCAGCCGGAGATCGAAGGTGAGGTCCGGGGTGTGCCATAAACCCCTCGCGGTCACGGAATCAGCGGTGATGGGATCGGCCTCAAGCTGGTTGCCCTGGGCGGACCAGGCCAGCCGCCAGGGTTGGGCGTTGCTCCAGAGGCCCGGGAGGACGCGGCTGGTGAAGGCGGCGGTCGGGGCGGTGAGTTGGGCGTTGAATTTCAGGTTTCGGGCGCTGAACCAGGGGGTGCGCACGGCCGGGGCGGAGACGCGCAGCCAGACGCCGAAGGAATTGGGTTTGCGGGCATCGCCTTCAATATTCAAGGCCAGCACGGCGGGGCCGTGCAGGTGAAGGTTTTGCAGCACGTCCGAAACCGATTGCACCTCGGCCGGCCAGTTATACGGGCCGGCGGTCGTTTGCCCGCGGAAGACCTCCCATTGCAGAATCTCCGGCGCGTGGGCCACGTCGCCGGTCAGGGTCAGCCGGGCGCCCCGGAAGCCGGCTTGGAAATTATCGAGCGACCAGGTGTCGTTGTCATGGAACCGCAGATCGGTCTGGATGTTGGTCAATTCGAGCGGGCTGCGGGGCGGGGCGGCGCCGGTGACGGGCACCACGAGCCGGCCTTCCCGCAAGACGAGGCCTTCGACCCCCAGCCGGCCCCGCAACAGACTGCCAAAATCCAGGAGTAATTGCACTTCCCGCACCGAGAGCGAGGGCCGGTCGGGATTCCGGGCATCCCCCACCCGGACGTTTTCCGCCACAATGCCCCGGGTCATGCGCAGGCGCATCCGGGTGAACGCCACTTGGATGCCGCGTTGCTGCAAATTTGCGAGCAGGGGCGCCTTCAAGAACGCCGGCAGCCCGATCTGATTGAACCACAGCAGCCCGCACGCCGCCGCCAGCAGCAGCAGGAGCAGGCTGAGGCGGCACCAGCGAACGCAAACCCGGCATGTGCGCCAGAAGCCGAAACGCATATCAGGGGGCGTTCGCCGGAATGGTGAGGAAATTCAAGACCAACTGGAAAAGCCCCGTGGGAAAAACAAACGCCCAGCGCTCCCCGTCCAGCGTGACCGCCGCGAGGGCGGATTGGTCGCCAATGGGGGTGCCGAAATCCACGCTGAACTTCCGGCCGTCCTTCAGCGCGACTTCAATTTGCAAATTATTCGGATTCAATCCGAATACCGCCGGTTTGGCCACCCCGCGGTCCACCCAGCTCACGGCGGCGAGTTCCCCCAGTTCATGGGCGGCCTCCTCGATGCTCGGTCCGTAAACCTGGCCGGTCGTGCCGGGCGCCAGCGTCCATTCGTTCCGCGCGCCGTGGAGAATCCGCCGGGTCTTGCCGCTTTGATGGAGGGTGATTTGCGTGACGGCTTGTTCCGAAAAATTCCAGATGCGCCGTTCGCGAAATTCCCAGTCCGCCTCGGGGCTCTGGAATAAATAAGTGGGGTCCAACCGGTAGGCGGGATCCAGCCGGTAGATGAAATCCTCGTCCGCGCGGCGCGCAAACACGCCGTTGGTCTGGGGCGCGCTGAGGCAGAGCTGCACCAGGCTCCGGTTGGTGTCGCCGGCGGTGGGGCGGAGCGTGATTTCAATGGCGGGTTTGGCCAGCCCGTAATTTTGCAGGTCCGGCGCCGTCACCACATCCTGGGCATAGTCCGCCACCTTTAATCCGGCGAGGAGTTGGATGAAGTTTTGCACCAGCTCGGCATCCACCGGAAAGGTTTCCCCGGCGGCGTGCCAGACATTGGAGGCCGTCCGTTCGAGGGTGAAGCGACGGGCGTTGTCCCCCAGCCGCACTTCAATTTCATTGACGGGCGAAGTCAATTCGACCAAGTGGGGATCGCGGAAATCATTCACGGTGCCGTGCCACGCGGCCAGCGGGGCCTTCAGGGTGGTGACCACGCCGCTCCAGCCTTCGCGCCGGGCATAGATCAGGGCGGGATTGTTGGTCGGAGTTTCGCCCAGGTGCAGTCCGTCGGTCAGATTGCCGGCGTGCCCCAGCCACAGATCGAGGCTGGCGGGCAATAATCCGTAGGCGCTCCAATCGGCGTTGGTGTCATCGGTCACAAAATTCTGCACCCGGCCGGACCGGAGCTGCTGCAGGGCGAGGGTGATGCGGTCGCTGTCGGCCCGGGCCGCCAGCGGCCGGGTCATGCGCCAGAGATGATTGGTGGCATCCAGCCGCAGTTCAATGACCTTCGGCCCGTTGGTGAGCACGATCCAGTCATAAACGCCCCCGGAATTCACCAGGGCGGTGTCGCGCCAGTCGTTGGCCTGCTTCGGCAGAAGTTTCAGCCAGCCGGCGTCGGTGACAAAGGCGCCCTCCACGCCCACCACGCGCACGTAAACCTGGTTGCCCGGCGCGGTGAGCCGGCCGATTTTGAGCCGCCATTCCTGCCGGCCGCTGGTGCCGATGACCAGCGAGTCGGCGGGGTTGTCAAACCCATAATCCTGTTCCGCCGCGGGTTGCTGGCGCAGTTCGTCGGCCGAGATGCGGAGGTCCGGGGTCAGCTTTTTCAAGCCGGTCAACAGGGCTTGAATGGCCGCCGGTTGGGCGGGGTAGGCATACGGTTGGGTCAGGAACCAGAGGCCGTTGGTGAGGTCCGCGCGGATCGCCACGGCCCCGGCGGGGATGACCTCGAGGCGGGTGACCGGCGCCGACCGGAAGTCCGGCCAGCCTTCGGCAACGGTGCCGGCGGCCGGCCGGAAATGGTGGTCCAAAAAGAAGATGGTGGCGAACAACGCCGCCGCCAGCAGGAACCAGAGCCAGGTGCTTTTTGAATTCATTATTTTCTCCGTGCCAGCCAGACCAGCCCGCCCAGCAGCAACACCGACCCCGGCAGCCCGCCCAGCAGGATCCAGCGCACTTCCCGCTGCTGGATTTGCGTCATCAACAGCCGGTATTCCGTGACCTTTTGCGGTGCGATTCCGTTCACCACCGCCGTGCGATCCAGCAGCCAGTTGACCGCAAAATTCACGAAATCACGGTCGCCGACGTCCTCGATGTAATGATTGCCCAGAAAATAGGAATCGCCCGCCGCGACAATCCGCGTATTGCCGCGCGGATTGACCACGCCGGCCACCGACTTCTGTTCCGCCGCCACGATGAGCGGATAATTTTGCGGGGGGATGCTGGGATCGCCGCCCAGGGTGCTGCCGGGACCGGAAAAGGCCAGGGCCTCCACCTCCGGGGCGTTGGCCGGCGGATTTTTCTTCCAATCCACGGGGAAAATGGGCCGGGGCAGAACCATGTGCAGCGGCAGGTTGGCATCCAGCAGCGGGCGGACAATCGGGCTTTTCTCGTTGAAACTTTGCACCGCGATGTCCTGGCCGTCCACGGAATGATCCTTGTCCTTCACATAGTCGGCGATCACGTTGATGCCCCAGCGTTGCAGGATCGGTTCCAGCCCGGTGGACAGGTTGCGGGAAAGGTAATCGAACAGCACCAGCAGGCGTCCGCCCTGGGCGAGATACTGGTCAATTTTTTGCAGTTCCGGTTCGCCCAGCGGTTCCGTGGGGGCCGCGATAATCAACAAATTGCAGTCCTCGGGCACCCCCTGGTCGCCGAACAATTGGAGGTTGGCCACCGCGAGATTGTTTTCATGAAGCACGTTGTTAAAGGTGAGATAACCGCGCAGTTTATCGGAGTCGTCCAGTTTGGGTTCCCCGTGGCCCTGGAGGAAATAGGCCTTGAGTGGTTGCGGGGTTTCCAAGGCCAGCAACGCGGTGGTGAACCACATCTCGCCAACATACGCCACCGGCTTTTTCAGGAATTCCAATTCCTTTTCATTGGGCACATTGGTGATGCTGTATTGCACCAGCGGGTCGCCCGGGATGACTTGCAATCGGCCGGCCAGATCGAAAATCACCAGATTTTTGGCCGCGCCCAGCTTGTATTGTTCGCTGATTTTTTCCGCCGCCCCCGCTTCGCGGACATAATCCACGGCCGCGACGGTGATCTTGGGATTGACCGCCCGGTATTCATTGATGAGGGCCAGGATGGTGGGATAATACTCGTCCTGGCGGTCGTAATAGAGGGTGACCGTCACCTGGTTCGTCAGCGCCTGCACCACGCTCAGGGTGCGCGGCGAGAGTTGGAGGTGCGTTTGCGAACTTAAAAAAATCCGCTTGAAATGCTCCGCGCCGAGGTAATTGACCATCACCACCACCGCCAGCACCAGCAGGGTGCGCAGGGTCAGGTCAAAGCCGATGCGCCACCGGCGCAACGGCGTAAAACTGGGGCGGGAATGCGGTTGATCGGTCATGTCATTTCCAGCGGCGGCTTTCCACCGCGCGCAGGGTCAAGAATAAAAAAAACAGCGTCAGGCTCAGGTAGAAAATCACCGCCCGCGTGTCCACCACGCCCCGGGAAAAATCCCGCATCTGCCCGAACAGACCGAAAAACGACAGCACGCTCGTCTGCCATTGGGCCGTCGCCGGAATCGCCGCCGCCAAAAAGCCGAGCGAAAACAGCGTCACCCCCAGCATGAAACTGAGGATGGCCGCCGTCATCTGCGTGCGCGAGATGGCCGAGGCAAAACAACCCAGCGACAAAAACAAGGCGCCCACCAATAAAATGCCCAGAAAGGTTCCGCCCACCGTGCCCGGCGCCAGCGCCCCGGGTTCATTGGCAAAATGACTGACAAAGAACAGGCACGCCAGCAGCGGCAGCCACATGACCAGATAGAAAACCAGCGCGGCGGTGAATTTGGCCGCCACCACCGCGAAATCGCTCACCGGCGTGGTCATCAGCGTCTCGAAGGTGCCGGAGGATTTTTCCAGGGCAAACAACCGCATGGTGATCACCGGCCCCGCCACGAGGATGATCAGCCAGAAACAAAACGTGCCGTAAAAAATCTCGGTCACCGGGGCGGACTGGGGGTCCGTGCCCAGATTCGTCAGCAGCACCACAAAACTCAGCCCCACCAACAGCGTCACCGCCGCGATGATCACGTAGCCCGTGACGGACAGAAAAAACGCCGCCAGTTCCCGGCGGGCCAGGGTGAAATAGATGCTCATCAGATTTCTTCCTCCTCGCTGGGTTTGGTCACCTGCACATAAATGTCCTCGAGCGAATGCCGGCTGCGCGTCAATTCACGCAATTTCCAGCCGTGCTCCCGGGCCAGGTTATAAACCGCCGAACGCAAATCATATCCGTCGCGCGGCGTGAGGGCGCACCGTTGAAATTCGCCCTCGGCAGCCGATACATCATACTGTTCGATCTCCGGCATCTCCGCCCACACCTTCCGCAATTCCTCCGCCGGCGCCGCAATCTCGGCGATCACCTGGCTGCCCCCGGCCATGAGGCGCTGCAAATTTTCCGGCGTGTCCGCCGCCAGGATTTTCCCCTCATACAAGATCAGCATCCGGCTGCACATCATCTCCGCTTCGGGCAGGATGTGGGTCGAGATCAGCACGGTGTGCTTGCCCGCCAGGCTTTTGATGAGTTGCCGCACGGAACGAATTTGATTGGGGTCCAAACCGATGGTTGGTTCATCGAGAATGATCAGTTCCGGTTCATGCACCAGGGCGTCGGCCAGCCCCACGCGCTGCCGGTAACCCTTGGAAAGCTGCCCGATGATCCGGCGGCGCACTTCGGTCAAACCGCACTGTTCCATGACCGTGTCCACGCGCGCGCGCGAAGCCCCCCAGCCGAGCCCCTTGAGCCGGGCGCGAAATTTCAAATACTCCCGCACCCGCATCTCGGGATACAGCGGGTTGTTTTCCGGCATGAACCCGATCCGGCGGCGCACTTCCTCGGATTCATAAAACACGTCATAGCCCGCCACCCGCACCGTGCCGCTGGTGGCCGGCAAAAAGCCGGACAGAATGCGCATGGTCGTGCTTTTGCCGGCGCCATTGGGCCCGAGCAAGCCGACGATTTCCCCGCGGCCCACCGCAAAGGAAATCCCCGCCACCGCCGTCCGGCCGGCGTAGCGTTTCGTTAAATCGGTCACTTCTATCATCACGCTTACTTACTCAAAGTCTTGTGGATTGTAGCCTGAAAAACCCGGTGCGGGCCAACAAAAACATTCGGCTCTTGCTCATCCAACACCCCCCGCCGGTTTTGGGTGCGGAATATTTCCGGGCGCAGCGGAAAAAGAGGGCGGTGGCCCGGACGTGGCGCATCTTGCTGCCCCCCGATTGCAAACCGGTAGGAGCACGGCCCCGCCTTGCGGGGCCGCTTCACCGATCGAAAGCCGGCAGGCCAATCGAATCGCAGCACTCACTCATACGTTGAAGCGGACTGAAGTCCGCGCCCCGGGGGCGGTGGTTGAACCGCGGGCAAGCGGTGACGGAATCAGTCGGGGGGCGGTCTGGATTTGGCCCCAGGCGATTACGTGTCGCTCAAATATACTTCAAGCAAAGGCCGACGGGTTTTCGGCAGGGCTTGAGTTCTCCTGCTCAAGCAGAGGCAGGGAACCCCTCAACCCTTGATGTCCAGGGCCGTGAACGGCGTGTCGCCAAAGCCATTGGCCGGTTTTTCCGGGGCGGGCGGGGCGGCCGGCTCGGGATTGCCGCCGGCTGAATCCGTAATCTCCTCATCCTCATCCTCATCATCCGGTTCATCCGGGACGTGAACTTTTTCCGTCAGGACGGGAACGGTGCCATCGGCAAGCTGGCGCGGGTTCTTGGCGCGCTTGTTACGCGGCAGCGGGCTGATCATGACGTTGATGCCGCGGCCGATGAGTTTGGGGGGGAAATCCGGGTGGCCAAAGGGGGCGATTTTGGCGAGGAAGTTGTTGATGACCTGAAAACCAACCTCCGTGTGGGCCATTTCGCGGCCCCGGAATTTCAGGGCCACTTTCACCTTCATGTCCTCGCAGAGGAAATCAATGGCGTGGGAGACTTTGATGCCCAAGTCATGCGGGTCAATCCGGGGGCTCAACTGGACTTCCTTGACGGTGGAGGCGTTTTGGCGCTTCTTGGATTCTTTTTCCTTTTTCGCCTGTTCGTAGCGGTATTTGCCAAAATCCACGAGCCGGCAAACCGGCGGGGTGGCGGTGGCGGCAATTTCCACCAAATCGACTTGATATTGGCGCGCCAGATTCAGCGCCTCGGTGAGCGGGATGACCCCGAGTTGTTTGCCGTCCACTGCGATCACGCGCACCTCCCGCGCACGGATTTTACCGTTGACCCGGACGAACGAGGCAGGAGACGAATTGCGTGGAGAGTAAGGGCGGCTCAAAACACCCTCGTCGGTTGTGGCATGGCTGTAAGTATAAACATCAAGCTAATCGGCGCATCGCCGACTATAATTCTCCCTATTTAATAAGCGTTTGTCGCCCCGTTTGCAAGCATAAATTATCGGTTTTTTGATTTTTTGAATCCCCGGCGGGCCGCCTCATAAACCCGGCCCAGCGGAACCTTGGCCGCCTGCGCCAGTTGTTTGCACGATTCAAACTCGGGCGAGACTTGGAGGATCTGGCCGTCCAAGCGGCCAATTTTGACCGTGGCGTCCCCAAACCGGGTTTTCACCACGGCAAATTCCCGCCGCAATTTGCGCCGCTCGGCCAGGGTGCGGCGGACGCCAAAGGAGGTGGTTTCCCGCAGAATCAGTTCGCAAAACCGGTCGGCCTCGGCCTCGGCGCATAAAATGGTGAGCAGCACCCCCGGCCGGTTTTTCTTCATTTGCACCGGGGTGTAAAACACGTCCAAAGCACCGGCTGTCAAAGCGGTTTCCACGAACTGGCCCAGGATTTCGGCGTTAATGTCGTCGCAATTGGTCTCCAACACCGCCACCCGGTCCGTTTCCCAGTCATGGCGGCCGGCGGGGGTGGCCTGACCGAGAATGGCCCGCAGGACATTCGGGCGGGTGAGGTTATCGCGGGTGCCGATGCCGAAGCCGGTCTTTTCCGCCACCAAATTATCCATGGGGCCGAAGCTCTCGGCAAATTCCGCCAGCAACGCCGCCCCGGTGGGGGTGACGAGTTCATTCGGTTCCGCGCATTGGGTCAGGGCGATGCCGCGCCCCCCGAGCAGGGCCAGCGTGGCCGGGGCCGGAATGGGGAAACGGCCGTGGGCGCACTGGATCCAGCCGGTGCCCTCCACCACCGGGGCCGCCAAAACGCGGGGCTTGCCCAGCATTTCCAGCCCGATGCACGCGCCGACAATATCCACAATGGAATCCACCGCGCCGACCTCATGGAAACACACTTTTTCCGGCGGCTGATCATGGATTTTGCCCTCGACCACCGCCAGCCGGTGAAACACGGCGGTGGATTTCTCCTTCACCCAGGCCGAAAGCCGGCTCTGCGCGATCAGTTTTTTAATTTGGGCGAAAGACCGGGCCACGTCATGGTGAGCGTGCGGCGCGGCCTCATGCGCATGGGGTTCGCCGGGTTCATCATGGGTATGGGCATGGGCGTGGGTATGGGGACCATCGTGATCATGACCGTGGTCATGACCATGGTTGTGCTCGTGCCCGTGGTGGTGTTCGTGGTCGTGTTCATGGTCATGGGGGTGATGATGGCCCGGCTCGTGCGCGTGGTGGTGCTCGTGCGCCAGGTGGACGTCAAATTTAATGCCGGAGATCGCGTTTTTCTGCCGCCTTGCCACATGCAGGTGGTAGCCGGTGAGTTTCAGTTTGGCCAGTTCCCGTTCCAGTTTCGCCGGGTCCACGCCCAAATCAATCAAGGCCGCCAGAAACATGTCGCCGCTGATGCCGCTGAAGAGGTCGAGGTAAAGTGTTTTCATGCCGTCACCAGGCGGTTGATCTGGCTGGCGGCATAGCCGGCGCCAAAGCCGTTGTCAATATTCACCACCGTCACGCCGCTGCCGCAACTGTTCAACATCCCCAGCAGGGCCGCGACGCCGCCGAAGCTCGCGCCGTAGCCGATGCTCGTGGGTACGGCGATGACCGGGCGGGACACCAACCCCGCCACCACGCTGGGCAGCGCCCCCTCCATGCCCGCCACGACCACCAGCACATTGGCCGTTTGCAACGTTTCGAGCCGGGATAATATCCGGTGGATGCCCGCCACGCCCGCATCCTGGATGCGCTCCACGTGGTTACCCATGATTTCGGCGGTGACCGCCGCCTCTTCCGCCACCGGCAAATCGCTCGTGCCCGCGCAAATCACCGCGATGGTGCCCGGCCGTTTGGCCAAAGGCCGGCTTTCCAGGGTTACGCACCGCGCCAACTCGTGGTAAACCGCCTTTTTAAACCGGCGGCGCAGGGCGCGGGCGTGTTCCGGGGTCACCCGGGTGACCAGCACGCCGGACTCGTGTTCCAACAATTTGCCGGCGATTTTCACCACTTGTTCCGGGGTTTTGCCGGCGCCATAAATAACTTCGGGAAAACCCTGGCGCAGGGCGCGATGCGTATCCACCTGGGCAAACCCCAAGTTGGCGGTCGGGGCCGCTTGGAACGACTGCAACACCTTTTCGCGCGACACGCTGCCCGCACGAAAGGCTTCCAGCAGGCGGATGGCTTCAGTGGTTGTCACAACAATCAGAGGGTAGCATCCGCCGCTCCCATCGTCACGGCAAATGGAGCGGGGAACCTCATTTTACTCCGGGAGGGTTCGCGGTGTCCGGCGCGGGGGCGTTAAGCCCCGGCGAATTCCGGATGACCAGGCCGGTCACCCCGTCGAACCGGGCGGGTTCCGTGCCGGGGACGGTTTGGGCCTTGAAATTGTCAATTTCCAGACCCTGCACATCCGCACAGATCATCGCCGGGCGGAAATCGTCACGGTCAAAGCCCACGTTGATGTTGGCCAGTTCCAGGCCGTGAACGTGGCGGGCAAAAAGTCCGTAGGACGGCATGTAACCGACCCGCGACGGCTCGGGATAGCCGGTGCCGAGTTCCTTGGGCATCCGGTCGCCGGCGTTCGTGCCGCCGCCCTTGAAGATCATGCGGATGTTTTCCAGGCGGATGCCTTCCACAGCCTGCTCGGGCAGGCCCGTGATTTGGATGCCGCTGTTCGGGTCCACCCCGGTGGCGATGACGTTGGAAATGAAGATGTTCCGTGCGCGGCTCGGCTCCGTCAGGCCCGGGGTGCGATTGCGTTTGCCCGTGGTGAGGTAGATTGGATATTCACTGACATCCGTCATGCTCAGGTTGTTGATGGTGATGTTTTCCATGATGCCGCCGTCCACTTCCTCGAGCGCCAGGCCGCGGCAACTGCGGAACGTGCAGTTGGCCACCGTGCAGTTGCGGAAACCGCCGCTGGATTCCGTGCCGAATTTGATGCGGCCGGTCTTCGAGCGGCTGGGCTTCATCGTGCCGTCAATCAGTGTGCCCTCTTCAAACCCGGACACCTGGCAGTTCACAATCGTGAGGTTCTCCGTCAGCACCGGGCGTTGGAGGGCGTAGGTGCTTTTGGGGCACAGACCGTCGTCGTTGGGCGAATTGATGCGGCAGTTGGAAACCATCGTATTGTGGCAGCAGTCAATGTCAATGCCGTCCCGGTCCGTGTCCATCGTGACATTATCCACGGTGAGATTGTCGCAGCCGGTCACGAGAATGGCAAAGTGGCCGCCGTGAAAAATCGTGACGTCGCGGATCAGGACATTGCGGCACAATTTGAAGCAGACGGCCTTGTTGCCCAGGCGGACGGGGGGCAGGTTCGTCTCCGCCTGCTCGGGATGTTGAAAGTGCTGGTAACCGCACATCCGGTCGAGGATGCCGTCGCTGCGGACCATACCGCCGCCGTTGATCATGCCGTTGCCGGTGATGGAGACGTTGGTGAGGTTTTCCCCCCAGAGCAGGCTGTTGTGAAAGTAACAGTGACCGCCATCCTGATAGCCGACCCCCACCCAGGGTTCGGTGGGATCATAGGCGTTGAGCGACTGCGGTGCGCCCAGTATCGTGGCCCCGGCGTCAATGACCAGATGCAGGTTGCTGCGCAGGTGAACCGAGCCGCACAAATAGGTGCCGGCGGGCACCCAGACCGTGCCGCCGCCGGCCTGTCCGCAGGCGTCAATGGCTTGGTTGATGGCCGGACTGTCCAGATTGGTGCCGTCGCCCGTGGCGCCAAACGCCCGCACGTTGAACACGGATCCGTCCCCACTGGCGGCGGCCAGACCGGGGGTGACCATGCCGAGAAGAGAAACCGCCAATAGACGGCCAAACCAAACCGAACCGGCCCATGATGAAAGTTGGTTCATAAATAGTGTGATGACAACATGTTTAACGGAAACCGCCGGTCAGGCAAGGCAATAAAACTCGACCATAAATGGCCGGGATGAGGGCGGACGTTAACCGTGATTGTGCCCGCCGGTCGGAACTGGCGCAATCATCTAATCATCAATGTTTACAAGCCCATGGCACACGCTGAAAAACGAGTGGCATTGGGTTTGTCCGCAAAGCGGAATGGACTGCGGGGGCAGGATCACGGTTCGCCCGGCTTTCATCAGGCAAGTGGAATTTGCGTGTCAAATTGAACGGTTCGGCTAGGATGAGCGTCCGAATTGACATGGCTGAACCTGCCGCCAGCGGCCCGAATCTGAAAAACCGGCTCATCATCGTGCTGGGGGTGGTGATCTATGTGCTGGATCAATTCACCAAATGGCTGGTGTTGCAGACTCTGCCGGGCGTGGGGGATGAAAAGATCCTGATCCCCGGCTTTTTTAAGTTTGTACACTGGGGGAACACCGGGGCGGCGTGGAGTCTGTTCAGCGGGAACAACTCGGGGCTGGCCATCATCGCCATCGTGGCGCTGGTGCTCTTGTTTTTCACCCGGCATCATTTTCACGCGCACACCCCGGCGGGCCAGGTCGCCTTCGGCCTGATTTTTGGCGGCATTGCGGGCAACCTCACCGACCGCCTCCTCCCGGAACGCCATGCCGTGGTGGATTTCATTTATTTCTACCTGCTGCCCCGGGGCGGCGGCGAAATCGGTTTTCCCGCGTTCAATCTGGCCGACAGCGCGATCTGCACCGGGGTGGCCCTGATTTTCCTCATTTCCTGGAAGCATGAACAAACCCCCAAACCCGCCCCCAACTGAGGGCGGCCGTCCCCTGCGCACCGATCATCTGACGGTGGAAATCTCCCTGCCGGCGGAACGGCTGGACGCCTTTTTACGCCAAAAATTTCCCGCCGCCTCGCGCGGGGCCCTCCAACGGCTCATCGAGGAGGGCCACATCCGGGTGAACGGACAGATGGTCAAACCCAGCCATCATCCCCATGCGGGCGAGCAGATCGAGATCGTCTGGCCCGAGGCCAAACCGGCGGCGGCACAGCCGGAAAACCTGCCGCTGGACATTCTGTATGAAGACGGCGACCTGTTGGTTCTCAACAAGCCCTCGGGACTCGTGGTGCATCCCGCGGCCGGGAATGAGGAGCACACGTTGGTCAATGCCTTGCTGTATCATTGCCGGGACTCGTTGAGCGGCATTGGCGGGGTTTCGCGCCCGGGCATTGTCCACCGGTTGGACAAGGAAACCAGCGGCTGCCTGGTGGTCGCCAAAAACGACGCCACGCACATCGCGCTGTCCGAACAATTCGCGGGCCGGCGCGTGGGGAAAATTTACACGGCGATTCTGTGTGGCGAACTGCCGCGGGACGCCGGTGAAATCCGCGCCGCCATCGCCCGGCACCCGTCCCACCGCAAACGCATGGCCGCCAGCGATGACGAGGCCGGCCGGGCGGCGCACACGAGTTACCGGTTGGTCGAGCGGTTGAACGCGGCCACGCTCGTGGACGCGCAAATCCACACCGGCCGCACGCACCAGATTCGCGTGCATTTCCAATTCCTGGGTTACCCGCTGGTCGGGGACGACACCTACGGTGCGCGGCCCAACGCCCGGCTCAAGGAACTGACGAACTACGCCGCGCCCCGGGTGATGCTCCACGCGCGGGACCTGGCGTTTGAACATCCGGGCACGAAAAAACCACTGAGTTTTCAAGCACCCCCGCCGGCGGATTTCCTGACCGCGCTCAAGTTTTTGAAGTTGAAAAAGCCGCGGAAGTGAAGGCGGCCGCAGGGGCGTAAAGTTCTAATTTCAAAGTCCAAAATCCAAGGACGATCGGACGGATGGGACGGATATTTTGCGGCGCGCGGGGGTGCTTTCCTGAGGCCAACAATACACGCTCCGGGGGGGGGGGCAAATCACGTTTCACCCCGGAATCCGGCCCCGACCCCATTAATATTCCTTAATTATTAGAACAATCGTCCGATGCATACAGCATGGTGAAACATGAAGGACATCGCAGTCAGGGGGCCAGGACGGCCAGAATCATTCCCTGCCTGCAAATAATGACGGCCTTTGAAGTGTGGATCACCCATATCAATTCAAAAAACTACAATAGCTGTTATGATCTCAAGAAGCCGAACCGCTGAACCCGTCCGCCGCCGCCGCTGGCTGCTGGTGGACGATAACGAAGACATCCTCGCCTTGATGGAGGCCACCATGAACCAATTGTTCGGGGTCGAGTCCGCTTCGTATCATGTCCCCGGCGACGCTTTGGCGGCGTTTCAAGCCGCCCCGGATGACTTTCAAGGGATCATCACGGATTTGGAGATGCCCGCCATGAACGGCTTTGAACTGTGCAACCGCCTGCGGGCCGTCCGCCCCGGAGCCCGGGTGTTCCTCGCCACGGGCAGCCATGAAATCACCGCCGCCGAGGCCCGGGAGCGGGGTTTTTGCGGCATGTTGACCAAGCCGTTCTCCGCCAACACGCTCCAACGCGAAATCACCTCGGTCTGGATGACGGCGAAGTAAAATGGCGAGGCGCAGAGCAGGCGCGGCGGCCGGATGATTCGGGAATTGGACCGCAAGAGCGGTGGCGGGCCACCGCAATACGGGACGCTTTGCGACGCACTCCGCTCCACCGTTGCGAAAACCCCCAGTAACTTATTCGTTTACAGGAGCTGACGGCTTTTAACGTTTTTAACGCTTCAACGTTGCCAACGATTCATCAAATACAGCGTCCGGTCGCGCTTCCGAGTCAGGATTGACGATGTGGCGATGACCGGGGGCCGGTTCACAACGCAGGCGGCCATACAGCGCGTGATCGGCAAAGTGATCGTGCAGCCATTCAATCTGCCGGACAATGCCCTCGAGTTTGAAGCCGAGGCGTTCGGCCACGGCGCGACTGCGGAGGTTGTCGGTGGCGCACTCGATGGTGATGCGGTTGAGCCGCCAGATGTCGAAACTGCGGGCGATCATCGCCCGGCAGGCGGCCGTCATGATGCCCCGGCCCTGATGCGCCGCATCCAGCCAATAGCTGAGGGCGGTGCAACGGTTGGGCCAGTCCACATTCAAATGGTTGATCATGCCGCACAGCCGGCCCTGATGCCAGATGCCCGCGTAAAACCCGCGTTGGTTCGCCTCCTGCTGCCGCCAGACGGTGATGGCCCGCTCCACGTCCCCGGGCTGGCGCAGTTGGTCCACCCAGGGATGCCAGCGGCGGAGATATTCCCGGTTGGCTTCGAGCAGTTGGAACAGTTCGCCGGTTTGCGGAAGGTCTATCAGCCGCAACTCGGTGGGTTTATTAATGGGACAAGGCAACGTGGTCACGGAGATCATCCGGCCGGACCGGGGCGGTTTTCGGGGCGGGGGCGGCATTCCGGACGGGGCGGAACGAGCCATCCTTTTGCCCGGTGGCGTTTGAATTCTGGGGAGCCGGATCCTCGCCGTCCACAATCAGGACGACGTGGGCCGGCAGGGGCAGGGGGAGGGCCAGCGGGCGGGACCAAAGGATCGGGTTGTCCGGCTGCTGGACAAAGCCGTTGCGATGATAAAACTGGCGGCACGCGGCGTTGGCCTTGGTGGTGACCAACTGGCCCAGGATGGCCGGGGCCTGGTCGCGGAGGAGTTGGTTGGCGAACCAGATGAGAAAGGCGTCTTCAATGCCCAGACCGAGGGCGCGACAACTCATGACGAGATGATAGACGCAGTTGTCATGGATCCAGGCCGCGCCGATGAGTCCGTATTTGGTAAAACGGTCCTCGGCCTGGATCACGCAAAGCCGGCAGCCGGCAGTGAAGAGTTGGTGGCATTGACCGAGGGAATAGCGGACGCCGGTGGTGTTGAACTGGTTGGTTTTATTCAGGAGTTCCAGCGCCCGGCTCAGATGGAGGCTCTTGGTGGTATCGAGCATGAAGAACGTCACCCGCAGACCCAGGGTGCGGAGAAATTCTTCGTGCGAAAGCTGCTGGCGGACCATTTCGCGATGTAATTGCGCCCGGACCATCCCGGTGCGGCGCGTGGATTCCGCGGTGATCACGGCGGTCTGGGTTTCGGGGGCCCAGAGCAGGATGCGCTTGAGATAATAAAGCTCACTGCCGAGCACGCGCACCCCGGGCAGTCCGGCCTGGATGGCGGCGCGCTCGACGGGATGGTCGTCAATCATGACGGTGTTCTCGGGGCGCAGGTTCATTTCCCGGAGGATTTCAGTGAGGTTGTCCACTTTGCTGCGGAAATTGATTTTGCAGGCGGCGAAATCCGAAAGGGCAATGAGCCCCTGGACGATCTGGTTCCAGTTGGAACGGATGAACGCCTCGTCATTTTCACTGACAATGGCGAGCAGCACCCCGCGCTTTTTCAGAAACAGGAGGGTTTCAATGAAACCCATCGGCCAGCCTTCGAGGACCCCGAGGGTGCCCTCGGCCGCCACCCCCCGCCAGAGGGTGTCATCCAGGTCCACCACCACCAGCTTGACCGGATCGAGTGGCCGGAGGGTGCGGTGCATGGCAAAGACTTCGTGCAGCACGGCCTCAAAAAATTGCAGCCAGCGGGCGGAGTAATGCTGTTGCATGGGGGCGGGCGGCTGAATCCGGTTGCGGTCGTGGTCTTCGTCGCCGTCACTGAGCGTGGTGCCGTGGGTGAACGACCAGACCATGTCATCCTGGCAGGCCTGCTTGCCGATGCCGGCGGAAATCTGGTCAATGTCCACCAAGTGGACGTTTTCACGCCGGGCGACTTCCGCAGCCAGAAACTGGTTGAGCCGCTCCACAAAATACACGACGTTGCGCAGATCGTAGCGGGGCTGAAACCGGCCGAGCGGATTTTGTTGCGGCACCAGGAAACCCAGGACAAACGTGAGCAGCTTGTGTTCGGTGTTCAGGCGCAGCACATTGGCCAGGTAGCGGGCGAGATAATCCTGGGTTTGCAGGAGGAACCCCTCATGCCGCGACCCGTCGTCGGGCAGTTGAAAGTAGGCGTGGCGCCAAATGGCACGCAGGGGGATTTGAATGATTTGAAAATCCTGGGTGTCGGCGGGCGCCGACGGCAGTTCGGGGAAGGTGTCAAAATGATTGAGCTGGATGAATTCGCCCTGATGGGCGGGGTTGATCCGGGTGGCGATTTCCGGCAGGGCCTGCGCGAGACAGGCGCCCACGGCCAGAAAGCGCAACCCGGCGTCGGGCGTGACTTGGAGATCCACCGGGGTCCGGTATCGGGCGCCATTATGCCGGGCGAAAAGCCCCGGACTGACGACAGTCCGCCCGGACACTGGGGGGTTGGCTGATCCCGGGCTGACTTTCATGGATTTTCAAAAGGGGAATGGCAAACGGTGATGGTTGGGGCTCATGAGACCATTCGTCAGGCGGTCACATTCAAATTACTGACGGCCCCGGCGGCGGCGGTGGCGGATGCGGGGCCGACCGCATGATGATGGACCTGGCCCAGATGGGACGGGTTGGTGCCGGCGGTGGCGTTAAGGTCGGCCTGCAAACTGACGAACGCCTTTTGGGCGCTGACCAGATTGCCGGTTTGGAGCGCATTGGACAGACTGGTAAAGTCGGCGTTGGCGCGGTTGTTGGGACCAAAAGGTTGAGTGGGCGAGACCTTCGCGGCCGTCTGCAGGGCTTGTTGAAAGGTCGAGAGCGCATTTTGGGCGGAGGCCAGATTGCCGGATTGGAGCGCGCTGCCAAGGGCTTGGAAATCCCGGGGGAGCGGGTCGGAATGATGGGTCGCCGGGGCGAGGCCGGATATACTCATAAGGTTTGTCGTTGACTTTGACCGTGCATAATTTGCCTTTTCACCCCCGTATCGGAAGAAATTGACCGGCCTTTAGGAAAAAGTGAGGGGACACAGAACAAAATTGCCGGGTGGGCGGCACAACTGGTCGCCCCGTGAACCGGCGAAGCTGGGCGGCGGCGGGATGGCAGGGAGTTAATTGCCAAATGGGCTTGAAGTGGTATGCTGTCCGTCAACCTTATGAAGCGTTTGATCACGGTCGCAGCGGTCGTTTTGGCCTTGGTTGTGTCCATCCAGGAGGGGCGATCTGGCGGCTTTTCCCAAGTGGGCAGACTGCCGGCCGGATTTTCGCCCGCCCCGGACACTTTCACGACGCTTGCCAATGGACAAATGTTGTTCACCTCCGGGGATAATGCGGAACTGTATGATCCGGTGGCCGGGGTGTGGACCGTGACCGGGTCGCTGATTTCCATGAGCGCTTATACCGCCACCCTGCTGCCCAACGGCGAGGTGCTGGCGCTGAGCGGTCCGGTGAACGGCTCCCTCAATACGGCGGAATTATACAATCCCACCACCGGTGCCTGGAACCCCACGGGCCCATTGACGGCCGCCCATGGGATTGATTACGCCGTGACCGTGCTGGCCAACGGCCAGGTGCTGGTTACGGGGGGCGTGGTTCCGGGCGGGGTCGTCGCCAATGCCGAAGTTTTCAGTCCCGGCCCCAATTCCTGGCAGGCGGTCAGCCCGATGCCCGTCGGGCGCAGGGCGCACACCGCCACCCTGCTGGCCAACGGGCGGGTGCTGGTGGCCGGGGGCTGGAACCCCGGCAGTTTGTATCTGAATGTGGCGGACCTATATGACCCCACCCGCCTCCAATGGACGCCCACCGGCACCATGGTCGCCGGGGACATGAACACCGCGCGCGGCGGAGCCTCCGCCACCCGGCTGCCGAATGGCAACGTGTTGGTCGCCGGCGGCCTCGCCGGTCCCGATTCCAGTCTGATTTACGCCAGCGCAGAAGTGTATGATGCCGGCCAGGGCACCTGGACGGCCACCGGCCCGATGACCGGCCGTCATTTTGATCACGCCGCCCTGCTCCTGACCAACGGACAAGTGCTGGTTGCCGGTGGTTACGCGACTTACGACCCGGTTAATTACATTGAGGAGACCACCGTCGCTGCGGAAACCTATAATCCCAGTAACAACGCCTGGAGTGCCACTGGCGGGCACCTGCACCGGCCCCGCGTCTGGCCGACGGGCTTGCAGCCCCTGGCCGGTCTGCCCGATGGTCGGGCGCTGGTGGCCGGCGGTGCCGCCACCAGCAGCGGTGCCGACCTGGAATTTTACGATCCCGCCGCCACCCTCTACTTCGATTACGCCACCAATGGCAACGCCCTTACGATCACCAATTACACCGGTAATTCGGGAAACGTCCTGGTGCCCGCCGGGGTTGGTGGAATGCCCGTCACCGACATCGGGGCCAATGCCTTCGCCGGGAATTCCGCGCTCACCAGCATCGTTATTTCCAACGGCGTGGCGGCCATCGGGAATGCGGCGTTCGCCGGTTGCAGTGGACTGACCAACGCCGCGATCCCCGGCAGCGTCGCCAGCCTCGGGAACCAGGCGTTCTATAATTGTTCCAGTCTGACCAACCTCACGCTGACCAACGGCCTGACCTCCATCGGGAATGACGCGTTTGGTTACAGCCTGGTCAGTGTCACCCTTCCCGGCACCGTCACCAACATTGGAACCATTGCCTTTTCCACCCTCCAGAGCATTAACGTGGATCCCGCCAACCCCTGGTACAGCAGTCAGGGCGGGGTGTTGTTCAACCAGAACCAGACCGTGCTGGTGGAATGTCCGCAGGTCCGTGGCAGTTATACCATTCCCAGTGGCGTTCTGGACATCGCGGCGGATGCCTTTGTGCAATGCACCGGGCTGACGCGGCTCTTTGTTCCCGCCAGTGTCACCCGCATGGAGGACTATTCGATTGTCTCCGGTTCCGCCCTGACCGGCGTTTATTTCCATGGCAACGCCCCCAGCCTGGGCACTGCGGGACCCTTTAGTAATACGCACCCGACCATTTACTATGTGCCCGGTACCAGCGGTTGGGGACCCTCCTTTGACAATCTTATCACCACCACCTGGTCCCCGCCGCCCCCGGTGCCCACCATCGTGTCGCCCCCGGCGAGCCTTACGAATTTTGTGAATGCGACCGTGTCCTTTGCCGTCCAGGCCATTGGCACCGGGCCGTTCAGCTATCAGTGGCAGTTCAATGGCGTGAATCTGACCAACGCCGTGGCCAGTGGCTTGACCCTGACCAACGCGCAACTCATCAGTGCCGGCAATTACCGGGTGATCATCGCCAACGGCGGCGGCAGCGTGACCAGCAGTGTGGCCACTTTGACCCTGCTGATTCCCGACACCACCCCTCCGACGCTCACCCTGGTCAACCCGTCCCCCGGTTTGCAGGTCAGCAACGCCGCTTTCACCGTCACGGGCGCCGCCCATGATAATGTGGCGGTGGCCACCGTGCTTTATTCATTGAACCAAACCGCCTGGATTAACGCGGCAACCACGAATGGTTGGACGAATTGGACCGCGCCCGTGACCCTGCTTCCCGGCACGAACACCCTGGCCGTCTATGCGGCGGACCCCAGCGGCAATCCCTCCACCACCAACCGGGTCAGCCTGATTTATGTCCTCAGCGCCACCCTCACGGTCAGCACCAACGGTCTGGGTTCGTTGAGCCAGGCGTATAACGGCGCGGCGCTGCAGATTGGCAAGAATTATGTCCTCACCGCCACGCCCCGCACGGGTTTTATTTTCACCAACTGGACGGGTGGGACGAATCTTCCGCTCGCCCCATTGACCAACGGACCGACCCTTGAGTTTAAGATGGTGGCGAATCTGAGGTTGCAGGCCAATTTTGTGGATGTGCAGCCACCGGTGGCGGCCATCACCAATCTGACGGCCGGCCAGCGGGTGACCGGCGCGGCCTTTACCCTCCGGGGCAATGCCAGCGACAACTGGGAAGTGACGAATGTCTGGGGGCAGTTGAACCAGGGCGGCTGGACCAGCGCCACCGGCACCAACAACTGGTCCCTCGGCGTCACCCTCGCGCCCGGCACCAATTCCGCGCAGGTCTTCGCCGTGGACAATTCGGGGAACCGTTCGCTGACGAATACGGTGATTTTCGATTGTGTGGTGACCAATCAACTGGGGTTGCAGACCCTCGGTTGGGGAACCTTTTCCGTCAACGACAGCAATGCCTGGCTGGAAGTCGGGCGCAATTATGCTCTGACGGCGGTGCCCGCCACGGGTTTCGTCTTCACCAACTGGACGATTTCCACGAATGGGACGGGCGGGGCGACCACCAATCATGCCACCGTGCAGTTCATGATGGCCTCGAATCTGACCTTGACCGCCAGTTTCGTGGACGTGCAACCCCCGGTGGCGGCCATCACGAATCTGACCGCCGGTCAGCGGGTGGCCGGAACCGCCTTTATCCTCCGGGGCAATGCCAGTGACAACTGGCGGGTGACCAATGTCTGGGTGCAATTGAACCAGGGCGGCTGGACCAGCGCCACCGGCACCAACAACTGGTCCGCCGGCGTCATCCTCGCGCCCGGCACCAATTCCGCGCAGGTCTACGCCGTGGACAATTCGGGGAACCGTTCGCTGACGAATACGGTGATTTTCGATTGTGTGGTGACCAATCAACTGGGGTTGCAGACCCTCGGTTGGGGAACCTTTTCCGTCAACGACAGCAATGCCTGGCTGGAAGTCGGGCGCAATTATGCTCTGACGGCGGTGCCCGCCACGGGTTTCGTCTTCACCAACTGGACGATTTCCACGAATGGGACGGGCGGGGCGACCACCAATCATGCCACCGTGCAGTTCATGATGGCCTCGAATCTGACCTTGACCGCCCGTTTCGTGGAGGTGACCAAGCCGGTGGTGACCATCACCAATCTGATCGCCGGCCAGAAATTGAACCGTGCGGGCTTTGCGGTAAAAGGCACCACCAGCGATAATTGGCGGGTGACCAATGTGTGGTGCTGCTGTGTGTCCGACCCCAATGGCTGGCTCCCGGCCAGCAGCACCAACTTGTATCAAAATTGGTCCGCCACCAATTTGAGTCTGAGTTTCGGGACGAACCTCATCAAAGTCTATGCCGTGGATCAGGGGGGCAACAATTCCGGCACGAATAGCGTGACCGTCGTTGTGACCAATGCGGTGATCACGGCCGCCGCCACCGGGTTAACCCCGCCGGTGCTGTGGCTGACGAACGCACAAATCACGGCCGCCGGGTTGACCTTCAGCCTGCAAGTCTCCGGCGCGGCGGGCGGGGCCATCCAGGTCTCCACGAATCTGACGGATTGGGCATCCGTGACGAATTTTGCGGGGACCAACACCACGATTAACTTTTGTGATCCGGCGGTGACCAATGGCCGCCGCTGGTTTTACCGGGCCGTGGCGCCATAGGGCGCATGCAATAATTGATTCCGATTTATTCGTGGAGGGAGCGGCTCGTGCGCTACTTCGTCGTCGGGACGACGAACTTCTGTTGCATGGCGGATTGGATTTGCATCCAGCTATCGCAGTTGGAAGTTTTGGTGCCGGACGCCACGCCCGTGGCGTAGGCGGTGGACACCGAGGTTCCCTGCATGACATAAGGCTGGCTCCCCAAGTAGATGATGCCCGTCCCGGGCAATCCCATGTCCACAAAACTGCCGTAATTTGCGTAGGACGCAAACTGCCCCTGCTGCACGGCCGATACGGCGTTGACCCCGGGAATGGCCGCCGGATAGGTGGGGGTGTTGACGGGATCATTGCCGGCCGCCGCAAAAAACAACACGCCGGCCCCCTCTCCCTGTTGAATGATGCTGTCCAGCACGGCACTGTCGGCGGAACTTCCGAGGCTCAGATTGATGACGTTGGCACCCTTATCGATGGCCGCCTGGATGCCCAGGGCCACGTCCCAACTCGTGGTGGTGGGGCTCGCGCCGTAAACATCCACGGGTAAAATCTTGGCCGAAGTGGTGCCGCCGGAGGCCTGGGCCATGGCCTGCAAAATACTTTGGGCCATGCCGGTGGCGTGCATCGGGGTGGTGGTGCTGACCGGGGTGGTGTTGCCGGTGACGGAAATCTGGGGCATCACAAACGGGGCCAGCGCCGTCGGGAGCGGCTGAATGGGCGTGTCAATCAAGCCTACCAGTACCTGGCAGGGACCGTCCGGCGTGGTGGGATCCAGTTTCAAGCTGGGCTGAACCGGGGCCGTAGCCCCGTCGGGCAGCGGCGTGGCGGTGGGCGGCGGGTCGAAATTGTAATTATAGTCCACGGACTGGACATCGGGATTGGTCTGGAGTTGGGCCAGCGCGGCGTCGGTGGCGGCGGCATCGGGAAATTGCAGGAGATAAATCCCGAGTTTGTCGTTGCGTTCAATCACTTTGGCTCCCACCTGTTTGGCCAGGGCGTCAATGTTGGCGCCCGGCTTGAGTTTCACCATCAGTTCATTGGGGACGTGGGTGGCGGCCTTGCGGGCAACCACCGGCTTGGTGGCGCTGGCCAGGGTGGTGCGGAAGACGTAGAGGCAGGTCGGCCCGTTGGTTTGCGGCACGATGGCGAAATTCAGATCGCCCAGCACCCGTTTTAGCGCTTCACCCGAGGGCAGGTTCTTGAATTTGGTGGAAACCAGGGTGTCCGTGCCCGGCTCGATGAACACATGCCAGCCGGTTTTATGCGCCAAGTCCTCGAGAAACGGCCACAGGGCAACGCCCCGCAGGTCGGCATCCACCCGGTCGGTGTCGCGGTTCCAAACCAGGGAATTGGTCGCCCCCGCCGGCATCGCCAGCAACAGGAGGGCCGCCCCCACGCCCGCCAGCCATTGATAAATTCGTGTCATGACATTGTCTGTCCGGGGATTGGACAGTGAAACCGGTGGTTTGGTCAATAATAATCCCGACCGTCGGGGATTTCAGACAAACCTGCAATTCGGATTTGAAATTTGGCGGGGAAGGCCTTATTTTATTAATGATCATGATTGCCCGGCTTTATGTTCGGCGAGCCACGGTGGACGATTTGGAGGCGCTCAAGGCGTTGTGGGAATCCATGCGTCTGGCGCCGGATGAGTTGGAGCCCCGGCTGACGGAATTTCAGGTGGTGGAAAACGCCGATCATGAAGTGCTGGGGGCCATGGGCGTGCAATTCGCCAAACCCCACGCGCTCCTGCACAGCGAAGGTTACCTGGATTTCTCGATTGCCGACCCGGCGCGCCAATTGCTCTGGGAACGGCTGCAAACCCTGGCCGCCAATCACGGCGTCTTTCGGTTATGGACCCAGGAGCGGTCCCCGTTTTGGAAAAGTTTTGGCTTTCAACCGCCCCGGCCCGAGGTGCTGGCCCGTCTGCCGGCGGCCTGGCAGAATGAATACACCGGGGCCTGGCTCACGTTTCAGCTCAAGGATGAGGAAGCCATCACCGCCGCGCTGGAGCAGCATGCGCACCAATACGCCGGCCAGCGCGAATCGGAATTGCAGGTCACGGAGCGGACGCAACAGCGGGCGCACAACCTGAGCACCCTGTTGACGGTGTTGTTCTTCGGCATCGGCCTGTTTCTACTGGGCCTGGCCGCCTACCTGTTTTTCCACAGCCGGTAGGGCTGGTCCGCCTTGGCGGCGGGCGGGATCAAGTCAGCTCGATGCCCACCGGACAATGGTCGCTGCCCGTCACCTCGGGCTGGATGAACGCGCGCCGGAGCCGGGGGCGGAGCGAGGCCGAGATCAAAACGTAATCAATGCGCCAGCCGACATTCCGGGAGCGTGCGCCCGACAGCGGACTCCACCAGGTGTAATGGCCGCCGCCGCGCTCGAATTCGCGGAAGGTGTCCACAAACCCCGCCGCCACGACGGCATCAAAGCCGGCGCGTTCCTCGGGGGTGAAACCGTGGTTGTGGATGTTGGCCCGGGGATTGGCCAGGTCAATTTCCGTGTGGGCCACATTGAGATCGCCGCACCAGATGACGGGCTTCTTGCGCTCGAGTTGTTTTAAATACGCCAGAAAGTCGCGATCCCATTGCTGCCGGTAGGGCAGGCGCGTCAGTTCGCGTTTGGAATTGGGCACGTAAACATTGACGAGATAGAAGCCGGGGTATTCGGCGGTCAGCACGCGGCCTTCCTGGTCGTGTTCATGAATTCCAAGGTGGGGGGTCACCAGGAGCGGGCGTTCGCGGGTGAAGATGGCCGTGCCGGAATAGCCCTTTTTGACGGCGGTATTCCAATAGGTGGTGTAAGCGGCCGGCCAGAGTGCCTCGACCTGCTCGGGCGTGCATTTGGTCTCCTGGAGGCACAGGATGTCCGGTCGCGCGGCATCCAGGTATTCCAGAAAATTCTTTTTCATCACGGCGCGCAGGCCGTTGACATTCCAGGAAATCAGTTTCACGGGCGGGAAGATACGCCGGGCGGGCGGGGGGAGCCAGGGTTAAAAGGTGATGAGAGGTGATGAGACCGTTAAAAGGGGTTAAAACGTTAGAATCTCGACATAAACCGGGTTGGTTGGTTTAACTTGGTTTAACCTATTAACCCTTCAACTCTTTGACTTGGACTGACCTTGACCCTCGTTTCGGGGCTGGGGTCTTGGGTCTCGGGTCTGGGATGCCTGACGGCTGGGGCG